>Ga0073905_10000994_pt1 | contig 14094 bp, 11 predicted proteins | sample KloWWTupernatant_FD_65482 | JGI IMG/M metagenome (GOLD analysis project Ga0073905, IMG submission 65482) | Active sludge microbial communities from Klosterneuburg, Austria, studying microevolution and ecology of nitrifiers - Klosterneuburg... | ecosystem: Engineered > WWTP > Aerobic digester >... | reverse complement strand
ATTCGTTCATCGCCTTCCAGATTCGATTCTGGATGACCGCGCCGGTCGGGTTACCGATGGACTTCAGCTCCATCAGCAGCCCCTCCCTCTCGAGCCATTACCGCCACCAGCTGATGCCCGGACGACGATCTTCTCGGCCTGTTCGACGGCGTCCTCGGCGCGGGTGTACTGCTGGCCGGCGTTCGCGAGCTGGCGCCGGTAGTTCCTCTCGACGGTGGCTGCGATCTGCGGGGTGAGCCGGCCCCCGTACGGGTTCCGTCCTTCGAGGACCGCCCGCCATTGCAGCTTCGCGTCGTCGCGGCGGGCGAGTACAGCAGGCACTGCAGGGTGCGGCCATCGGGCGCCCAGCCGGCCAGCGATCCGGGGTCCGTGAACGCCTCCGGCGACCCACGAGCCCTGCTCGGAGAGCACATCGGCGGCGTACCGGCTGCCGCGGGTCGCGGCCGCGGTCTGGACGGTGGTGATCAGCGGGACGAGGAGCTGCAGCTGCTCCAACCAGCTCGGTGCGACCTGGCCGGGGTTGGCCCGCGCCGCCCAGGTGCGCCGGCCGGACAGGATCGCTGTCGCCTGGAGCCGTCCGATGACGCGGACGAGGGTGAGCGCGCGGGATCCCGCCCAGGCTCAGCTGCCCAGCCGCCCCCGGACCCGCTCGGCGGCTGCCTGTCCCGAGGCCAGGGCGCCCTGGATCGAGGCGTCGGTGCCGTCCCCGGCAAGCACCAGACCGTCGGACCCATCGGAGTCGTCGGACGGTGGCGTCCGCCACGACCCCGGTGGGATCGCGGGCAGGGCGTCGGGAATCTCCTGGGACGAAACCAGGGGCCAGTCCGTCGCCGGCCGCCCGTAGATGCGCCCCAGGTGGGCCCGCACCTCGGCCTCGACCGGCGTCCGGCCCGCCAGCAGCGTGGACGCCTGCACCAGGTGCCGCCCGGCCGGAGCGTACGAAGGCTGCGCGTTGCTCACCACCGCCGTGTTGACCACCGGGCCGCCGCTGAGGCCATCCACGTGCAGGAAGCGGCTCCTCGTCGGCGATTCCTCGGGTGCGAACCACCAGGTCGCGAGGCCCCGCATCGCCGGCGGCCGCCGTCCGAGCAGCCCGGCGGACGCGACCGGTCCGGCCGCCACGACCACGGCCCGGGACGTGATCGTCCCTCCCCCGGTACGCGCGGTCCAGCCGCCTGCAGACCGCTCCAGCCCGTCCACCGCCACGCCGAGGCGTACCGGTGCGCGCAACCCCTGCGCGAGTTGGGCGGGCACGGCCGCCAGCCCCTGCGCCGGCAGTCCGGGCGTGCCCAGCACGAACCAGCGCAGCAGCCAGCGGACGAAGTGTGCCGACGTCACGCCCTCCGCGTCGCCCAGCACCCCGGCCAGGAAGGGTTCGAGCACCTGCTCGCGCAGGGGTCCGCGGACGCCGGCCGCATCCAGCGAGTCGAACAACCCCGCCTCCGGCGACGCCTCGATCGCCCGGCGGCCGGCCAGCGACGGCGCCACCCAGCGCAGCAACGCCCACGCGGCACCGGGGTCGGCGAGGACGGCGCCGGCCGGCCCACCGGCGAGCCGCGGCGCCCGCAGCGGGTCGGCAAGCACCCGCAGACCGTCCGAAGTCCGGACGGCGACGCCACGGCCGAACCGACGCAGGGCGAGCCGGTCCAGGTCGACCGCCTCCCGCAACGCCGGATAGGCCGGGTTCAGCACCTGGAAGCCGCGATCCACCCGGAAGCCGTCGACCAGGTCGGTGCGAACCCGTCCCCCGACCGCGTCGGCGGCGTCGACCACCACGACCTGACACCCGTCACGTTCCAGCAGTCGGGCGGCATTGAGCCCGGCCAGTCCCGCACCGATCACGAGCACGTCGGCGTCCATGTCTCCTCCTGCGGTTCGGCTGCCTGGTTCGGCGCCGGTGGTTGGGCGATCCTAGTCTTCGCCCCACCCGCCCACGTGTCGCCTTTCCGCCCGAGTACGGGCGGAAAGGCGACAGCGAACCACCCTGGAGGGGTTGGCCGTTCCTCGCCCCGGCTCAGCCGGTCCGGCGGGCGAGCGAGGGACGGGCCGGGACGCACAGCGCGGCGACCGCGGCCGCGGCGAGCGGGACGCCGACGGTGAAGGCGAGCGCGACCGTCCACGGGATAACGAGGACGGACCCCGCCGCACCCTTGTCGGTGGAGGCGAGCGCGAGCGGGACGCCGGCGAACAGGCCGACACTGAAGCCCGCCACCGTCCCGAGCAGCGCGAGCACGGCAGCCTGCGCGACCGCGAGCCGGCGGCTGAGGCGCGGGCTGGCGCCCACCGCGGCGAAGGTGGCGAGGAACGGCCGCTGCTCCGCGGTCGCCAGGATCGTGGCCATCGCCGCGGCGATCACCGACAGCACCGCCAGCGTCACCGACATCGCCCACACCGCCGGCTGCGGGGTCGGAACGTAGCCGCGCTCGACGTCGATCGGCCAGTCGGGATCGCCGACGGCGGCGTTGAGTCGGGCCTCGAGTTCAGGGCTGATCGGGCCGGCCGGGTCGATCACCCGCAGCACGTCGCCGGAGGTCGCGAAGTGGTGGGAGCGGGCCGCCTCGGTGCTCAGCAGGGCGCCGAACTGCCCGCTGGAGGAGCCGACGTCGATGACGGCGGCGGTCACCGCGAGCGCCGGCACCTCCAGGGTGTGCCACGGTTGGTCGCTGCCGACCGCCTGCCAGGCGAGCCGCAGTGTCCCGTCCACCAGTTCGGTGACGCCGTCGTGGGCAAGACCGTCCCCGGGGTCGGTGTCGACCAGCATCGTGCCGGCACGCAGGGCGGCCGCCTGACCGGCGTCGAGGTCGAACAGCCCGACCAGGTCGTCGGCCGAGCCGGTGAGGATGCCGCGGCCGTCGGTGCCCAGCGAGATGCAGTCGAGATCTTCGTAGAGCTGCCCCGTGGTACAGCCCGGACGCTGGGCCGTCAGCTGGGCGGAGGTCTCGGCCGAGCCGTCGCTTGAATAGCCCGCGACCTGGCCGAGCGGCACGGTCCGCAGCGTGGGGTCGACGGCGGCGACGATGGCCCGCAGTCCTTCGACGCTGTGGCTCTCGGTGCCAAACTCGCCCTGCCCGAACGGCATGTCGGCCCGGTAGAGCCGGGCGTTGTCGGCGTCGATGCTGGCGACCATCGTCCACACCACGCCGAGCAGCAGCGACCCGCCGAGGACGGCGGCGACCGTAGCGGTGGCCCGGCCGCGCTGCCGGGCGAGGTCGCGCAGCGCGATCCGCGGCACGACGGGCGCCGACCCGCTCATCCGGGCCAGCAGTTCCAGCAGCGCAGGAACGGTGAGCAGCGCCCCCGCGACGGCGACGCCGACCGCTGCGAACCACGTCCAGAAGGTCAGCTGCGTCTGGAACACCGCGAGCCGGAGCGTGGCCCAGGTGGCGACGAGGCCGGCGAGCAGCAGCACGACCCCCCAGCGGCGGGCGTGCCGGTTCGCCGGAGCCGAACGCGCGGTGCCGCGCAGCGCTGCGACGAGGTCGAGCTTCCCGAGCCCGCGGCTCGGCAGCAGCGCCGCCACGACGGCCGTCAGCGTCCCCAGCAGCAGGATCACCGCCAGGAACAGGACGGGGAACTCCAGCGGCCCGTTGAACTGGGTCGGGTCGGAGGCGAGGACGGGCCAGAGCGCGGCCCCGACGCCGGCACCGAGCGCCACTCCGGTGAGCGAAGCCGTGGAGCCGAGCAGCAGGGCCTGACCGAGCGCCGTGCGCCGCAACTGGCGCACGCTCGCACCGTTGGACGCGGCCAGCGCGAGCGAGCGCCGCTGCCGCGCCGCGCCGATCGCGAAAGCGGGACCGACGAGCAGCGCCACCTCCAGCAGCGCGCCGGAGCCGAACAGGCCGCCGTAGGAGAGGTTGCTGTTGGCGCGGCCCATCTCGGGCAGTCCCGGCGGCGGGTCGGCAGCGATCCCGCGGCTGGTGGTCTCGAACCCGTACTGGGCGACCCGCTGGGCGTCGTCCCAGGTCACCGGTTGCCCACCGAACAGCAGGAAGCCGCGCTCGGGCGCCGCCGGTTCGGGAAGGCCGACGAGGTACACGACCTGGTCGAGCCGGGCGTCCGCGGTGCCGACGACCGTGCGTGGCACGGGTACGCCGTCACTCCCGCGGATCGTCACGGTGCCGGAGGACGGGAGCCCCAGGTGAGTCCAGGCGGGCGTCGCGAGCACCTCGTCGGAGGCGGTCGGCAGGCGTCCGCCCGTGAGGTGGACGATCTGCTGCGCCTCGGGGCGGGAGGCGTCGATGCCCAGCACCACCACGCTGTCGCCGGGGCCCTCGACTTCCGCCGAGGCGAGGGTCAAGGCGAGCGTCGGCTGACCGCTCCAGGCGGCGACCGCGGCCTCCTGCTGGTCGATCGCCTCGCCCCAGCCCGACACCGGACGGGGTTCGTCCCTTGCCGCCAGGCCCGGCTCGGCAGGGACCACCGCGTGCCGGTAGGCGTCCAGGTCGGGCACGAAGCGGTAGCCGGCCCAGGTCAGCCGCGTGGACGCGCCGCCCAGCCGTAGCTCGAGTTCCTCGGCCGGTGACACCTCCTGCGAGGCGAGCAGCACCTGCGAGGCGCAGATCGCGGCCACCGGGAGGGCGATCATCAGCCAGACGAGCAGGCTGCGCCCGAGGTCGCGGCGGGCGTCGCGGCGGGCGATCCGCAGCGCGAGCCGCCAGCCCGCCCACCACGTCCGGAGCCCGGGCTCGGCGGGTTCGACGCGGGTGGGGGCCGTCGGGGGACGCGGTGGCGCGAGCGTGCTCATGGCCGACCCTTCGACAGGCTCAGGGATCGGGGCAGCACGACGGCTGAGCCCGACGAAGCCTCGCCTGCGAGCGTGCTCATGCCGTCGTCCGGACGGGTTCGCGGGCCGAACTGCCGTCGACGACGACCCCGTCACGCAGGTACACGACGCGGTCGGCCCAGGCGGCGTGCCGGGGCTCGTGGGTGACGAGCAGCCCGGCGGCGCCGGTGTCACAGCGGGCGCGGAGCACCGCGAGCACGTCCTCGCCGGTCACCGAGTCGAGCGCGCCGGTCGGTTCGTCGGCGAGGACGAGCCGGCGCTCGCCGATCAGGGCGCGCGCGATGGCCACGCGCTGCTGCTGGCCACCGGAGAGCTGGTCGGGGAAGCGGTCGGCGAGGCCGCCGAGCCCGAGTTCCTTCAGCACCGCCCTCGCCTCCTGCCGCGCGGCCAGGGCCGGCTGGCCGTCGAGTTCCAGCGGCAGTGCGATGTTCTCGGCCGCGGTGAGCGCCGGGATGAGGTTGTAGTCCTGGAAGACGACGCCGACGCGGCGGCGCCGCAGCCGGGCGAGGTCGTCGGGACGCAGGCCCACCAGGGGCTGCCCGGCGATCTCGACCTCGCCGCTGCTGGGCCGGTCGAGCGCCCCGGCCAGGTTGAGCAGGGTCGACTTGCCGCTGCCCGAGGGGCCCATCACCGCGACGAGTTCGCCGGGCGCCACCTCCAGCGACACCGCACGCAGCGCGTGCACCGCGGTCTCGCCCTGGCCGTGGACGCGGGAGACCTCGATCAGGCGCAAGGCCGGAACGGTCATTGCCAGGCCCCGATCCGACTCGTGGTGCGACGGGGTGCCTCCGCGGCCTCGCCGGCGGGGAACGCCGCCGGCCGGCCGTGGCGGGCGACGCTCGCCTCCACCTGGTCGAGCCAGCGAATCTCGGCCTCGGCCACGAAGAGCTCGTGCTCGACGACCATCAGCCAGGCGAGGTCGGTGGCCGGGTCGACCGACTGCTTCAGCCGGGTGAGTTGCTGCAGCCGTCGCATGGTGGCCGAGCGCTGCGCCTGCGCGACACCGGCCGAGTCGACGCCGGGGCTGGTGATGGCGATCGCGAGCTTGATCACCAGTTCGTCGCGGGGCGCGACCTCACGGTCGACCGGGGTGTGCCACCAGGCCGCCACCGCCTGCAGCCCGGGATCGGTGAGGGAGTAGCGAATCCGTCCGTCGGGGTCGGCGGCCTCGGCGACCACGAGTCCGTCCCGCTCCAGCCGATCCAGCGTGGTGTACACCTGCCCGACGTTGACCGGCCAGGTGCCCCCGGTGCGCTGCTCGAACTCCGCCTTCAGCTGGGCGCCGTACCGCGCGCCCTCCGCCAGCAGCGCCAGCAGCCCCGACCTGACCGACATGATGCCTCCACATACCCGGTATAGATGCCTGTGGTTATAGGTATACCGAGTATTCAAGCTCGACGCAAGGCACCGCGTGGCAGTCGCGGGCTGGCGGTGGAGCGACGGACCAGGACGCGCGCCCGGCCCGGCCCCGCGCGGCTGTCCCCGTCGACCGCGGTTCATCCGGCACGGCAGGCTAGGCTGCAAGGGTGAAGAAGCCGATGACGCAGGTGCTCGTCTACCTCATCGTGGGAGCCGGGGCAGTCGCGGTCGCGCTGGTGTTCATCCTCACCAGGGAAGCGATGATGCTCGACTGGGCGATCCTCGGCCTCGGCCTGTACGCGATCTACCGTGGCGTCGCCGACTACCTCGCCCTGCGCCGGGGCCCGGGCGGCGACAAGTAGCGCGATCGCGGAGCGGTTGTCGACGCCCCGGCCCGTTGGGGCGAGGACCTCGCGTCCACCCACCACATCCCTCACCGGGATCCGGCCATTCCCGGTGCGTGTCGCAACGCGGCACTAGGGTGCGAGCAGCGGCTGCACCGGTGAGCGGCTGCCCGGCCGGGAGGGAAGCCGATGGCACAGCAGTACCCGCCCATCGCCGGCGGACCGGGCGGTCCGGGAAAGCCGCCCGGAGGTCCGACGGTAGCCGGCTCCGGTCGGGTGTACCCGCCGATCGGCCCACCACCCGGCGCGGCTCCCGCACCGGCACCGGGCAGCGCCTCGGCCGGCGGGTTGCCCCCCATCACGGCACCCCGCGCCACCCCCGTCGCCGCTCCCGCGAACCTGCCTCCGCTCGGCGCCACCGGTCGCCCGGCGGCTCCTGACGAGGACCCGCGGGCCGTGGCAGGCCCGGCGCTGCGAACCGACCCGGCCCGCGCCTGGCCCGCCCGGCTGCTGGGCGCCGGCCTCGCGGCGCTGCTGGCCGTCCTCGTCATCGTCGGTTGCTGCTGGCTGACCCTGCTCGTGCCGCTGCCCGCTGGCGAGGGCGGACTCTCCGGTCCGGGTCTGCTCCGGGCACTGTGGACGGGCAGCGCCGACGCCCCGCCGACCATGGCCTCCCTCGCCTTCGGCACTGCGCTGGCCGTCGCCTGCGTTGCGGCGGTAGCGACCTGGCTCGCGACCGCCGGCCAGGGACTGCGCGGCGTGCCGGTCACCTTGGGAGGGGTTGCCACCACCATGACCGTCGCAGTCCTCGTGCTCGGCTTCTGCCTGGCCTCGGGCTGGCGCATCGTCGCCCCGTGGCTGGTGGAGGTCGTCGGCTCGACGGAACCTGCGGCCGCGGTCGGCTTCGACACCCTCGTCCTGTGGGGGCTGGCTTGCGCTGCCGCGCTCGGCGGCTGGTCGGCGAACGTCGGGACCGACCGTAGGGGCGGTCTGACCGCCGGACTCGTCCTGGCCCTGGTGATCGCGCTGCTGGGGGCCCTGGCCGGCGGCTCCGTGCTCCTGACCGGGCAGGGCAGCAGCGGCTACAGCATCGCGTGGTTCGTGGCGGCCGGGCTCGGCGCGCCCGGCGTGGTGGGGCTCTCAGCCTGGGCCGTGCTCCTCTCGGCGCTCGCAGCTGTCGGGCTCGCTCCGGTGGCCGCGCGCCAGGCGCGAGTCCGCGGCGCGGGCCGGATCGCCGCCTCGACGGTCGCGCTGCTGGTGCTCGCCTCCGGCACCGCGGTGGCCGTCCTGCTCCTGACGCTGAACCAGCGTTACCAGGCGGAGTCCGGGGCCGACGCCGGTCCGCTCACGCCCTACCTGCCGGTGACCTGGTTCGGCCTCGTGGCGCTGGCGATCGCCTCGGCGCTGCTCCTCCTCCAGGTTTCGTGGAGCACGCGCACCCGACCAGTGTCTGACAAGGAAGGGAAGCCATGACTCGGCCTACGCCAGGACGGCCACGGGTACGCGCGGGGATCGCCCTGCTCGCCCTCGGGGTGGTGCTCACCTCGGTCGGTGTGGCAGGGGTCGTCCAGTTCCGGGACCTCCTGACCGGCGGGTCGGTCGAGGCGGTACCGGGCGGGTCACCCACCGGCGAGGTCGTCTTCAACGACCGGATGTCGCTCTACCGTCCACCGGCGGAGTCACTCGCCGCTGACGAGGCGAGCGGACGGGTCTTCGTGGCCGACGAGTTGCTCGTGATGTTCACCGCCGAGGCCACCGACGCCCAGGCCAGGGCTGCCATCACGGGCTGGGGCGGCACCGCGGTCGGGCACCTCAGCGCGATCAACCGCTACGAAGTGCTGTTCGGCGAACCACGGACGCTGGCGGAACTCCACGCGCTCGCGGCGGAACTCGAATCCGACCCGCTGGTCGACATCGCCTACGTGAACGACCTCGCGGTGTCGACCGCCGACTACGAGCCGGACGATTCCGGGTGGCGGAGCGAGTGGAACGGTCTCGCGAAGAACGATGGCAACTGGGGCATGGAGGCGATCAACGCCCCCGCGCTGTGGGACTACCGTGACCAGATCGTCAAGGGCCTGGGTGAGGTCAGGATCGGGGTACTCGACGCCGGCTTCGTGGACAACGCGGACGTCAAGGTCGAGGTCCTGTCACCCAACCACGGCAGCGACCACGGCACCCATGTCTCGGGCACGGTCGGCGCGCGGTTCGACAACTCCGACGGCGTGGCCGGGGTGGTGCCCGTGCCCGAGGATTCCGAGCTCACGCTCTACGGCGTCTCGGAGGAGGGGCTGTCGACCAACACCGCGGGGGCTCTCTCGGAAGCAGTGAGCGAGATCTATGACGGCGGCGGACAGTGTCTGAGCGCTTCGGTGGCGGACCTCGGGTTGGTCTATCTGGTCGCGGAACGGAAGTCGCGGGTGGTGAACCACAGCATGGGCTGGTTGCCGGTGTTCGACCAGGCCTACGCAGCCAGCCGCGGGAATCGGGCAGCCATGACCTCGCTGAGCGACTTCACCCGGAGCCAGCTCCACGTCCTGGGCCGGCTTCTGGAAGGCCACGACTTCCTGCTCGTCGCCGCCGCTGGCAACGAGCGCCGCGATCGCACCATCTGGGACAACCCGGACGAGGGCGGAGTGTCGATTCCGCTCTTCGTCCAGGACGAGAATGCCCCCTACGGCTACCGGGAAGCTCGCCCTTACGAGGCTCCCTGGGCTCACGGCGGCAACCTGGACGCCGCCGTGAATTCGACGTTCAACTTCATTGGTAGCGCGTTCGACAAGCGAACCGACGCTGCTGACGCCACGCTGGCCACCCAAGTGCGCCAGCACATCCTCGTGGTCGGCGCCGCCGGGTTGAGGGACGGCTCGCTGTACCAGGCCGAGTTCAGCAACGACGGCGACCGTGTCGACTTGTACGCCCCGGGGGTGGGCATCGAGAGCACGGTGGGCCGCGACGCGGACGATGCCCACGCCTGCGGCACGGTCAGGTGCGCCGACATGGACGGCACCTCCATGGCTGCCCCGCACGTGACCGGCGCGCTGGCCGCCGTGTGGGCCATGAAGCCGGGCCTCACCTCAACCGAGGTGAGGAGCCTCGTGCTCGACCACCTCCAGCCCGGGGACGACATCTGCTCCGATTCCTGCTTCCTCGACGTCGGCGCTGCCGCCGCTGCGCTGCAGGACCAGCTTCAGGCCGACCCCGTCGAACCGACCGATCCGACCACCCCAGGCCCCGGCTCCAGCGGAACCGCGGTCACCTCCCTGGTGTTCGACACGTCCGGTTCGATGTCGGACGCCTCCGGCCGCACCGAGGAGGTGACCGATTCAAACGGAGATTCCACAACCCGGGACATCGCCAAGATCGACGCGGCCAAGGAGGCCGGGCAGGTGTTGCTGACCACGATCCGCAGCACCGCCGCGCGCTACCCCGGCGCTTTCCAGGTGGGTGTCGCCGAGTTCTCCAACTACGCGTCGGATGTGATCACGCCGACCACCGACTACGACGCCGTCTCGGCCGCGATCAACGGTCTCGACGCGTCCGGAGGCACCGACATCCTGGAAGCCATCCGGATCGGCACCAACCAACTCAGCGGCCTGGCCGGCAGTCGGGCCGTGATCCTGCTCTCTGACGGCAAGGACGAGGCTGGCAACTCCGACGAGGAGATTCTCGGCGCTGCCAGATCGGCGGCCGACTTAGGGATCAAGCTCTGCACGGTCGGGTTCGGCGAGGGCGGCGACCTGAACGAGGAACTGCTGCGACAGGTCGCGGAAGCCACGGGCTGCGAATACAGCAGGGCCGAGGCGAGCAGTGCGGTCGCACTCGCGGGCAGCTTCATCTCCGCCCAGCTGCAGACACAGGCAAGCCTGCTGGCGCAGCAGACCGGCTCGGTCGGGCAGGGCCAGACCACGCTCGCCGTCCCTCTTGCTGTGCCGGACCGGACCGGTGACCTCACGACCGTCCTGTACTGGCCGGGCGCGCAGGCCCAGGCGGCCGGCTCGCGGCTGGACGCGGTGCTCGTTGATCCCGAGGGGGTGAGGGTGGACGCGAGCTACCCGGGCGTCACGGTCGACGAACGCCAGGTCCCGTCGCAGCTCGTCATCACCGATCCCAAGCCGGGCGACTGGTCGCTCTCGGTCTACGGCCGCGAGACGGGGCTGGCCGAAACGCAGTACTTCACGGTGGCGGCCTTCGAGCCCATCGAACGTGAGTACGCCGTGAACCAGATCCCCAGACTCACCCCTGACGATGCCGGGCCGATCCCCGTTGTGCCGGGACCGGCCATGGTGGTCACCTCGGTCGGCCTGGGGGCAGGCCTGGTGCTGCTACTGCTCGGAGCGGCCGTCGCGCTCGCCCCAGTGGGTCTGACCCGGGCTTCACTGTCGAGTTCCCGTCCGAGTACGGGCGGAAAGTCGACAGCGAGTGGGTAGGCGCCGCTCAGGGGGTCAGCGCCGCCCGGATCGCGGCCAGGCCGGCCGCCAGTTCGGCGTCCGACACCCCACCGAAGCCGAAGACGAGCCCGCGCCGGGAGCCGTCCCCGGCCCGGTACTCGCCCCCCGACCAGTAGCCACTGAGCGCCGACGCCACCGCCCCGCGCGCGTAGAGGCGCTCCAGCACGAGTTCCTCCGGCTGGGAGTGCTCGACGACGGCGTGCAGGCCGCCGTCCATCGGGTAGACCTCGACGCCGGGCAGCCCCTTCAGCGCCCGGACGACCTGGGCGCGACGACGCCGGTAGAGGTTGCGCATCCGCTGGGTGTGGCGCAGCAGCGCGCCGGAGTCGAGGTAGTCGGCCAGGGCCCGCTGGGTGACGAGGTTCACCGGCTGGCCCAGCCGGGAGCGCACCCGCGTCACCGCCTCGAGCAGGCCGGGCGGCACGACCACGAAACCCGTTGCCAGCGCGGGGGTGAGGGTCTTCGCGAAGGTGCCGAGCAGCACGACGGCACCGGCGGTGTCGAGGGCGGTCAGGGCGGGCAGGGGGGCCGAGGTGTAGCGCAGTTCGGAGTCGTAGTCGTCCTCGACGATCGTGACCCCGCGGTCGGACGCCCACGCGAGCAGCTGCTGCCGCCGGTCGATCGGGAGCGAGCCGCCGAGGGGGTACTGGTGGCTCGGCGTGACCACGACCAGGTCGGGCGCCTCGGCGGGCAGCGCGTCGGTGACCAGTCCGTGCGAGTCCACCGGCAGTGGACGGAGCGCGACCCCGGCCCCTTCCAGGACGCGGCGCAGGGACGGGTAGCCGGGGTCCTCGACACCGACGCTGCGGGCGCCGGTGGCGGCGAGCAGCAGCGCCAGCCCCTCCCGTCCGCCGGCGGTGACGGCGATGCGGTCGGGATCAGGGGCGACCGCCCGCATCCGCCGCAGGTGTTCGGCGATGGCGGCCCGCAGCGGCGGCCATCCCAGCGGGGGCATTGACACCGCCACGGGAGCATCCGCCGCCCGGCGCCAGCTCGCCCGCCACGCCGGGCCCACGACGCCGGACTGCATCGGCTGCCCGGGGCGCAGGTCGATCACGCCGTGTGCCGCGGGCGCCGCCGGCCGCGGCGCCTCCCGGGTCGGGGACGGGTCGGGGTGCACCTCGTGCAACCTCGGGTTGACGAGGGTGGAGCGCCCGGGGGCGCCGTCCAGCCAGCCCTCGGCGACGAGCTGGTCGTAGGCGGTCACCGCCGTGCCGCGCGAGACGCCCAGGTGGGCCGCCAGCGCGCGAGTACTGGGCAGCGCATCCCCCGGACGGAGCAGGCCGGAGGCCAGCATGGCCCGCAACTGACCGGTCAGCTGCGCCGGTAGCGCGTCCGGCAGCGACCGGTCGACCCGCAGCGGCAGGGTCACCTCACGCGTCGTCCTCACGCCCCCATTGTCCGCCGGCGTCGGCCGCCGCGGAAGATACTGGCCTGATAGAAGTCGCCTCATTGTGGCCCAGCAGCAGGACCAGTAACCCTCCACCATGGGTAGACGTGACTACTGTGACCCAGACCACCGGCACCCCACTGCTCAAGCGCGGCCTCGCGGAGATGCTGAAGGGCGGCGTCATCATGGACGTCGTCACACCCGAACAGGCCCGGATCGCCGAGGACGCCGGCGCCGTCGCGGTGATGGCGCTGGAGCGCGTCCCGGCCGACATCCGCGCGCAGGGCGGCGTGGCCCGGATGAGCGACCCCGACCTGATCGCCGGCATCATCGAGGCCGTCTCGATCCCCGTCATGGCCAAAGCACGGATCGGCCACTTCGTCGAGGCCCAGGTGCTGCAGCACCTGAAGGTCGACTACATCGACGAGTCCGAGGTGCTCTCCCCCGCCGACTACGCCAACCACATCGACAAGCACGCGTTCACCGTCCCGTTCGTGTGCGGCGCGACCAACCTGGGCGAGGCCCTGCGCCGGATCACCGAGGGCGCCGCGATGATCCGCTCCAAGGGGGAGGCCGGCACCGGCGACGTCTCCGAGGCCACCCGCCACCTGCGGACGATCCGGCGCGAGATCGCCCAGCTCCGCGCCACCGCGCGGACCGATCCCGAGGAGCTCTACGTCGCGGCCAAGGAGCTGCAGGCGCCCTACGAGCTCGTCCGCGAGGTGGCGCTGGCCGGCGAGCTGCCGGTCGTCCTCTTCGTCGCCGGCGGGGTCGCGACGCCCGCGGACGCCGCGATGATGATGCAGCTCGGCGCCGACGGGGTCTTCGTCGGGTCGGGCATCTTCAAGTCGGGCAACCCGGCCGCCCGCGCAGCCGCGATCGTCCGGGCCACCGCCGCGTTCAACGACCCGGCCGTGGTCGCCGAGGTCTCCCGCGGTCTCGGGGAGGCGATGGTCGGCATCAACGTCGCCGACGTCCCCGCGCCGCACCGGCTCGCCGAGCGCGGTTGGTGATGCACCGGTTGCCGCCGCCGGCGGTCCCGTCCACTGCCAGGGGGACGATCTGGGCGCCGGAGTCACTGCCGAGGGCGACGGCCGTCCGGCGCGGCACGGGACGGCGGACGGTCGGCGTCCTGGCTCTGCAGGGCGGGGTGCGGGAGCACGCGGAACTGCTGCTCGCCCTCGACGCATCGGTGACGTACCTGCGGACGCCGTCCGATCTGGCCGGGCCGGACGGGCTCCGCGTGGACGCGCTCGTGCTGCCGGGCGGGGAATCGTCGGTGATCGACCGGCTGCTGCGGGTCTTCGACCTGGTCGAACCGCTGCGGCACGCGGTGGCCGCCGGCCTGCCGACGCTGGGCACCTGCGCCGGGCTGGTGCTGCTGGCGCGGACGGTGCTCGACCCCGCACCCGGCCAGGGCAGCCTCGGGCTGCTCGACGTGGACGTGCGTCGCAACGCTTTCGGCTCCCAGGTCGACTCCGCCGAGGTGCGGCTCGACACGACGCTGGGCCCCGCGAGGGTCGCGTTCATCCGCGCCCCCCGGGTCGAGCGGGTCGGTGCCGGCGTCGAGGTGCTCGCCCGGCGCGACGACGCCGTCGTCGCCGTCCGGCAGGGACCGGTCACCGGGGTGTCCTTCCACCCCGAGCTGACCGGGGAAACGCTGTTCCACCGTCTCCTGCTCGCGCCCGCCGTCCCCTGAGGCCGCCGCCACCTTCCTCTCTCCTCGCCGGGCCTCTCCCCAGACGCCATCGAAAGTCAAGGAAGCCA
>Ga0073905_10000990_pt1 | contig 14101 bp, 13 predicted proteins | sample KloWWTupernatant_FD_65482 | JGI IMG/M metagenome (GOLD analysis project Ga0073905, IMG submission 65482) | Active sludge microbial communities from Klosterneuburg, Austria, studying microevolution and ecology of nitrifiers - Klosterneuburg... | ecosystem: Engineered > WWTP > Aerobic digester >... | reverse complement strand
GCTGGGCGGCCCTGCGCTCAAATCGCCGCAGCGCGGCGTTGGCCAGGCGCAGCGCCGGCAAAGCAACAGCGGGGATCGTCTCCCGCGCGGCATACGCGTCGAAATCGTAGATGAAGCGGGTTGGCGTGAGGCAGTAGCAGATCCGGCGGGCGGCGGGATTGGCGGCGCCCATCGCAAGGCAAAAGGCGCTCTTGTTGCTCAGGACCACATCGAATTCGGCAGGCACCCGGGAAGCGCCAAAGGCCAGGGCATACAGCGGCATATAGGGCTGATGGTGACGGTAGATGCCGGGCAGGCGGTCCATCCAGTTCGGGCGGATGTCCCAAGCCCGCCAGGCCGCGGGCATGCGCGCGCGGTCATAGATCGACGTAAACACCGGCGCCTCCGGAAAAAGGCGCTTCAGGGCGACCAGCACATCCTCGGCCCCGCCGAGTTGATTGAGCCAGTCGTGGACAAGGGCAACGCGCTGCAAAGTCGTGCGATGATACCCGCACTGATCTATAATCGCGAGCGGAAATTACACGAGGGCAGACATGATTCCGATGAGACTCGACCATCTGATCCACGACGAAATCCGCAATCAGGTCAGCGACACGCATTTGCGCGCGCTCGACGATTCACAATCCGCGTTTGAAAGCGTGGACGTTGAGTCGCTCGCGCCGTGGTCGTACGACCTGCTGATGCTCAATACGAGCCTGCGCGCCTTTGCGGCGCGGGTCGACCGGGGCGCCCCGGGCAGCGTCGCCGACGCCATGACAAGCGCCGCGATGTTCGCGGCGACGGCGGGCCCGGGCGATGACGACGATGATGATGACATCGATGATGACGAGGACGAGGATGACGATCTCCTCGACGACGACGACGAAGACGATGACGAGGAAGAGGAGACCGAGGAGGTTTCACTCGAGGACCTCGAAGAAAAAGACGAGGATGATCCCGTGTCTACCGACTTCGGCTCGATGGACGACGACGAGGACGACGAACTCTCATTGGACGACGACGACGATGAAGACGACGACGATCTCTTCGACGATGAAGAAGATTAGTCGCTGGGAATCTTCGAGAAAATCGCAATCCCCGCGCTTCGCGCGGGGATTGCGATTTTTTTCGTGTATTGCGCTAGAACCCTGACACGCCCGCGAGATGCAGCGCAACGACGCCCAGCGGTGCGAGTAGCAGCGCCGGCAGAAAATTGGCCAGGCGGATCTTCTTGATCTCGAGCAGGCTCAGACCGATCCCCAGGACCAGCAGGGCGCCCGTCGCCGAGAGGATGGCCACCATCGTCGGGGTGAATAGGTTCTGCGCGCTCGCGGCCCCGGCGGTGAGGCCGCCCTGGATGACGAAGATCGAAATGACGCTGAAGCCCACCCCCACCCCAAGCGACGCCGCATAGGCCAGCGACGAGAAGAGATCGAGGGCGCTCTTGATGGCGATCAGCGATACGTCGCCACGCAGGCCGTCCTGGATCGAGCCGAGAAAGGTCATCGGGCCAACGCAAAACAACAGGCTGGCCGAGACGAAACCCCGCACAAATCGGGCGGAAGATTCGGCGCTGGCCGATCCACCCCGCCGCCGGGCCACAGTTCGCTCGAGCCATCCGCCAAAGCGAGTCAGGGCCGCGTCCAGGCCAAGCGCTTCGCCGGCGATACCGCCCAGGACAATTGAAAACAGGACGACCAGGAACTTGACCGCGCCATTGGTCTGGTTGGCCATCGAATCCACAATGCTCAGGGACGCATAACCGAGTGTCGCAAGACCAAGACCGTTCAGGACGGTCTCCCGCACCCGCTCGGGCAGGCGATTGCCGAGGGCCACGCCTAGCGCCGTGCCGATCAGCACGGTAATGATGTTGAGGATGAAGCCCATGGCCTGGCGCTAGGACTCGGGCTGAAGTTGGCGCAGCTTGAGTTCGGCCTCGTCCAATTGCTTTGCGCAGGCCGCCGCCAACTCCTGTCCGCGGGCGTGGAGCTTGAGCGCGTCCTCCAGAGGCAGATCGCCCTTCTCAAGGGCGCTGACGATGCCCTCCAGCTCCTGAAACCCATCTTCAAAAGCGCGGGCCGCAGCGCCGGGTTCGTCCGCAACTTGTGGCTGGTTTGTAGGGCGTTTTGGCATCGCGCGAGTATACCGGAGGCCACGATCTCCGGCAGCAGAATCCAGTCGGATAGAATTGGCCGCGAGGGTGGATACGCTCCGGTGGGCGTTGCGGTCTTCAAAACCGTTGGCAGGTTGCTCTGCAAGCTGCGGTGAGTTCGACTCTCATCCGCCCTCGTATGAACTGGACACCGCCGGAAGACTGGATGCGTATCCGGACCATCGACGCCCACGCCGAAGGCGAGCCTTTGCGCGTGATCGTCGATGGCTACCCGACCCTTGTCGGCGCGACGATCCTGGACAAGCGCCGCCACGCGAAACTGCACTACGACAAGGTGCGAACAGCGCTCATGCTCGAGCCGCGCGGCCACCCCGACATGTATGGCTGCGTTTTGACTGAGCCGGTAACGCCAGACGGCGATGCCGGCGTGCTGTTCCTGCACAACGAAGGCTACTCCAGCATGTGCGGGCACGGCATCATCGCCCTGACCACGGTGGCGTACGAGACCGGCATGATGATCCCCACTGGCGGAGCGCCAACGCTGCGCCTGGACACGCCCGCCGGCCGGGTGACAGCCCGCGCCGATTGGGACCCGATCGCGCAGCGGGTGCGCCGGGTGGCGTTCGAGAACGTGCCTGCGTTTGTGGCGGCCCAGGACGCGCGCGTCGATGTCCCCGGCCTCGGCCAAGTCAACTACGACCTGGCCTATGGCGGCGCTTTCTACGCCTATGTCGACGCGTCTCCGCTCGGATTCCGCCTCGACGGCAGCGAAACTACGGCGCTGATTGATGTCGGCATGCGGATCAAACGCGCGGTCATGGCGGCGCGCTCCATCACCCACCCGTATGAAGCGGATCTCAGTTTCCTTTACGGCACAATTCTGTGCGGGCCGCCCCATGGCACTGACGCGCACAGCCGGAACGTCTGCATCTTCGCCGAGGGTGAGGTTGATCGCTCACCGACCGGCACCGGCGTCAGCGGACGGGTGGCGATCGAACGCGCCCGCGGGCGCCTGGGGCTGAACGAAGATTTCGTCGTTGAGAGCCTCATCGGCACGCGCTTCACTGGCCGGGTTGTGCGCGACGCAGTCTATGGCCCCTACCCTGCGGTCGTGCCGGAAATCAGCGGCCGGGCCTGGATCACCGGCCGGCACGAGTTTCTGATCGCGCCTGATGATCCGCTGGCAGCGGGCTTTCGTTTAGTCTAGCGCCTGAATATGGATCGAACGCCCACGGCTTCGCCGGGGGTGTTCGATCCATATTCAGGCGCTGCACAATGTCGCGATCAGCGCATCCAACGCGACAACATCTTCCATGCGGCCGGATTTGACCGCCGCGTCGGCCTCGACAACGGCAAGGTGGGCGCGGACCAGAGTGTCCATTTCCAGGCCGCGGGCCTGCGACAGGGCCTTGCGCGCGACAAAGGGATGCAGGCCGACGAGCTGGGCGAAGTCGGACTCGCTCATCCGCTCGTTTTCCTTGGCCTGGATAAGGGTGCGCGTCTGCCGGGCAGTCATCGACATGACGACGAGGGGATGCTCGCCACGGGCCAGAATTGCGCGCACGGTGCGATAGGCCTCGGCCCCGTCCCGGGCGTTGATCGCGTCTACGAACTTAAAGATGTCAGCGACATCCTCCTCCGCAACCAGTGCCTCGACGTCAGCGGCCTCGATCCGCCGGCCATTGGCATATGCCAGGAGCTTATCCAACTCATTGACGAGCTTGAGCAGATACAGCCGGCTATCGTCCTCGAAGTGATCGCGATCGTTCTTGTTGCCGCGATTGATCCGGTTGGCGAGGGCTTCCGCGGCCGGCGGCGAGAGCTGCCCGCCTTTGACCTGGGCGCGCTCAATCAACCAACGGCCGGGATTGGCCGGCACCTCGAATTTCTTGGCCCGGCCCAGCTTTCCATCGGCGATTGCCAGGAGCGGGTGATTCTCCGGCAAAGAGCCGTCCTCGACAAAAACCAAGGCAGTCGCATCAGAGAGTCCCGGCAAATAGGCGATCAGCTTCGCCAGCGCGCCGCCATCATCACCCTTGCGCTTGCGCGGAGCGCCCTGTTTGCCCAGCCAGTTTCGAACGAGCACGAGCTTCCTCTCAAGAAAGAAGGGCATCGTCTCGGCGGCGTTCTGGATATCGGCAAGCGCGGCTTCGGGGCCAAATGAAACGACGTTGACGTCCGCCATTGCGTCATCGCCCACCCGGGCCCGCATTTTGGCGATTTCCTCATCGCGGGCGACTGTGTTGGGACCGTGAAGGACGTGCCACATACGAGGAAATGCCCCTACGCAGATTCGAACTGCGACCAGCGGCTTCGGAGGCCGATACTCTATCCATTGAGCTATAGGGGCTGGATGGGGATGATTTTACCCGAACATGTTGGGGTAAGGAGCGCGGGCATCTTGCCCGCGCGGTCGCGGCTGCGTTCCGAGTTACGCGGTGTTCCCTCTCGATCGCGCGGGCGAGACGCCCGCGCTCCCAGCCACATGCGGGGCTACAATCGCGTCTCTCATGTTGGAACCCATACGCTTGCTGCACTTCGCCGATCTGCACATCGGAATGGAGAACTTCGGCCAGATTGACCCGGCCACGGGAGTCAATTCGCGCGTGCTGGACTTCATCGCCCGGTTGAAGGACATTGCCACCTTGGCGCTCGAGCGCCAGGCGGACGTGGTGATTTTCGCCGGTGACGCCTTCAAGACCCGTGACCCCAACCCCACCTATCAACGTGAGTTCGCCCGGCACATCAAGCGAATGGCCGATGCCGGCATCATCGTCGTCCTGCTTGTCGGCAACCACGACGTGCCACTGGTCGACAAGCGGGCCAGCAGCGTAGATATCTTCCGCACGTTGGACGTCCCGAACGTCATCGTCGGCAACGGCGAAAGCCTGCACCGGGTCGAGACACGCCACGGCCCGCTTCAGATCGGCACCCTGCCCTGGCCCCAACGCGCGCGGCTGGCCCAGGACGAGTCGCTGCGCGGGTTGACCGTCGACCAGCTCGATCGAGAGGTCGAAAAGCTCGTGGATGCCCGTTTGGCCGGGCTGGCAGCCGCGGTGGATCCGGCCATTCCAGCGGTCTTGACCGGCCATTTCACTGTCGCCGGCAGCGTGTATGGCTCCGAGCGCAACGTCATGATCGGGCGCGACGCAGTCATCAGCCTGGCCGCCCTGACCGATCCGGCCTGGGACTACGTCGCCCTCGGCCACATTCACAAGCATCAATCTCTGAATGGCGCGGGATACCCGCCGGTCGTATATTCCGGCAGTCTGGAACGAATCGACTTCGGCGAGGAGCATGATCCAAAGGGCTACTGCTGGGTCGAGGTCGCGCGCGGGCGTACGCGCTGGGAATTCTCGCCACTTCAAGTCCGCCGTTTTGTCACGATCAGCGCCGATGCCACCGAAGACGGCGACACGCCGACCGAAGCCGTGCTTCGCGCGATCGCGCGCGCGGACATCGAAGACGCCGTCGTTCGGGTGCGGGTCAAGCTGCTTCAGCGCCAGGAACTCCACTTCAAAATCCGCGAGGTCGAAGCCGCGTTGTCTGCCGCCCGCCATGTGGTCGGCATCGGTCGCGAAGTGGAACGCGACCAGCGCCAACGACTTGGCATCGACAATCCCGAGTCGCTCACGCCACCCGAACTTCTGCACGCTTATCTGCGCAGCAAAGTAGCCGACCCGGAACGCCGGGCAGAACTCATGCGCGCAGGCGCCGATTTCATTCAACCCAATCAACATGCCTGATATTCGTGAACTGCTTCGTGCCCGGCCGCTGCTGGCGGATGGCGCGATGGGAACCCTGCTCAACGCGCGCGGGGTGAGCTTTGAGGACAGCTTCGAGCACCTCAACCTGACCCGGCCCGAACTTATCGCCGACATCCATCGCGACTATGGTGGCGCTGGCGCGGACATCCTCGAGACGAATACGTTTGGGGCCAATCGTTTTCGTCTTGCCGAACACGGTCTGGAGAATCAGGTCGCCGAGATCAACGTGCGAGGCGCCGAAATCGCGCAGGCTGCGGCCCGCGATATCGGGAGCGCTGTTCTGATTGCCGGCTCAGTGGGCCCGCTTGGCGCGCAGCTTGCGCCGCTCGGCGCAGTGCGTCCCGAAGACGCGTTTGACGCGTTCTACGAACAGATCAGCGCCTTGGTTGACACCGGAGTTGACCTGCTCATCCTTGAGACCTTCTCGGCCTTTCCCGAGATTGAGCAGGCCGTGCGGGCAGCCCGGAAGATAAGCGCCACCGTACCCATCGTCGCTGAGATGACTTTCAACCGCGACCATCGCACACTGTATGGCCTGGCTCCCGAAGATGCGGCCCGCAAACTGGCGGGGCTCGGGGTTGATGTTATTGGGGCCAATTGCTCGACCGGCCCAGCCGGCTTGATGACGGTGATGGACCAAATGCGCGCCGGTCTTCATGACGCGCCGCAGACGCACTTTTCTGTCATGCCAAATGCGGGCTTCCCGGAGACGCGCGGAAGCCGGCTGGCCTACCCCGCAACGCCGGCATATTTTGGCGAATTTGCGCGCCGCTTCGTTGCCGCCGGGGTGCGCCTGCTCGGGGGGTGTTGCGGCACAACCCCCGAGCACACCCGGGCCATGCGGATTGCCCTCAATTCACTCGGCGGCACCGCGCCAGCCGCAACACGGGTATCCATGCCGGCCCCGCGCGAGGCTGCTGATCGCACTGCAACCACGAAAGTTGAGGGCCGGCTCGCCGATGCGTTGGCGAAGGGGGAGTTCGTCATTACGGTTGAAATCGAGCCGCCCAAGGGCCACGACACACAGCCCACCGAGCAAGTTGCGCGAGAACTGAAGGCGGCTGGCGCGACGATGCTCGACATTGCGGAGGCGCCCATGGCCCGGCTGCGTATGGGGGCGCTTGCGCTCGCCCACCGCATCCAGGAACGCGTAGGGGTTGAGTCCGTTTTGCATTTTCCAGTCCGGGGCCGGAATCTGGTGCGCGTGCAGGCCGACCTGCTGGCCGCGCATACGCTGCATGTCAGGAATATCTTTGTCACGATGGGCGATCCGACCCGGATTGGCGACTACCCGCAGGCCAATGACGCCCACGACATCGTTCCCACCGGCTTGATTCAACTGGTCAAGGGCAAGTTCAACCAGGGCATGGACGCCGCTGGTTCGTCTATCGGCGAGCCGTGCGCGTTTCTGGTCGGCTGCGCGATGAATCTGACGCCATCGGACATGGAGAAAGAGGCTCTATTGCTGCGCAAGAAGGTGGAGTGCGGGGCCGATTTCGCGCTCACCCAGCCGGTGTTCGACGCGGTCCTGGCCCGCCGCTTTCTGGCCTTCTACGAGAACCGGTTCGGCAGGTTGAACTTGCCGATTTTCGCGGGCGCGCTGCTGCTGGCAAGTGTGCGGCATGCCGAGGTGATGAAGAACGAAGTGCCGGGAATGTATCTGCCAGACAGCGTCATCGAACGGATGGCTGGCGTGGGGAGCAAGACGCGGACAGAAGGGGCGAAGATCGCGACCGAGCTCATTGAAGAGCTGCGCGACGTCATTCACGGCGTGTACATCATCCCAACCTTCGGGCGCTACGACTTCGCGGCGCGGGTGATTGAGTCCGCGCGCGCGCGGTAGTTGCTTGGGAAACGACAGACCCTGCCCCGGCATACGCCGGGGCAGGGTCTGCCGTTTCCCACAATACCCGAAGGGCTGACCTATGGATTCGCAGGCGAGAACGAATCGCACTGGTTGATATCGCCGGTCGTGAACCCCTGCTTGTACCACTTCACCCGCTGAGCCGATGAGCCGTGGGTCCAGGTCTCCGGCGATACCACGCCCTGCGAGCGCCGCTGCAGGTAATCGTCGCCAATCTGGGCCGCCGTATTGAGCGCCGTCGTCACATCGGCATTGTCGACCAGTCCGCGACTGGCCGTGAAGCGGCCCCATACGCCGGCGTAGCAATCCGCCTGAAGCTCAAGCCGGACCGAGAGCGCATTCCCGGTGGCCTCGTCCGAACGTTGCTGCAGGGCCTGGACCTGGCCCATGATGCCGAGCTTATTCTGAATGTGATGGCCCACTTCATGGGCGATGGCATAGGCGCGGGCAAAGTCAGCATTCGGCCCGGCTGCGGCGCTGATGGCCTGAAAGAAGGCCATATCGAGATAGACTTTTTCGTCCACCGGGCAATAGAACGGACCCGACGCAGTTTGAGCGGTGCCGCAGGCTGAGTTCGTAGTGCCGCTAAACAGAACTAGTTTCGGGGCGGGATAGGTCCTGTTGAGTTGCTTCGTGAAAATTGCCCCCCACACGTCCTCGGTATCACCGAGGACTGATCGGACGAAGGCATTGTCCTGGTCGCTGACCGGCGCCGCTGCCTGCTGGGGCGCCGCGGCGCCGCCCGACATGGTGTTGAGAACGGTGCTCGGATCGATCCCAAAGAGCAGCGCGGCAAGCAAGGCGATGACGATGCCACCCAACCCGACCCCACCGGCCACCGTTCCTCTGCTGGCCCCGCGACGGACGTCCTCGACGTTGTCGCTCTTGCGCATATCCTGCCACTTCATTGCCCTTTCTCCTTCGATGTCAGCTGTTCATGAGGCTGGCGAGCAATAATGCCCGCATCACAATTTCCATTGTACGCGTGGTCGATGGCCTTGGGGTCAGTATGATATGTCACGGAAATGAACGGCCCCCGCCTGGCGTACGCCGCGGCGGGGGGCCGTTCGTTTCCGGGTAGTCCGTCTCACATGAGCGGGACACGCAGAAACACAACGGGTTCCCATGCTGCCGGGACCTCGACAAAGGGCTCGACCTCGACAAACCCGGCGGCACGAAGTGTCGCGATGCCTTCGCTCATCCCGGCCATGGCAAGCGCTCGGAGAGATGCGCATCCACGCGCATGGGCGCATGCCTGCGCCTGCCGAAGAAGCGCCAACGCGATTCCTCGTCTGCGATAACCCTCCCGAACAAAGAGTCGAAGCACGTCGGCCGCGTTCCACGGATAAAAGCGCACGGTCACAGCACCCGCGATGAGGTCACCATGCAGGGCAATGAATGCCATGCCGTGAGGCGCGCTGACCAGGGACGGGAGCTGCACGAGCTCCCCTTCAGTGTCATCGAATCAGGCGCAGCCGCCGCCTCGCTCCGCAAGTGTTGCGACCGCCTGGCCATATTCCAACCAGAGCCGTCGGAGCGTCTCAATTCGCAGGGGGGTGTCAACCTCGACAATGCGCAGCGTCACGCATCTCCCATGGCGGCCGGTTCGATCGTGGCGAGGGCGGCCCGCTCAAAGCCAACGGCCGTCAGCCACTCGGCTGGTTTTTCCTGCTGGGGCAAATGGCCTGCGCCGGCAATCATCCTCAAGGTGATGGACGGATTGGCCTCCAGTTGAGCCTCGGCATGCTCGACCGAGAAGATCGTGTCGCGCTCACCCCACGCCACAATCGTTGGGGTCGGCGAAGATGCGATTTGGTCGCGCAAGTCACGCCGGTTGACCAGGAACCACAAGGGCAGTTGCTGCCAGACCGACTGGTAGGCATTGAACTGGCTGTCATCCCACACCCGATCGCGCACTCGGGAAAGCAGGAAGCGCTTGTCATCGCCGGAAAGACCATCGAAGTCGGCGTAATATGGGCGCAATAACGCATAGGCGGCTTGCGGATCGCGCCGAAAGTTGGCCGACTTGTCCTCGACTTTGCGCTGGAAAAACGGGAGGGCCCGTCGCACAAAACTCCAGTTGAGCGGTTGCTGGCGCAGGATCAGCGCACCGCAGACCAAAACCAGACGGTCGGCCCGCTCCGGCCAGCGCAGACTGACCGCCTGGGCGATCATGGCGCCCATTGAATTGCCGATGAGCGTTGCCCGTTCTATTTCGAGCGCATCCATCACCGCCACAACCGTCTCGCGGAAAAACGGCAGCGTGTAGTTGCGCGACGGTTTGTAACTGCGCCCGAACCCGGGAAGATCAAGCGCCACCACCCGATAGGTCTCGGACAACGGGCCGATCACATGCCGCCAGGTATCCGCGTCATCGTTCAACCCGTGCACCAGCACCACGGCTGGCTTCTCCTCAGCATCGTCTGCGCCCGTGTCATAGACGTGAATGCGCAGGAGAGACTCCTCCACCATGACGACCACGTCACGGGCGAAGCGCGCCAGACCCGGGTAGAACGCAAAGACACTCATTCCGTGACGCGAAAGGGCAGAAAGGCCTCAAGCAATCGACCCGGAATGCGGCCAGCCAGAGTGATCGTCTTTTCCTCGGGGATCTCCAGCTCGATCAAGCCCGAGCGACGAAAGAGCGACATCAGATCGCCCGACTTGTAGGGCAGTGTCACCCGAATAGGGATCATCCGCTCAAACAGAGCCGCTTCGATCTCGGCCAGCAGGACATCGAAATTGCTCCGTTTCAGCGCTGAGGTGGCGATGCCGTCGCTCAACGCGCCCGACAGCCCCAGAGCAGCAACCGCGGCAGCCGGGTTCTCAAGTCCGCCAGGCAGCTTGTCGGTCTTGTTGAGGGCGATAACCATGGGCTTGTCCCCCGCGCCCAGCGATGCCAGCGTCTCCATCACGGTCTCAAACTGCTCGAGGGCATGCGGGTGGGTCGCATCGACGACGTGCAGCAGGGCGTCAGCCTCGGTAATCTCCTCCAGGGTGGCCCGAAACGAGGCCACCAGTTGGGTCGGCAGCTTCTGGATAAAGCCGACGGTATCGGTAAACAGCGTGTCGTGACCGTGCGGCAATCGCACCTTGCGGGTGGTTGGATCGAGGGTGGCAAAGAGCTTGTCCTCGGCCAGCACATCAGATTTCGTTATCGCGTTCAGAAAGGTGCTTTTGCCGGCGTTGGTATAACCGACGATCGCCACTACTGGCGTGTCGCTCCGTTTGCGCGCCTTCCGATGGGTGGCGCGCTGGGCGCGAACCTTTTCAAGGTCGTCCTTGAGTCCCGAGATCACCTCGCGAATGCGGCGCCGGTCGATTTCGAGCTGTTTCTCACCGGGCCCGCGCAAGCCCACCCCCGCGTTTCCGCTGCGGCCCGTGCCACCGCCTGCCTGGCGAGCCAGATGGGTCCACTGCCGCGTAAGGCGGGGCAGCCGGTACTCGTATTGGGCCAGCTCGACCTGCAGGGCGCCCTCGGACGTGCGGGCGTGCTGGGCGAAAATGTCGAGGATCAGGCCCGTTCGGTCGAGGACCGAGACCTTGTCGCCAAGCTGTTCCTCCAGCTCACGCTGATGACGGGGCGACAGTTCATCATCGAATACCACGACGTCGAAGCCGAGCGACTCCTTCCAGGTGACCAGTTCCTTCACCTTGCCCGGTCCGATGTAACTTGACACGTTGGGCGACTCAAGCGCCTGGGTCATCTGTCCGACCACTTCGAGCCCGGCCGTGTCGCACAGCAGGGCCAATTCCTCGAGTGATGCCTCCAGGCTGAGATGCTGTCCTTTGACCTGGTGCTGGGTTGATTTGATGTCCACGCCGACCAGAAATGCCTTCTGGCGGCCGGGCTTTGTCTCAAGCGAACGATTGATTTTTGGCATGGCGTTGTGTCGCGCGCTCAGCGCATTCGGGTTGCCGAAAGCCTAAGGCCGCCCTGTTGGATGGCCAGGCTCTTGACGCTGTAGTTATTGAGTTCGCGGTTAAGTTGGGTTTGCGCGGACGCGACCGATGGCACGCCCGTGAGGAAGCCAGCGGGCACGGCCACCCACCCAAAGGATGATTCACTGTTTCCGAGCACGTTGACGGCGGCACCCTCGAGATTGGCGCTCAACCGGCCGGATTCGGTGCTGAGGTTGTAGATCAGGGCGACCTGACGCCCGCCCAACTGAGCCACGTCACCGGTCACGATCATGTCGCCGTTCGCGGCGAAGCGCACGCCGACATCCGATACGTCCTTCACGCCAGATGCGCGCATGGCGTCTTCAGCCAGGGCTGTTGCGGCGCCATCCGTAAGCGCCACGTTCAACGTGCCGCCAACGGGCGTTCCATCCGCGGCGCGCTTCACGGCAAGCGCCGAGGCGCGATCGGGCGCGGGTCGCGGACCAAGCGGCAAGCTGCCCGAACCGAAGGCAATCCCAGCGCTGAAGGCGCACCCAAGCATCAGGATAAGCAACGCGCCGGCGATGAAGCCAACCTTTAGCGCGGCGGTGATCGCGGGATTCGCAAGAGCAGCAGACGTTAGCGCTGCCGGCGACGAACCGTCCGCAACGGAGGTCGCAGCGACGAGGCGGAAGGATTCCGGTGTGGCAATTGCAGCCGCTCGAAAGGCCGGCCAATCCGCCGAGGCATGCGGGCGCCGGGCAGCCGCCATGTCAATCAACGGCAGGATCCGGCCCGAACGGGCGCAATAGTCGACCAGTTCGAATGCCTTTTTGGGGCGCGACGTGCCCTCGAGCGTCTCGTAGTCGACGCCAATGTCGGCGCTGAGCAATTCCAGCCCGGCGTCGTCGAACGCCGCGACCAGCGCTTCGCGCAAACGGGCATTCCAACTCTCCATAGATCAGCCTTTGAGCGTCAAACACACCCATTATTGGAGGCAATAGCCAACGACTTCGCCGTGGGCTATTGCCTCCAGATTGGGCAATGTCGCTGGTTTTTAGCGTCCCTCCAACCAGACTTCGAGTGTCCGCCCCACCCGCTCGAGACTCGCCGGGCTCAGCTTGTCCAGCGTGTCGCTCACCCGATGCCAGTGCGGATAGTCGAAGTCGATGATGTCCACACTCCGAATGCCGCGCTCGACAAAGGGAGTGTGATCGTCAAGCATACTCCACTTCGCCGCCGGCGTGAACTGGTCGCCGTAGCCCAGGCGACCGGCTACGGCCCAGATCTCCTGGGACAGACCCAGGTCTGAGTTGCGGTCGAAGTAGAGCTCCTGCTGGGCATCGCCGATCATGTCGACGATGACCACGGCGGCCGGAGTGGCGGGCGCGTATTTTTCCAGCTCGCTAGCGAATTGGCGGGACCCCGCGATCCAATCCCAGCCATCGAGCTGGCCGTTGTCCTCGGCATCGAAGAAAACCAGCATAACGCGCTTGCCAGCAAGCTGCGTGTCAAGCGCACGGGCCAGTTCCAGCAGCACCGCCACACCGCTGGCCCCATCATTGGCCCCAGGCACGGGCTGGTCGGGAAACTGAGGGTCCTGATCGGCCCTGCGGCGCGTATCGTAATGGGCGCCGAGCAACACGACGTCACCGGCCTGGCCCTTTATACCGATCAGGTTGCGGACCGGCGTGCCGCGATAAATGAACTCCTGGGTGCGGGTCTGCCAGCCCTGTTTGGCCAGCTCGGCCAGGATCGAATCGCCCAAGGCGCGCAGGGCTGGACTCCCCGTGGGGCGCGGACCGAATGCCATCTGGGCGGCCGCGTGGGCAAAGGCGCGATCCCCCTGAAATGTAAGGGGCGCCTTGGGCGAAGGTGCCGGGGCCAGAGTCGGTGTCTGGACAGGCCCGGCGGCGCAGGCGACAAAGACCAAAGCAGCCGCCAGTCCAGAGGTCAGTCGAGGGAGTTTAGCCATGCCTCGAAGTCCATTCGCGCCCGTTCCGAATGAGCAATCGCGCGCTGGCGTTTGTCGCGCGGGGGTGTGTCAAGCGGGGGCAGGATGCCGAAGTTTGCCTTCATCGGCTGGAAGAGCTTGGGCTCGCAATGGGTGACATAGTGGACCAGGGCGCCCAGCATCGTAGACGGCGGCGGAGCGACCGGATCCTTGCCCGCGACAGTCCGGGCGGCGTTGATCCCGGCCAGCAGGCCGGTGGCGGCGTTTCCGGCGTAGCCTTCAACCCCGACGATCTGCCCCGCAAAATAGAGCGGAGACGGATGCGGGCGGGCCGACGGCGCGCGCGGCGCATACCGCAGGCTGTCTTCAAGCAACACCGGCGATTGGATGAAGGTGTTCCGGTGCATCTGGCCGTAGCGGACAAATTCGGCCGTCTCGAGCCCGGGGATCATGCGCAGCACACGGTCCTGCTCGGGAAACTTCAAATTGGTCTGGAAGCCGACCAGGTTGTAGAGCGTGCCAGCGATGTTGTCCTGCCGGAG
>Ga0073905_10000986_pt1 | contig 14112 bp, 15 predicted proteins | sample KloWWTupernatant_FD_65482 | JGI IMG/M metagenome (GOLD analysis project Ga0073905, IMG submission 65482) | Active sludge microbial communities from Klosterneuburg, Austria, studying microevolution and ecology of nitrifiers - Klosterneuburg... | ecosystem: Engineered > WWTP > Aerobic digester >... | reverse complement strand
CGTCGCCCCGGACGTCACCCGCCCGCGACGACGATGGTCGCGAGCCACAGCAGCGAGCCGACGGCGAGCGCGGCGACGGCGGAGCGGAAGAGGCGGCGCTCGCCGGCGCGGTCCTGGGCCTGGCCGCGTCGGAAGGCCGCGACGAGCAGCACGGCCCCGCCGATCGTGCCGCCTGCGCCGAGGGCGAGGAGCGCCTGGCTCAGCGGGCTCATCCGGCACTCCGGAGCGGGCCGGGGAGGGCACGACCGCCCCGGGACGGCGCCGTCATGCTCCGGTGGGCCCCTGGTCGTCCCGGCGGGACTCGGACACCGAGCGCACGGCGCCGGTGACCATGTCGCGCAGCTCTGGTGCGCGGTCCTTGACGAACTGGGTCGCGCGCTGCTGGCCGTCTGCGACGACGTCCTGGACCCGCGGGTCCTCCCAGGCCCTGCGCGCCTGCTCCCGGACGGTCTCGAGCTGCTCGCGACCTGCCCGGGTGCCGAGCAGGTAGCCGACAGCGCCGCCGATGAGGAATGCCGCCCTGGTGCGCATCCGTGGTCCTTCCGTCGTCCGTGCCGGGCCGGCGCCCGGCACGCTGCCGCCAGCCTACGGCGACACCCTCCCGGCACGCTCCCGGTCCTCGCGCGCGCCGGGTGCCCCCGGTGCCCTCCCGGAGCGCTCGGCATGGGAACATGGTCGCCATGGCCATGAGAGACATCCGCGTCATCGGCGATCCCGTGCTGCGCACGCCCTGCGAGCCGATCACCGACATCGACGCCCGCGTCCGCTCGCTGGTGGAGGACCTGCTCGAGACGGTCGACCACGAGGGCCGCGCCGGCCTCGCGGCCAACCAGATCGGCGTGGGCCTGCGCGCGTTCTCCTGGAACATCGACGACGAGGTCGGCTACGTCCTCAACCCGCGGATCGTCGAGCTCTCCGAGGACGAGTACCAGGACGGCGACGAGGGCTGCCTGTCCGTCCCTGGCCTGTGGTACCCCACCAAGCGCGCCTGGTACGCGCGGGTCGAGGGGACGGACCTCGACGGCAAGGCCGTGGTCGTGGAGGGCACCGAGCTCATGGCACGCGCCCTGCAGCACGAGGTCGACCACCTCGACGGGATGCTCTACATCGACCGACTGGAGCGGTCGGTGCGCAAGAAGGCCATGCGCACGTTGCGCGAGCAGATGGCCTGAGGCCACGCCGCGCCGCCCTCGTGGTGGCGCCGGGGCGGCGGATCGGGCATGCTGGCCACAGCACGCCGCGAGACCGTGCCCACCTCCCGGATCGGGATGAGGTCGTTGGGGAAGACGAACCTCGACCCGTCAGGAGGGATGACATGGCTGGTGCCATCACCCGCGGTGTCCTTTTCGTGCACTCAGCACCCCGTGCGCTGTGCCCCCACATCGAGTGGGCGGCAGGTGGCGTCCTCGGTGTGCGGGTCTCCATGGACTGGACGGAGCAACCGGCCGCGCCCGGGACGCTGCGCGCCGAGGCGTCGTGGCAGGGGGCTGCCGGCACCGGCGCGCGCCTGACCTCCGCCCTGCGCGGCTGGGCCCACCTGCGCTACGAGGTGACCGAGGAGGCCAGCCACGGCACCGACGGCGGCCGCTGGAGCCACACGCCGGAGCTCGGCATCTTCCACGCTCCCACGGACGTGCACGGCAACACGCTCGTCCCCGAGGACCGCGTGCGCGCCGCCCTCGAGCACGCGGCCGACCCGGACCGCCTGCGCCGTGAGCTGGACCTCGCCCTGGGGCAGGCGTGGGACGACGAGCTGGAGTCCTTCCGCTACGCGGGGGCCGGTGCCCCGGTGCGCTGGCTGCACCGCGTGGGCTGACCGTCCGGTCCGTGCTCAGGCGGTGGTGACCACCAGGGCCACGTTGTGACCGCCGAAGCCGAAGGAGTTGTTCACCGCGGCGATCTGCCCCTCGGGCAGCGCGCGCGGGGTGTCGCGGACCAGGTCGAGCACCAGCTCCGGGTCCGGGTCCGTGACGTTGATGGTGGGCGGGGCCGTGCGGTGATGGACGGCGAGCACCGTGAAGATCGACTCCAGCGCGCCGGCGCCGCCGAGCAGGTGCCCGGTCATCGACTTCGTGGCCGACAGCGCGACCCGGTCGGCGTCGGTCCCGAGCACGGCACGCACGCCGCGAGCCTCGATGAGGTCGCCGACGACGGTCGAGGTCGCGTGGGCGTTGACGTGCACGATGTCAGCGGTGCCGACGCCTGCGTCCTTCATGGCCATCCTCATGGCGGCGATCTGACCGCGGCCCGAGGGCTCGGGGGAGGTCATGTGGTAGCCGTCCGAGGACAGGCCGACGCCCGCGATCCTGGCGTAGACCGTGGCACCGCGGGCGGCGGCGTGCTCGGCGCTCTCCAGCACGAGGATGCCGGCACCCTCGCCGAGCACGAAGCCGTCGCGGCCCGTGTCGTAGGGGCGTGAGGCAGCGGCCGGGTCGTCGTTGCGGGTGCTCAGCGTGCGCGAGGCGGCGAAGGCCGCGATCGGCATGGGGTGGATGGCCGCCTCGGTGCCGCCGGCGACCACCACGTCGGCCCGGCCGCTGCGGATCATCTCCACGGCGTAGCCGACGGCCTCGGCGCCGGAGGCGCAGGCGGACACGAGCGCGTGGGCGCCCGCCCGGGCGCCGATCTCGAGCTCGACGTACGCGGCGGGGGAGTTGGGCATGAGCATGGGCACGGTCATCGGCAGGACGCGCCGGGCGCCCTTGGCCTGCAGCGTGTCCCACGCGTCGAGGATGGTCCAGATGCCGCCGATCCCCGAGGACACCACGACGCCGAGGCGCTCGGGGTCCACGACGGGGGCGCCGGCGTCGGCCCAGGCCTCACGCGTCGCGATGATGGCGTACTGCGCGGACGGGTCCATCCGCTTGGTCTCGGGGCGCGGCAGCACGTCGACGGCCGGCACGGCCAGCGAGGCGGCGAACGAGACCGGGATCCCGTACTTCTCGGCCCAGTCGTTCTCCAGGGTGCGGGCGCCGGAGGTGCCGGCCAGGGCCGCCCTCCAGGTGCTGGCCACGTCCCCGCCGAGCGGGGTGGTCGCGCCCAGACCGGTGACGACGACGTCGGGTGCAGTGCTCACGGGTCCTCCTGGCAGATGGTGGAGCTGGTCGGGGCCCGCGGGTGCGGGCCCCGACCACCGATGGGGCTCGGTCAGGCCTGCGCGCCGTTGATGAACGACACGGCGTCGCCCACGGTCGCGAGGTTCTTGACCTCGTCGTCCGGGATGCGCACCGAGAACTTCTCCTCCGCGAGCGTGACGATCGTCATCATCGACAGGGAGTCGATGTCGAGGTCGTCGGTGAAGGACTTCTCGGGCGAGACGGAGTCGGTGGGCAGCCCGGTCTCCTCGCTGACGATCTCGGCCAGGCCGGCCAGGATCTCCTGCTCGCTGTACGCCATCGTGGTGTCTCCTCGTGTGGTGGTGGCGGTCGGCACCCGGACGGGCACCGTGTCGTTCGGTCGTGCGGTCAAGGTCGAGCCGGTGGGGTGGCCCCGCCGTGCTCAGGGTAGGACGACGACCTGCGCCGCGTAGGCGAGTCCGGCGCCGAAGCCGATCTGCAGGGCGACCGCGCCGTGCGGCACGAGACCCTCGCGCAGCAGCCGCTCGGCGGCCAGCGGGATCGAGGCCGACGAGGTGTTGCCGGTCTCGGCGATGTCCCGGGCCACCACGACGGTGTCCGGGAGCTTGAGCTGCTTGATCATCTGGTCGATGATCCGCATGTTCGCCTGGTGCGGGATGAACGCCTCGACCTGGTCGGGCGTCACGCCCGCGGCCGCCATCGCCCGCTCGGCGACGCCGGCCATCTGGAACGAGGCCCACTTGAACACGCTCGCGCCCTCCTGGCGCAGCGTCGGCCACGGGGTCTGCTGCTCGAACGCCTCCTTCCAGGAGTGCGTCTGCGTGATGAGGTGCGCCTGGCCGCCGTCCGAGCCCCAGACGGTCGGGCCGATGCCCGGCGTCTCGGACGGCCCGACGACGACGGCACCGGCGCCGTCACCGAGCAGGAAGGAGATGGACCGGTCCGTCGGGTCGACGAAGTCGCTCATCTTCTCCGCGCCGACGACGAGGACGTTGCGGGCTGCGCCAGAGCGCACCAGGGCGTCGGCCTGGGCGATGCCGTAGGCGTACCCGGCGCACGCGGCGGAGATGTCGTACGCGGCCGCCGGCGTGGCACCCACCCGGTCCGCGACGAGGCAGGCACCGGCGGGGGTCTGGTGGAAGTAGGTGGTCGTCGCCAGCAGCACGGCGTCGATGTCCGCGCCCGTCAGCCCAGCGTCGGCGATCGCCGCGACGGACGCCTCGACGGCAAGGTCGATGACATCGGTCCCGGCGGCCGCACGGCGGCGCGTGACGATGCCCGTGCGCTGGCGGATCCACTCGTCGGACGAGTCGATGGGGCCCGCGACGTCGTCGTTGGTGACGGTCAGCTCGCCCCGCACGCCACCGATGCCCAGGATGCGCGAGTGCGCGGGACCGGTCGCCTGGGTCAGGGTGGGTCGGCTCACGCGGGGGTCTCCTCGCTGGTGGGGCTGGCGGTCTGGCCGTGCTGGGCGACGAGCTCGCGGGCGGCGGCGAGGTCGTCCGGCGTCCGGACGGCGACCGTCTCCACGCCCGGCAGGGTACGCCGTGCCAGGCCCGTGAGCACCCCTGCCGGGGCCAGCTCGACCATGCCGGTCACACCCATCGCGAGCAGCGTCTCCTGGCACAGGTCCCAGCGCACCGGCGCGACCACCTGGGCGACGAGCCGCTCGAGCACCTGGGCGCCGGTGGTGCCGACCGGGTAGACGGCGCCGTCGGCGTCCGAGAGCAGCGGCACGTCGGGCGTCGCTGCGGCCCAGCCCGCGGCGACGGGGGAGAATGCCTCGACGGCGGGCGCCATGAACGGGGTGTGGAACGCCCCGGCGACCTGCAGCGGGATGACGCGTGCCCGGGCCGGCGGATGGGCGGCGAGCGCGGCGAGCGCGGCCATCGAGCCGGCGGCGACCACCTGCCCGCCCCCGTTGACGTTGGCCGGGTACGCACCCGCGGCGGCGATCGCGGCGAGCACCTCGGCCGGGTCCCCGCCGACCACGGCGGTCATCCCGGTGGGCTCGAGCGCGGCGGCCGCGGCCATGGCGCGTGCGCGGGCGGCGACGAGGCCGACGGCCCCGTCGTCCGTCAGGACGCCGGCCAGCGCCGCGGCGGCGAGCTCACCGACGGAGTGCCCGGCCGTGACGCCCACGACGTCGGCGGCGGGGGTGCCGTCGAGCAGTGCGCGCAGCGTGAGCAGGGAGGCCGAGACGATGAGGGGCTGGGCCACGGCGGTGTCGCGGATGGTCTCGGCGTCCGACGTGGTGCCGTGGGCCAGCAGGTCCGTGCCAGCGGCGTCCGAGAACCCGGCGAGACGGTCGCCGACGCCGGGCACCTCGAGCCATGGCACGAGGAAGCCGGGGGTCTGGGAGCCCTGTCCGGGGCACACGATCGCGAGCACGCATCCACTGTGCCGGTATCCGGGCGCCGGACCGGGCTACGACGCCTACGAACCTCACGGGACCTCCTTGTACGGAACCTACAAGGGGGTGCCCCGCAGGCCGTCGAGCCGTCCGAGCGCGAGCGCGGTCTGCAGCACGTACGCCTCGCGCGCGTCCAGCGGGTCCCAGCCGGTGACCTCGGCGACCTTGCGCAGGCGGTAGCGCACCGTGTTGGGGTGGACGTAGAGCACCCGGGCCGCCGCCTCGAGCGAGCGGCCGTGCTCCACGTGCGCGGACAGGGTCTCCAGCAGCGAGCCTCCGGCGGCGACCAGCGGCCGGTAGGCCTGGTCGACGAGCGTGCGGCGTGCGACCGCGTCGCCCACGAGCACGCGCTCGGGCAGCAGGTCGTCGGCCAGCACCGGGCGCGGGGCGTGCGGCCACGCCGCGGCCGCGGCGAGCCCGGCGAGCGCTGCGGCCGCGGAGCGGCCCGCGTCGGCGACCGTGGGCACCGAGGGGCCGAGCACCACGGGCCCCGGGCCGAACCGGCCCGTCAACGACCGTGCCGCGGCACGCAGGTCGCCGTCGCCGCCGAGCACCACGACGAGGCGGTCGCCCTGGATGCCCACGAGGGCGTCGTCGGCGGCCCGCCGCGTGGCGCGGCGCATCTCGGCCGCGCGGACCTCGTCCAGGGGTGCGGAGATGGTGCCCACCATGACCAGTGCGCTGCCGTGCCCGCTCCAGCCCAGCGCGGCGATGCGTGAGCGGAGGGCGTCGTCGTCGTCGCCGCGCACGAGCGCGTCCACCACGAGCGCCTCGAGCCGCGCGTCCCACGCGCCGCGCACCTCCGCCGCCCTCGCGTAGACCTCGGCCGCCGAGAACGCGACCTCCCGCGAGTAGCGCAGCACGGCCTCGCGCAGGTCGCGCTCGGTACCGGGGGCCGCCAGCCGGTCGGAGTGGTCCTCGACCACCTCGACGATGAGCCGCACCAGCTGCAGCGTGTGCTGCAGCGAGATCGAGCGGGTCAGCTCCGGGGGCGCTGCGGCGAAGATCTCGCCCGCGCCGTGCGGCGGGGTGCTCGGGTCGGTGAACCACGTGATGAACGAGGAGATGCCGGCCTGGACCACCAGGCCCACCCAGGACCGGTCCTCGGCGGGCAGCGCGCGGTACCACGGCAGGTTCTCGTCGAGCTGGCGCATCGCGGCCGCGGCGAGCAGCCCTGACCCGTCGTGCAGGCGACGCAGGGTGTGGGCCTGGTCACGCTGCGCCGGGGAGACCATGGCAGCGAGCATAGGCGCACCGGGCCCCGCCGCGGCCCTGTGCGGAGCCCTCGGGTTGTCGGGACCCCACAACGACCCGAGGCGAGCCCAGGGCCCGGGCGGGTGGTGTGTGACGTGCTGGGCGACGTCGGCCAGGGGTGCTGAACGTCAATGGCGGCTATGGTCGGAGTCATGGCTCTGCTCTCACGGCTCCGCCGGTTCCTACGGCAACCCGTGTCGGCGTCCACCGTGGGCGTGCGGCGGGTCAGCCCGTCGCACCACGGCGACACGACGCGCGAGGACGCCCTGCGCGCCCGGCTCACGGCCGACCCCAACGACGCCGCGTCCTTCGCGGGCCTCGCCGAGATCGTCCGGCGGCGGGCGGCCGAGGTGGGCCACGACGGTGACCCGCTCACCGCGCCGCACGACGACGTCGAGCGGCAGCGGGCCGCCGACCTCGCCGTCTGGGCGCTGGCCGAGGAGATGGCCGGCCACCCCAAGGCGTGGTACCCGCTCATCGAGCTGGCCCGGCTCTCCGTGCACGACGACCGTGAGGGCGCCCTGCGCCGGCTCGCCACGGCCGCCGAGCGCGACACCACCGGGGCCGCCCTGGTCGAGGGCCTCGCCGTGCTCCGACTCGCGGGGCTGCCCGTCGAGGCGCTGGGGCTCGGCGTCGGGCACTGGCGGGTCCGCGAGCACGAGCCCGAGGTCGCTCGCCACCTGGTCCTCGCCGCGCTCGAGGCCGACCGCCCGCTCGAGGCGAAGCACCACCTCGAGGCGCTGGACCTGCACCCTGACCGCGTGGCGGCCGGTGCCCTGCGGGCGGAGCTCGAGCAGCTCGTCGCGAGGGTCGCGCGCCCCGGCGCCTGACCGCACCAGCACGCCCCGGGCTCGCGGGATCTCGAGCCGGCAGCACGACGCCCGGTGGACCAGTGGTCCACCGGGCGTCGTCGTCGAGGTCACACGTCGAGGTCGACCCGCGACGTCAGGAGTCGCCGCCCGCGGTGCCGGACGTGCCGGCCCGGACGTCGTGGATCTGGTACCTCTCGAGCGCCCGTGCCGCGGCGTCCGGGGCGACCTCGCCGCGACGCGCCAGCTGCTGGAGCACCCGCACCGCCGTCGACGGGCCGTCGATCTTGAAGTGGCGGCGCGCGGCGGCGCGCGTGTCGGAGAAGCCGAAGCCGTCCGCGCCGAGCGTGGCGTAGTCGCCAGGGATCCACTGGCGCACCTGGTCGACGACGAGGTGGTCGTAGTCGCTGGTGGCGACGAACGGACCGGCGGCCCCGGCCAGCTTGGCGGTGAGGTACGCCGTGCGCTGCTCGGCCTCGGGGTGCAGGAAGTTGTGCTGCTCGGCGGCCAGGCCGTCGCGCCGCAGCTCGTTCCACGAGGTCACCGACCAGACGTCGGCCCGCACGCCCCAGTCCTGGGCGAGCAGCTGCTGGGCCTCCAGCGCCCACGGCACGCCCACGCCGGACGCGAGGATCTGGGCCCGCGGCCCCTCGCCCTCGGCCACGGAGATGCGGTGGATTCCCCGCAGGATGCCCTCGACGTCCACGTCGGCCGGCTCGGCCGGCTGGAGCATCGGCTCGTTGTAGACCGTGAGGTAGTACATGACGTCGGGGTCGCGCCCGTCGTCGCCGTACATGCGCTGCAGGCCGTCACGCACGATGTGCCGGATCTCGTACCCGTACGCCGGGTCGTAGTGGATCACCGCGGCGTTGGTGCCGGCGAGCAGGGGCGAGTGACCGTCCGCGTGCTGCAGGCCCTCGCCGGTCAGCGTGGTCCGCCCCGCGGTGGCGCCGATGATGAACCCGCGGGTCATCTGGTCGCCCGCGGCCCAGAACTGGTCCCCGGTCCGCTGGAAGCCGAACATCGAGTAGAAGATGTAGAACGGCACCAGCGGCTGGCGGTGCGTCGCGTACGACGTGCCGACCGCCTGGAACGCGGCCGCGGAGCCGGCCTCGTTGATGCCGGTGTGCATGATCTGGCCCTGCTCGGACTCCTTGTAGGAGAGCATCAGCTCGCGGTCCACCGCGAGGTAGTGCTGCCCGAGCGTGTTGAAGATCTTCGCCGTCGGGAAGATCGAGTCGAGGCCGAACGTGCGCGCCTCGTCGGGGATGATCGGCACGATCCGGTGGCCGAACTCCTTGTCCTTGATGAGGTCCTTGAGCAGCCGGACGAACGCCATGGTGGTGGCGACGTTCTGGTGCCCCGAGCCCTTGGCCAGGACGTCGTAGACCTTGTCGTCCGGCAGGGTGATCGGCACGTGGTCCGCGCGGCGCTCCGGGACGTACCCGCCCAGCGCCCTGCGGCGCTCCTGCAGGTAGTGGATCTCGGGCGCGTCCGGGCCCGGGTGGTAGTACGGCGGGACGTACGGGTTGGCCTCGAGCTCCGCGTCGCTGATGGGGATGTGCAGCGTGTCGCGCAGCGACTTGAGGTCGTCGATCTTGAGCTTCTTCATCTGGTGCGTGGCGTTGCGGCCGGCGAAGCCGGACCCCAGGCCGTAGCCCTTGATGGTGTGCGCCAGGATGACCGTCGGCTGACCCGTGTGCGCCATCGCGGCCGCGTAGGCGGCGTAGATCTTGCGGTAGTCGTGGCCACCGCGCTTGAGCGCCCAGATCTCGTCGTCCGTCATCTTCTCGACGAGCTGCTTGGTGCGCGGGTCGCGACCGAAGAAGTGCTCGCGGACGAAGGCGCCGTCGTTCGCCTTGAACGTCTGGAAGTCGCCGTCCGGCGTGGTGTTCATGAGGTTGACCAGCGCGCGGTCCTTGTCGGCGTTGAGCAGGATGTCCCACTCGCGGCCCCAGATCACCTTGATGACGTTCCAGCCCGCGCCGCGGAACTGCGCCTCGAGCTCCTGGATGATCTTGCCGTTGCCGCGCACCGGGCCGTCGAGGCGCTGCAGGTTGCAGTTGACCACGAAGGTGAGGTTGTCCAGCTGCTGCTGAGCGGCCAGCTGGAGCATGCCGCGGCTCTCCGGCTCGTCCATCTCGCCGTCGCCGAGGAAGGCCCACACGGCCTGCTGGCTGGTGTCCTTGATCCCGCGCAGGTGCAGGTACCGGTTGGTCCACGCCTGGTAGATGGCGGAGGCCGGGCCGAGGCCCATCGAGACCGTGGGGAACTCCCACAGCTCGGGCATGAGGCGCGGGTGCGGGTAGGAGGACAGGCCGCCCGAGGGGGAGGAGACCTCCTGGCGGAACCCGTCGAGCTGCTCGGCCGAGAGCCGGCCCTCGACGAACGCCCTGGCGTAGACGCCGGGGGCCGCGTGACCCTGGAAGTAGACCTGGTCGCCGCCGCCCGGGTGGTCCTTGCCGCGGAAGAAGTGGTTGAGGCCGACCTCCATGAGGGTCGCGACCGAGGCGTAGGACGAGATGTGCCCGCCGACGCCGATCTCCGGGCGCTGCGCGCGCGTGACCATGACGGCCGCGTTCCATCGGATGAGACGCCGGTAGGCGCGCTCCATGACCTCGTCACCGGGGAAGTACGGCTCCTCGTGCACGCCGATGGTGTTGACGTAGGGCGTGTTCACCGACGTCGGCACGGCCACGTTGCGCTCGCGGGCCCGCTTGAGCAGGCTCAGCAGCACGTAGCGGGCGCGGGGGCCGCCGCGTTCGGAGAGCAGGTCGTCGAAGGACTCGAGCCACTCGCCGGTCTCCTCGGGATCGATGTCCGGGACCTGGCTGAGCAGTCCGTTGATCAGCGGTCCCGTCGTGTCACTCGCAGCCACCAGCAACCTCACCTCTCGTCCGCACCGCCCAGGGGCCCGGCGGGCCCTGACGACTCTGTGCTCGGGTCGGAGCGTGCGGGGCATGGTGCCCGCCCGCGGTCCTGGGACCATTGTCCGACCTCCGGGGCCGGAAAGTCACACCGACCGCTGGGTGATCTCGATGACAGGGACCCGGACGGTGGATCCGCACCGCCACAACGGCCCCTTGTCGCGCCCCGGGTCGATGGTGTGGGCTACCGTGAGGGCGCCGCCCCGCAGGGGGCGGTCACAGCAGCGGCCCCGCCGTTGCGCTGACGAGAGGAACGACGCACCAGTGGGATCGACCGCGGCACCGCAGGGTGTCCAGGACGGGTCCGGGGCCGATCGGCTCGGCTTCGCGGCAGGGCAGGTGGTCCAGGAGTTCGGCTGGGGCGACGACGTCGACGACGCTCTGCGCTCGGCCGTCGAGGGCGTCATCGGCTCGGAGCTCGTGGACGAGGACTTCGACGACGTCACCGACGGCGTGATCCTGTGGTGGCGCCAGGACGACGGCGACCTCACGGACGCCCTCGTGGACGTGCGCGCTGCCCTCGACGACGGCGGCCTCATCTGGCTGTTCACGCGCAAGGCCGGCCGCGACGGGCACGTGGGGCACAGCGAGATCGAGGAGGCCGCGACCACGGCCGGCCTGCACGCCACGAGCACCTTGGCGATCGCGGCCGACTGGTCCGCGACGCGCCTCGGCACCCGCAGCCGCGGTCGCTGAGCGTGACCTCGCCCGGCCCGGGCGACCTCGCGCCGGAGATCGTCCTGCCGGACACCCACGGCACGCCCGTGTCCCTGACGTCGCTGCGCGGCCGGCCCGTGGCGCTCGTGTTCTTCCCGTACGCGTTCTCCCGGATCTGCGGCGCGGAGCTGTGCGAGCTGCGGGACAACCTCGAGGACTTCGAGGTCGCCGGCGTCCGGGTGCTGGGCATCTCGTGCGACCCGATGTTCACCCAGCGGGCCTGGGCAGAGCAGGAGGGCTTCGGGTTCGCGCTGCTCTCCGACTTCTGGCCGCACGGCGCCGCGGCGAGCGCCTACGGCGTGTTCGACGAGGCCGCGGGCATGGCGTTACGGGGCTCGTTCCTGCTCGACGCCGACGGGATCGTCCGCTGGAGCGTCGTCAACCCGCGCGGCCAGGCCCGTGACCTCGGCGCCTACCGGGCGGCGCTCGCCGCCCTGTGACCCCGGGCCCCGTCAGGTCCACCACGGGCGGCACGCCGGTAGGCTGGGCGGCCGTCGGGCCTGTAGCTCAGTTGGTCAGAGCGCCGCGCTTACACCGCGGAGGTCGTCGGTTCGAGACCGGCCGGGCCCACCCCGCTGGCGGTAGCGTGCGGTCCGTGACCGCAACGCTCGCCGACGTCATCGCCCTGCTGGACCGCCGCTACCCGCCATCGACGGCGGAGTCATGGGACGCCCCCGGGACCGTCTGCGGGGACCCGGCCCAGCCCGTCGAGCGTGTCCTGTTCGCGGTGGACCCGACGGCCGCGGTGGTCGACGAGGCGCTCGCGTGGGGGGCCGACCTCCTCGTCACCCATCACCCGCTCTTCCTCCGGCCCGTGCACTCCGTGGCCGCGACCACCTACAAGGGCGCCCTGGTCCACCGACTCATCCGCGGCGGCTGCGCGCTGCACGCGGCGCACACCAACGCCGACGCGGCCGCTGGCGGCGTGGCCGAGGCGCTGGCGGCGGCGATCGGTCTGGTCGACCTCGCGCCGCTGACGCCGCTGGACCAGCCGGCGCTGGACCTGCACGTGGTGCTCGTCCCCACGGCGCACGCCGAGGCGGTGGTCGACGCGCTCGCCGCCGCCGGAGCGGGCGCCGTGGGGGACTACAGCCGCTGCGCGTGGACGACGCCGGGGACCGGCACCTTCCTGCCCGGTGCAGGGTCCCACCCGGCGGTGGGCCAGGTGGGGCAGGTCGAGCGGGTGACCGAGGAGCGGGTCGAGATGGTCGCGCCGCCGCGTCTGCGGGCCGCCGTGGTCGCGGCGATGCGGGCGGCGCACCCCTACGAGGAGCCTGCCTTCCAGGTGCTCGAGTCCGCCGCGCTGCCGGGTGGCACGGGGATCGGCCGGATCGGTCGGCTGCCCGTGCCGATGAGCCTGCGCCACTTCGGCGAGAAGGTCGCCGCGGCGATCCCGGCCACCGAGCAGGGTGTGCGGATCGCGGGTGACCTCGACGGGACCGTGACCACGGTCGCCGTGGTCGGCGGGTCGGGGGACTCGCTGTTCGACGCCGTGCGCAGCGCAGGGGTGGACGCGTACGTCACAGCCGACCTGCGCCACCACCCGGCCTCAGAGCTGCGCGAGCGCGCGGCGTTCGAGGCCGGCGGCAGCGACCCGCACCGCGGCCGTCCCGCCCTGGTGGACGTCGCGCACGCCGCGAGCGAGTGGCCGTGGCTCGCCGGTGCGGCAGCCACCCTGGAGCGCGACCTCGCCGCGGCCCGGCCGGGCACTACGGTGGTCACGCGGGTGAGCACCCTGCGCACCGACCCGTGGACCGCGCGGATCGCCTCGCCCGTCCCGACCCCACCCGGAGGACCCGACCTGTGACCACAGCCCCCGTGGCCGACCAGCTGCGACTCCTCGAGGTCCAGGCCCTGGACACCCGCACGCAGCAGCTCGCCCACCAGCGCCGCACCCATCCCGCGCACGCGCGCGTGGCCGAGCTCGCCGCCCAGGTGGCAGACCTCGAGTCCGCCGTCGTGACGTCCCGCACCGCCGCCGGCGACCTGCGGCGCGAGCTCACCAAGGCCGAGGCCGACGTCGAGCAGGTGCGCAGCCGCGCCACGCGCGACCAGGCGCGGATGGACTCGGGTGCCGCATCGGTCAAGGACGTCCAGGCGCTCGCCACGGAGCTGGAGAACCTCACCCGGCGCCAGGCTGCGCTCGAGGAGATCGAGCTCGACGTCATGGAGCGCCTCGAGGCCCACGAGACGGCGCTCGCCGGGGTCACGCAGGCCCGCGACGAGCTGCTCGCCTCCCAGCAGGCGGCGCAGGCGGACCTGGCCGCGCAGCTGGCGGTCATCGACGAGCAGGTCGCGGCCGTCAGCACCGAGCGCGCCACCCGCGTGCAGGGGCTCGACGCCGGGCTCGTGACGCTCTACGAGCGCCTGCGCGAGCAGCTGGGCGGGCTCGCCGTCGCCGCGCTGCGCGGGCGGCGGTGCGAGGGCTGCCGCCTCGAGCTCAACCCCAGCGACGTCGCACACCTCAACGCCGCGGAGCCCGAGCAGGTGGTCCGCTGCGAGGAGTGCGGGCGGATCCTCGTGCGCGGGGCACCCGTCGTCCGGTGATCCGGGCTCGTCGTGGCCGATGACGCCCTGACGCTCGTGCTCGTGCGGCACGGGCAGACGCCCATGACCGTCTCCGGTGCCTACTCCGGCTCGTCCGGGCCGGGCCCGGAGCTCACGGCCGCCGGCCGGGTCCAGGCGGCCCAGGCGGCGGACCTCGTGGCCCGGATGGGCAGGTCCGCCTGGCCGGAGCTGCCGCACCCCGGAGCACTGGTCGCCTCGCCAATGGTGCGGACCCGGCAGACCGCTGCGGCGGTGGGCCGTCGGCTGGGCCTGCCCGTGCTCGTGGACGCCGCGCTGGCGGAGTGCGACTTCGGCGCGTGGGAAGGCCTGACCGCGGACGAGATCGACGCGAGCTGGCCCGGCCACCT
>Ga0073905_10000983_pt1 | contig 14131 bp, 11 predicted proteins | sample KloWWTupernatant_FD_65482 | JGI IMG/M metagenome (GOLD analysis project Ga0073905, IMG submission 65482) | Active sludge microbial communities from Klosterneuburg, Austria, studying microevolution and ecology of nitrifiers - Klosterneuburg... | ecosystem: Engineered > WWTP > Aerobic digester >... | reverse complement strand
ACGCGCTTCGCGGTGGTGCGCTACGGCAACGTCGTCGGGTCGCGCGGCTCGGTCGTGCCGTTCTTCCGGCGGCTGATCGCCGACGGCGCGGATCACCTGCCGATCACGCACGCCGACATGACGCGCTTCTGGATCACGCTGCAGCAGGGCGTCGACTTCGTTCTGAAGTGCTTCGAACGCATGCAGGGCGGCGAGATCTTCGTGCCGCGGATCCCGTCGATCCGCATCACCGACCTGGCGGCGGCCATGGCGCCGGACGTCCCGATGCGCATCGTCGGCATCCGGCCCGGCGAGAAATTGCACGAGATCATGTGTCCAGCCGACGATTCGCACCTGACGCTCGAGTTCGAAGATCACTTCGTGATCCGGCCGACGATCCGCTTCTTCCATTCCGACATGGACTACACGGTGAACCGCGCGGGCGAAACGGGGCGGCCGGTGGCGCAGGGTTTCGAGTATCACTCGGGCAACAACAGCCACTTCCTGACGGTGCCCGAGATCCGCGAGGTCAATCGCAAGGCCGGCGCATGATTCCATACGGCAGGCAGGAGGTCACGCAGGCCGACATCGACGCGGTCGACGCAGTGCTGCGCTCGGACTTCCTGACGCAGGGGCCCGCCGTGGCCCGCTTCGAGCAGGCGATCGCGTGCCGCTGCGGTGCCGCGCACGGCGTCGCGGTGGCCAGCGCGACCGCTGCGCTGCACATCGCCTGCCTGGCGCTCGACCTCGGGCCGGGCGACTGGCTCTGGACGTCCCCGAACACCTTCCTCGCGTCGGCCAATTGCGGCCTGTACTGCGGCGCGCGCGTCGACTTCGTCGACATCGATCCGCGCACCTACAACATGGACCCCGGGGCGCTCGCCGAGAAGCTCGAGCGGGCCGCGCGCGACGGCCGCCTGCCGAAGGTGGTCGTGCCGGTGCACTTCGCAGGGCAGAGCTGCGACATGGCGGCGATCGGCGCGCTCGGCAAACGCTACGGCTTTCGCATCGTCGAGGACGCGTCGCACGCGGTCGGCGGCCGCTACCGCGACGCACCGGTCGGCTCGTGCGCGTTCAGCGACGTCACGGTGTTCAGCTTCCATCCGGTGAAGATCGTCACCACCGGCGAGGGCGGCATCGCGCTGACCAACGATGCGGCGCTCGCACGCCGCCTCGAGCGGCTGCGCAGCCACGGCATGACCCGCGACCCCGCGCTGATGGACGCCGAACCGGACGGCCCCTGGTACTACCAGCAGGTCGAGCTCGGCTACAACTACCGCATCACCGACATCCAGGCGGCGCTCGGACTGAGCCAGCTCGCGCGGCTCGACGACTACGTGCAGCGCCGCCACCGGCTCGCGGCGCGCTACGACGAGCTGCTCGCCGGCCTGCCGGTGATCGTGCCGGCCCGCTCGGGCGATGCGCATTCGGCGCTGCACCTGTACCCGATCCAGGTCGACGTCGCGCGTTGCGGACGCGGCCGTCGCGAGGTGTTCGACACGCTGCGGCAGGCGGGGATCGGGGTCAATGTCCACTACATCCCGGTGCACACGCAACCTCACTACCGGCGACTCGGGTTCAGGGTCGGTGATTATCCGCTTGCCGAGGCTTACTACGCGCAGGCCATCAGCCTGCCGATGTTCGCGACGTTGACCGACGCGCAGCAGGACGAGGTCGCGGCGGCGTTGCGCAAGGCGCTGGCGTGAGGCTCGCGGTCATCCCCGCGCGCGGCGGCAGCAAGCGCATTGCGCGCAAGAACGTCCGGCCGTTCGCCGGCAAGCCGATCATCACGTACTCGATCGACGCCGCGCGCAGCAGCGGCTTGTTCGACGACGTGATCGTGTCGACCGACGACGACGAGATCGCGTCGGTCGCGCGCGCGCACGGTGCGCGGACACCGTTCGTACGCCCGGCCGCGCTGTCGGACGACCACACCGGCACCAACGCGGTGGTCAGGCACGCGATCGGCTGGTTCGGCGAGCACGGCGCAATGCCGGAGCACGTCTGCTGCATCTACGCGACCGCGCCCTTCGTGCAGCCGCGGTACCTGCGCGAGGGGCTCGAAAGGCTCGTGGCCAGCGGTAGGTCGTTCGCCTTCTCGGTGACGAGCTTCGCGTTCCCGATCCAGCGCGCGCTGCGTATCGACGCGGACGGCTGCGTGGAGCCGATCTGGCCGGAGAACGTCGCGCGCAGGTCGCAGGACCTCGAGGAGGCCTTCCACGACGCCGGGCAGTTCTACTGGGGAACTGCCCGGGCCTTTCTCGACGACGTGGTGCTGTATTCGAACGCCTCGGTGCCGGTGGTGCTGCCGCGCCACCTGGTGCAGGACATCGACACCGAGGAAGACTGGGTCCGTGCCGAGCTGATGTTCGGTGCGCTGCTCGCGCGGCAGGGCGGCGCATGAAGGTCGCGCTGCGCACCGATGCGTCGATGCGCATCGGCACCGGGCACCTGATGCGGTGCCTGACTCTGGCCGATGCGCTGCGTTCCGCCGGCGCGCGAACACGTTTCGTGTGCCGCGCGCTGCCGCGCGGCCTGCGCGAGGTCGTGACGGCGGGCGGGCACGAACTGGCAGAGCTGCCCGCTGCGCTCGCGACCACCGCCGGCAACGGCGACGGTCGGGTTGCGCCGGTTGGGTCGCAGCGCGCGCAGCTGGCGCACGCCGCATGGCTCGGCGCGACGCAGCAGGAGGATGCGGCAGCGACCCGCGACGCGCTCGGCGAGAATGTCGTGTGGGATTGGCTGGTCGTCGACCACTATGCGATCGACGCACGCTGGGAGACACGACTTCGCGCCGCGGCGCGACGCATCCTGGCGATCGACGATCTCGCCGATCGTCGCCACGACTGCGATGCGCTGCTCGACCAGAACCTCTACGCCGGCAAGCACACGCGCTACGACGGCCTGGTGCCCGAGGCTTGCGTCAGGCTCCTGGGACCGCGGTACGCGTTGTTGCGGCCCGAGTTTGCAGCGGCGCGCGCGGGCCTGCGGGCGCGCGGCGACGATGTGCGGCGGGTGCTCGTGTTCTTCGGAGGGATCGACGAGCGCAACCTCACGGGGGCGGCGCTCGACGCGCTGGACGCGCTCGATGCCGGGGTCGGCAGCAGCGCGGGCCTCGGCATCGACGTCGTGGTGGGTGCGGCGCATCCGCAGCGTGAGGCGATCGTCGAGCGCTGCGCCGAGAGGCCGCGCACGCGCTGTCACGTTCAGGTCGCGAACATGGCCGAGCTGATCGCTTCGGCCGACGTCGGCGTCGGCGCTGCCGGCGTCGCGACCTGGGAGCGCTGCGCACTCGGGCTGCCTGCGCTGGCGGTGGCGGTCGCTCCCAACCAGCAGGCCCTGCTGCGCGATGCCGCGCGCGAAGGCCTCGTGCTCGGACCGGACATCGACGGCGCCGACGCGGCCGCGCTCGCGCTGCACCTGCGCGCGCTGATCGACAATCCGGCCCTGCGTGCGCACCTGGCGGCGCGCGGGCTCGCCGCCGTCGACGCGCTCGGCACCGGACGCGTCGTCCGGTCGATGTGGGGACAGGAGGTCGCGATTCGTCCGGTGACCGGGGCCGACGCGCGCGACCTGTTCGAGTGGCGCAATGCCGCCGAGGTGCGGCGCTTCTCGCGCAGCGACGCACCGATCGTCTGGGAGGACCATCGCCGATGGCTCGCCGCCGCGCTGGCCGACCCGGCCCGGGTGCTGCTGGTCGGCAGCGTCGCGGGATCGCCGGCCGGAGTCGTCCGATACGACCTGGAAGGCGATAGTGCCGAGGTCGCGATCTACCTGGCGCCGGGGCAGGCTGGCCGCGGCACCGGCCGCGCGCTGCTGGCGGCCGCAGAGCGCTGGCTGGCCGACAACCGCCCTGCGATCCGCTTCGTGGTCGCGGAGGTGCTGTCCGGCAACGCCGCGTCGCATCGGCTGTTCGCCGGCAGCGGCTTCGAGACCGTCTCGAGCCGATACCGCAAGAGGATCGCGTCATGACTGCGCCACCATCCTTCGAGATCGCCGGACGTCGGGTCGGACCGCACGACCCGCCCTTCGTCATCGCCGAGATGTCCGGCAACCACAACCAGTCGCTCGAGCGCGCGCTAGCGATCGTCGAGGCCGCCGCGAAGGCGGGCGCACACGCATTGAAGATCCAGACCTACACCGCCGACACGATGACCATCGACGTCGACGAGGGCGCGTTCCGGATCGCCGATCCGGCCAGCCTGTGGAAGGGCAAGTCGCTCCACCGGCTGTACCAGGAGGCGTACACGCCGTGGGAATGGCACAGGCCGATCTTCGAGCGCGCGCGCGAACTCGGCATGATCGCGTTCTCGACGCCGTTCGACGACACTGCGGTCGATTTCCTCGAGTCGCTCGACGTGCCGTGCTACAAGATCGCGTCGTTCGAGAACACCGACATCCCGCTGGTGCGGCGCGTGGCGGCCACCGGCAAGCCGATGATCGTCTCGACCGGCATGGCCAGCGTCGCCGAGCTCGACGAGACGGTTCGCGCGGCGCGCGACGCCGGTTGCCGCGACCTGGTCCTGCTCAAGTGCACCAGCACCTATCCGGCGACGCCCGAGCACACCAACGTCGCGACCATCCCGCACATGCGCGAGCTGTTCGGCTGCCAGGTGGGTCTGTCGGACCACACGATGGGGGTGGGCGTCGCCGTCGCCGCGGTAGCGCTCGGCGCCACTGTCGTCGAGAAGCACTTCACGCTGGCGCGCGACGACGGCGGCGTCGATGCCGGTTTCTCGCTCGAGCCCGACGAGTTGGCCAACCTCGTGGTCGAGAGCGCCCGGGCCTGGCAGGCGATGGGCAGCGTGACCTACGGGCCGCAATCGGCGCAGGAGCGCAAGTCCCTCGCCTTCCGGCGCTCGCTGTACGTGGTGCGCGCCGTGAAGGCGGGCGAGCCGTTCACGCGCGAAAACGTGCGCGCGATCCGGCCGGGATTCGGGCTGGCGCCGAAACATCTCGACCAGGTGCTCGGCAGGCGCGCGAGCCGTGATGCGCCGCGCGGGACGCCTCTCGTTTGGGACCTCGTCGGCTGATCGTCGCCTTACGCCCGTGAGCCGGGAGTACTGCGCTCGAAGAGTTCGGCTTCACCCAGGCCCGGCGCGCCGCGATCGCGGTCCGACAGCACGGGATCGGCGCCTTCGAGCGGCCAGTCGATCGCCAGTCCGGGTGAGTCCCAGCGGATCGCGCGTTCGAGGCCTGCGTCCCAGGGCTGCGTCAGCCCGTACATCATCAGGCTGTCCTCGCAGGCGAGGAAGCCGTGGGCGAAGCCCGGCGGCACCCACAGCATCTGCGGGTCGTCGGCGCGCAGCACGAATGCGAAGTGCGCGCCGAAATCCGGCGATTCGCGGCGAAGGTCGACGATCACGTCGTGCACGCGTCCGGCGAGCACCTGGACCAGCTTGCCCTGCGGAGCGCCGAGCTGGTAGTGCAGGCCGCGCAGCACGCCGCGCCGGCTCTGGCTGACGTTCTGCTGGACGATCGTCACCGGTCCGGCGTGCGTGCGCAGAGCGTCGAGCCTGAGCGCTTCCATCAGCCAGCCGCGCTCGTCACGATGGACCGCGGCGCCGAACAACGCCCACCCGCTGGCGTGCGCGCTGCGCAGCTTCATCGCCACCCCGGGCCATTCGACTCGATCATGGCGGCTAGAATACCGAATCCCGAGACGACGACGCGCGAGACCTCCGTCCGACATGGCCCGCTGGCTCTACACGATCGCCTGGTATCTGGCGATGCCGCTGGTGCTGGCCTACCTGCTGTGGCGGTCGCGCCGCCAGCCCGAGTACCGGCGACAACTCGGCGAGCGATTCGGCGTGCATGGACTGCGTGTCGACATGCAGCCGCTGATCTGGCTGCACGCCGTGTCCGTCGGCGAGACGCGGGCCGCGCAGCCGCTGGTCGCCGCGCTGCTCGAGCACTACCCCGGCCATGAGGTGCTGGTCACGCACATGACACCGACCGGACGCGAGACCGGCGCCGCGCTGTTCGCCGGGCAGCCGGTGCAACAGGCCTACCTGCCCTACGACTATCCGTTCGCGGTGCGCCGCTTCCTGCGCGCGTGGCGGCCAACCATCGGCGTCGTGATCGAGACCGAGCTGTGGCCGAACCTGGTGGCGGTGGCGCGCAGCGAGGGCGTGCCGATGGCGCTGGTCAGCGCGCGGCTCTCCGAGCGTTCGCTGCGCAAGGCGCGACGCTGGTCGACGCTGATCCGGCCGGCGCTGGCCTCGCTCGACCTGGTGCTGGCACAGACCGACGCCGATGCCCGCCGGCTGGCGCAGCTCGGCCGGCACGCGGTGCCGGTCGTCGGGAACCTGAAATTCGACGTCGTCGCCGAGCCGTCGCTCGAGGCGCGCGGGCATCGCTGGCGCACGGCGTGGCTGTCCGGCCGGGGCACCGGGGCGCTGCCGCGTTTTTGCGTCATCGCGGCCAGCACCCGCGAGGGCGAGGAGGCGCTGCTGCTCGACGCCTGGGCCGCGCAACTGCAGCCACCGGCGCTGGCCAGCCGGTTCCCGCCGCTGCTCGTCGTGGTGCCGCGCCATCCGCAGCGCTTCGACGAGGTCGCTGCGTTGATCGAGTCTCGCGGCTGGCGCGTGGCGCGACGCAGTGGGCTCGCCGATGACCAGGCCTGCGACGCGCAGGTGCTGCTGGGCGATTCGATGGGCGAGATGGCCGCCTACTACGCGCTCGCCGACGTGGCGATCATCGGCGGCTCGCTGCTGCCTTTCGGCGGGCAGAACCTGATCGAGGCCTGTGCGGCCGGCGTGCCGGTGATCGTCGGGCCGCACACCTTCAACTTCGGCGAAGCCGCCGACCAGGCGATCTTGGTCGACGCCGCGATCCGGGTGCCGGACGCCGCGCGCGCGGTCGGCGAAGCACTCGCGCTGGTCCTCGATGCCGAGCGACTGCAATCGATGAGCGACCGCGCGCTGGCCTTCACCGGGCAACACCGCGGCGCCACCGCCCGCACGCTGGCGGCGCTCGCGCCGTTCATCGGCCGCAGCGCGGGCTAGCGCTTCTCGACGCGGCCGCCGCGCGGCTGCGGGGCAGCCGGCTTGGGCAGCGGCGGGTCCTTCGGGCTCGACACGGGCGCGGGTTGCGCGGCGGTTGGCGGTGTCGATGTCGCGCCCGTGCCTTCGGTGGGTGTGGGCTGTGGCGGCCCCAGCAGCGCGTTGACCTGCGCCACGTCCTGCTCGCCGAGCGCCCCGGTGGTCGACTTGAGCCGCAGCCCGTTGAGCAGCGCGTCGTAACGTGCCCGCGCGAGGTCGCGCCGGGTGCTGAACAGCTGCTGCTGCGCATTGAGCACGTCGATGTTGATGCGTACGCCGACCTGATAGCCGAGCAGGTTCGAGTCGAGCGCAAGCCGGCTCGAGCGTTCGGCCGCCTCGAGCGCACGCACCTGCGCGAGCCCGCTGTTGAGCCCCAGGTAGGCCTGCCGCGCGCCCTGTTCGGCCTGGCGACGCGTGTTCTCGAGGTCCGAAAGCGAGCGGTCGTGCAACGCGGCCGCTTCGCGAACGCGCGCGTCGATCGCGCCGCCGCTGTACAGGGGCACCGACAACTGCACGCCGACCACTGCGCTGGTGCTGTTGACGCCGACCAGGTTGAAGGCGGCGTCCTCGGCGCGGCCCAGCGAGCCGACGACGTCGACGGTCGGGTAGCGGGCGTAGCGCTGGCGGTCGATCTCGCGCTTCGCGATCTCGGCCGCAATGCGTTGCTGCTGCACGAGCAGGTTGCTGTCGCGGGCGTTCTGCACCCAGTCCGATTCGCGCGCGGGCTGCGGGCCCTCGAGCGCGAGGCCGGGCCGCAGCACGTCGAGCTCGCCGACGGGCCGCCCGATCAGCTGCTCGAGCGCGGCGCGGCGGACTTCGAAGTCGTTGCCGGCCGCGATCTCCTGTGCCGCAGCGAGGTCGAAGCGAGCCTGCGCCTCCTGCTGGTCGGTGATCGTGGCGGTGCCGACCTCGAAGTTGCGCTTGGCCGCAGCGAGCTGCTCGGAGATCGCGCGCATCTGCGCGCGCAGCGTCTCGACGTTGTCCTGCGCGGCCAGCAGGTCGAAATACGCCTGCGACACGCGCAGCGCGAGGTCCTGCTCGGCCTGCGCCAGCTGCGCCTCGCCGACCGCCACCTGCAGCTTGCTCTGTTCGAAGGCCTCGACGTTCTGCAGCCGCAGCAGCGGATAGCTGAGCTGGATGCCGTAGTTCTCCGACGTGAAGCGGCGCGTCGGCGCGACGTTGGTGTCGACGTTCTGGCGGTTCATCGCCGCAGTGGCCGCGACCGACGGAAGCAGCCCGGCGCGCGCCTGCGGCACACGCTCGCGGGTCGCCTGCAGCTGCGACCGGGCGCTGGCCAGCTGCGCGTCGTTGGCCAGCGCGGCGCGCCATGCCTGCATCAGGTCGAGTGCGAACGACGGCGCGGCGGCCGTCAGGCTCAGCGCGGCGGCCAGCGTCTTCAGCGTCGAGGTCGCTCTCATCGAGGGGGCTCCAGGGTCAGTAGGTGGCCATCGACCGGTCGACTTCGCGCGCCCACGCGTCGATGCCGCCGGAGAGGTTGAACACCGATTCGAAGCCGCGGTGCTCGAGAAACATCGCCACCTGCAGGCTGCGCACGCCGTGATGGCAGACGCAGACGATCGGCCGTGACCGGTCGAACTCGCCGAGCCGCGCCGGGATCTCGCGCATCGGCACGTGGACGCTGCCGGGAAGCGCGCACAGCGCGTACTCCCAGTGCTCGCGCACGTCGAGCAGCAGCGGCGCCGGGCCCGCATCGTCGCCCGCATCGGCGGCGGCAGGCGCCAGCCAGTCGGCCAGTTCTTCGGGACGAAGGTTCTGCATCGCCGTCAGAAGACGAACTTCTCTTTCTGCGGGAAGTCGACCAGTGGCAGCGCCACCGTGTCGAACAGGATCTCGGCAGAAAACTGCCGCTCGGCCACCCGCGTGATCAGTTGTGCGGTCATCACCGGCAGCTCGCCGACGATGCCGACGAGGCGCCCGCCGACGGCGAGGCGTTCGAGCAGCGCCTCGGGCACGAACGGCACCGAACCGGACAGCACGATCGCGTCGAATCTCGTTCCGGGCGCGGCGCGAAGGCCGTGCCGATGCTCGACCGACGCGTTGGAGACGCCGGCGCGTCTCAGGTTTGCGGCGGCGAAGCCCGCGAGTTCCTCGCGGATCTCCGCGCTGATCACGCGGCGCGCGAAGTGGGCCAGCAGCGCGGCCATGTAGCCGGAGCCCGCCCCGATCTCGAGCACCACCTCGTGCTTCCTCGCCGCGATCGACTGCAGCATCCGGGCTTCGACTTTCGGCTCCAGCATCACCTCGCCGGTCGGGTGGCCGTCGACGGTCAGCGGCAGCTCCATGTCGTCGAACGCGAACGGGCGGCACGCCGGCGGCACGAACTCCTCGCGGCGCACGACGAACAGCGCGTCGAGCACGTCCTGGTCGAGGACTTCCCAGGGGCGGATCTGCTGCTCCACCATGTTGAAGCGGGCGCGTTCGAAGTCCATGGGCCGTCCGTAAAAGCGCTGAAAACCCGGCATTTTAACAATCGCCCCGTTTTCAGGAGCGGGGCTGGGGCGCGGGCCCGGCCGGCTGCCCCGCGGGCCGGGATGCGGCAGCGCCCGCGGGCTCCCTGGCACGGCCGGTGACGCGGGCGGCGAGGTCGTCGAGGAACGTGTACAGCACCGGCACCACCAGCAGCGTCAGCAGTGTCGACGCGAGTACCCCACCGATCACCGCGTGCGCCAGCGGCGCGCGCTGTTCGGCGCCTTCGCCCGCGCCGATCGCCAGCGGCAGCATGCCGAAGACCATCGCCAGCGTCGTCATCAGGATCGGCCTCAGACGGATCTCGGCGGCCTGCAGCAGCGCCTGCGTGCGCGCCAGGCCGCCGGCTCTGGCCTGGTTGGCGAAGTCGACCAGCAGGATCGCGTTCTTGGTCACCAGGCCCATCAGCATGATGAAGCCGATCATCGAGAACATGTTCAGCGTCGAACGCCACGCCAGCAGCGCCAGCACGACGCCGATCAGCGACAGCGGCAGCGAAGCCATGATCGCGATCGGCTGCACGAAACTGCCGAACTGCGACGCCAGGATCATGTAGATGAACACCACCGCCAGTACGAGCGCCTGCAGCGCGTAGCCGAAGCTCTCGGCCATGTCGCGGTTCGAGCCGCCGGTCTCGAGCCGGTATCCGGGCGGCAGGTCGATCCCGGCGAGCTGCTTCTGCAGCAGCGATCCCGCGGTGCCGGCGGCGACGCCTTCGACGTTGGCCGAAATCAGGATCTCCCGGGCGAGCGCCTTGCGGTTGATCTGCGTCGGGCCCAGTCCCTCGCGGAAGTCGGCGACCTGCCGCAGCGCGACCATGCGCGGGCCGCCGTCCGCGTCGCTGCGCGCCGAGGCGAGCGTCAATCGCTCGAGGTCCGCCACCGAGCTGCGTTGGCTGCGCGGCAGCCGCACGCGCACGTCGTAGTTCTCGTCGTCGGGCGCGCGCCACGTGGTTGCGGCGTCGCCGGCCAGCAGCGGACGCAGCACGGCGCTCACCTGTGCGACGCCGACGCCGAGATCCGACGCGAGTGCCCGGTCGATGTCGGCCGAAACGGTCGGCTTGGCCGGCTTGGAACTGGTGTCGACCTCGACGATGCCGCTGCGCCCGAGCTCGGCGTTGACCGCGGCGATCGCGCGGCTCACCTGCGTCGCCAGCCGGTCGAGCACTGCGGTGTCCTGCCCCTGGATGCTGATCTGGATCGGCTTGCCCGAGCTGACCGCGTTCAGGTTGCCGAGGTCGGTGACGGTCACGCCCGCGATTCGCGACAGCCGCTCGCGAACCGGCGTGCGCATCTTCTGCACCGACAACGGCCGCCTGCTGCGGTCGACCAGCACGCCGAAGACGGTCGCGTAGTTGCGTCCTTGAGCGATGCCGGTATTGATCGTTCCGTAGGTCATCGTCACGCCCTCGAACTCGCGCAGCGCCGACTCGACCTGGCGCAGCTTGCCCTCGGTGAACTGCAGCGACGAACCGACCGGCGTGTAGAACTGCACGTAGAGCTCGTTGTTGTCGGCCTCGGGAACGAACTCGGTGCCGACCAGCTTCATCAGCGGGAACGACGCCGCGAACACGGCTCCGGCGGCAGCCAGCGCGACGGCGCGCCGGCGAAGGCCCCAGCGCAGCAGCGCCACGTAGCCGCCTTCGAGCCGAAGCATGGTCGCCTGGAACACGCGCAGCAGCCGCGCCACCGGGCCATTGCCGCGCGGGCCGTGGGCGTCGGGGTCGCGCCACACCGACGACAGCATCGGGTCGAGCGTGAACGCGATCAGCATCGAGAGCATCACGGCGAACGCGACCGTGACGCCGAACTGCTTGAAGAAGCGGCCGATGATCCCGCCCATGAAGCCGATCGGCATGAACACGGCGACGATCGTGAAGGTGGTTGCGGCGACCGCCAGGCCGATCTCCTTCGTGCCGTCGAACGCGGCGTCCCGGTGGTGCTTGCCCATCGCCTGGTGGCGCACGATGTTCTCGCGCACGACGATCGCGTCGTCGATCAGCAGGCCGACGCAGATCGACAGTGCGAGCAGCGTGACGAGGTTGATCGAGAAACCCATCGCGAACATCACCAGGAAGGTGCCGATCAGCGAGATCGGCAGCGTGAGCCCGGTGATCACGGTCGAGCGCCAGGACGACAGGAACAGGAACACGATGACGACCGTGAGCAGCGCGCCTTCGACGATGTTGCGCTGCACGCTCGACACCGAGTTGCGGATCGCGGTCGAGGCGTCGCGAACGACCGAAACGCTCACGTCGGGCGGCAACTCGGCGGCGAGGGCGGCGACGGTGCGTCGCACGCTGTCGACGACCGCGATCGTGTTTTCGCCCTGCGCGCGGACCACGTCGAGCGAGACCGCCCGCCCGCCGTCGACCAGGGCGCTGGTCTCGGGTTCCTCCTCGCCGTCGATCACGTCGGCGACCTGCGCGAGGTAGACGGGCTGGCCGCCGCGCCGCGCGACGATGATGCGTCCGAAGTCGGCGACGTTCGTCATGCGGGCGCGGATCTGCACGACCTGCTCGCGGTCGCGCGAGACCAGGGTGCCTGCGGGCAATTCCTGGTTCTCGCTGGCCAGCGCCTGCACGACCTGGTCGACGCCGACCTTGAGCGCCTCCATGTCGGCCGGGCGCAGGTCGACCTGCACCTCGCGGCGCACGCCGCCCACCAGCGTCACGCGGCCCACGCCGCGCACGTTCTCGAGCCGGCGCTTGACGACCTGGTCGGCCAGCGTGGTCAGTTCGCGCGCGTCGCGCTGCGGCGAGCGGATCGCCAGCGACACCACCGGCACCTCGTCGGGGTTGAAGCGCGTGACCAGCGACTCCTTCACGTCCTCGCGCAGCAGCGGCCGGACCAGCGCGATCTTCTCGCGCACGTCCTGCGTGGCCTGTGCCGGATCTACCGTCAGGTCGAAGCGGATGATGACGACCGAGTTACCCTCGAACGAACGCGACGACAGCTCGTAGACGCCGCTGATCGTGTTGACCTGTTCCTCGATGCGCCGCGTGATGTCCGACTCGACCACCTCGGGCGACGCGCCCGGCCAGGCGGTCGACACGACGACGACGGGAAACTCGACGTTGGGGAACTGCTCGACTGGCAGGCGGTGGTACGAGAAGATCCCCAGCACCAGGAACGCGAGCATCATCATGGTCGCGAAGACCGGATGATTGATCGAGACGCGCGTGAACCACATCAGGGGCTCCGGCGCGCTTCGGCCGACGTCGGGCGGGGTGCCGGCGGCGCGATGGCGACGCGACTTCCCGCGCGCAGCGCGCCGAGGTTGACGCCGACGATGTGGTCGCCGGCCTTCAGGCCGTCGAGAACCTCGGCCAGCCCGATCCCGCCCTGACCCACCGGTGCGGACTCGTCGCGCAGGCCGACGCGCAGGTCACGCTCGACCAGCCGGCCGTCGTCGATCAGGTACACGAACTGGCGTCCTCCCGCGTCGCGGATCGCCGACAGCGGCACGACCAGCACGTCGCGCCGCACGTCGAGCGCGAGCCGGCCCTGCGCGAACATGCCGGCGCGCACGCGCGATCCATCGGAGGGGAAGGACAGCGCGATGTAGACAGGGACCGAGCGCGTGCCGGCCTGCGTGGCCGGATTGATCCTTGCCACGCTGCCGACGTGCTCGCCGGCGACGCCCTCGATCGACAACCTGACCGGCTGGCCGACGCTTACCGACGCGATGTCGCTGGCCGGCACCGGCGCCTCGATCTCCATTCGCGACAGGTCGACGATGGAGACCACGCGGCTGTCGGCGGGCAGCTTCTCGCCGGCCTGCGCGAAGCGTTCGGCCACCACGCCCGACATCGGGGCCGTCAAGCGGGTGTCGGCGAGCGCCTTGCGCGCCTGGCTCAGCTGGGCCGCGGCGGCGTCGCGGGCGGCGGCCGCGATGTCGACCGCCGAGCGCGCATTGTCGAACGCGTTCTGCGAGATGAATTGCCTGTCGAGCAGCTGGCGATTGTTCTCCAGCGTGCGCTGCGCCTGCGCGAGCTGCGCCTGCGCCGAACGCAGCTGCGCGTCGCGTTCGCGCACGCGCAACTCGAAGTCGGCCGGGTCGAGGCGCGCGACGAGTTGGCCGCTGCGGACCTGTTCGCCTTCGCGCACGGCGAGCTGCACGATTTCACCGGCCACTCGGGTCTTGACGGTCGTGCGGTCGACCGGCGTCAGCGTGCCCGTGACCGGAATCGTGCGGGAGATCGATCCCGCGCCGACGGTGTGCAGGTCCGTGCTGGCGAACTCGATCGCAGCGGACGTCGGCGCGTCGCCGGCGGCATTGCGCGCAGCGCCGGTCGCGCCGGTCGCGGGCACGGTCGCCGGTGCGTCTGCGCCCGTCGGCGCGCGGGCCGCCCGGTCGGGACGCAGGGCGAGCATCGCGCCGCCTGCCGCCAGCGTCAGCGCGGCCACGGCCGCCAGCCAGCGCTTCACGATGCGCGTCCTGCGGAGGCGGGCCCGGGCCGGGGCGCGAGCGCGCCCAGCACGTAGTCGAGGTGGGTGTCCAGGAAGCGCTCGACCGGGACGTCCAGCGCGGGCGGGCAGCAGGGCAGGATCGAGTGCGCCCAGATCGCGCGCATCACCATCGGCGACATCCACAGGTGGATGCTCGCGTCGACGTCGACC
>Ga0073905_10000982_pt1 | contig 14133 bp, 16 predicted proteins | sample KloWWTupernatant_FD_65482 | JGI IMG/M metagenome (GOLD analysis project Ga0073905, IMG submission 65482) | Active sludge microbial communities from Klosterneuburg, Austria, studying microevolution and ecology of nitrifiers - Klosterneuburg... | ecosystem: Engineered > WWTP > Aerobic digester >... | reverse complement strand
CAGGCCGGCCAGGTCCTCGATCACGGCCAGGTTTGGGTGCGCATGCAGCTCGTCACGGAAGATCTCCGACCGGGCTCGCATCTCGTCGATGTGCTCCGCTGTCAGCCGCACAGTGCCGGTCGGAGCGCCCGTCCCGCACACGTCGTGCAGCGCGGCCGCGAACCCGATGTTCTCGGCCAGGTTGATCGAGGCGAACCAGGTGTCGAGGACCGAGCCGTCGGCATCGGCGATCGTGGCCACGCCGAGCCCGAACGCCGCGGGTTCGGTGAACTCCGGACGGGCCAGCGCGGCAGCCACCATCTGCTCGAAGGCATCACGGGTCATCGGTCGGTTGGGGTCGGACACAGGGTTCTCCGGATTTCTGGGGGCGCGATAACGACAAGGTATGTCGGTGCGGACCCCTATATGTGGGTGAGGAGGTCGGTGAGGACGGCGAAGGTGCGGTTCAGGCTGGATCGGTGGACCCGCTCGTCCCGGGTGTGGGCCAAGGTTGCGTCTCCCGGACCCAGGTTGATCGCCGGCACGCCCCAGGCGGTGAAGCGGGCGACGTCGGTCCACCCGAGCTTGGCCCGGACCTCGAGGCCGTGTCGCTCGACCAGACCGGCGACGAGCGGGTGCTCCAAGGCCGGGTAGGCGGCAGGCGATCTGTCGAGCACCTCGACGGCGTCACCGTCCTCGAGGATCGGGGCGAGCACCGACCGGACGTGGGCCTCGGCGCCGGCCAGGTCCCGGTCCGGGGCGAACCGGTGGACGACGTCGACCGTCGCCCGGTCCGGCACGACGTTGCCGGCCACCCCGCCCTCGACGTGGGTGGCGAGCAGCGCCTCGTGGAACCGGCAACCGACGATCTCGGGTCGGCGGGGCTCGTAGTCGTCGAGGACGGCCAGCAGTCGGCCGAGGCGGTGCACGGCGTTGCGACCCATCCACGCCCGCGCCGCATGCGCCCGGACCCCGGTGAGGGTCACCCGCATCCGGATCACCCCCTGGCAACCGGCCTCGACCGCTCCGTCGGTCGGCTCGCCGAGGACGGCGACGTCACCGAGGAGAAGCGACGGATCGTGCTCCTCGATCTCGAGCAGCCCAGACCGGTCCGCTGCGATCTCCTCCCTCGCGTAGAACACGTAGGTCACGTCGAGCGGCGGTTCCCGGTGACGCCGGGCCAGCTCCGACATGACCGCGAGACCGCCCTTCATGTCGGCGGACCCCAGGCCCCACAGGACGTCGCCGTCGATCCGGGGCGTCTCGTTGCCGTTCGCCGGCACCGTGTCGGTGTGGCCGCCGAGCACCACCCGCTGGGCTCGACCCAGTTGGGTGCGGGCGACGACGTTGTCGCCGATGCGATGCACCTCGAGGTGCGGGAGCGTCCGCATCTCGTCCTCGATCCGATCCGCCAGGTCCCCCTCGGAACAGCTCTCGGAGCGGACCGCGACGAGCTCGGCGGTCTGTTCGAGCAGGTCGGCTGGTCCGTCGGTCACGGCCGAGTGTCTACACGGCGACCGCACCGGGCGACGACCGGGATCGCCCGCGACGCACGTCGCCTGGACGGACTCAGGTCGGCGGTGGCGGCGGTGGGGTTCCCGGAGGCGGCGGCGGTGTCCCCGGAGCCGGAGGAGGAGGCGGTGCGCTCGGAGGACCGGCCGGCGGGGTGTAGCCGCCCGGAGCGGGCGGAGCCGGAGGTGGGGCGTAGCCGCCGGGCGACGGTGGGGCGCCCGGGTTGAACCCGCCCGGCGGCGGGGGGACGGCTCCGGCCGGGGCGATGGCGGCACCGCCGGGCCCGTTGCGCTTCTTCCAGCCCGACCGCTTCACCAGACCGACGATCGTGCAGATGATGCCGATGACGAAGAACAGCATCCCGGCCCCGATCCCGGCCAGACCACCGATGATCGTCGCGAAGCCCGGGAACGGGATCACCAGGTAGGAACCGCCGTCACCCACGCCCCGACAGGTGACGCTGTAGGACTGATCGGGATCGGTGTCGAAGGTGAAGGCCAGATCGAAGTCCCGACCGTCGGTCTGCACGTTGCCGGTCGTGCCGCTGCCCGGCGACGAGAACGACATGGTCGATCCGCTGCCATCGGTCCCTTCGCACGTGGTCGACGTCGGATCGGTGGTGAGGATGGCCCCCATCGAACCGGTGGCGGTGAAGGTCGTCTCGGTTCCGAGGGGCGTTTCGCCGCCCTGGTCGACCGACTTCTGGAGGTCGTCGACGAAGCTGGCACATCCGAACGCACCGGCGCCGCACCCTGCCAACGAGAGCACGAGGAAGATGACTCCGGTCAGCAACCAGCCCTTGGGGGGTGTGGGTCCATCGGCCATGGTGGCCCTCCTGGGATCAACGGGACGTCGGATCGGTGGCGACCCGTCCTCCCAGTATCACGGCTGCGACGCGGTCGGCGGTGGAATGTCCGGGCCCCGAACCAATCGATGGCGCATCGTCGGCCGGCTGGCGGATCGTTGTCGGCTGGCGGATCGGTGTCGGCTGGCGGGTCGGTGTCGGCTGGCGGATCGGTGTCGGCCTGCCGATCGGTCAGGCTCGAAGGGTCCCGGCGCGGCGCTCGAGCAGGTCCAGCGCCTCGTCGGGCTGCACCAGCGCCAGCCGGACGTGGCCGGATGCCGCGTGTCCGTAGAACTCGCCCGGCGAGGAGACGATCCCGAGCTCGGCCGCCAGTCTCTGCGCCAACCGCCAGGCGTCGCCGTCGGGGGCGGGGACCCACAGGTAGAAGCCTCCGTCGGGGAGCGGTGCGGCGATCCCGATCCCCTCCAGGATTCCGGCCATGCGCGCGAGGCGCGTCCCGTAGCGCTCCCGCTGCACGTCGACGTCGTGCTGAGCGCCGAGGGCGACGACGGCGGCGGCTTGGGCGGGGCCGGGGACCATGAAGCCGGCGTGCTTGCGGACCTCCTGGAGGTAGTGCACCAGTTCGGGATCACCGGCGTAGAAGCCGACTCGCAGCCCGGCCAGGTTCGACCGCTTCGACAGGGAGTGCACCGCCACGACGCCCTCGCTTCCCGACGAGAGCACCGTGGCACCCGGGGCCTGACCGGGGCGGGCCGGTGGTCCGCTCCAGGTGAACTCGACGTAGCACTCGTCGCTGAACACCGGGACCCGGTGGCGGCGCCCCCACTCGGCCACGGCGGCCAGGTCGTCGAGCCCACCGGCGGGGTTCCCGGGGGTGTTCGCCCACAGGCACAGCGCCCGGGCCGCGTCCGCGGGGTCGACTCGGGACAGGTCGAGGCGCCAGCGGTCGTCCATCGGCACCGGGACCGCCCGGCAGCCGGCCAGGGTGGCGCCCATCGCGTAGCTCGGGTAGCTCACCTCGGGGTACAGGACGGTGTCGCGGGACGGGTCGCGGAGCCTCAGCCAGTGCGGGAGCCCGGCCACGAGCTCCTTGGTGCCGATCGCGGCGCCGACATCGGAGGGATCGACGCCGACACCGAATCGTCGGTCGAACCACTCGGCCACCGCGGTGCGCAGCGCCTCGGTACCGATCGAGGGCGGATAGCCCCGCTCGGTACCCGAGGACGCGAGCGCGTCGAGAACCGCCGGGGCCGGGGCGTCGCCCGGGGTTCCGATCGACAGGTCGACGGCGCCACCGTCGTGGGCGGCGGCCACCGCGACGATGTCGGCCAGGCGGTCGTACGGATAGGGCGGCGGCACGAAGCCGCCCGCGGTGGAGGTGCTCACGAGGCGCGGTCCAGGACGAACTCGGCGAATCGAGGCGCGCTGTCCTCGGCGATCCGCGCCGAGATCATCACCCCGTCGTCGGTGGGCGTCTCGGTGATGACCTCGCCGGCCCGGTGCAGCGCGGCGATCACGTCGCTGCGCTCGTAGGGGACGAACAGCTCGACCGCCGGCAGCAGGGCGCGGAGTCGATCACCGATGCGCAGCAGCAGGTCGTCGATGCCCTGGCCGGTCGTCGCGGAGATCACCACCGAGCCCGGATGTCGGGCCGAGCACTGATCCGCGCCCGGTCCCCGGTCGGCCTTGTTGAACACCAGGAGCTCCGGTCGGATGCGGGACGGGTCGCCGTCCGGGGCGATCTCGGCCAGGACAGCACGCACGGCGTCGATGTTCCCGTCGGGATCGACAGCGGACCCGTCGACGACGTGGACGAGCAGGTCAGCCTGGTTGGCGACGTCGAGGGTGGAACGGAACGCCTCTACCAGCTGGTGGGGCAGCTTGCGCACGAATCCGACGGTGTCGGTCAGAAGGACGGACTCACCGCCGGGCAACTGCAGGCGGCGGGTGGTGGCGTCGAGGGTGGCGAAGAGCCGGTCCTCGACGAGCACCCCGGACCCGCTCAGACGGTTGAGCAGGGTCGACTTGCCGGCGTTGGTGTAGCCGACGATCACCACCTCGGGCAGTCCGGAGCGGCGCCGGGACTTGCGTTGGGTGGCCCGGGTCCCCGCAATCCGACGGAGGTCAGCCTCCAGCTTGTGGACCTGGCGGGTGATGCGTCGGCGATCGATCTCGAGCTGCGTCTCGCCGGGGCCCCGCCGCGTGCCCACACCGCCGGCCTGCTGTGACAGCGATCCTCCCCGACCCCGCAGCCGGGGCAGCCGGTAGCGGAACATGGCGAGCTGCACCTGCGCCTTGCCCTCCTGGCTGTGGGCGTTCTGGCCGAAGATGTCGAGGATCACCGCGGTGCGGTCGATGGCGGTCCGCCCGAGCAGCTTCTCAAGGTTGCGCTGTTGAGCGGGTGACAGCTCGTCGTCGAAGACGACGGTGTCGCAGTCGGTCGCCTCGGCGACGCGGCGGATCTCCTCGGCCTTTCCGGACCCGACGTAGGTGGCCGGATCCGGCGCGGACCGCCGCTGCACGACGCGGCCGACGACGTCGGCACCTGCGGTGTCGACCAGCAGCTCGAGCTCGTCGAGGGACTCGTCGAGGGCGTCGTCGGCAACACCAGGGAGGGCGACTCCGACCAGCACGATCCGCTCCCGGAAGGTGCGTTCGATGAAGGCCCCGGACTCACCGCCGAACTCTCCGAACGCGCCGCGGTGCGACTCGCCGGCGGCGGCGATGTCGTCCGGGCCGATGCCGTCAGGGTCGTGTTCGTCCGTGCCGGTGTCGGCCGGGTCGTGTTCGTCCGTGCCGGTGTCGGCCGGGTCGTGTTCGTCCGTGCCGATATCGTCTGGATCGATGTCGTCCGGGCCGATGCCGTCGGGGTCGGGAGTTCGGGCGGTCACGGGACCACCACCTCGGCCACGAACGTCGACGGGCCGGTGAGAAGCGCGCGGGGCCCGTCGAGGTCGACCGCCGCCTCGCCGCCGGGCATGTGCACCCGGACGTGCGGGCCGACCTCACCCCACCGATGGGCGGCGACCGCGGCGGCGACCGCCCCCGACCCGCAGGCCTGGGTGAGTCCGACCCCGCGCTCCCACACCCGTAGACGCAGGTCCTGAGCCGAGTCCACCACCACGGCGTGGACGTTGATCCCGGCGTCGAAGCTCTTCTCCACGCGAGGACCGACCTCGCTCAGGTCGAGGTCGTCGAGGTCGTCGATGAGCAGCACCAGGTGCGGGTTTCCGATGTCGACCGTGGCCCGGGCCCGGGCCGGGACATCCTGGGCCTCGGCGCTCGGCACGGGGCCGTCGGACGGCTCCCCCATGTCGACCTGGATCCACAGCTCGCCGTCCACGCTGCCCTTCACGGTGCGCAGGTGGCGGACGCCTCCGGCGGTCTCGACCAGCACGTCGCCCTCGTCACGACCCTCGTGGCGCAGCACCGCCTGGGCCAGGCAACGGATTCCGTTGCCGGAGATCTCGGCCTCGGAGCCGTCAACGTTGAGCAGGACCATGTGGACGTCTGCCTCGTCGCCACCCGGAGCCAGGCCGTAGATGAGGCCGTCGGCACCGATGCCGGTGTGGCGGGCGCACAGAGCGCGGGCGACGTCGGGGTCGGGGGTCAGGGGATGCTCGGCGTCGGGGTGATCGGCGGCCAGGGCGATCAGGAAGTCGTTGCCGAGGCCGTGGAACTTGGTCAGTCGCAACACGATGGGCCCACGGTAGCGGCGGGGCCGGAGCCGGCTGCAGCGACTTGTGACCAGTACCCGAGCAGGTCCTCGGCGCAGCGCTGCACCGATGCCCCGTCCCCGTCCGCGCGGTCGCGCGCACCGGGACGCGGGGCGTCGAACCAGCGGATCCGGGTGTCGCGGCCGAACCACCGCTGCTGGCGCACCGCGAACCGCCGGGTCCGGGTCACTGCGGTGTCGATCGCCTCGTCGAGGGTGCACTCGCCGCGCCGGTGGGCGGCGAGCTCCCGGTAGCCGAGCGCCTCGCGTGCGGTGCGTGACCAGTCCGCTCCGGCATCCAACGCCGCCACCTCGTCGAGGAACCCCGCGTCCATCTGCCGGCGGTAGCGCTCAGCGATGCGCGGGCCGAGGTCGTCCCGGCGGACGGTGAGGCCGGTGAGCACGAACGGCGTGGGCGGATACGCGTCCATGCCGGGCCCCGACGCCGAGAACGGCCGGCCGGAGCCGATCGTGACCTCGAGTGCCCGTACGAGACGACGTCGGTTGCCCGGCGGCACCCGGGTCGCGGCGAGCGGGTCGAGAGCCTCGAGGCGGGCGGCGAGCTCCTCGGTGCCGAGCAGCTCCAGTTGGGCCGCCACCTCGGGATAGCGGCCGGGGAGGTCGAACCGGTCGACCACGGCCTGGACGTAGAGGCCGGTCCCGCCGACCAGGACCGCCGACGCGCCCCGCGACGCGATGTCGCCGAGTGCACCGTCGACCAGGCCGACGAACTCCTTGACCGAGAACTCGTCGGCCGGGTCGACCACGTTCAGCAGGTGGTGCGGCACGCCGCCGCGCTCGGACTCGGCCGGGGTGGCGGTGCCGATGTCCATGCCCCGGTAGACCGCCATCGAGTCGCAGCTCACGATCTCGGTGGGGCGACCGGCGGACGTGCGGAGTCGGGCGAGAGCCACCGCAACCGCCGACTTGCCCGAGGCGGTGGGTCCGACCAGGACCAGGTGCCGGCCCGGAGGGTGCTCGGCCGTTGTCATGATTCCTCACCGACGTGATGATCCCGGTCGTCCTCCACGATGGCGGCGATCATCGACCACCAGTCGAGGAGGATCGGGTCGACCACCTCGACGCCTTGGTCGCGGCGGCGAGCCTGGGAGTAGGCGTCGAGGAACGCGGGGACCGCCCCGGGACCGAATGTGGACACGACGTCCGCTGCGGCGACGGCCAGGTCGCGGTGCGGATCGGCGACGGCGGCCCGGTCCTCGAGCCGGAACGGCGCCGACGGTCGGCCTGCGCTCCGCCGGTGGAGGCGGATGTTCGCCGCGGTGGCCACCAGCGGCTCCGCTGTATCGGAGCGCGGGAGCGCCAGGTTGGAGAAGCGGGCCCGGCCGATGGTCGGCACCGGTGGATTGGACCGGGCGCGGACCCGCTCGATTCCCGCGTCGAGCGCGTCGAGGAGCCGGGCCGGCTCGACCCGCTCGAACGGCGACCCCGCGTGTGGCGTCCAACCGGAGGCCACGGCGTGACGGGCCCGATCGAGCGCATCGGAGGGGTCGAGCTCGGGATCGTCCCGACCCGGGTCGGGCGGGAGCCGATCGTGACGGCGTGCCAGCGCCCGGGCCAACAGGTCGACGAGTGCGCCGGGATCCGGCGGGAGGTCATCGGGCGTGAGCGCCCCGGGGGCGTCCGGCTCGGCCCGTGGTGCCGGCGGATCGCCCGCCGGCGTACCGCTCACGCCACGCTCACCGGGATGCGTCGGCGATGGGTCGGCTCGGCGACGACCTCGACGAGTTCGCCGAGGAGGTTGGTGGTCGATGCCGCCGTCACCCGGACCCGGGCGTAGGTGCCGGCGCGCAGCACCGGCTCGGCCGGGAAGTGCACCAGCCGGTTGTGGCGGGTCCGACCGCTGAGCCGCCCGGGATCACGGCGGCTGGGACCTTCGACCATGACCTCCTCGACACGTCCGACCCGAGCCTCGTGGCCCAGACGGGAGGTGCGTTCGACCACCGTTCGCAGGCGGGCCATGCGCTCGGCGGCGACGTCGTGGGGCACCGCGTGTGGAAGCTCCGCCGCCTCGGTGCCGGGACGGGGCGAGTAGATGAAGGTGAAGGCGTTGTCGTAGCGGGCCTCGGCCGCCACCTCGAGGGTGGCGTCGAAGTCGGCATCGGTCTCGCCGGGGAACCCGACGATGATGTCGGTGGTCAACGCCAGGTCGTCGATGCCGGTCCGGGCCGCGTCGACGCGCTCCAGGTATCGCTCGGCGGTGTAGCCGCGGTGCATGGCGGCAAGGACCCGGTCGCTTCCCGATTGCAGCGGCAGGTGCAGGTGCTCGCACACCGTCGGCACCTCGGCCATCGCCGCGATCGTCTCGGGCCGCAGGTCCTTGGGGTGCGGGCTGGTGAAGCGGACCCGGCGCAGGCCGTCGACCTCGCCCACGGCCCGGAGCAGATCCGCGAAGAGGGGCCGGGCCCGCCCGGCGTCCTCGGCCACCCACCGGGCGCCGGCAAGGTGCGCCGGATCCACCGCGGGACGTCCGGTCGCGGCGTCGACACCGCCGGGCACCTGGCCGGTCTGCGAGCGCAATCGGAGCGTCAGGTCGCGACCGAACGAGTTGACGTTCTGGCCGAGCAGCGTGACCTGGGTGACCCCCTCGGCCACCGCCCGCTGCACCTCGGCGACCACGTCGCCGAACGGACGGCTGATCTCGGGGCCGCGCACGGCGGGCACGATGCAGAACGCGCAGCTGTTGTCGCAGCCGATCTGGATGGTCACCCAGGCCGAGTGGCCGGACTCCCGCACGACGGGAAGGGCGGACGGGAACAGCTCGTGGTCCTCGGCGACGGTCTCGGAGAGGATCTCGGTGACGGATCGCCCGTGGGACTGGTGGTCGTGCAGCAGTTCGACGGCCCGATGCACGTTGTGGGTGCCGAGCACCACGTCGACGTACGGGGCCCTCTGGGCGACCAGATCTCCGTCCTTCTGGGCCAGGCACCCGGCGACCATGATCTCCATGTCGGGTCGGCGATCCTTGACCGACTTCAGGTGGCCGAGGGTGCCGTAGAGCTTGTTGTCGGCGTTCTCACGGATGCAGCAGGTGTTGAGGACGACCACATCGGCGTCCTCGACGTCGGTGGCGGGTTCGTAGCCGTCGGCCTCGAGCAGGCCGGCAAGTCGTTCCGAGTCGTGCTCGTTCATCTGGCACCCGAAGGTGCGCACCAGGTACCGCTTGGTCACGCCGCTAGCGTACGGCCGGTGGAGGATGGCACCGAAGTCCGGGCCGCGACGACGCCACCGGCCTCGAGCGCTCCTCAGCGCGGTCGATCGATCGGTTCGACGGTGTGGACCGCGGCGATGCTGGTTGCGGTCGCGCTGACGGTCACCGCGGCGATCGCCTCGTTCATCACGTGGGTCGGCTACTTGCCTGCAGCTGCGCTGTGTGGGAACGAACCCACTCCGGGCTGCGTCGACGGCGGCGGCGGCTGGGCCGCCACCGCCCGTTCGATCGCCGTCGCTCTGGCCGTTGTGATGGCGCTGCTCACCGCCGCGGTGGGTGTCGTGCTCACCGTCCGGACCCGCCGCGGGCGGGTGGTGGCCGCGACGGTGGGCGCCCTCCTGTCCGCATCGGCGGCGTTGATCAGCGTGGTGACAGGGTCACGACTCCAGTGGGACCAGCTCGCGTTGCGGTCGGTCCGGGTGGTCGGCCCCGGCGACTACCGCGGGCGACTACCGCGGGATGGTGTGGATGTTCCAGTCCCGCGCCGATGATGTCCGCTTCGTGATGGTCGATGGCGTCGAGCTCACGGTGGACGCCCTGCGGCGCACGGCGATGCTCAGCGTCGGCAGCGCCGTCGGTGCGTTCGTGCTGCTGATCGGGGCGTTGCTGCTGCTCCGTCCGACGCCGGGTGGAACGCCCAGCGGCTGACGGCATTCGCACGCGACGGACCCGCCGCGTGCGCCGTCCTGGGGGGCGGACACGCGACGGGTCACGTCGATCCTGGAGGCTCATCAGCGCTCACAGCGGCACCGTGGGGAAGACGGCACCGCTGTCCGCGTGTGAAACCGACGCGTGAGGCGTCGATCCCACACGTGAACGCCCAGGCAGCGAGCCCCGCGTGTGAAACCGACGCGTGAGGCGTCGATCCCACACGCGAACGGCGGGATCGCCGCCGGCCGATCAGTCCAGGGTGATGGGGAGATCGTCCGGATCGACCACGTCATCGGAGAGATCGGTCGATTCCGACTCCTCCGACTCGCCCTGCCCGATGCCGACGGCACGGAGCACGCGATCCTGGATCTCCACCATGACCTCGGGGTGCTCGGTGAGGAACGCCTTGGCGTTCTCCCGCCCCTGGCCGAGCTGCTCGCCCTCGTAGGTGTACCAAGCGCCCGACTTCTTGACGATGTCGTGTTCGACCCCGATGTCGAGCAGGGAGCCCTCACGGCTGATGCCCTTGCCGTACATGATGTCGAACTCGGCCTGGCGGAACGGCGGAGCCACCTTGTTCTTGACGATCTTGACCCGGGTCCGGTTGCCGACGACCTCGACGCCGTCCTTGATCGACTCGATGCGACGGATGTCGAGGCGCACCGACGAGTAGAACTTCAGCGCCCGGCCACCCGGAGTGGTCTCCGGCGAACCGAACATGACCCCGATCTTCTCCCGCAGCTGGTTGATGAAGATGCAGATGGTCTGGCTCTTGTTGAGGTTGCCGGTCAGCTTGCGCAGAGCCTGGGACATGAGCCGGGCCTGGAGGCCGACGTGGGTGTCGCCCATCTCGCCCTCGATCTCGGCCCGGGGGGTCAGCGCGGCGACAGAGTCGACCACCAGCACGTCGATGGCGCCGGAGCGGATGAGCATGTCGGAGATCTCCAGCGCCTGCTCGCCGGTGTCGGGCTGGGAGATGAGCAGCTCGTCGACGTCGACGCCGATCTTGGCGGCGTAGACGGGGTCCATGGCGTGCTCGGCGTCGACGTAGGCGCAGACCCCGCCGTTGCGCTGCGCCTCGGCCACGACGTGCATGGCGAGCGTGGACTTGCCCGAGGACTCCGGGCCGTAGATCTCGACCACGCGACCGCGGGGCAGACCGCCGATCCCCAGCGCGATGTCGAGCGCGAGGGCGCCGGTGGGGATCGACTCCACCGCCATGGAGCCCTTGTCGCCCATCTTCATGACGGAGCCCTTGCCGAACTGCTTCTCGATCTGGCCGAGCGCCATCTCGAGTGCCTTCTCTCGTTCCACGTGAGTGTCCCTTCGTGCTCGGCGGTCCTGCCGCCGGGGTGGTTCGGGGGCCGTTCGACGGCGCCGATCAGTTGATGCGCTGACCGTAACGAGGGGGTGTGACACTCCCCTGCCCGGCACCACAGCAGCGTAGTTACGAACGAGTGTTCGACTCAAGCATTTCGGCGGGATTCTTCGGATCTGATGCGTCCAGAACGACAAGGTGTGTCGTTGAGGACCCCTATATCTCGAGGAGGTGGCGGCGGAGGAGGCCCAGGAGCGAGATCACGCTGAACTCGCGCACCTGGCGACGCCGGCCGGGCAGGCGCACCTCGATCGAGTCGAGCCGGCACTCCCCCTCGCCGGCCGAGCCCGGCTCGCCGATCGCGACCGCCAGGCACACCGTCCCAGCCGGGCGGTCCTCCTGGCGCTCCGGTCCGGCGACCCCGGTCACCGCGATGCCGACGTCGGTGCGCAGCACCCGCCGGGCCCCGAGCGCCATCGCCCGGGCCGCGTCCTCGGTCACGACCGGGCCCTCGGGCACGCCGAGCAACTCGAACTTCACGTCGGACGCGTACGACACGACCGACCCCCGGAATACGTCGCTGGCCCCGGCCACGTCGCACAGACGCGAGCCGACCAGCCCACCGGTCAGCGACTCGGCCACGCCGAGGGTCATCCCACGCTCCCGCAGCAGGTCGAGCACGACGGACTCCATGGTGTCGTCGTCGATGCCGAACACCAGCCCGCCGAGCAGACCGCGGACCACCCGCTCCTCTGCCGCGAGGATGTCGGCCACGCCCTCGGCGGTGGCGGCCTTGGCGGTGAGGCGGACCTTGAGGCCCTCGCCACCGGAGGCCAGGAACGCGATCGTGGCCGCGGCGGCTCCCGAGTCGGCCAGACGGTCGAGCTCGTCCATGCGGGAGGCCAGCATCTCGGCCAGACCGGACTCGGACTCACCCCACGTGCGCAGGGTACGGCTGGCGATCGACGAGGTGATCCCGGCCCGACGCTGCAGGTCCGCCAGCACGGTGCCCGACACCATCTCCTGCATCTCCCACGGCACCCCCGGCACCGCATAGATCACCTTGGGGACGGCCTCGCCGGTCAGCGGGTCCGGGCGCTCGAGCGGGCAGATCAGGCCCGGAGCGGTGCCGGGCTGCTCGGCGATGAACTCGGCGCCCACCGGCTTCATCGCCTGGCGCAGGTTGTTCATCGGCATCCGACGGCCGCTGCCGCCGAACATGGCGATGATGCGCTCCGCGGCCTCCTCGGACTCCTCGAGCTCCACGCCCATGACCCGGGCGATCGCCTCGCGGGTGAGGTCGTCCTGGGTCGGACCGAGGCCCCCGGTGCAGATCACCGCGTCGCTGCGCGACAGGGCGAGCTCGATCACCTCGGCGATGCGGGTGAGGTTGTCGCCCACCTTGGTCTGGAAGTACGAGTCCAGCCCGGCGAGGGCGAGCTGCTCGCCGATCCACGACGAGTTCGAATCCACGATCTGGCCGAGCAGCAGCTCGGTGCCGACGGCCACCACCTCAACACGCATGGCCGGCAACCTACCGGCGCCCGCCGGGTCCGGCCGTGACCCGCCGCCCGTCCGGTGCGCCGGGATGTACCGCTATACGATCCGTATACTCTTCCGTATGACAACTCCGGTCCCCACGCGATTCACCGACGCCGAGTTGGCCCTGATCGACGACCTGGTCGCCGGCGGTGTGGGCGCAAGCCGCTCCGAGGTGATCCGTCGAGGTGTCCAGCACCTCGCCGACACCGTCCGACGCCGGCAGGTCGGAGCGACGATCGCGGACGCCTACCGAGTCGTCCCGGAGAGCGCGGCTGACGACGAGCTGGCGATGGCGAACGCGCTCGCCCTCACCGAGGCCGAACCGTGGTAGCCCACGCCGAGCTGTGGCTCATGGAGACACCCAACCTGAAGCGCCGCCCGGTGCTGATCGTCACCCGCAGCGACATCATCCCGGTGCTCAACAACGTGGTCGTCGCCCCGGTCACCAGCACGATCCGCGACATCCCCACGTGCATCCCCGTCGGGCCCGAGGAGGGGATCGACCACGACAGCGTCGCATCGTTCGACAACCTGGCCGCGGTCCCCAAGTCGGTGCTCACCCGACGACTGGGAGCCCTCGGCGGAACCGGACGGAGTCGGATCTGCGCCGCGCTGCGAGCGATGGCCGACTGCTGAGGCGACTGCTGAGCCGACTGCTCAGTCGCCGGTCATCGTGGTCGTCGCCCTCGACCCGGCCTGCACGTACTGCGCGGCGCTGATCCACGCCACGGCGACGGCCAGCCACAGCACAGTGTCGGCCATCCATGTGTACCCGGTCGTCCACGGCCACACCACCAGGCTGACCGAGCTGAACTGCAGGAACGTCTTGAACTTGGCGACGTTGGACGCGGGAACGGCCAGGCCCTTGCGGCCCCAGTAGCTGCGGAACGCCGAGATCAGCGCCTCACGCACCGTGATCAACACCACCGGCAGCCACCAGAAGCGCCCGGCCAGCACCATCGCCCACAGGCCGCCGAGGGCGAGCACCTTGTCGGCCAGAGGGTCGAGGAACGCTCCGGACCGCGTGGTCCCCTGCCGTCGGGCGAGGTAGCCGTCGAGGCTGTCCGACGCGGTGATGGCGATCCACAGCCCGAACAGCAGCCACCCCGACTGCTGCTCGTAGATGAGCACGAACGCCACCGGGGCGAGCAGGAGTCGGACGACGGTGATGACGTTCGCCGGCGTCAACAGGGCGCTCGGCCCGAAGGTCCGCGTCCGTTCGGTCGAGTCGGTTGGGTGCGTGCTCACACCGGCTCCGCGGTCAGGTCTGGTCCGGCCGCGGCGGTGATCTCGACCAGGTGCAGCTCGCCGACGGCCAGGGTGTCGGGCACCTCGATGATGCCGTCGATCTCGGGCGCCTCGCGATGCGAACGGGCCACGCC
>Ga0073905_10000977_pt1:0-12500 | contig 14165 bp, 6 predicted proteins | sample KloWWTupernatant_FD_65482 | JGI IMG/M metagenome (GOLD analysis project Ga0073905, IMG submission 65482) | Active sludge microbial communities from Klosterneuburg, Austria, studying microevolution and ecology of nitrifiers - Klosterneuburg... | ecosystem: Engineered > WWTP > Aerobic... | reverse complement strand
TTGCTACCCACGCTTTCGCGCATCAGCGTCAGAACCGGTCCAGGTAGCCGCCTTCGCCACCGGTGTTCCTCCCAATATCTACGCATTTCACCGCTACACTGGGAATTCCACTACCCTCTCCCGGCCTCAAGCCTTGCAGTATCCGAGGCAGTTCCTCAGTTGAGCTGAGGGATTTCACCCAAGACTTACAAGGCCGCCTACGCGCCCTTTACGCCCAATAATTCCGAATAACGCTTGCCCCCTCTGTATTACCGCGGCTGCTGGCACAGAGTTAGCCGGGGCTTCCTCTGGGGGTACCGTCAAGTTTGCCGGCTGTTCACCGACATCCCTTCGTCCCCCCTAACAGGAGTTTACAATCCGAAGACCTTCATCCTCCACGCGGCGTTGCTGGATCAGGGTTTCCCCCATTGTCCAATATTCCCCACTGCTGCCTCCCGTAGGAGTCTGGACCGTGTCTCAGTTCCAGTGTGGCCGATCACCCTCTCAGGCCGGCTACTGATCGTCGCCTTGGTGGGCCATTACCCCGCCAACTAGCTAATCAGACGCGGACCCCTCCATGAGCGGTGGCTTGCAAGCATAGGCCACCTTTCTGCGCAAGGCCGAAGCCTCACGAACGTATTCGGTATTAGCCCGAGTTTCCCCAGGTTATCCCCAACTCTTGGGCAGGTTGTCCACGTGTTACTCACCCGTTCGCCGCTCTACACGCGACCGAAGTCGCTTTCGCGCACGACTTGCATGTGTTAAGCACGCCGCCAGCGTTCATTCTGAGCCAGGATCAAACTCTCCAGTTTAGATCCTGTAATTGCCTCGAGCCGGCTAAGGACTCGGGCAACATGTTTTGAAGCCAAATTGCTCACCGAAGTGAACAGAAAATTGACGTTGGTACTTATTTCCTCTGTTCAGTTTTCAAAGAACCGACTGCAATCTAGCCGTCCCGGTTACGGGCGCGGATTTGTGACTCTACAGAAGCGACGAACTCTTGTCAACACCCGGAGCAGAATTCGCTCCCTTCGTCACTTCCGACTGCTGCTGCTGTTCCTGGGGAGCGTTGAGCTCTCGGAGACTGCTGCAGAACAACCAGTCTTGCTTCCTTCCCGTTCCCTTGCGGGGGTCTCTGTCGAGCCCGGCTTCTTTCGAAGCGCCGCGGGAGATGGATAATAGGAAACCCCCCGCAGCCTGTCAACCCCCTGTCACAAACTTTTTTCAGCCGATGGGCGCCGGGCGGCCCGAAGCCTGAAAACACAGGCGTTTGCCGTCGACCTCCCAGCGCTCGACAAGCAACCGGCGAAGCGCCTGGGGATAGGCCAGGTGCTCCTGCTCGAGGATCCGCGCGGCGAGCGCCGCCTCGTCGTCGCCGTCCTCGACCGCTACCGCTCGCTGCAGCACGATCGGCCCGCTGTCGAGGCCGGCGTCGACGAGATGCACCGTGCAACCGGAGATTCGCACACCGGCGGCGAGCGCCTGGCGCTGCGGATGAAGCCCAGGGAAGGCCGGCAGCAGGCTGGGATGAATGTTCAGGATGCGCTGCGGCCAGGCAGCAACGAGCTCGGGGCCGAGCAGGCGCATGTAGCCTGCAAGGCAGATCCACTCGACCCTGGCCGCGCGCAGAGCCGACGCGATCGCGGCCTCGTGGGCGCTGCGCGATGCAAATCCACCATGAGGCAGGGCCAGAGTCGGGATCGACCGCTCGCGTGCGCGAACCAGGCCGGGCGCATCCGCGACGTTGCTCACGACGAGCACGATTTCGGCCGGCGCCGCGCCGCCCTGAAGCGCCTCCGCCAGCGCGACGAAGTTGCTCCCGCGACCGGATAGCAGAACGCCGATACGGGCGCGGCCTTCTGCCTCTCCGCCGGTCACGCGATTCACTCTTCGAAGCTGGTCAGGCCGAGATCGTAGACGACGCCTTTCGGGCCCGCGACGACGCGGCCGATCGGCAGCGCGCGCTGATCCGCCGCCGCGAAGCGCCGCGAGAGATCCGCCACCGCGTCCGGAGCCACGACGGCGACCATGCCGATGCCCATGTTGAACACGCGGAACATCTCTTCGAGCTCGACGTCGCCCTTCTCCTGCAGGATCCGGAACGGCTCCGGGATCTCCCAACTGCCCAGGCGGACCTCCGCCGCGAGGCCTTCGGGAAGAACGCGCGGGAGATTGTCGGTGAGCCCGCCGCCGGTGATGTGCGCCAGCGCATGGAGACCCGGTTCGGCAAGCAACGGCGCGAGCGGCGCGAGATAGGAGCGGTGCGGCGCGAGCAGCCACTCGCCGACGCGAAGCTTGCTCGACGATCCGGGCAGGCGGTCGTTCAGCTTCAGGCCGAGCTGCTCGAACAGAATCCGCCGCGCCAGCGAATAGCCGTTGGTGTGCATCCCCGTCGACGGCAGTCCGAGCAGCACGTCTCCGTCTGCGACACGCGCGCCCGTGAGAACGTGAGCGCGATCGGCGATGCCGACGATGAAACCGACGAGCTCGTAGTCGCCGGGCTGATAGAAGCCCGGCATTTCGGCGGTCTCGCCGCCGAGCAGCGCGCAGCCGTTTTCGCGGCAACCGTCGGCGACGCCGCCGACGAGCTCGATCATCTTGGCCGGCTCGAGGACGCCGGCTCCGACGTAGTCGAAAAAGAAGAGCGGCCGCGCACCCTGCACCAGGATGTCGTTGACGCAGTGATTCACCAGATCGCGCCCGACCGTCGAGTAGTCGCCGGCCATGCGCGCGACGGCGAGCTTCGTGCCGACACCGTCGGCCGAGGCGACCAGGACGGGCTCCGTCATGCCGGCGAGGTCGGGGCGGAAGAGCCCGCCGAAGCTGCCGATCTCCGACAGCACGCCGGCAGTGAAGGTCGAGCGCGCGAGCTGCTTGATCGCGCGCAGTCCTTCGTCCTGCGCCGCGATGTTCACACCGGCTGCCGCGTAGGCGGATTTGTCTTTGGAGTCGGGCATGCGCAGCGATCCTAACGCAGGCTCGCCCGCCATTCCGCGAAACGCCCGCCCACCCCGCCGGGTGGCTGTCCGGCGGCGCTTCGCCACCATCATTGGAGCCGCGAGCCACCCCATGAAAACGATCATCGAGCCGTTCCGCATCAAGAGTGTCGAGCCGATCTCCATGACCACGCCCGAAGAGCGCGAAGCGCTTCTCGAGGTCGCCGGCTACAACCTCTTCCGTTTGCCGTCACAGCGCATCGTCATCGACCTGTTGACGGACTCCGGCACCGGCGCGATGAGCGCCGCGCAGTGGGCGGCGCTCATGCTGGGCGACGAATCGTACGCCGGCAGCCCGAGCTTCGGCCGCTTCGAAGCCGCAGTCAAGGACATCACCGGCTTCCGGCACGTGATCCCGACTCATCAGGGGCGGGCCGCGGAGCGCATTCTCGCGGCGACGATGCTCCTGCCGGGCGACTGCGTGCCGAACAACACGCACTTCGACACCACGCGCGCCAATATCGAGGCGGCGGGTGCCACGGCGATCGACCTGCCCTGCCGCGAAGGCCGACGGCTGGGCGAATCGCATCCCTTCAAGGGCAACATCGATCTCGATGCGCTCGAGGCCCTGCTTGCACATCCGCCGGGGCGCGTGCCGGTGGTCTTCGTCACCGTCACCAACAACGGCGGCGGCGGACAGCCGGTGTCGATGGCGAACCTGCGCGCCGCCTCGGCGATCTGCCGCGGGCGCGGCATTCCCTTCTACCTCGATGCCTGCCGCTTCGCCGAGAACGCCTATTTCATCCGCGAACGCGAACCGGGCTTCGCGGACGTCGAGCTCATCGACATCGCGCGCGAGATGTTCGCGCTCGCCGACGGCTGCACGATGAGCGCGAAGAAGGACGGCATGGCGAACATCGGCGGTTTCCTGTGCACCAACGACGACGCCGTCGCGCGCCACGAGGAAGAGCTCCTGATTCTCACCGAGGGCTTCCCGACTTACGGCGGTCTCGCCGGACGCGACCTCGAGGCGATCGCGGTCGGCCTCTACGAAGCGCTCGATCTGTCCTACCAGCAGTACCGCCACGCTTCGGTGCAGTACTTGGGCGAGCGCATGGCCGCCGCCGGCGTGCCGATTCTCCAGCCGCCGGGCGGCCACGCGATCTATCTCGACGCGCGGGCCTTCCTGCCGCACATCCCGCGCCACAACTACCCCGGCCAGGCGCTCGCCGTCGAGCTCTATCGCCACGCCGGCATCCGCAGCGTCGAGATCGGTTCGGTGATGATGGGGCGGCGCGACGCGGCCACCGGCGAAGAGCACTACGCCGAGCACGAGCTCGTGCGGCTGGCGATTCCGCGCCGCGTCTACACCCAGAGTCACATCGACTACGTCATCGAAGCGCTGGGGGAGATCGCTGCCCGGCGCGAGCGGATCCCGGGCATCCGGATCGTCGAGCAGTCTCCGGCCCTGCGCCACTTCAGTGCCGTCTTCGCGCCGGTGCCGGTCCCTGCGGAGGCACAGGGAGCACCGCTGCAGGCCGTCGGCACACCGAGCTGACGCCGGCTCCACCTTTTCCGGAGAGCGCCATGTCCCGCCCCCCCGCGTCCCCGCTCGCCCGCGTCGCCTCGCGCTGGAGCGACGCCGAAGCGGCCTCGTGCGCTCGGACGACCGCCGACCCGCGGCTCGGCGAGTGCATCTATGCGTCGCGCCTGCTCGGCGCCGAGCCCTCGCTCGTTCTCGGTGGGGGCGGCAACACGTCGGTGAAATCGACGCTCGCCGATCTCCACGGCGAGAGCCACGCGGCGCTCTGGGTCAAGGGGAGCGGCGCCGACCTCACTGAGATCACCGCTGCCGGCTTCGCGCCGGTCGATCTCGCCGGCGCCCGCCGCCTGCTCGAGCTCCCCGCTCTCACCGACACGGCGCTGGCGCGGGCGCTGCGCCTCCTCCGTCTCGATCCGGACGCGCCGACGCCCTCCTGCGAGGCGCTCCTGCATGCCTTTCTGCCAGCGCCCTTCGTCGTTCATACGCACGCCGACTCGGTCCTCGCGGTGCTCGACTCGCGGCACGGCAAGCGCTTGGCGGCGGAGCTCTGGGGCGAAGACCACCTGATCGTCCCCTACCGCAAGCCGGGCTTCGACCTCGCGCGGCAGGTGCGCGATCTCTGGCTGGCAGCGGGCGAAAGCGCGCGCCGCTGGACCGGAATCGTCCTGCTCCACCACGGCATCTTCACCTTCGGAAGTAGCGCCCGCGAGAGCTACGAGCGCATGCTGGCGACCGTCGATCGAGCCCGCCGCCGGCTCCCGCCAGCGGCCCGGCGGCCTGTCGCCAGGACTGCAGGCGCGGATGCGACCGGACACGCCGCCTGGACCACGCTCGATGTCGCGGCACTACGCTGCGAAGTCTCAATGCTCGCCGGGCGGCCACTCATCGCCCGCCTGGATGCGACGCCGTCAGCACGGTCCGGCGTCGCCGACGCCCGCTTCCGGCGTGTCCTCGCGCGCGGGCCGCTCACTCCCGATCACGTTCTGCGTACCAAACCCTGGCCGCTCAGCCTCACCGATCCGAAAGACTCGGCGCCGGCGGTGGCGCGTTTCGGCCACGAATACGCGGCCTACTTCGAGCGCCACGCAGCGGGGCGCCCGCTCGCGCGCCTCGACCTCGCGCCGCGCGTCGCGCTGCTGCCGGGAGCCGGCGTCGTCGGTTTCGGCGAGACCGCTCGCGGCGCCGCCGCGGCGCTCGCCATCTCACGGCATACCCTGGCAGCCGCGCGCGCAGCGCAAGCACTCGGCGGCTACCGGCCGACCTCCGACGCCGAGCTCTTCGAAGTCGAGTACTGGGAGCTCGAGCAGGCGAAACTCCAACCCGAGTCCGCGGCGCTCGCCGGCCGGGTCGCGCTGGTGAGCGGCGCAGCACGTGGCATCGGACGCGCCTGCCTCGAGGCGCTCCGCCGGCGCGGCGCCGCCGTCGCGGGTCTGGATCGCCTGCCGCTCGACCTCACAGGCTGCGACCTGCTCGAGGTGCGCGGCGATGCGACCAGCGAGGTGACCATCCGGCGCACCCTCGAGCGCACGGTCGAGCGCTTCGGCGGGCTCGACACCCTGGTGCTGAATCTGGGCTTCTTCGCCGCCGGCGAGGAGATCCAGAGTCTGCCGGACGAGCTCTGGCGGCGGGCGTTCGAGGTCAACGTCGAAGCTAACTTCCGCCTCCTGCGCGCCGCGGTTCCGTTTCTCGCGCTGGCGCCCTTCGGCGCCTCGGTGATCGTCATCGGCTCGCGCAACGTTCTCGCTCCGGGCCCCGGCGCCGCCGCCTACTCGGCCTCCAAGGCAGCGCTGGTACAGCTCGCACGCGTCGCGGCGCTCGAGCTCGCACCGCGTGGCGTGCGGGTCAACATGCTGCACCCGGACGCGGTCTTCGACACCGACCTGTGGACCCCGGAGATGCTCGAGAAGCGGGCCGCCCGCTACGGCCTGTCGGTCGAGCAGTACAAGCGGCGGAACCTTCTCGGCTGCGAGATCACCGCCCGCGACGTCGGCGAACTGGCGGCGGAGCTCGCCGGCGAGCTGTTCGCGAAGACCACCGGCGCGCAGATCCCGATCGACGGCGGCAGCGATCGCGTGATCTGAGGGGCTGATCTAGCCGGGAATCGGGCCCGGATGGGCGGCGTGCGCCGCCAGGAAGGTCTCGGGCCGGCTGAACACCTTGGCCAGATTCATCCCCTTGCGGACCGAGCCGAGGCTCACCTGGCCGGTGGCCAGAGCCGCGCCGAGCTGCATGTAGGTACGCAGCTTACCGCGCTCGCGATAGCGCACCTCGAGCACGTGGCGCCAGAGGCCCGAATACTCGCGGTAGAACTCCGCCAGCGGCAGCTTCGTCGGCAGCACGGCATGGATGATGTCGAACATCTCGCAGTCCTCGGTCGTCACCCGCGCCTTGGCCTCCGACCAGAGATCGGTTCCCGGAAGCGGCGTGAGCACGGAGAAACCGCTGTTGTAGGCACCCATGCGCGAGATCCACTCGCGCAGCCGGGCGAAGTCGGCGTGGTCCCACGCCGGATCGACGATGAAGTTGGGCGTGAAACCGACGCCCAGTTCCTTGAGAATCTCGATCGCGCGCTCGTTGGTCGCGACGGTGTTCTTCTTGTTGATGTTCGCCAGCCCCTCGTCGGTCACCGATTCGAGGCCGAGGAAGATCGCCAGCGAGCCGCACCCCTTCCACATTTCGATGAGATGGGGAAACTTGCAGATGATGTCGGTGCGCGTCTGGACGGTGAAGTATTTCTTGATGCCGGCCGCCTGGATCGCCTTCGCCATCTCCTCGCCGCGCTTGACGTTCATCCAGAAGATGTCGTCGGTGATAAAGACGTTCGGCGCCGCGATCTGCTTGAGCTCCTCGACGACGCGCGCCGGCGACTTCTCGCGGAAGCTCGATTCGTGGAACTTCCATACGGAGCAGAAGCTGCACTTGAACGGGCAGCCGCGCGCCGTCTCCATGAGGGCCAGTGGCTTGCGGAAATTGATGTAGTAGTGCGGTGCGTAGCGGGCGATGAGGTGGCGCGCCGGAAGCGGCAGCTCGTCGAGCTCGCGGCGCGCCGGGGCATGGCCGGTGGCGACCTGCGCGCCGCCACGATTCAGCACCAGGCCGGGAACACGCGCGAGATCAGCGCCTCTTTCGAGTGCTCCGACCAACGCGAGCATGATCTCCTCACCGTCGCCGACGGCGATGGCGTCGAATGCCGCATCGTTGAACGATTCGGGATCGCGCGAAGCGTCGTGCCCGCCGAGGACGACGAAGGCGCGGGGAAACTCGCGACGCACCCGCTGCGCGAGCCGCAGCGCGCGGCGCCGTTCGGTGGTGAAGTTGCACTGCAGGCCGACGACGTCCGGAGCGAAGCGCCGGCAATCGGCGAGGCCGCGCTCCTCGCCGTCGATGCGCAAGTCATGGATGGAGCAGGTGTGTCCTGCCTCCTCTAGCCCGCCGGCCACGCAGATGAGGCCCAGGGGCTCGACGAAAGTGAGCATCTCGAGCCCGAGGATCCCGCCGACGGGGGCCTTCAGGAAGGCGACTCTCATCTTCCACCGTCCTTCCGGAGACTGCCGTTCTATCGCAGCAGAGCGTATCCCGGAAGTCAAGCGCGAGCGCTATGTCGTGGCGCCGATGCGACGTTCGAGCCGCGGCCGCTCGCGCCGCTCGAACTCCCGCCAGCGGCCCGCGAAACCTTCCAGCCGGCGTCGGCACTCCGCCAGCACCTCGCGCTGCGGCGCTGTCGGCGGCGAGTCGGCGCTCTCGAGGTCGGCAGCCAGTCCCGCGAGGTCGCCGTTGACCGCTTCCGGATCGTCAGCGGCGCGAACATCGCTCAGCCGCCGCTTCGCCTCTTCGACCCAACGTGCAGGACTGCCGTCGCCGCGCTTCGGGGCGGCGGCCAGTCGCCGGTCGAGCGCGGTCAGCATCCGGGCGAAGGTCGCCGACTCGGCGAGAAGCAGCGCGACGTCGGCCTGAGAGGTCGCGAGCTCGGCGTACTCGGAGGCCGCGCGCTCGACCCGCGGATCGGCCACCACGATCAACTGCTGGCGCGACGTCACGCCATCGACCGTCAGCCGGGCCTCGTAGGTTCCCGGGGAAACCAGCGCCCCCTGCGGAGCCGGTGGCGTCTCGCGGCCGGCGATCGCGGCGATCGAGTAGGAGTAGTCGAGCGCCTGCGGACGCTCGCGGCAGAGATCCCAGACGAAGCGGTGGTGCCCCGCGCCGGTCGCTGGCAGCTGGGCCTCGGCGAGCCAGTGCCCGGTGAAATAGACCCCGGAACGCGGCCGCTCGGGAGTCTCGTCGCTGGCGAAGCGCCGGACCCGGGAACCGGCGGCGTCGAAGATCTCCAGTACGACCGGCCCCTTCGCCGCCGTCGGCAGCAGATAGTCGAGCACCGCTCCCACCGGCGGGTTCTCGCCGCGCGGCTCCTCCGGCGGCAGCGGCGTATCCTTGTTCTGGTTGAAGCGCAGACGCACCGCCGGAGCTGGCGGCAGGAGCATGGGCTGCGTGCGATCGAGCGCAGCGAGGTGGCGCAACGGCTCGAGATTGTCGAGCGCCCAGATCGCCCGCCCCTGGGTCGCGACGACGAGGTCGCCTGCACCCTCGCCCGCCACGATCAGGTCGTTGATGCCGGTCGTCGGGAGATTGCGCTGCAGACTCTGCCAGCTCGCGCCGTCGTCGAACGAGACGTAGACGCCGCGATTCGTGCCGGCGTAGAGCAAACCGGCGCGTTGCGGATCCTGGCGCAGCGCTCCCAGCCACTCGTCCTGCGGCAGGCCGCGGCCGATGTCGGTCCAGGTGGCGCCGAAGTCGTGGGTGCGGAAGGCGACCGGGCGCATCTCATCCAGGCGGTGGCGATCGGCCGCGACGTAGACCGTCGCCGGATCGCTCGCCGAGGCATCGAGCGTGTTGACCTTGCTCCAGTCGCCGAGTCCCGGCGGCGTGACGTCTTGCCACGTCGTACCGTCGTCCCGTGTCAGCTGCACGCGGCCGTTGTCGGTGCCGATCCAGACCTGGGAGTCGACCGCCGGCGACGGCGCGATGGCGAAGATCACACCAAAGCCGCAGGCGCTGGCGCGTTCGGTGGGCACGTCCCCGTCGCAACCGGAAGCCCCGGGCACCGCGCCGGTGAGGTCGGGGCTGACCGTCTTCCAGGTCGCTCCGCCGTCGGTCGAGCGGAAGAGCACTTGCGCACCCTGATAGATCGCGTGCGGCGGCCGCGGAGAAATCGCCACCGGCGTGATCCAGCTGTAGCGGTAGCGCGCGCTTCCGGGGCGCGCCCCGTAGGAAGGAATCGGCCACGGTGAGACGTTCTGCGCCTCGCCGGTGCGCGCATTCCACTTCGACAAGCGACCGCCGAGACCGGCGCCGTAGACGATGTCTGGATTCGCCGGATCGGGAATGTCGCCGTCGCGCTCGTCGCCGCCGACCGGGCGCCAGTCGCGGAAGGTCAGCTGGCCGTAGTCGCTGCGGCTGGCGATCGCCACCGTGCCGCTGTCTTGCTGCCCACTGTAGATCCAATAGGGGAAGCGCTTGTCCGCCGCAAGACGATAGAACTGCCCGGTCGGCTGGTTGTACCAGCTGCTCCAGGAGACGCCGCCGTTGAGAGTCACCACCGCGCCCTGATCGGCACCGGTGATCATCCGCATGCTGTCGGTCGGATCGATCCAGAGGATGTGGTAGTCGTCGCCCCCCGGCGCTCCCTTGGCGATAGTGAAGGTCTTGCCACCGTCGGTCGACTTGCGCAGCCCGCGCCCCATCGCCCAGAGCGTCTCCGGGTCGCGCGGATCGGCGGCGAGATTGGCCATGTAGCTGTTCGCGAGGCTGCCGTCGCCGTTCGTCAGCGCCCAGGTCGCACCGCCGTCGGTCGAGCTGAAGAGGCCCTTGCCAGAGACCGCCGCCCAGACCTTGTGGCCGGAGCTTCCCGGAGCGACCGCCAGCGCGATCCGTCCGAGATCCCCGGCGGGCCAACCGCTGCGACCGCAAGCGGTCCAGGTGCGTCCGCCATCGGCCGAGGAGTAGACGGCACTGCCGGGTCCCTCGGTCGGCTGGAAGTAGTCCAGCCAGGGGTGCCGGCGGACCTGCCAGGTCGCCGCGTAGAGCCGCTCGGGATGCGCCGGGTCGCCGGCGATCTCGACCGCCCCGGTATCGGCGTCGCGGTAGAGCACCTGCTGCCAGCTCTTGCCGCCATCTTCGGTGCGGAAGAGGCCGCGATCGCCGCCGGGACCGAAGAGGTGGCCGAGCGCCGCGACCACGGCGACGTCAGCATTGTTCGGGTCGACCCAGATCTTGCCGATGTGCCGGCTGTCGCGGAGCCCCGCCGGATTCCAGGTCACGCCGCCATCGGTCGAGCGGAAGAGCCCCTCGCCGGAGACGACGTCCCAGCGCTGATGCACCTGCCCGGTGCCGATCCAGATGACCCGCGGATCGCTGGGCGCGATCGCCAGGGCGCCGATCGACGACGCCCGGTCGCGCTCGAAGAGCGGACGCCAGGTGACGCCGGCGTCGGTCGTCTTCCAGACGCCGCCGTCGGCGGCGCCGAAAAGGAAGGAGGCCGGCTCGCCGGGAAGACCGGCCACCGCCGTTGCCCAGCCGCCGCGGAAGGGGCCCAGCAGCCGCCAGCGCAGGTCGGCGTAGTCGTTCGGGCCGACGACCGGAGCGAGGGGCGGAACGGCGGCAGGGACGGCAGAAGCAACCTCTGGCACAGCGAACGTCGCCGAGAAGACGAGAATCGCGAACCATGCGTGGCGCGGCGACAGGGCCATGAGCTCTCCGATCTGGAAGGCGATATCTTAGTGCCGCAAGGGCGCCGCTGCGCCTTGACAGATCTCGACGCCTCACCGGAGACTCTCTTCCTCCATGCCCGCTCATTCTCGTCGCGCGCCTACCGCTCTCTTCGCGTTCCTCCTCGCCTTGCCGGCTGCCCTCGCCGCTGCCCTGCCGGCGAAGCTCCCCGCGAGCGCCGATTCGATCGTCTCCTACGACATCGCGGTGAGCCTCGATGCCGAGAAGAAGGAGCTCACCGGCCGCGAGCGCATCGTCTGGCGGAATCCCTCGACCGATCCGGCGGACGCCGTTTCCGACCTCTGGTTCCACCTTTACTGGAACGCCTTCCGCAACAACCGCAGCACCTTCTTCGTCGAATCGGGCGGCCAGCTCCGTCGCGACAAGGCCGAGATCGACGGCTGGGGCTGGACCGACATCACGTCCCTCAAGCTCGCGACCGGCGAAGATCTCCTGCCATCGCTGACTTTCGAGCACCCCGACGACGACAACGCCGACGACCGCACCGTGGCGCGGGTCCTGCTCCCCACGCCAGTGGCGCCGGGGGGCGAGATCACCATCGATCTCGAGTTCCACGCCAAAGTGCCGAAGGTCTTCGCCCGCGCCGGCTACAAGGACGACTTCCTCGCTGTCACCCAGTGGTTCCCGAAGCTCGGCGTGTGGGAACCGGCGGGGATGCGCGGCCGCGAGAAGAGCGGCTGGAACTGCCACCAGTACCACGCCAATACCGAGTTCTACGCCAACTACGGCCGTTTCAAGGTCGAAATCACGGCACCGAAGCGCTTCGTCGTCGGCGCTACCGGGCCCGAGATCGAGCGCCGCGAGAACCCCGACGGCACCGTCACCTACGTTCACGAGCAGGCCGACGTGCACGACTTCGCCTGGACGGCCGACCCGCGCTTTCTCGAGATCCGCGACCGCTTCTCCGCCGACAACGATGTGACGCCGGCCGAGTACGCGGCCACCGCGAAGCTCCTCGACCGCACCCTCGACGAGGTGAAGCTCTCGGACGTCGATATCCGGCTCCTCCTCCAGCCCGGGCACGAGCCGCAGATCGCCCGCCACCTCGAGTCGGCGAAGCTCGCCATCAAGTGGTTCGGCCTCTGGTACGGCGCCTATCCCTACAAGACGCTGACGCTCGTCGATCCGGCGCCCGAGGCCGGCGGCGCCTCCGGCGTCGAGTACCCGACGCTCATCTTCTGCGGCACGAGCTACGCGATGAACTTCTGGCCCTTCAAGGGCTTCCGCGAGGCCGAGATCGTCACCGTGCACGAGTTCGG
>Ga0073905_10000975_pt1 | contig 14168 bp, 12 predicted proteins | sample KloWWTupernatant_FD_65482 | JGI IMG/M metagenome (GOLD analysis project Ga0073905, IMG submission 65482) | Active sludge microbial communities from Klosterneuburg, Austria, studying microevolution and ecology of nitrifiers - Klosterneuburg... | ecosystem: Engineered > WWTP > Aerobic digester >... | reverse complement strand
TTAGGCGAAGCACGTTACTGCTGCTTAAGGCTTTTAGATTAACACTAAAATTGTAAATTGAATAGTAGATCATTTTTTTTTAATTTAGCCTAAATGACTGTCTAAAAATTCAGATAATTGAGATTTTGTTAAATGTCCTACCTTAGTAGCAGCGACTTTGCCATTTTTAAATACCAATAAGGTTGGGATCCCTCGGATACCAAACTTTGCAGCTGTGGTGTTATTTTCATCTACATTTAATTTTACTATTTTAATTTTTCCAGCGTATGTCACGGCGGCTTCCTCTAGAAGCGGAGCAATCATTTTACAAGGGTTACACCATTCTGCCCAGAAATCGACCACTACAGGAGTTGTAGATTGTAATACATCGGTATCAAAAGAGCTGTCTGTCACGGGTTGTAGATGTGTGCTCATAAGATGGTTTTTGCTCCTGCGCTTTGTTTAAAGGGTTGTGTTTAACACGGATTGTTTGTAATTAACGCCTTTAGTGTAACTCAAAAATTTGATTTTATGAACAGCGATGCAATGAAAAATTTCAGAAAGTGTAATTCAACCGACATAACTTATGGTTCCCTCTCCCTCAATACCGCCAATAATGCGGTGTTAACAATACCAGTAAGGTAAATAATTCCAAACGGCCAGCAAGCATCGCAATGCTAAGAACCATTTTAATGGGATCACTGAAAGATTTAAAATTATCGGCGGAGCAATTTAATCCAATGCCGGCATTTGAAATACTGGCAGCGAGCGTGGCAAAAGCAGTGAGCGGATCAAGTCCCATGCCAATTAATATCAGTAATAAGAGGAGAAAAGTAGCAACAAAAATACAAAAAAATCCAACAATAGCATCTAAGGTTTGATCTTGTAAGGGTTTGTATCCAAGCTTAATAATATAATGTCCGTTGGGATGGATCAGTCTTTGTATTTCGCGTTCACCTTGTTTTTTTAAGATTAAGAGTCGGATCATTTTTATGCCGCCAGATGTTGAGCCTGCGCATCCGCCAAATAAACCCAGAAAAACTAAAAGTATAGGCACAAATGTAGGCCAATGATTAAAGTCTGCGCTAAAAAAACCGGTTGTTGTAAAAAAACTGGTGACTTGAAAAAAAGTTTTAGTTAACGTGCTCTCCGTGTGTTCAAAGACATGAAAATAAAACAACGTGGATCCTATTAGTAATACCATCCAAAACCAAAGTTTTATATACGTTTTAAATTCAAGATCTTGCCAATAGTGTAACAAATTTCCTCGGCGGAACGCTACAAAATGCAAAGAAAAATTAACAGCACCCAGCAACATAAAAACCACACAAATGTATTCTAAAAGTGGGTTTTGAAATTTGCTAAAATTTTCATCATGTGTACCAAACCCGCCGGTAGAGATTGTGCTAAAGCTATATCCAATCGCATCAAAAACATCCATGCCGCCTGCCCAATAACTCAGTGTGCATAGAATTGTTAGGCCCACATAAATAAACCACAACATTTTAGCCGTTTGTGCAATACGTGGAGTCAGTTTTTCCTCTTTAAAAGGGCCGGCCATTTCTGCACGAAACAGCTGCATTCCCCCAACACCGAGCATCGGTAAAATAGCAATGCTGAGCACGATAATCCCACCGCCACCAATAAATTGCAATTGCTGACGATAATATAAAATGGAACGCGGTAGCGTATCGAGCTCCGAAAGAATGGTGGCTCCCGTAGTTGTTAGGCCAGAGATAGTTTCAAATATTGCATCGATGTAATGCATATGCGGGTTTTCAAAGAAGACAAAGGGCAAAGCACCCGTTAAAGCCAATCCTAACCAGAGCAGTACGACAATCAGAAAAGCTTCTCTGGATTGAATTTCGTGTTTATAATGTCGAAATGGAAACCACAATAAAAACCCCAATGCTAATGTTGTTATGGTGGCGGCATAAAAGTGTAATAGGGTCTGTTCATGGTACCAGAGCGCAACAAAGACGGGCGGCAGCATTGTTGCACTAAAAGGCATTAATAAGTAGCCTAAAATTCTAGAGATATTCATCAAAGCTTTAAAGTTCATAAAAAACCATTAAATAATACGCGTGTTGTTTTCTTGGAATAGCCGTTCGACTTTTCGAATTTTGCGTTTATCGAATAACAATACGATCACCCTATCGCCGGTTTCAATCATGGCGTTATGGTGTCCCATAATAACGCGATTTTTGCGAACGATGGCTAAAATACTGGCTTCTTCAGGTAATGGGACATCTTTTATATAACGTCCGACTACTTTGGAGGTTTCTTTGTTTCCATCCACAATCATTTCAATGGCTTCGGTTGTGCCGCGTCTGAGTGAATGTACATTGACGATATGACCCCGTCGAATATGCGTTAGTAAGGTGCCCACCATGACTTGTTGTGGGGAAATCACGACATCAATATCTCCTCCTTCTACTAAATCTAAATAAGAAGGCTGTGTAATGAGCGCCATGGCTTTACGTGCGCCCAAACGTTTTGCGAGCAATGCGGACATAATATTGGTTTCATCGTTGTTGGTAACAGCGCAAAAAACATCTGTATTTTCGATGTTTTCACTGAGTAATAATTCTTTATCTGCTGCATCACCTTCTAGTACAATGCCAGTTGTTAAATGTGTGACCAGTGGTTCAATGCGTAAGGGGTTATGCTCTATCACTTTTACTTCAAATTCTTTTTCTAAGGCTGTGGCAAGACGTGTGCCAATATTTCCACCACCCGCAATAATGATACGTTGGTTGGCGGGCTTAAGCGGTATTAGTGTGCTCATTACAGAACGTATGTTTTGTCGTTCTGCTAAAAAAAAGACTTCATCGTTGGGTTCGATGATGGTGCTGCCCGTTGGTGTAATGGGGGCACCTTGCCTAAAAATAGCGGCGATTTCGGTATCAATATTCCCTAAGCAGGTGGGTAATTCTTTTAAAGGATGTAAAACCATGGGTCCGCTGCCTGTTTTTGTTTTTATTGCGACCAATTGTAATTTTTGATTTGCAAAATCCAAAACCTGTAATGCGTCTGGATATTCAATTAAACGACGAATATAATTTGAAATGACTTGTTCTGGGCTAATGAGTACATCAATCGGAAAAGCAGGTGCTCCAAAAAGTTCTTCGTGTGCAAGATAATGCAAAGATCGAATGCGGGCAATTTTTGTTGGAATTTGAAAAAGTGTCGCAGCCACTTGGCATGCAACTAAATTGGTTTCATCATTGTTGGTAACTGCAATAAGCATATCTGCGTCTTCAGCACCCCCGCGTTTTAGTGTGCTCGGATAAGCAGCATTTCCTGCAATCGTTAAAATATCCATGCGTTTTTGTAACGATCGTAGGCGTTCACCATTGATGTCGATAATGGTAATATCATTATGTTCGGTAGCAAGGTGCTCTGCCAAGGTAGTGCCTACTTGTCCTGCACCCAAGATAATAATCTTCATCTGATTTTTTTCCCAATGCGTGCGTAGTAAAAGCCATCCATATCGTTTTGTCCAGGTAATATTTGGTGGCCAACGGTTTTTGACAGCCCACATGCCATCGAAATTGGAAGTAAATAAGCATTTTGTGTCGCGTGCAAAAATGTTTGTACACATGCATCATTTTCTTTTGTGAAGATAGAACATGTTGCATACACCAGTATGCCGCCGGGTTTTAAAAGCGGCCATAGCGCGTTTAGGAGTTGTGTTTGTTGTTGAAAAAGCGTAATTAAATCGTCAGGTTTTTTTAAATATTTAATGTCTGGATGTCTTCGAATAACACCGGTAGCAGAACAGGGAGCATCACATAAAATGCGATCAAACAATTTACCGTCCCACCATGTGGTTGGATTGCTCGCATTTGCGGTTATAATCGTTGCGTGTAATTGTAGACGCGCTAAGTTTTCAGAAATCAATGATGTGCGCAGAGGTGATATATCAATTGCAATTAATTCAGAAAGATTTGGCTCCATTTCAAGCATGTGGGTTGTTTTGCCACCTGGCGCTGCACAAGCATCTAATACGCGAAGATTAGGCGCAAGCTCTAACAATCCTGCAGACAGCTGCGCTGCGCCATCTTGAACCGAGAACCAGCCGGAATCAAAGCCTGGTAACCTTTTAATATCCATGGGTGTTTTTAATACAATACCGGAATGCGTATAGGGAATGGGTGCAGCAGGAAAGCCTGCTTTCTCGAGTTCGCTGAGGTAGTTTTCACGAGAATTTTTTTGCAGATTAACACGCAAACTAAGCGGCGGAAGTGTATTGTTAGCCATTAAAATATTTTTCCACTGATCTGGCCAATCAATCTTAAGTGCATCGATTAGCCACTGTGGATGTGCATAATAAGCGGTTTCGTTGGACTGTAATATTTGTTTTAGAACTTCTGATTTGCGTTGATATGATCGGAGTATCGCGTTTATTAAACCTTTTGCCCATGGTTTGTTTAACACGCTTGCCGCTTCGACAGTTTCGGCCAATGCGGCATGTTCGGATACGCATGTGTCAGTTAATTGATAAAGTCCAACTGTAATCAAATACAGTACGTCGCTGTCTTTTTGTTTGATACGCTTTTCTAATAATTGATTTGCAATAAATTCGAGACGTGGGTACCAGCGAATAACGCCAAAAACCAAGACTTGCAAAAAAGCAGCATCTTGGGTTGTTTTGCATTTTTTTTTAAACAATGGCAAACAGTGACTTAAAGAATGCCCATTGCTTAAAACCGCGTGAATTGCTTGGGTGGCCAGGGCACGCGTATTCATATAGAATGTTTTTTCGCAAGACGGTTTATATGGGACATCTATGTTATATACCTTAACTACATTTTCGTGGGCAGAGCCATTTTCCACTGTAGAGCAGGAAAATGCAATAACCGCGCTTGAGAATGGAAAAATACCTTATTTTCCAAACCTCCTTCGAGTTTAGCGCTGCTGAACAGGCATTGCTAACGCCCAAGGTGCTAGGCGCTGGCTTTAAAAATATCAGTTTTAATCCCAAAAACAGAAGCTCAATACCCCCCTTTTTTGGATATCGAAAATTATTATCTTTGTTGAAAATAACAAAATCGTATCGCAGTCTTTATGATCATATGATGTTGATTTTGCATGATGAAATGAAAAAAAGCGATGAGTATCAAAATAAAGTACAAAAAACCGATTGTTAGGAAATCTGGTGAGATTTGTAACCATTATTTTATAATTAGCCCTAAAACGCAGATGGCTAAACTTATCGGGCTAAATATATCCAGCTTATAATTAGCCCGACAGCATCAAAAGCTACCTTTGTTGGGCTAATTATAGTATGCTTATAATCAGCCCAACAGTTATTTATGGGATGGATATGAGCAATACAATCATTGGCCGAACCGAAGAACAGTTAGAACTGAAAGATATTTTCAATTCGAAGCGTGCTGAATTTGTGGCGATTTATGGTCGGCGTCGAGTTGGTAAAACTTATCTTGTGAAGACGTACTTTCAACAAAGTAAATGTCTCTATTTTCATGTCATAGGGTTACAAAAGGGTACGATGCGTCAACAATTAGAGATTTTTACCGAAGCGCTATCAGAAACATTTTACGATGGCATTGCTATGAAAACGCTAGATAGCTGGAAGGAGGCTTTTCAACGCCTAACGGCAGCAATACAAAAGCTAGGCTCAGATAAAAAGGTAGTCTTATTTCTGGATGAGTTACCTTGGTTGGCGGTCCCTCGCTCTGGATTATTACAGGCACTTGAATATTTTTGGAACAAGATTTGGGTAGATCTGAGTAATGTAAAACTATTTATTTGTGGTTCAACGGCCTCTTGGATCATAAAAAAAATTATCAATAATAAAGGTGGTTTGCATAATCGTGTAACACGACAAATAATTCTGCGCCCTTTTTTATTGTCAGACACGAAAGCATACCTACAAGATATGGGATGTAAATTTAATAATGAACAAATATTAGAGATTTATATGGCGATAGGTGGAATTCCTTTTTATCTTAATAACATAAAAAAGAACCTTTCAGCCACGCAAAATATTAACAATCTTTGTTTTAGGCCAGCGAGTTTATTATTCAATGAGTTTGAAAAATTGTTTAAATCATTATTTAAACATGCAGATGCTTACATAGAATTAATTAGATTAATAGCAGAAAAATATTATGGTGTTTCTCGTCGAGATCTTGAAGTCAAATGCAAATTGTCTGAAAAAGGTGGAACCTTGACAGAGCGGCTAAAAGATCTGGAAGATGCGGGATTTATTTTGTCCTTTTTACCAATTGATCACGTTGTTCGTGGGGTATATTATAAAGTTATTGATGAGTTTTCATTGTTCTATTTAACATGGATAGAGCAGGAAGAAAATACTTTGCTGAAAATTCAGAGCAAGAGTGATTTTTGGAAGTTAAAGCATAACTCGCCTGCGTGGAATTGTTGGTCAGGATATGCGTTTGAAGCGGTGTGTTATAAACATGTTAATCTTATTGGTAAAGCGTTGGGCATTCCCGACAGTAGTCGAGCACTGCCTTGGAAGTTTGCGCCAGAAAAGGGAAGCAATGAGCAAGGTGCACAAATTGATTTGCTCTTTGATCGCGAGGACGAGTCAATTACACTCTGCGAGATTAAATATACTGCTCAAGCATTTTCAATCAATAAAGAATATGCTCAGAAATTACTTCGGAAAAAAAAGGTATTTGTGAAACAACATAAAACGAAAAAGCAAATATTTATGGCTATGATTACAGCTAATGGACTCAAGGAAAATCTATATGCTGATGATTTAATTGACGGTGTAGTTACGTTAGATAATTTATTTCAATAAAAAACATCATTGTTGAGCTAAATATAGTAAGCTTATCATTATCGCATTAGCCCTGAAACAGCGCCTTCTTTGCATGCAATATCTCTGCGACAGGTAAACGCTTACCGCCGGGCAATTGAATTTCTAATAACGTGAGTACGCCGTCGCCTGTTGCGACATCCATGCTGTCTTTATGAATTTCGATAATAGTGCCAGGTTTTATTTTATTATTGACGGTTGCAGTTAAATTCAGTTTTGCGGACCAGATCCGAATGGTTTGTCCGGATAATTCCGCAAATGCAACAGGCCAAGGGTTAAACGCACGGATTTTGCGATCGATGACATCCGCACTTTCTTGCCAATCAATTTTAGCGTCTGTTTTAGAAATTTTTGTAGCATATGTTGCTGTTGTTGGATCTTGTTTTTCCGGAACAAGCGCATTGTGTTCGAATTTTTCGAGTGTTTCGAGTAAAGCGGCTGCTCCTAGCGTTGCCAATTTATCATGGAGTGTTTTGCTTGTTTCTTGAGGTGCAATAGTACAGGATATCTTTAAAAGCACATCGCCGGTGTCCAATCCTTCGTCCATTTGCATGGTGCAAATTCCTGTTGTTTTATCTCCTGCTAATATTGCATGCTGGATAGGCGCAGCACCCCGCCAGCGCGGCAGCAAAGACGCGTGAATATTAATACAGCCAAATTTTGGAATGTCTAAAACAGCTTTGGGCAATAGGAGTCCATAAGCCACAACGATAAGCAGATCGGGTTGAAGCGCGTGGAGCTTTGCCTGTTCTTCAGGGTTTTTTAAAAGGATCGGTTGATAAATGGGGATATGGTGCGAGAGCGCTAATGCTTTAACTGGGCTTGCATGTAAAGTTTGCCCGCGTCCCGCAGGTCTATCAGGCTGTGTAAAAACAGCGATGACAGAATGTTTGGAGTCGAGTAACGCTTTAAGGGGTTGAACAGCAAATTCTGGCGTGCCGGCAAATACGATTCTCATAATGCGCGTTTTCGATTTTTGTCTAATTTTTTTTCTAACAATTCTCGCTTTAATAAAGAGAGATGATCAAAAAAAGTAATGCCATCTAAATGATCGATTTCATGTTGTATACAAGCGCTTAACAATCCACCATTGGCTTTAAGGTTTTGCAATTTTCCGTTACGGTCACGATATTTTATTTCAATGTCTTGGTAGCGTTTTACTTTGGCGTAAACGCCGGGAAAAGAAAGGCAGCCCTCTTCCCTTTCAAGTATGCCGACCTTGGTAATCATTTCAGGATTAATCAGTGCGAGAGGTTGATTTTGTTCGTTAGAGACATCAAGCACAATCACACGTTTATGGACATTCACTTGCGTGGCTGCGAGTCCTACGCCTTGGGCTTCATACATGGTTTCGAACATATTAGTGATAAGGGACAGGAGCTCGTCATCAAAAACAGCAACGGGTGTGGCAATTTTTTTTAGTCGGGGATCTGGGAACTGTAATATGTTTAACAGTGACATGGTTGTACCTTTTAAAAAGTTAATTTTACAACTAATTTAATAGTGCCGCAAAATCCCACTATACTCTATAACATATTCTCGAATAAATATTTTTGGAGGAAAGCGTGCATGATGCTTAGAGCAGGTTGTGGGGTGGTGACACTGCTTTTAATAAGCTGTATAGCCTATGCAGGTACAGGTACGACAAATGACAAATTAAACACCGTAAAATTAAAACCGAAAGTTCGAGAATCGAAGATTATTAAACCCGTGACCACGCTCTCGTTGGAAACACTGCGACCTTTTATCAAAATGAGTGTTATTTTGGAGGATAAAAAACAATTTTTAAAGGCTCCTTCTGTGATAGCGGAGGATAAAAATCGGATTGAAGGTGGTCCTGGAACAGTGTTATATGTTTTGGGAACGAAATGCCGAGAAGACTCTGCTTATGGCATTTATCGCGCGGGTCGAAGCTATAAGCATCCTTGTACAGGCGAAAAACTTGGGTTTGAGGCGATTAGTATTGGTAGCGCAGAATTAATTAAGCCTGGAGATCCCGCGGTATTTGATGTAGTGACTGCGACAGAAAGCATTGAAGTTGGTTCAAGGCTATTACCAAGCGTTGCATCATCGTTGCCGAGCACGCTAACGATTCATCCGGCGAAGCCTATGGCAGCAGAAGGCTTTATTCTTTCTGTTCGAGACGGGATTAATCAAGCGGGGCGTAATCAAGTGGTTCTTATTAGTCTGGGACAACGAGAAGGACTTGTAGCAGGTGATACCTTAGACATTATGCAAAATGGTCGGAAAATTGTCGACCCCACTTCTAAAGGATGGCGAAAATGTTTTGTGCAATTGCCGGATCTCCGCATTGGGAGCTTGTTGGTGTTTCAAACATATGAGAAATTGAGTTTAGGATTGATACTAGAATCGACGGAAATGATAAGTTTATTGGATAAGGTTAAAAGTCCCTAAACAAGCGGCAAGAAAAACAATGAGTTTTAAAACAGAACAACGACGGTTTCTATTAGCTTTGCTGCGGATCTCCGGCATGGGCCCTGTGAAGTTATCCGAAATACTTAAAAAATACACAGATCTAGCGGAGGCCTTTGATGCAGCAGGGAACTGCAAAGTTATCAAGGGAATTGCAGATTGGTCTCGTGTTGATCAAGATCTCGCCTGGATGAGTGGTAAAGACTGTCATATCATCACGCAATATGATGCACTTTATCCACCCTTGCTTAAAGAAACACACGGGGCACCTCCGGTGTTATTTGTGCAGGGCAACCTAAAGTTATTGGCCAGGCCGCAAATTGCCATTGTAGGGAGTCGTAACCCAACGCCGATTGGATGTGAAAACGCGATGAAATTTGCGCACCATTTTTCATGTATCGGCTTTACAGTGACGAGTGGTCTTGCCATTGGGGTTGATGGCGCTGCGCATAAGGGTGCTTTGTCGGGTGTAGGCAACACCATTGCGGTGTTGGGTAATGGTCTCGATAGCATTTACCCTGCTGTCCATCGCGCACTGGCCCGCGAAATTGTAGAAAAAGGGGGAGCTTTAGTGTCGGAGTTTCCCATTGGTACTCCACCCGCGCACTCTCATTTTCCACGTCGAAATCGCGTTATTAGTGGTTTAAGTGTTGGCGTGTTGGTGATCGAAGCGACGTTAAATAGCGGATCACTGATTACGGCTAAAGTGGCTTTAGATCAGGGGCGAGAAGTTTTTGCCATTCCAGGATCTATCCATAATCCATTAGCAAAAGGATGTCATGCTTTAATTCGACAGGGAGCTAAGTTAGTCGAAACAGCAGAAGATGTCTCCGAAGAATTGGGTGAAATACTGAAATATGTGATACGCTCCAAAGAAGAACTGAATAAAAAACCAGCTTTAGAAAAAAATCTCAGCGTGACGGAGGAAGCGTTATTATCTCAGGTAGGGTATGATTCTACTTCTGTAGATGTGGTTGTGATGCGAAGTGGATTGACGGCTAAGGCTGTATCTATCATGCTACTCGAATTGGAATTGAAGGGGCTTGTTACCTCGGTTCCTGGGGGTTATGCGCGTTTGTTGGCTTAATCTGGCAATTGATAGTTATAACTTGTAGGGTGGACCGCCGTGTCCGCCCTGATTATGGATACACAAAGAGTTACTGAAAATTATGGCAAAGAACCTTGTTATTGTAGAGTCTCCAGCTAAGGCTAAAACCTTAAAGAAATATCTGGGGAAGGATTTTGAAATTCTTGCCTCCTATGGGCATGTGCGAGATCTCGTTCCTAAAACCGGAGCGGTCGATCCCGCGCATGATTTTGCAATGAAGTATCAAATCATTGAAAAAAATGCTAAGCATTTAGAGACAATTTGCGCAGAGTTAAAAAATGCCACGTCTTTATATCTCGCGACTGATCCGGATCGAGAAGGAGAGGCTATTTCATGGCATTTATACGAGCTTGTTAAAGAGAGAAAGATTTTAAAAGATAAACCCGTTCACCGGGTCGTGTTTCATGAGATCACAAAAACTGCGGTTCAAGCTGCTATTCAAAAACCAAGAGACTTATCGATGGATTTGGTGAATGCGCAGCAAGCACGTAGAGCATTAGATTATCTGGTTGGTTTTAATTTGTCGCCTTTACTGTGGAAAAAAATACGTCGAGGATTATCTGCAGGACGTGTGCAAAGCCCGGCGCTTCGTATGATTGTGGAAAGAGAAGAAGAAATAGAAAAATTTATAACACAAGAATATTGGACAGTAGAAGCGGATCTTAAATCGAAAAAGCACGAATTTAGCGCACGATTGGTTGAGTACGCGGGTAAAAAGTTTGAGCAGTTTTCTGTTGATAACGAAAAAGATGCCAGAGAAATTGAAAATGCGCTTCGGTTGTTGGCTAAAGGTAAGCTTAAAGTCGAAAAAATTACCAAAAGCCAAAGAAAACGTAATCCAACGGCGCCATTTACAACTTCGACACTGCAACAAGAGGCTTCTCGCAAGCTTGGATTTACAACGCAAAGAACGATGCGTGTGGCGCAGCAATTGTATGAAGGTATCGATGTAGGTGAAGGCGCGGTTGGTTTAATTACCTATATGCGTACCGATTCTGTTGCGTTGGCAAAAGAAGCCGTTGGTGAAATTCGAGACTTAATTTTGGCGCGTTATGGTGAAAGCGCGTTACCCAAAGAACCGCGTGTGTATAAAACCAAAGCTAAAAATGCGCAAGAAGCACACGAAGCGATTCGTCCTACGATGGCGCAACTGATTCCTGATAAAATTAAAAGCGCTTTAACGCTCGATCAATACAAACTGTATAATTTAATTTGGAAGCGAGCGATTGCTTGTCAGATGATACACGCTACTATCGATGCCGTTGCTGTTGATCTTTCTTGTGGGGAAGGCAATCGTTTTCGCGCAAATGGCTCTATTGTCTCCTCACCGGGTTTTATGCAGGTTTATTTAGAAGGTGTTGATGATGCCAAAACCACAGAAACAGATGGCGAACGACTGCTTCCACCCTTAAAAGAAGGCGAAATGGTTGATTTGATAGCGCTGCATGCGGATCAACATTTTACAGATCCGCCTCCTCGCTTTACGGAAGCGTCTTTGGTTAAAGCATTAGAGGAACATGGCATTGGGCGACCTTCAACCTATGCCTCTATTATTTCAACGCTTCAGCATCGTGTTTATGTGGAGCTAGAAAGTCGTCAATTTAAGCCAACGGATGTTGGGTGTATTGTCAGCAAATTTTTAACGCAATATTTTACACAATATGTGGATTATGATTTTACAGCCAAGTTGGAAGATGAATTAGATGCTGTTTCTCGCGGCGAAAAAGAATGGGTTCCTTTGTTGGCAAATTTCTGGAAGCCGTTTATTGACTTGATTCACACAACAGAAGAAACCGTTAAACGACAAGATGTTACTCACGAAGCATTAGACGAAAAGTGTCCAAAATGTACCAAACCGCTTTCTATTCGTTTAGGTAAACGCGGGCGCTTTATTGGATGTACGGGGTATCCAGAATGTGATTACACGCGCAATCTAGAAGAAGATAGAGAAACTTCTTTGTTGCCACCCGAAGTTGTACAGGGTCGTTTATGCCCAAGTTGTGATTCTGAATTGATTATAAAACAGGGGAAATATAGTAAATTTATTGGTTGCAGCCAATACCCAAAATGTAAATTTAGTGAATCTTTAGATAAGCCGGTCGATACAGAAGTCACATGTCCTGTATGTCAAAAGGGCTCATTAGTGAAAAGAAAGTCGCGATATGGCACATTCTTTTATTCCTGTAATCAATATCCCGATTGTAAATATGCAGTTAACAGCCCCCCGGTTGCAGGACCATGTCCGACATGCCAGTGGCCCATCTTAATGATTAAAACCACTAAACGTCGCGGTACCGAAAAGGTTTGCCCTCAAAAAGAGTGTACGTTTGCAGAGCCGTATGGTGATCCTGCCGGAGATGCCGTCGTGGAGTCTTAGAAATATGGATAATGTAGAGCGTGATAGTGTTGATGCTTGTGCTGTTCGACAATATCTCTTGGCATTACAAAGAGATCTCTGTCAACAATTCTCATCAGAAGACGGAAAAGGTCAGTTTGAATCGGATCCTTGGACACGACCAGAAGGCGGTGATGGCATTTCGTGTGTATTGACGGATGGCGTTGTTATCGAGCGTGGGGGCGTTAATTTTTCGCATATATTTGGAGATGCTCTACCCGCTGCAGCATTACCTCATCACCCCGAATTAGACGGATATCAGTTTGAAGCAATGGGTGTTTCGGTCGTAATCCATCCACACAATCCGTATGTGCCAACAGCGCATTTCAATGTGCGTTTTTTTCTAGCAAAAAAGTTGGGAGCTCCGTCTGTTTGGTGGTTTGGAGGTGGGTTCGATTTAACACCGTATTACCCATTTACAGAAGATTGTGCGCATTGGCATCGAGTAGCCGCTGCTGCTTGTCAACCCTTTGGTGAGGATCTGTACGCACGCTTTAAAAAATGGGCAGACAATTATTTTTATTTAAAACATCGAAAAGAGTCACGCGGGATTGGTGGAATTTTTTTTGATGGTTTAAACGAATGGTCTTTCGAGACGTGTTTTGCATTTATCCGATCTGTTGGCGATCATTTTATAAAAGCCTATCGACCTATTATAACGAAACGAAAAACATTTGTGTTTGGTCAAGCAGAACGCGCTTTTCAGTTGTATCGCCGCGGACGTTATGTTGAATTTAATCTGATTTACGATAGAGGTACCTTATTTGGATTACAATTTGGCGGCCGCATCGAATCTATACTGATGTCTTTACCTCCAATCGTTCGTTGGCAATACAATGGCTACGCTGACCTAGAGAACCCAGAAAATTCAGAAAACCCACAAGCAAAATTAATGAAATTCTTAGAGCCACAGGATTGGCTTGGGATGACTGTTGCCTAAAGTTGTCTAACTGCAATTTTATACTAGAATAAACATTCTAGATTAATTATTCTTCCAAAGGAGTTGGGTGATGAATAAAAAAAGTGGGTTAGCAGTTTCTGTTGCCATGATTACCCTATTAACAAGTTCAAGCTCAGGTGCGATGAGTTACGGATGGTTTGAAGGATATAGACCCTATGTTGGTGCAGATACGCAAGTGCGCCGTATGGATTTTAAAGGTGGCTTTGGTGATAACTTACTAAAACATCATTCTCCACAAGGGAATCTTTATGCTGGGATTAAGCTTAATGATTCTGTTGCTATAGAAGCTGGATATGAAGCTACAAAAACAAGAACACGTGATGTAACATTAACCACGGGAGATATAGCAGCGGGTGTGCCTATTGGTGCTGGTCCTGCAGGTTCGCCAGCTATTTTTAAAAGTAGAATGAAAATACAAGGTCCTCATGTTGATTTAGTGGGCTTTTATTCCTTTAGAGAAGGTCTGCCTGTTCAATTA
>Ga0073905_10000969_pt1 | contig 14213 bp, 12 predicted proteins | sample KloWWTupernatant_FD_65482 | JGI IMG/M metagenome (GOLD analysis project Ga0073905, IMG submission 65482) | Active sludge microbial communities from Klosterneuburg, Austria, studying microevolution and ecology of nitrifiers - Klosterneuburg... | ecosystem: Engineered > WWTP > Aerobic digester >... | reverse complement strand
AGCGCAGCGAGATCTCGCAGATCCCCCTTTACTGGAAGCCTTTCTGCCTCGAAGGTCGCCACCAGAATGGATTCGCCTGCTGCGCCAGCCTGAAACTCGATCCCTGCAGTTCCTCTTTCCCAGAGCCAAGCCGAGACGATCTCTTCGAGATCGGGAGGTTCGCCGGGAACGCGGATGCGCAGCCGGTGATACCGGCTGCCTCCCGCGCCGCTCATGCCGCGCTCATCCGCCGAACAGGTCGCGAACGCGATGGAGGACGCCGCGCTCCTCCTTCACCGGACGCCCTTCGAGCTCGGCGAGCTTGCGCAGGAGGTCGCGCTGCTCGTCGTTCAGGTCGCCTGGCGCCGGCACGCGGATCGCCGCGAGCGCGATGTGGTCGCCGCGGCCCGAGCCGCCGAGACGGTCGACGCCCTTGCCCTTGAGGCGGAACTGTTCGCCATGGCACGTTCCCGGCGGGACCACGAGCTCCTCCGTGCCGTGCAGGGTCTCGACCTCGACTTCGGCGCCGAGCACTGCCTGTGCATAGCCGATCTCGACCTCGGAGAGGATGTTGAAACCGTCGCGCTCGAAGCGCTCGTGCGCCGCCACCGAGAGCACGACGTAGAGATCGCCGCGCGGGCCGCCGCGGCGGCCATGCTCGCCCTCGCCTACCAGGCGGAGGCGGGCGCCGTTGTCGACGCCGCGCGGAATCTTGACCTCGAGCGTGCGCAGCATTTCGACCCGCCCTTCACCGCGGCAGTCCTTGCAAGGGTCGGCGATCGTGACGCCTTCGCCGCCGCAACGCGGGCAGGTGCGCGCCAGGGTGAAGAAGCCCTGCGTGTAGTGAACCTGGCCGCGACCGCCGCAACCGGCGCAACGCAATGGCGCGCTGCCGCTGGCCGCGCCGCTGCCGCCGCAGGTCTCGCAGCTCTCGAGTCGCGGCACCTTGAGGCTGCGGGTGACGCCGAAGGCCGCCTCTTCGAAGGCGATCTCGAGGTCGTAGCGCAGGTCGGCGCCCGGTGTGGCGCGACTCCTGCCACTGCGCGCGCCGCCGGCGAAGCCGAAGAGGTCGCCCAGAATGTCGGAAAAGTCGCCGAAGGTCGAGGGATCGAAGCCGCCGTCGAACGAGGCTGCGCCCTGGCTTCCGAATCGGTCGTAACGCTGGCGCTTGTCGGGGTCCGAGAGCACCGAATAGGCCTCGGCCGCCTGCTTGAACAGCTCCTCTGCCCCTTTGTCCCCCGGGTTCTTGTCCGGATGATGGAGCAGGGCGAGCTTGCGATAGGCCGCCTTGATCTCCTTGTCGGAGGCGGTCCGCTCGACGCCCAGAATCTCGTAGTAATCACGCTGCGACTGAGAAGCCTTCGCCATTCGTCAGCCCTTCGTCTCGGAGCCACCGGCTTCGCCGACGCGGCTCATCATCGACTCGGAGAGCGCACGCGACGTCGAGTTGAGGTCGAAGAGCGCCGTCTCGAGGTCGGCGCGAACGTCGCTCGTGAGCGCCATGCGCGCCCGCAGCAGTGTTTCGGAGCTGCGCTTCCGCTCCTTTTCCGGCAGTCCATCGCTGAACTGCGAGAGCACCTTCTCGTTGGTGTAGATCAGCCCCTCGATGCGGTTCTTGAGGCGGCGCAACTCGCGCTTCTGCGCATCCGCCTGGGCGAACTGGTCGGCCTCGGTCACCAGCCGGTCGATCTCGTCCTTCGACAGACCGCCGGCGGGGTTGATCTGAATGGTCTGCGACTGGTTGGTCGCCACGTCGCGCGCCGAGACGCTCACGATGCCGTTCGAATCGATCGCGAAAGTGACCTCGATCTGCGGCACGCCGCGCGGCGCCGGCGGAATGCCTACCAGCTCGAAGCGTCCGAGCGAGCGGTTCTCGGTGGCGATCTCGCGTTCGCCCTGCAGGACGTGGACCTCGACCGTATCCTGGTTGTCGACGACGGTGGTGAAGATCTGCGCGTTCTTGGTCGGGATCGTCGCGTTGCGCTCGATCAGCCGCACGAACAGTCCGCCGTGAGTCTCGATGCCGAGCGACAGCGGCGTCACGTCGAGCAGCACGAGATCCTTGATGTCGCCGCGGATGATGCCGCCCTGAATCGCCGCCCCGATCGCTACGACCTCGTCGGGATTGATGTCACGGTTGGGCGGGCGCCGGAAGATGCGCTCGACCGTCTGGCCGACGAGCGGCGTGCGCGTCTGCCCGCCGACCAGCAGAACTTCGTCGATCTCCTCGGCGGCGAGCCCGGCCTGCTCGATGGCGTCGCGGCACGGGCCTTCGGTGCGGGCCACGAGCTCTGCCACCAGGGCCTCGAAGGCGGAGCGCGTCAGGACGCGCGACAGATGCCGCGGCCCGTTCTCGTCGGCCGAGATGAACGGCAGATTGATCGTCGCCTCGAGCACCGTCGAGAGCTCGCACTTGGCGCGTTCGGCGGCCTCTTTCAGACGCTGCAGAGCCATGCGGTCACCGCGCAGGTCGATGCCGGTCTCGCCGCGGAACTCCTGGATCAGCCAGTCGATGATCCGCTGGTCGAAGTCCTCGCCGCCGAGATAGGTGTCGCCGGAGGTCGACCGGACCTCGAAGATCCCCTCCGAGAGCTCGAGAATGGAGATGTCGAAGGTGCCGCCGCCCAAGTCGTAGACCGCGATCTTGCGGTTGGTCGTGCCGCGGTCGAGGCCGTAGGCGAGCGCCGCCGCCGTGGGCTCGTTGAGGATACGGAGCACCTCGAGGCCAGCGATGCGGCCGGCGTCCTTGGTCGCCTGACGCTGCGAATCGTCGAAGTAGGCCGGGACGGTAATGATGGCTTCGCGCACCGGTTCGCCCAACGCCTCCTCGGCGAACGCCTTGAGCTCGCGCAGGACGAAGGCGGAGATCTCTTCGGGACTGTGCTGCCGGTCGCGGATCTGGATCTTCACGTCGCCGTTGGCCGCCTCGACCAGGGCATAGGGCAGCAGGTCGCGCGCCCGCTGCACGTTCGCATCGCTGAACTTGCGGCCGATGAGACGTTTGACCGCGAACACCGTCTGCTGCGGATTGGTGATCGCCTGGCGCTTGGCGATCTGGCCCACAAGCCGGTCGCCGTCGGGCGTGAAGGCGACGATCGAGGGCGTCGTCCGGCTGCCGTCGCGATTCGCCAGCACCCGCGGGGAGAAAGCCTCCACCACCGCCACGCAGCTGTTCGTGGTGCCGAGATCGATGCCGATGATCTTCCCCACGTTTTCCCCTTTTCCCCTGCGAAGGCGCTACTGCGCCGAATCCGGCGTGGAACCGTCGTGTGCCGCTTCCCGCGGCACGGCGACCTTGACCAGCGACGGCCGCAGAAGCCGGTCGTTCAATCGGTAGCCGCGCTGCAGCTCGCTCGCCACGGTGGGAACGACGATGTCGTCGCTCTCCTCTTGAAAGACCGCTTCGTGGACCGACGGGTCGAAACGCTCGCCCAGGGCGACGATCGGCACCAGGCCGTAGCGCTTCAGCAGTTCGTGAAACTGCCGGACGATCATCTCGACGCCCTTGCGCAAGTCGCTGGCGTCCCCGGGTGCGCCCTGCGCCCCCTGGACCGAGAGTGCGCGCTCGAGGTTGTCGACCACCGGCAGGAGCTCGCGCAACATGTCGGCCAAGGCGTAGCGTTCGATCTCGGCGCGCTCGCGCTCGGTGCGCTTGCGGTAGTTGTCGAAGTCGGCGCGCAACCGGAGCATCCGTTCGCGTTCGGCGGAGAGCTGCGACTCCAGCCGGCGCAAGTCCGGATTCTGCGCCGGCGGATCTCCCGCGCGCCCGGCATCGGCGGCGTCCGCCTCGTCGCCGAGGGAGAGAATCTCCACCACGGTGTCCTCGTAGCCTTCGGGCGCGGAATCGTCCGCCGAACCGCCGGATTTCGAATCGTCGAGCTCGCTCATGACAGCTCCAGATGCACTATCGGCTGGCGCTCGACTCGAGCGCCCGCGACAGGGATTCTCCCAGATAGTCGACCAGGGGGATGATGCGTTCATAGGCCATGCGCGACGGGCCGAAGATTCCGAGCGTTCCCTGGGCCCCTTCGCCGGCGCCGAAAGGCCGTGCCACGAGGCTGAAGCCCAGATCCGAGGTCACCGAGCTGTCCTCGCCGATGACCACCCGGACGCCGCTGCCGTCCATGCACTGGTTGAGCAGTCCCACCAGGCGCTGGCGATCGGCGAACATGTCGAGCAGCAGCCGCACCCGCGAGAGGTTCTCGAGCTCCGGCCGCGCCAGCAGCTGCGCCGTCCCCTCGACCAGAACCTCCGGGCCCTGGGTCGACTCGAGGGAACGCTGGGCGAGCGAGATCGCGCGCCCGAGGAGCTCGTCCATCTGCGACCGCTCGTCGGTCATGGCGGCGAGCAGGCGCTCGCGGATCGTGCGCAGCGTCTTGCCGCGGAAGTTCTCGGTCAGATAGTTCGAGATCCGGATGAGCTCTTCGCGCGACAGCTCCTCCTCGACCTCGAGCAGCTTGTTCTCGACGAATCCGGCCTCGGAGACGACGACGCAGAGCACTCTGCGCCCGGAGAGCGGAACGAAGTCGACGGTCCGCAGAACGGTGTCGCCGATCGCCGGAGTCACCAGAATGCCGATCTGGCCGGAGAGCCGCGACAGCAGCTGCGAGGTCAGCGCGACCAGCCGCCCGGGCGCCGCCTCGCTTCCCCGCAGATCGACATCGATGCGCCGGCGATCGTCTTCCGACAGGCTCCCCTTCTCCATCAGCGCTTCGATGTAGAGATGGTAGCCGGCGCTGCTCGGCACCCGGCCCGCCGAGGTGTGGGGCTGCTCGAGATACCCCCATTCCTCGAGGTCCGCCATCACGTTGCGGATGGTCGCCGCCGACACCCCGTGCTGCGCGTGCTTGGCGACCGAGCGCGAGCTGACGGGCTCGCCGACGAGGATGAAGGTCTGCACGACGTCGCGCAGGATCTCGCGATCACGCGGGGTCAGCTCGACGGCTGGGCGGATGGGGCGCATATCGTTTTTGGACAGTTGTACCGGGGCCCTGCGTGCCGTCGCGCGTTGCTTAAGCTCCCGGACCCGCGTATTTTACCCCAGTGAGCCCCATGCCGACGGGAACCTCGCAGTCGGAGGCGCCGCTTTCCGGGCTGCGCTTCAGCCTGGTCGGAAGCGGAGCGGTGGGCCAGAGCCTCGCCGCCTGGATCGTCGCCAGTGGCGGAAAGCTCCGCCAGGTGGCTGGGCGGCCCGGCTCGAAGCGCCTGGAGAGCTTTGCGCAGCGCCTCGAGCTGCCGGCGCTGGACTTCCGGGACCTTTCGTCCGGGGGCGAGGAGCTCCTGCTCATCGCCGTCTCCGACGGCGCCCTCGAAGACGTCGCAGAGATCCTCGCCGCGCGGCCGCAGGCCGCCGTCGCGCTGCACGTCTCGGGCTTCGCTGCCGCGGCAGTGCTCGCGCCGCTGCGCGCTGCCGGTTCGGCGATCGGCGGTTTGCACCCGCTGCGCGCCTTTCCCGCCCCCGAGACCGCGGTCGAAGAGGCCGCCGGAGTCTTCTTCGCCCTCGACGGCGATCCGCCGGCGGTCGCGCTCGGCAAGCGCCTCGCGGAGGCGTTCGCCGGCACCTCCGCCGTCGTCGCGCCCGAGCAGCGGCCGCTCTACCATCTCGCCGCGACGCTGATGGCCGGCGCGATGACGACCGTCGCCGCCGTGGCGATGGAGATCGCCAGCCGTTCCGGCCTGCCCGCCGACGTGCGCCCGGGCCTCGCCCGCCTCGCGACGGGCGCGCTGACCCAGGCGCTGGCGCTGGCCGACCCGGCGGCCGGAATCACCGGCCCGGCGGCGCGCGGCGACGCGGCGACCTTCCTGCTCGAGCTCGCCCGGCTCGCCGCGACGGCACCCGAGGCGGTGCCCGTAGTCGTTGCCCTGGGACGCGAGAGCCTGCGCCAGCGTGCCCGCCTCGCCGCTCCCGATCCACCTCGGCTGGCCCTGGCGGAACGGCTCTCCCGCACGGATCTCCTTGACCTGACGAAAGATCGGGTGCTAACTTCGAAGCCCAAGCCGTCAGGCTGAGCCCATGGTCTTCTTCAACTACAGCACGATGCAGATGGCGGCGAAGGTGGTGTACTACGGCCCCGGTCTGTGCGGCAAGACGACCAACCTGCAGTTCATCTACGGCCACACCTCGACCGACAGCCGCGGCGAAATGGTCTCGCTCGAGACCGAAACCGACCGTACCCTCTTCTTCGACTTGCTGCCGATCGACGTCGGATCGATCGCCGGCTTCAACACCCGGATCCAGCTCTACACCGTCCCGGGTCAGGTGTTCTACAACACGACCCGCAAGCTGGTCCTCAAGGGCGTCGACGGCGTCGTGTTCGTCGCCGACTCGCAGCGCCCGATGCTGGCGGCGAATCTCGAGTCGTTGAAGAACCTCCAGATCAACCTGGAAGAGATGAACCTCACCGCCGAGACCATGCCGATCGTGCTGCAGTACAACAAGCGCGACCTGCCCGACGTCTGCTCGATCGAAGAGATGGAGCAGGCGCTCAATCCGCACGGCTGGCCGAGCTTCGCCGCCTCCGCGGTGACCGGGCAGGGGGTCTTCGAAACGCTCAAGGGCATCTCCAAGCTGACCCTGCTGAACCTGAAGAAACGTCTCAACAAGCCCGGCCCGGAGACGTCGTCGCCAGGCAAGATCATCGCCATGCAGGCACCGGCGCGCCCGGCTTTTGCGGCGGCTCCGCCGGCCCGCCCTGCGCCGCCGGCAGGAACGCCGGTGCAAGCTTCGGGTCCGCAGGTGATGCCCGACCTCACCGCTTCAACGGCGCCTGCGGCGCCGCGAGCCGCCGCCCCGGTTGCAGCCGCCGCTCCTGCAGCGCGGCCCGGCGCGGCCGCAATGCCACCGAAAGGTGCGCCGCTTTCGCCGGCGGCGAGGCCGAAATCGACCCAGGTCGACGTGCTCGCCGAGCTCGAGAAGATCCGCAAGCAGGCGATGCACGCGCCCGGCGCCGCGCCGGCCGCGCGCCACGCTCCGCCGGCAGCCGCCCCGATCCGGCCCCCCGCTCCGATCGCTCCGATCGCCGCGGTGCCTGCCGCCGGTGCGGCCGTCGGTGTCGGCGGTTCGAGCGCCCATCCCAAATACCCGGTGCTCAACGGCAAGGGCGAGATCCATCGCTCGGTCGAGCTGACCCTGAAGCGCGGCGAGTTTTCCCGCGCGCGCCGCTTTCTGCTCAACCTGCGCATCGAGGACGAGGACCGCCAGGTCGTCGAGGCGATCCGCGACCTGCCGATCGAGATCCAGGACGCCAAGACCCTCGAGCGCGTCCTGCTGCAGTTGAACGTCGCCCTCAAGTCCAAGGACTGAATTCCGACGGCGCGCGGTCCGGCGAAAAGTCGCCGACCGCCGTGCGTTAGAGTGCTCGCATGCGTTGCCCCTTCTGCGGAACGAGCCAGGACCGGGTCGTCGATTCGCGCGAGAGCCGCGAAGGCGTGACCATCCGGCGCCGGCGCGAGTGCCTGGCCTGTCATCGCCGCTTCACGACTTACGAGAAGGTCGAAGAGATCGCCTACCGGGTGGTCAAGAACGACGGCTCGCGCGAGGATTTCGACCGCAGCAAGCTGCTCAAGGGGCTCGAGAAGGCGTGCGAGAAGCGGCCGGTCTCGCTGCGCCAGCTCGAGGAGATCGTCGACGCCGCCGAGAGCCTGCTGACCGACCAGGAGGACCGCGAGCTGTCGACCAGTGAGATCGGCGCTTTCGCGATGGAGCGCTTGCGCGAGCTCGACCAGGTCGCCTATGTCCGCTTCGCTTCGGTCTACCGACGTTTCGAAGACGTCGGCGAGTTCATGGACGAGCTGAAGACCCTGCTCAAGAAGAAAGGCTCCGCATGAAGTCGCGGGAGATCCCGCAGGACGACGCCATCCGGCTGCCCGACATCCTGCCGGTGCTGCCGCTGAAGGATGCCGTTCTCTATCCGTTCATCATCGTTCCGCTGTCGCTCGGCCGGGAGAGCTCCATCCGTGCCGTCGACCAGTCGCTGGCCGAGAACCGGATGGTCCTGCTGGTGGCACAGCGCGACGCCAAGATCGAGGAGCCGGAGCAGGCCGATCTCTACCAGGTCGGCACGGCGGCCTCGATCATGCGCATGCTGAAGCTTCCCGACGGCCGCATCCGCCTGCTCGTTCAGGGGGTCGCCCGGGTGCGCCTCGAGCATCTTTCGCGTCCCGACGACTTCCCCCAGGCGCGCATCGTGCCTATCCCTGAGACGCCACCCGGAGCCGGGTCCCTCGCCACCCAGGCGCTCGTGCGCTCGGCCAAGGAGAGCATGGATCGCATCGTCGGCCTCGGCAAAGGCGTCTCGCCGGAGGTTCTGGTCCTGGTCGCCAACCTCGAAGATCCGGGCCGCCTCGCTGACCTCGTCGCCAGCAATCTCGAGCTGGCGATTCCCGACGCCCAGCGCGTCCTCGAGACGATCGACGGCACCGAGCGGCTCAAGATGGTCACCGAGTTCATGCTGCGCGAGATTCAGCTGCTGACCATGCAGCAGGAGATCTCCTCGCAGGCGCGCGGCGAGATCGACCGCAGCCAGCGCGAGTACTTCCTGCGCCAGCAGCTGCGCACCATCCAGATCGAGCTCGGTGAGGAGAACGAGCTCGCCGAGGAGGTCGCGCGCTACCGCAAGCTCGCCGAGGAGAAGCACCTGCCGGACGAGGCGAAGGAGGAGCTCGACCGTCAGATCCGCCGCCTCGAGCGCGGCCACCCCGACAGCGCCGAAGCGGCCGTGCAACGCACCTACCTCGACTGGCTCACCGGCCTGCCCTGGCAGGCGATGAGCACCGACAACCTCGATCTCGCGCACGCGCGCAAGATCCTCGACGAGGACCATTGGGACCTCGAGAAGATCAAGGACCGGATCCTCGAGTTCCTCGCCGTGCGCAAGCTCAAGGCGAACGCCCGCGGCCCGATCCTCTGTTTCGTCGGCCCGCCCGGTGTCGGCAAGACCTCGCTCGGGCGTTCGATCGCGCGCGCGATGGGCCGCAAGTTCGTCCGCCTCTCGCTGGGCGGCGTCCGCGACGAGGCCGAAATCCGCGGCCACCGGCGGACCTACGTCGGCGCCCTCCCAGGCAGGATCCTCCAGGGTCTGCATCAGGCCGGTACCTCGAATCCGGTCTTCATGCTCGACGAGATCGACAAGATCGGCGCCGACTTCCGCGGCGACCCCTCTTCGGCGCTGCTCGAGGTGCTCGATCCGGAGCAGAACTGGAACTTCCGCGACCACTATCTGGGCGTCGCCTACGATCTGTCGCGCGTCCTCTTCGTCACCACTGCGAACCTCCTCGAGCCGATCCAGCCGGCGTTCCTCGACCGCATGGAAGTTCTCCGCCTGTCGGGCTATACCGTCGAGGAGAAGCTCGCCATCGCCAAGCGCCACCTGCTCCCCAAGACGCTCGCCGACAACGGCCTGACCGACGCCCACCTCGCGTGGAGCGACGCCGCCCTGCGCCGGACGATCACCGGCTACACCCGCGAAGCGGGCCTGCGCGGCCTCGAGCGCGAGATGGCGAGCGTCTGCCGGAAGGTGGCGATCACCGTCGCCGGCGGCAAGACGCGGCGGGTGACGATCGGTCCACGCACGGTCGAGAAGTTCCTCGGCCAGCCGAAGCACACCAGCGAGGATCTGCTCGAGCGTGACCGGGTCGGCGTCGCCACCGGCCTCGCCTGGACTGCCGCCGGCGGCGAGCTCATGTTCATCGAAGTCCTGGCGACCCCCGGCAAGGGCCAGCTCGTGCTCACCGGCCAGTTGGGCGAAGTGATGAAGGAGTCGGCCCAGGCGGCGCTGTCGTTCACCCGCGACTGGGCGGCACGGCACGGCCACTCCGCCGAGTTCTTCACCCAGAACGATCTCCACGTCCACGTGCCGGCCGGCGCCATCCCCAAGGACGGCCCGTCGGCCGGCATCACCATCGCCTCCGCCCTGGTCTCGACGCTCACCGGCCGGAAGATCGACCGCAAACTGGCGATGACCGGCGAGATCACGCTGCGCGGCGAAGTCATGGCCATCGGCGGTCTCAAGGAAAAGCTCCTCGCCGCCCAGGCGGCCGGCATCCACTCGGTCGTCCTGCCCAAGCTCAACCGGCGCGACCTCACCGAGATCCCGGCGTCCGCCCACAAGGGACTCGAGCTTCATCCGGTCGAGTCGATGGACGACGTTCTCGATCGCGTCCTGCTGCCGGCGGGAAGGGCGGCCTCACCTGCGAAGGCCGTGGCACGGCGAGGCAAGCTCCCCGCTCGCCGAACCGGGGCGCGCAAGCGGTGAGCCCGGCGCCGTCCGAAGAGGGCCTCGTCGCCTGGCTTCGGACGCTCACCGCGCGGCGGGGGAAGGGCGGGAGAGCAGGCGCCGGCGGCACGCTCATCGGCGACGACGCGGCGGCCCTCCCTAAAGGCGCGGTCGTCACGGTCGATCAACAGATCGAAGGCGTGCACTTCCCCGCCGGCCTCGCGCCGGCGCTCGTCGCCCGGCGCCTGCTGGCGGTGAATCTCTCCGACATCGCTGCCAGCGGGGCACGCCCGCGCCACGCCTTCCTCGCCCTCGCCGCCCCGCCCGGCTTCGACCACCGCAGCTTCTTCCGCGCTCTGGTCGACGCCTGCGACGACTACGGTGTCGAGCTCGCCGGCGGCGACCTCGCACTCGCGCGAGGGCTGCACCTCTCCCTGACGTTGATTGGCGAGCGCCGCCATGGCGACGCCACCCTGGCGCGCGATCGCGCCCGACCCGGTCAAGTTCTCTGGCTCGGCGGTACGCTCGGCGAGTCGGCACTGGGCTGCGAGCTGTTGCGCCGGGGCGCGCAGGCGCGCGGCCGCGGCGTCGTCCTGCCAACGTCCTTTTCGGTAAAGGGAGGCTTGCGCGTCGCCGCCGTCGCTGCGGTGCGCCGGCACCTCCTGCCGACGCCACAGCTCGAGCTCGGGCGCTGGCTCGCCGCTCGCGGTCGCAGCGCCAACATTGCGGCGATCGACGTCTCGGACGGCCTGGCGAAGGATCTGCACCGGCTCTGCGCCGCGAGCGGCGTCGGCGCCCGACTCGACGGCGCGGCACTGCGGACGGCGATGCCGCCACGCTTCTCGGAGCTTGCAGCGCAATTGGACGTCGATCCGAACCGTTGGGTCGAGAGCGGCGGAGAAGACTACGTGTTGCTTTTTACTTTACCGAAAACAACTTTCCCGCCAAGGCGATTCAACGCACTCGCGATCGGCTCGATCACCCGCAAGAAGGGCATCTTCGTCGACGATTCGGCCGCCGGCCCCGCGGGCGGCCGGCGGCCGCTGGCCGCCGCCGGCTGGGATCACCTCGGCGACTCGAGCGACCTCAGCGGTCGCTCGCCGTCCGCCGCCGCGGATCGAGGCGGTCGACCAGCGCATCGCCGAAGAAGTTGAGCGCCACGACCGCGAAGACGATCGCCAGGCCCGGGAACAGGGTGAGGTGCGGCGCATCGAGCAGGTGACTGCGCCCGGCGTTGATCATCGCTCCCCAGGAGGGCGTCGGCGGCTGAATGCCGAGCCCGAGAAAGGACAGGCTGGCTTCGGCGAGGATCGCGCCGGCGAGGCCGAGACTCGCCTGCACGACGACCAGCGGCAGCACGTTGGGAATCAGGTGGACGAGGATGAGGCGCGGCAGCGAGGCGCCGCCGGCGCGCGCCGCGAGCACGAACTCCTGCTCCTTGAGCTGCAGTACCTGGCCACGCACCAATCGCGCCGTGCCCACCCAGCCGATCGCCACCAGCGCCAGGATGACGTGCGACAGCGCCGGCCCCAGGACCGCCACCAGCGCGATCGCCAGGAGGATGCCGGGAAAGGCGAGAAAGACATCGAGGAGCCGCATCAGCAGCGTATCCACCCGCCCGCCGAGCGTGCCGGCAATGGAGCCGACGAGCAGTCCGATGAGCGTCGCCGAGCCGACGACGGTGAAGCCGACCAGCACCGAGACGCGCGCTCCCCAGAGCAGGCGCGCGAGAACGTCCCGCCCGAGCTCGTCGAGGCCGCAGAGATGGGCGCGCGACGGGGCCTCGAGCCGGCGCTCCAGATCCTGCGCGACCGGGCTGTGCCCGGCGAGGAGCGGCCCGAGCACGGCGACCAGCAGGAGGATCGCGACCCCTCCGCCGGCCAGGCGCAGCCGCCGCGTCACGCAAACCTCCCGACGCGCCTTCGCCTTGCTACGATGCAGCCATGGAACAGGCGACCTCCCGGGCCGAGCTCTACGACCAGCTGATCCGCGACCTCGAAGCGACGCTCGAGGGCATCGACGATGATGTCGCCGCGATGGCGACCGTCGCCTGCCTGGTCTACCAGCGCGTTCCGGGAGTGAGCTTCGCCGGTTTCTACCGCCGCGTCGCCCCCGGGCTGCTGCGGATCGGCCCGTATCAGGGTCCGCTCGGCTGTCTCGAGATCCCGTTCGCACGCGGCGTCTGCGGAGCCGCGGCGCGCGAGCGCGCGACGCAGCTGGTGCCCGACGTCCACGCCTTCCCCGGCCACATCGCCTGCGACGAGGGCGCGCGTTCGGAGATCGTCGTGCCGGTCGTCGACGCCCACGGCGAGGTCGCCGCGGTGCTCGATCTCGACTCTCACCTGCCGGCGAACTTCGACGGCCGTGATCAGGACGGGCTCGAGAGGCTGGTGCGCGCGCTCGCGCCGCGGCTCACTCACCGCTCGCCACCGGCGCTGGCGTCCTGAAGGCGGATGCGCGGATCGAGCCAGGCATAGAGCAGGTCGGTCGCGAGGTTCACCGCGACGTAGGTCACCGAAATCAACAGCACGCAGCCCTGCACCAGCGGGTAGTCGCGCAGGCGAATGCCCTGGATCAGGAGGCGGCCCAGCCCGGGCCAGGAGAAGATCGTCTCGGTCAGGATGGCTCCGGTGAGCAGCGCACCGAACTGCAGGCCGACCACGGTGACGACCGGAATCAGCGCGTTCTTGAGCGCGTGCAGCAGAGCCACCCGCGTGCGCGAGATCCCCTTGGCGCGCGCCGTCACGAGGTAGGGCCGGCCGAGCTCGCCGCCCACCGCCTGGCGCACCATCCGCGTCAGCAGCGCCGAGAGCGCCAGCCCCAGGGTCGCCGCCGGCAGAACGAGGCTCCGCCAGCCCGAGCTGCCGGAGACCGGCAGCAGATCGAGGTGGATGGAGAACAACAACATCGCCATCGGGCCGAGCCAGAAGTTGGGAATCGACACGCCGGCGAGCGAGAAGAGGCGCGCGAATCGATCGATCCAACCGTCGCGGAAGTAGGCGGCGAGCATCCCCAGCGGCAGCGCGAGCGCGAGCGCCGAAGCGAGCGCCGCCGCCGCGAGCAGCGCGGTCGCCGGATAGTGCCGGGCGATGAGCGTCGCGACCGGCTCGTCGAAGTGCAACGACCGCCCGAGATCGCCGCGCGCCAGACCGGCGACGAAGGCCGCGTACTGCGCGAGAAGCGGCCGGTCGAGGCCGAGCTCGGTGCGCAGCGCCGCGACATCGCCCGCCTGCGCCCCTTCGCCGAGCATCATCTCCACCGGATCGCCGGGAATCAGATGGATCAGGGCGAAGACCAGCGTCGCCACCGCCAGCGTCACCGGCACCGCCTGCGCCAGGCGCCGCAGCAGGTAGCCGGTCACTCCTGCCCTCCCGCCGCCGGCCCGCTGTCCTGCGCACCGTCGTCGTCGAGCCCGAGGTGGAGCACCAGATAGGACAGCGCCTGGCGCGAAAGGCCGAGCTGGCGCGCCGCCTCCGCCCGATTGCCGGCGGCGGCGCGCAGTGCCTTGCGCAGCAACGAGCGGCGCAGCTCGTCGATCTTCTGGTGGTAGGCGCTCGCGGCCGACTCCTCCGCCGCCGCTGCCGGAGCGCCGAGGTCGAGCATCCCGGCGCGGATCGGGCCGTTGCCGGCGAGGGCGGCCGCCGCCTGCAGCGCATTCGCCAGCTCGCGCACGTTGCCGGGCCAGCGGTGCGCGGCGATGGCGCGGCGGGCGTCCTGGGCGAGCTGCAGCTGCGGTTGCGCGCGCCGGCGGCGCTCCTCGGCGACGAAGTGCTCGGCGAGCAGCATCCGGTCGTCGCCGCGTTCGCGCAGCGGCGGCAACGTGACAGTGCAGACCTTGAGCCGGTAGTAGAGGTCCTGGCGAAACTTGCCCGCGCGTACCATCGCGGCGAGATCGCGATGGGTCGCGGCCACCAGCCGCACGTCGACCCGGCGCGCCGTCGACTCGCCGAGCCGGCGGACTTCTCCCTCCTGCAAGACGCGCAGGAGATTGCCTTGCGCTACCGCCGGCAGGTCGCCGAT
>Ga0073905_10000959_pt1 | contig 14250 bp, 9 predicted proteins | sample KloWWTupernatant_FD_65482 | JGI IMG/M metagenome (GOLD analysis project Ga0073905, IMG submission 65482) | Active sludge microbial communities from Klosterneuburg, Austria, studying microevolution and ecology of nitrifiers - Klosterneuburg... | ecosystem: Engineered > WWTP > Aerobic digester >... | reverse complement strand
GTGCAGCGCGTGCTGGAACTCGACGTCGCCGCGAGCCGCGCCGCCTACGAGGCCGGCGACTACATCGCGGCCGCCGACTACCTCGGCCAGTTCGACGGTCGCTGCCGCGGCTTCGACGACGATGCGGTGCCCGACCGCTGGCGCGCCGCGCGCGACCTGGTCGATGCGCGCGGCGAGCTGCTCGCCATCGCCGCGGCCCTGCGCTTCAGCCTCGAGCGCCTGGGCAAGGGGGACTAGGGCGATGCCGGCCTGGCTCACCCTGCACCCACCCGAAGGCGTCGCCTTCGCGCGCGTGGTCGGCGACGACGAAGCGATGGTGATCGGGCGCGCGCCCGACTGCGGCATCGTGCTGGCCCATGACTCCGTCTCGCGCCACCACGCCCGCCTGGCGCGCGACGCCAGCGGCGCGTGGGTGATCGAGGACCTCGGCTCGAAGAACGGCTTGCGCATCGACGGGCTCGCCACGGCGCGCGCCGTGCTGGGCGAGGCGCGCTGGTTCGCGGTCGGCGACGTGTTCGCCGAATTCCGCGCGCTCGACGCCGCGGCCGCGGCGCGGATCGAGCAGCGCGCGCAGACCCGGCGCTCGTCCTCGCGCGAATGGAGCGCGCACCTCGCCGCGCAGCGCGACCCGCAACGCATGCTGTCCGGACTCATCGCCGGGATCGTCGACCTGGCCGAGTGCCGGCGCGGATTCCTGCTCGTGGCTTCGCGCGAGCACGGGCCGCGCGTGCGTGCCTGCTACGCGATGGACCCGTCCGAGCTGGCGAGCCAGCAGTTCTCCGGCAGCCGCAGCGCGGTCGATCGCACGCTGACCGAGCGCCGCCCGCTCTACATCTCCGACCGCCGCGACCATGCCTGGCTGCGCAACAAGCCCAGCGTGGTGGCGCGCGGCATCCGCGCGCTGGTGTGCCTGCCGCTGATGCACGACGGCCGCCTGCTCGGCGTCGCCTACGCCGACACCGACGACGAGGCCAAGACCTTCACCGCACTGGATGCGCAGCTGCTGGAAGCCTTTGCCGACCGCGCCGCCGCGATGCTGGTCGCGGACGAGATCGGCGCAGCCCTGGCCGCGGTCGAGGAGTGGGTCGCGGTCGAGGACGCGCGCGGCGAGCGGCCGCGCACGCGCGGACCGGCGCCGGCATGGGATCGCGTCACCCAGGCGGGCCTCGGCTGAGGCCATGACCAATCCCGGCCGCAGCGTGGATCCGCAGGGCGTGGCCGCGAGTGCGGCGACCGTCACCGGCCTGCTCGCAGCCTCGGAGCTGCGCGCCGGCGACGTGGTCGCCGGCCGCTACCGGGTCGAGCGCCTGCTCGGCATGGGCGGCATGGGCGTGGTGTACCTCGCCCACGACCAGCAGCTCGGGATCGAGGTCGCGCTCAAGCTGCTGCGACCCGAACTGGCGAGCCGGCCCGATGCCTTCGAGCGCTTCCGCCAGGAGCTGCTGCTCGCGCGCCAGGTCTCGAATCCGCACGTGGTCCGCATCCACGACCTGGTCCGCCACGGCGAGGCCTGGCTGATCAGCATGGACTACGTCGCCGGCCAGTCGCTGGAGCAGCTGCTGGACGAGCGCGGCACGCTGGCGCCCGAGGAGGCGCTGCGCATCACCCGCCAGGTCGCTTCCGGGCTCGGCGCCGCGCACCTGCGCGGCGTGATCCATCGCGACCTCAAGCCGGCCAACATCCTGATCGACCGGGCCGGCGACGCCTACATCAGCGATTTCGGCGTCGCGCGCTCGGCCGGCTCCACCGGCATCACCGGCAGCGGCGTGGTGATCGGCACGCCGGAGTACCTCTCGCCCGAACAGGCGCGGGCCGAAGCGGTGGATGGCCGCAGCGACCTCTACGCGGTCGGCCTGATGCTCTACGAGATGCTCAGCGGCACCCTGCCCTTCCGTGGCGGCACGCCGGCGGAGATGCTGGCGCAGCGCATCGTCGCCAGCCCGCAGGGCATCGACCGGGTGCGCGCCGACCTCCCGCCTTTCGTGGTGCGGCTGGTGTCGTACCTGCTGGAATTGCGCCCGGCGCGGCGCTGCCCGTCGGCCGAGGCACTGGTGCGCGCGATCGACGAACGCCGCGTGCCGGGTCTCGCGCCGCGCACCCGGCGCCTGCTGGCCGCGCTGGCCGTGGGACTGGTGCTCGCGGGCGCCGGCTACGCCGTCGAACGCTGGCGCGCCGCGCAACCGGCAGCGGAAACACCGGTCGAGACCCGGGTGGATCTCGCGGTGCTGCCGTTCCGAGCCGTCGGCGACGCACCGGATGTCGCACTGGCGGCGGGCATCGGCCGCCAGCTCAACGCCGCACTGCTCGACGGCGCGCGCGGCACCCTGGCCGACCCGACCCGGACCGCGCGCGCGCTGTCGGCGCTGGGCTTCGACGCCGAAGGCGCGCACAGTTTCATCGATCGCGTCGCCGACGACCTGCGCGCGCGCCGGCTGCTCGAAGGTGAACTGGCGCGCGAGGGCAGCGGTTGGCGCATCAGCGCAAGCCTGCGCGATCCCGCCACCGCCGAGCCGGCATGGACCGAGCGCGTGAGCGCCGCCGACGACGCCGCGATCGCAGCGGCACTGGCGACGCTGGAGCAACGCCTGCGCGATCGACTCGGCGCAGCCCCGCGGACCACCCCGTGGCCGGAACCGGCGACCCTGCGACTGGTCGGCAGCCACGTGCCGGCGCTCGATGGCGCCGTGCCCGACGACGCGGTCGCGACCAGCGATGCCGCATCGCTTCCGGCCTGGTGGTCGTTGCGCCTCGAAGGCCTGGACCGCAGCGCGCGCAGCGCCGATGCCGCGACCGCGGCGGCGCAGGCCGAAGCCGCCGTGGCCGGCGACGACAGCCACGCCGCGCGCCGCCTGCGCGCCTACGCGCAGCTGCTGCGCGGCGAGCCGGCGGCACTCGCCGCGCTGCGCGGACTCGCGCTGCAGGCGCCGGCGGACTTCGCGCTCGCGACCCTGGTCGCGCGCGCGCAGGCCGACGACGGCGACCTCGCCGCCGCCACGGCCACGCTCGAGGCCGTGGTCGCGGCCGATCCGCAGGCGCTGGACGCGTGGTACCTGCTGGGCAAGTTCGCGATCATGCAGGGCGACGCCCGGCGCGCGGCCGACCAGTACCTGGTGCGCGCGCAGGTGCTCGCCAACCAGCTGCGCGACCGCCGCCTGCAGGCCGACGTGGTCAATGCGCTCGGCCTGGCCTACCGGCACCTGGGCCTGATGGACGAGGCGGTCGACCAGTTCGACAAGGCCGTGAAGCTGCGCCGCGCCCTGGCCGACGTGCGCGGCGAGGCCGGCAGCCTGCGCAACCTCGCCACCGTGCAGGCGATGCTCGGCCGCTTCGACGCCGCCGAGGCCGCGCTGGCGCAGGCGCGTCCCCTGACCGAATCGCTGGGCGACACCGCGGCGCTGGCCGGACTCGCCAACGACGTCGGCCTGCTGGCCGAGGAGCGCGGCGACTTCCGTCGCGCACTGGAGGCGTACCGCGAGGCGCTGGTGCTGCGCCAGGCCCGGGACGATCCGCGCCTGACCGGCGAGAGCCTGCTCAACGTCGGCTTCGCCTACTTCCAGGTCGGCGAGTTCGACAATGCCCAGGTCTACTGGCAGCAGGCCACGGCCGAGTACGCGCGCATCGACGACCGCGCCGGCGCGGTCGCGGCGGAGCAGGGCCTGGGACTCGCGCACACTGCGCGCGGCGACCTGCTCGCGGCGCGCGCGGCGCTCGACCGCAGCCTCGCCGACGCCGAATCGCTGCAGATGGTCGAGGAGCGCGCCGTGAGCTTGAGCGGCCTCGCCGAGCTCGATCGCCTCGAGGGCCGGATCGGCTCGGCGCTGGCGCGCAACGAAGCCGCGGCCGGCCTCTTCGACCAGCTCGAGGACCTGCGCGGCCAGGTCGAGATGCGGATCCTGCGCAGCGCGATCCTCGCCGACGTGGGCGACTGGGACGGCGCCGACGCGGCCCTGGGCGAGCTCGCGGTCGACCAGCTCAGCAACCGCGAGCAGGCAGCGCTGGTGGCGGTGCGCCGCGGCGAGATCGCGCTGGGCCGCGGCCAGGCCGCGCCGGCGCTGGCGCACGCCGACGCCGCGATCGCCGCGGCCGGCGAGGGTCACAGCTATGCGGCCGGCCTGGCGGCGCGCCTGCTGCGCGCGCGCGCACTGGCGGCGCTGGCGCGCGCGCCCGAGGCCCGCGGCGAACTCCAGCGCGCGCGGACCGAACTCGCGCGCTATGCCAGCGTGCCGCTGCGGTTGGCGCTGGCCGAGGCGGCGCTGCAGGTGGCGCCCGCGACGGCCGCGCCCGACTATCGCGAGGCCGGCGCGCAACTGGCGCGGCTGCCGGGTTTTGGCCGCGCCTACGTGCTGCATGCGCTGGCCGCTGCGATCGACCCTGGCGCGACCGCCGCGGCGCGCACGGCATGGGCGGCTTTGCGCCTCGAGACGCCGCCGCCGCAACAGGCCGCGCTCGACGCCCGCGCGGCGGCGCTGGGCATCGCCATCCCGGCCGCGCCATGAAGCGCGACGAGCCCCCCCGCAACGCGCCCGACCCGGCCCTGGTACGCGACCAGCTCGCGCGCCTGCGCGCGGAGCAGGAGCGCCTGTTCGCCCAGCTCGCCGACGGCGAGCAGCACTTCCGCCAGCTCGCGCGCTCGGTGTGGCGGGTGCAGGAAGAGGAGCGGCGGCGCCTCGCGCGCGAGCTCCACGACGGCATCGGGCAGCACCTCACCGCGCTGCGCCACCGGCTCGAGTCGCTGGCCGCGGGCGCGCGCGAATCGACCGACATCGCGCGCGCGCTGGAACTCTGCGCGCAGGCGCTGGAGGAGACCCGCGCGCTGTCGCGCCTGCTGCGCCCGCAGATCCTCGACGACCTCGGGCTGGTGCCGGCGCTGCGCTGGCTCGGTCGCAGCATGGGCGAGGCAGCGGGACTCGAGATCGTGGTCGACGCCGGCCCGTTGCCGGAGCCGCTCGACGGCGACCTCTCGACCCTGGTGTTCCGCGTGGTGCAGGAGGCGCTCACCAACGCGGTCAAGCACGCCGGCGCGCGCCAGGTGGTGGTGCGCCTGGCGCTGCGCGGCGACGCCCTGCAGCTGCTGGTGGTCGACGACGGCCGCGGTTGCGAACTCGGGGCCGCTTTCTCGGCGGCCAGCAGCGGCCAGGCCACCGGCATGTCGAGCATGCGCGAGCGCGTGCGCCTGTTCGGCGGCCGCTTCGACGTCGACTCGCGACCCGGCGAGGGCCTGCAGATCCGCGTCGCCCTGCCCCTGCCGCCCCCAGGAAACTCCGCATGAGACCGATCCGCGTGCTGGTCTGCGACGACCACACCATCCTGCGCGAGGGCCTGGTCGCGCTGCTCGCGGCCAGTGGCGACTGCGAGGTGGTCGGCCAGGCCGCCGACGGCATGGCCGCGGTGGAGATGGCGCTCAAGCTGCGGCCGCAGGTCGTGGTGGTGGACCTGTCGATGCCAAGGCTCAACGGCATCGAGGTCGTGCGGCGCCTCACCGCCGAGCTCGAGGGCGTGCGCATCCTGGTGCTGACCATGCACAGCGAGGAGGAGTACGTCGTCCACGTGGTGCGCGCCGGCGCGTCCGGATTCCTGCTCAAGGACAGCGCCGGCAGCGAGCTGCTGGCGGCGGTGCGCGCGCTGGCCGCCGGACGCGGCTACTTCGGCGGCCACGCGGCCAAGGTGCTGGCGCAGCAGATGCAGCAGCCGCACGCGCGGCTGGAGGACCCCTACCGCGGCCTGACGCCGCGCGAGCGCGAGGTGTTCCACCTCATCGTCGAGGGCCTCACCACCAAGGAGATCGCGCGCAAGATCGACGTCAGCACCAAGACCGCGGAGAACCACCGCGCGCGCGTGCTGGACAAGCTCGAGGCACGCAACACGGCGGAGCTGATCCGCTACGCGGTGCGGCACGGCCTGATGGACTAGCTCGCGCTCAGGGCAGGTCGACCAGGCAGGCCTCGACGCCGGCTTCGAAGCCGTCGCCATAGGCGCCAGCGGCCGGGTCGTACCAGGCGGCCTGGCCGGAAATGGCCGCGCCACCGCTGTCGAGGTCCGGCAGCGCCACCAGCGAGGCCGTGCCACTGGCGGCTACCGACCAGCCCTGCAGCGCGCCGCGCTGGGATGGGGCGCGGAAGGCCTGCGGCGACTCGATCCAGGTGCCGCCGATCTTCTCGAACTGTACCGCGCCGCCACAGGTTTCCGCGGCCAGCGGCTGCCCGACCACGAGGCGATCCGGCGCGAGCGAGAGCGACCAGCCGAAGCGATCGCCGTCCAGCCCGCCCGCCGCGCCCAGCTCGGCGACGGCTTGCCACAGCGCGCCATTGCGCTCGTAGAGCGAAACCACGCCGCGCAGGGCCTGTGCCGCCGGGGCCGCGATCGCGAGTCGCTCGCCGAGCAGCGACAGCGACAGCCCGAACAGGTCGCCATTGGCGGCGGCGGTCGCGCTGATCCGCGCCTGCTGCTGCCAGCTGCCGCCACTGAAGATGAACACGTAGGCCGCGCCGCGCGCGTAGCTCGAGGCGATGCCGTTGGCGGCCTCCAGCGGCGCGCCGACGGCGAGCGTGTCGCCCGAGAGCGCGAGTGCCGCGCCGAAGCGGTCGCGCGGCCCGCCACCCATCCGCATCACCTGCTGCGGCGGTCCCCAGACGCCGCCCGTGCGCGTGTACACCCAGGCGCTGCCCGCCACCTCCGCGCCCACTGCGAGCCGGTTGCCCTCGAGCGCGACCGCGCTGCCGAAGCGTCCACCCGCGAACGCCGCCGGCGAGACGAGCCGGGCCTGCAGCAACGCGGCGCCGCCGCCGAGCGTGTAGACATGGACCACGCCGGCACTGTGCCCGGGCGTGCCGATGGCGACGGTGTCGCCGGAGAGCGCGATCGCGGCGCCGAAGCGGTCGCCGGGCAGGGTGTCCGCCGGCGCGAGCCGCAACGGCGCGCCGCAACCGGCTGGCGTGCAATCCTGGATGTAGGCCGCGCCCGCGGTGCCGCGTTCCCCGGGCGCCCCGATCGCGGCGCGGGTGCCAGCCAGCGCCGTCGCGTAGCCGAACTCGGCATCGCTCGCCAGCGGCGTCGCGCGCAGGCGCGCCGCCGCGGTCGCGGCCAGCGCGGGGTCCACCCATGCGCCCAGGGCGACCGCGGCGCACCACGCTGCTGCGACCGCGCGCATCGATGGGGATCGGGAGGGATTTCCGCGCATGCCGGCATTAGCCAACGTGGCGCGGCATGCCGTCAAGCCGGCGCTGGGGGAAAACCCCCACGCCAACGCGGGCACGGCAGCGCGGTCCGGGCGCAGCGGCCCTGCCGACCTGCATTGGCCATGCGCCGCCCGCAATGGTTTAATCCGCGCCCTTGATTTGCGCACGCCGGAGCAGTCCATGGCCCGCCTTACCTTGACGGCAATGCTCGCCGCAGCCGCCCTGCTGGCCGGCTGCGCCACGACCGCGGAGCAGCCCGCGCCTGCCGCGCCTGCCGCCGCGGACGCGCCGCAGCCAGCCGCCGCAGCGGACACCGGCGACATCTTCAGCTTGCCGATGGTGCAGAGGGAACTCGACAACGGCCTGCGCGTGATCGTGGTCCGGACCCCGCAGAAGGGCCTGGTCTCGCTGCAGATCCCGGTCCAGACCGGCAGCCGCAACGAGGTCGAGGCCGGCAAGACCGGTTTCGCGCACTTCTTCGAGCACATGATGTTCCGCGGCACGCCGGAATACCCGCCGGAGCGCTATACCGCGGTGATCAAGGACGCGGGCGGCGACCAGAACGCCTACACCGACGACGACCTCACCAACTACTACGTCAACTTCACGCCCGAGGACCTCGAGGCCATCCTCGCGGTCGAGGCCGACCGCTTCCAGAACCTGTCCTACACCGAGGAGCAGTTCCGCACCGAGGCCCTGGCGGTCAAGGGCGAGTACCTGAAGAACTACGCCAACCCGCTGCTCAAGGGCTTCGAGCGCCTGGCGGACATCTCCTTCGACCGCCATACCTACGGCCACACGACCATGGGCGTGTTCGAGGACATCGACGACATGCCCAACCAGATGGCCTACGCGAAGGAGTTCTTCGCGCGCTGGTACCGGCCCGAATACACCACCGTGATCATCGCCGGGGACGTCGATCCCGAGTCGACGCTGGCCCTGGTCGAGAAGTACTGGGGCAACTGGACGCGCGGCGACTACCGCGTCGAGGTGCCGGTCGAGCCGCCGCGCACGGCGCCGAGCTACGAGCACATCGAATGGAAGGGCCCGACCCTGCCGTGGCTGCTGGTCGGCTGGCGCGCCCCCGCCTTCACCACCTCCACGCCCGACACCGCGGCGCTGGCCCTGCTGGGCGAGGTCTACTTCGGCGAGACCTCGCCGCTCTACCAGCAACTGGTGGTGGAGCAGCGCTGGGCCGACCAGGTGTTCTATTCCGCGGCGCGCAGCCGCGACCCGGGGCTGTACGTCTTCGCGGTGCGCCTGACCGATGCGGCCCACGCCGGCAAGGTGGTCCAGGCAATCGACCAGGCGCTGCTCACCGCGCGCACGCAGCCGATCGCCGCGGACATGCTCGAACAGACCCGTTCGCGGGTGAAGTATGCCTTCGCCGCCGGCCTCGACAGCGCGGCCGCGATCGGCGGCACGCTCGCCAGCTACGTCCACTACGAACGCGACGCCGGCACGCTCAACCGCTACTTCCACGCCTTCGATCGCGTCACCGCCGCGGACGTGATCGCCGCCGCCAACAAGACCTTCACCGACGCCAACCGCAGCACGGTCTCGATCGCCACCGCCCCGGCGCTGGCCGGCGCCAGCGATTTCGCGCCGCTCGACGCGCGGGTCGCGACCACCGGCGTGGTCGCCACGGCCGCCAGCGCCGCGCCGGCGCCGGCGGCGCCGAAGAAGCCGGCTACCGAGCTCGAGACCGAGCAGGCCGCGATGCAGTGGGCGCTGCAGGAAGCGCAGTTCTCGGTGCCGCTGCTGGAGCAGCGTTCGGACTCCGCGCTGGTCGACGTCGCGCTGCTGTTCCGCACCGGCGCCATCGCCGATCCGCCGGGCAAGGCCGGCCTCGCCGCGCTGACCGCGGCGATGATCACCGATGGCGGTTCGCGCCTGCGCACGCGCGAGCAGTTGCAGAAGGCCCTGTACCCCTTGGCCGCGCCCTTCGTGGCCCAGGTCGACAAGGAGATGCTGCGCTTCGGCGGCACCGTGCATCGCGACAACCTCGAGGCCTGGTGGGCGATCGTGCACGAGATGCTGACCGACCCGGGTTTCCGCGCCGAGGACTTCGCACGCATCCGCCAGCAGCAGGTCAATGCCGTGCGCGACAGCCTGCGCGCCAACAACGACGAGGAGCTGGGCAAGGAATTGCTGTACGAGCAGGTCTACGGCGACGCGCACCCCTACGGCCGCCTGACCAGCGGGCACGCCGGCGACCTCGAATCGATCACCCTCGACGACGTGCGGCGCTTCCACCGCACGCAACTCGTGCGCGGCCGGCTGACCCTGGCGCTGGCGGGCGGCTACGACGACGCGGTGCGCGACCGGATCTGGTCCTCGACCATGCGCCTGGAGTACATCCCGCGCAACACGCCGCCGCTGCCGGAAGCCGGCCCGCCGGCCGCGATCACGGCCAACCGCGCGCTGATCGTGGCCAAGGAGACGCCGGCGGTCGCGGTCTCGTTCGGATTCCCGCTCGATGTCAAGCGCGGCGACCCGGACTGGATCGCGTTGTGGCTGGTGCGCTCGTGGCTGGGCGAGCATCGCAATTCGGCCGGACGCCTGTATGAGCGCATCCGCGACGTCCGCGGCATGAACTACGGCGACTATGCCTACATCGAGTACTTCCCCAACGGCATGTACCTGATGAAGCCGATGCCGAACTACGCCCGCCGCAACGACCTGTTCCAGGTCTGGCTGCGGCCGCTGCGCGACAACAACGATGCGGTCTTCGCCACCCGCACGGCGTTGTACGAGATCGACCAGCTGGTCGCGCACGGCCTGAGCGAGGCCCAGTTCGAGGCCAGCCGATCCTTCCTGCGCAAGTACGTGGCCCAGCTCACGGCGACCAGCGCGCTGCAGCAGGGCTACAGCCTGGATTCGCGCTACTACGAGACGCCCGAGTTCGTCGACTACGTGCGCACCGGCCTCGATGCGCTGAGCCGCGACGAGGTCAATGCGGCGATCCGCCGCCACCTGCGCTCCGGGGCGATGCAGTTCGTGTTCGTGAGCCGCGACGCGCAGGGGCTCGCCAGGATCCTTGCCAGCGACCAGCCGACGCCGATCAAGTACAACACCGAGCGGCCGCAGGCGCTGCTGGACGAGGACCGGATCATCGCGAAGTGGCCGCTGGCGATGCGCAAGGCCGACATCCGCATCGTCAAGGACACCGAGGTGTTCGAGTAGCGGATTGACACGGCCGTACGCCGGGTACCCGTTTCGGGCAGTGGCGTCGCACGGAAAGCGCGCTGCCAGTCGTGGGGGTCCACGACTGCCGGGATCAGGGTGCCGGCTCAGACAGTGAAGCGAACTCGCCGGCACCCTGATCCCGGCATTCGCGGACACGCTCCGGTCCGGCGCACATTGCGCCGCAGCCTGGCTGGGGGAGCGCATCCCGTGCGCGAATGCGGCCTCGCTCAACACGCCGGGTTCCACCCCGCCGTGCGTAGCGCTATAACGTCGCCATGAAGTCCGAAGCGGTGCGCCTGCTGAAGACCCTGGAGCACCCGTGCGGGTACTTCGACGAGCGCGTGGCCCAGAACCTGGTCATCGATCCGCTGGCCTCCGACCAGCCGCAGATCTACGCGCTCGCCCTGCCGCGCGGGTACCGCCGCGCCGGTGGCCACATCTACCGACCCGCCTGCCCGCGCTGCCGTGCCTGCACGCCTTCGCGCATTCCGGTCGCGTCCTTCGCGCCCGATCGCAGCCAGCGACGCTGCCTCGCCCGCAATGACGACCTCGAAGTCAGTCTCGAACCCGCCTCCGCCAGCGACGAGGCCTACGCGCTCTACCAGCGCTACCTGCAGCAGCGCCATCCCGGCGGTGGCATGGACGATGCCGATCCCGAGGACTTCAGCCGTTTCCTGGTCTGTCCCTGGAGCCCGACCCGATTCCTGTGCTTCCGCGCCGGCGGCCGCCTGGTCGCGGTCGCGGTGACCGACGTGATGCGCGAGGGCCTGTCCTCGGTCTACACCTTCTACGATCCCGAGGAAGCGGCGCGCGGGCTCGGCACCTACGCGATCCTGAGCCAGGTGGCGCTGGCGCGGCGCGAAGGCTTGTCCCACGTCTACCTCGGATACTGGATCGACGGGCATGCCAAGATGGGTTACAAGTCGCGCTTCCATCCGCTTGAGGTGCTGCGCGGGCAGCGCTGGGAGCGCATCGATGGTGCGATGCCGGGTCGTGGCGCGTGAACCGCCCGTGGCGCTTGCGCGCGTTCGCGCGGCGGACGCGGACGACGGACGGCGCTGATGCCCGTACCACGATGCCTGCACGCCACGCGATGGCCGCGTGGCTCGGGCACGCGCGTCGCCTGGCGCTCGTGGCCGCGCTCCTCGCCTTGCCGGCTTGCCATGCCGTGAACGGCGAACGCCAGCCCGAGGCGCCGGCGCTGCGCGTCGCCACCTACAACACCTCGCTCCACGACGACGCCGATGGCGGCCTGGTGCGGCGCCTGGCGGCCGGCGACGAACGCGCGCGCCAGGTTGCCGCCGTGATCCAGCGCGTGCGCCCCGACCTGGTGCTGCTCAACGAGTTCGACTGGGACGCAAGCGGCGAAGCCATCGCGCGCTTCACCCGCGACTACCTCGGCGTCGGGCAGCATGGGCAGGAGCCGATCGCGTTCCCGTACCACTACGCGGCCCCGGTCAACACCGGCGTGCCCAGCGGCCTGGACCTTGACGGCGATGGCCGCAGCGAGGGGCCCAACGATGCATGGGGCTACGGCTACCATCCCGGGCAGTACGGCATGCTGGTGCTGTCGCGCTACCCGATCGACACGCAGCGCGTGCGCAGCTTCCAGCATTTCCGCTGGGCACAGATGCCCGGCGCGCTGCGGCCGCTGCGCGAGGACGGCACGCCGTGGCATCCGGACGCGGTCTGGCGCGAGTTGCGGCTGTCCTCGAAGAGCCACTGGGACGTGCCCGTGCGCACGCCGCAGGGCGAACTGCACTTCCTGGTCTCGCATCCGACGCCGCCGGTGTTCGATGGCGCGGAAGACCGCAACGGCCGGCGCAACCACGACGAGATCCGGCTGTGGGCCGACTACGTCGACCCGGCGCGCGCCGACTACCTGGTCGACGATGCGGGCCAGCGCGGTGGCCTCGGCGCGGACGCGCTGTTCGTGATCGCCGGCGACCTCAACGCCGATCCGCGCGACGGCGCCGCCTACGCGGGCGCGATCGCGCAGCTGCTGGAGCACCCGCGCGTGCAGGCGCAACCGGTGCCACGCAGCGCCGGCGCGGCGCAGGCAGCGTCGAGCGGGGCCGCCAATGCCGCGCACCGAGGTGATCCGGCGCACGACACCGGCAAGTTCGGCGGCACCGCCGGCAACCTGCGCATCGACTACGTGCTGCCCTCGCGCGGCTTCGCCATCCGCGACGGCGCCGTGTACTGGCCGCTGGCGGAGGACGCCGCCGCAGCGTACGCGCACGCCAGCGACCACCACCTCGTCTACGTCGACCTGGTCCGCGGCGACTGACCCACCAACCGCCGCGCCACGCAGGAGCGGCTTTGGCCGCGACATGCGCTGCGATCTCCTGTGAGGCCTATCGCGCGCAGAGCGCGCTCCTACAATGCCGGCCCTGTAGGAGCGCGCTCTGCGCGCGATAGGCCTCACAGGAGATCGCAGCGCCGGTCGCGTCGGAAACCGCCGTTACATGGGGGTGGGCAAGTCGACCCGCACCGTTGCCGCTACCCGCCGCGCCTTCGCGCGCGCGTCCTCGATGTCAGCGCCGAGCGCTAGCGCCACGCCGACGCGGCGCTTGCCCTGGAGTTCGGGCTTGCCGAACAGGCGCAGCGCGGTGTCGGGCGCCGCCAGCGCCTCGGGCACGCCGTCATAGACCGGGTAGCGCCCGTGGCCCTCGGCCAGGATCGCGACCGACGCGGCCGGTCCGCGCTCGCGGATCAGCGGGATCGGCAGGCCCAGGATCGCGCGCAAGTGGAGCGCGAACTCCGACAGGTCCTGCGAGACCAGGGTCACCAGCCCGGTGTCGTGCGGACGCGGCGAGACCTCGCTGAACAGGACCTCGTCGCCGTGCACGAAGAGCTCGACGCCGAACAGGCCCAGGCCACCGAGGTTGTCGGTCACCGCGCGCGCGATCGCCTGCGCGCGTTGCAGCGCGCGCGGCGACATCGGCTGCGGCTGCCAGCTCTCGCGATAGTCGCCGTCGACCTGCAGGTGGCCGATCGGGCTGCAGAACGAGGTGCCATCGCGGTGGCGCACGGTCAGCAGCGTGATCTCGTAGTCGAAGGGCACGAAACCCTCGACGATGGCGCGGCCGGCGCCGGCGCGGCCGCCGGTCTGCGCGTATTCCCACGCCGCGTCGACCTGTCCGGCACCACGCACGATGCTCTGGCCCTTGCCCGAGCTCGACATCAGCGGCTTGACCACGCACGGCAGCCCCAGCGCCGCCACCGCCTCGAGGTACTGCTCGCGCGTGTCGACGAAACGGTAGGGACTGGTGGGCAGGCCGAGCGTTTCCGCCGCAAGGCGGCGAATGCCCTCGCGGTCCATGGTCAGTCGCGCCGCGCGCGCGGTCGGGATCACGCGCAGGCCCTCGGCTTCGAGCGCGACCAGCGTCGGCGTGTGGATCGCCTCGATCTCGGGGACCACCAGCGTGGGCCGCTCGCGGGCGATCAGCTCGCGCAAGGCCGCGGGATCGAGCATGTCGAGCACGTGCGCGCGATGCGCGACCTGCATCGCGGGCGCGCCCGCATAGCGATCGGCCGCGATCACCTCGACGCCGAACCGTTGCGCCTCGATCGCCACTTCCTTGCCCAGCTCGCCCGAGCCCAGCAGGAGGAGGCGGATGGCGTGCGGGCCCAATGGGGTACCGAATGCAGTCATGGCAGGCTCCGGGCAAGGGCGTTGATTCTAGCGACAGGCACCGGGCGTGCTGGCAGAATCGCGACTCCCGCGCGGAGTTCGCATGCACAGACGCCTGGCCCTGCTCGTCCTCGTCATGGCCTTCCCCGCCGCGGCCGATTCCGAAGTGCAATGGATGAAGGTCCTGCTCGACGGCCAGAAGATCGGCCACGCGCGCTCCGAGCGCCGCATCGAGGACGATACCGTCAC
>Ga0073905_10000956_pt1 | contig 14261 bp, 11 predicted proteins | sample KloWWTupernatant_FD_65482 | JGI IMG/M metagenome (GOLD analysis project Ga0073905, IMG submission 65482) | Active sludge microbial communities from Klosterneuburg, Austria, studying microevolution and ecology of nitrifiers - Klosterneuburg... | ecosystem: Engineered > WWTP > Aerobic digester >... | reverse complement strand
TGCGCCCCGGCTGGGTTGACGTTCTTCCACCATAACCACGATTTCGAATTTGAGCAATATGGCGGACAGTATGGCCTGGATATTCTGCTCGGTGCGTCAGACCCTGCGCTGGTCAAGTCTGAGCTGGACGTCTATTGGGCCGCCCATGCCGGCGTTGATCCGTCGGCCTACCTGCGCCGGCTGAGCGGCCGGGCGCCGCTCGTGCATCTGAAGGACATGAGCACGGACGCCGCGCGGACCTTTGAGATCGTTGGCGAAGGGTCGATCGACTTCGCCCCGATTATGGCTGCATCCGACGAGACTGGCGTCGATTGGCATGTCGTCGAACAGGACCGCTGCCCCAAGGGTGAACTCCACAGCGCCCGCGCCAGCTTCGACAATCTTCGGGCCAAGGGCTGGTTCTAGGCATGGAGCCAACGATCGACCCGGTAGCGCCACCGGCGCTTCCGACAACTGGCGCCGTAACTCGCACCGCGGGCCACGCGGGCCGCACGGTACTCCGCGAGATTGTGGAGACCATCGTTCTGTTCCTGGTCGTATTCACGCTCTCCCAGGCCGTTATCGGCAATTTCATCATCGAGCAGACCAGCGCCGTCCCGAATTTTCGGCCCGGCGACCGCATTCTGATCGATAAGGCGTTTTTCCACGCGTCGGGTCTGCGGCGCGGCGATATGATCGTCCTGCACTGCCCGGACGGGTCAAGCCAGGATTGCTTTAAGCGGGTGATCGGGCTTCCGGGCGAGAAACTTGAAATCAAGCAGAATCGCGTGTTTATCAATGGCATCGCTCTGACCGAGCCCTACATCAATCCTGACGGTTCAGATACCGAGGGCCGGACCGATCCGCGCTATCGGTCCGTCATGCTCTCAAACAGCCAGTACTTTGTCATGGGCGACAACCGCTCCAGTAGCGGCGACTCGCGCAGCCGTGGTCCGATCGAAAAGGATACGGTCGTCGGCCGAGCCTGGTTACGCTACTGGAAAGCCGAACAAAACGGCGGACTGGGGCGGGCTGAGCCGATGCTGATCGCCGGTTGGACGTACTCAGAACTTTCGACTTCGAATCCGTAGCATGCCAACCTCAGCCGGGAGCCGCACGCAAACCCTGTCTGAGGCGGGGTTGGCGCAGGAGACTTGACACATGTCGCAGACTGAGGTTCCAATCGTACGCCTCGAAGGCGTGACCAAGACATACGGCGAAGGTGAAGCCAGGCGGCACGTGCTGCGCGACGTATCGCTCACCTTCACTCGCGGCGAATTTGACGTGCTTTTGGGCAAGAGCGGCTCAGGCAAAAGCACGCTTCTGAATCTCATCGCCGGTATAGACGACGCAACATCGGGCCGAATATGGATCGAGGGGCGCGAAATGACGGCCATGGGCGACACCGAGCGCACCCTCATGCGCCGCCAACGCATGGGGTTTATTTTCCAGGCGTTCAATTTGATCCCGACTTTGACGGTTCTGGAAAACGTCACCATGCCCCTCGAGCTCGCCGGGGCCTCACCCCGCAAAGCGCGCGATCGGGCCAACGAATTGCTTCAGGCGGTTGGCCTGTTCGGACGCGGGAAAGATTTTCCGGACAAGCTCAGCGGCGGAGAACAGCAGCGGGTGGCGATTGCGCGCGCGCTGGTCAACGATCCGGCCCTGGTGCTGGCCGACGAGCCAACGGGCAATCTTGATGCCGACACGGGCCAAATCGTCCTCGATCTGCTGGATACACTCACTCGCAAAGCGGGACGCAACCTGATCATGGTTACCCACAGCACCGAGGTGGTTGGGGTCGCCGATCACGTGTATCGGCTGCGCGAGGGCCGGCTCATGCCCGCGGCAGGCTGAAACTGAAGGTTGAACCGTGTTGGCCGTCGCTTTCGACCCAGATCCGGCCGCCATGCGCGTCGACAATCGACTTGCTCAGGAAGAGGCCCAATCCTGTCCCTGGTGTGCGTCGGGTCAAGGCGTTGTCCAGCCTATGGAAGCGCGAGAATAGTTGCGGCTGCTCGCCGGCAGGAATGCCGGGGCCGTGATCGCCCACTGAGATGATGACCTCCGACGGCGCAACGCGGCTCGACACGCGGATCTCGCCGCCTTCTGGAGAATACTTTACAGCGTTGGATAGCAGGTTGGTCAGCACCTGAGTGATGCGGGCATGATCGGCATACACCAGCGGCAGGTCCGGGGGAACAGCCGCGGTAAGGGTGTGGCGGGGCGCCTGTGGGCGGATCCGTTCTACAACGTCCCGGACAAGCTGATCGATATCAAGCTCCACCGGGACAAGTTTGAAGCTTCCAGCCTGCGCCCGTGACGCGTCAAGCAGATTGTCGATTAATTCGGCCAGTCGATCACTCTCATCTTCTATCACTTTGAGGCTTTCCGAAACAGTGGCCGCATCCCAGTGCGCATCGGTGCGCTGAAGCGTGGACGCATATCCCTTGATCAAGGCAACGGGCGTCTTGAGTTCATGCGAGACGACTGAGACAAAGGTCGATTTCATGCGATCGGCCTCGCGAAAGCGGGTAATGTCGCGGACGTTGGCGACGATATTTACCAGGCGCCCGTCCCGCTCGAAGATCGGCGCGAACGTGATCTCCACACTGATGGGCCGGCCATCATTCCTGGCGATATCGCCCTCGACAAAGAGCGGGTGCGAGGATCCCACCAGCGGCCAGCCATTCGCCTCGGCTTCGACCAGGGTCGTGCCCGCGCGCTTGTCAGCAAAGTGGACAATATCCTCGAACGCGTGGCCGAGCGACGTTGCCGCACTGATCCCCGTCAGGCTGCTCATCGCCTTGTTCCAAAGGGCAATTCGATGGTTGCTGTCCATGATCACCACGCCGTCTGCGGTTGATTCGAGGATGGCATCCAAACGCTGTTTCTGGGCGTTGAGCTGTTCGTACAAGCGGGCGTTGTTCACCGCGACCGCCGCCTGGTCAGCGAAGCTCTGCAGCACCTGACGATCGTTGGTCGAAAATTCCCCGCTCCGCCGGCGCAGCACATACAGCTTGCCCAGCACTTCTTCGCCAATTTCAAGCGGCAGCGCAATCCACTCGTAGTGCCCCACGCCAAACTGGCCCACCAGGCGCGAAAGCACCGCTTCGAGAGCCTCAGTCGCGCGGTCAGCCGCATGTCCTCGAACGAGCGCCGTGCCTGGGGCGTCATCCGCCCCGACGCCATCACCGTCAGTCCGCAAGCGGGCCAGGCCAGCGGTGAGCGTGTCCAGCATGGCTTTCGGCAATCCAACCGCGTCACGCAGTCGCAAGTCGCCATCAGCTTCGATAAGCGTGATCAGGCCGGCGCTGCCCGACATCACGTCGACTGCCGCCTGGGTGACGAGCTTAAGCACCTCTGCAATGTCCAGTCGGGACGTGATCGCGCGCAGTATGTCAAGAAGGAAGTCGCGCTGGCGGACACGGTAATCAGGCAGCATTTCTTACTCGTCCCCGCCTCGCCGGCGGGCAATGAAAGCGAACGCAAGGGCTGCAAGCGCCACGCCTGCGCCGGTGACAAGCGGCAGCATGATAGACCTGGGATCGGGAAGAATTCCAACCATTTGAGGATCTCGATTTGTTGCGGGCGGGGCCTGGGTGGGCGCGATTGGGCCCGCCGGCGCGGTCGGCCTGCCAATGAAGGTCGGCGTTACGGTGATGGAAGGTTGTGGCGAAGTCACCATGCTTGGGGCCAGAGCTGCAACGGCAGCCTCGGCAGCGGCAGCGCCAGCACCGGCGCGCGCAGCCCGGCCTGCTTTCTCGGCCGACACCAAGGCCGGCACAAGAGCCGGATCCGGGTCGCATCCGGCGGCGGCCTCTGCAGAGCGTTCGGAAAGGTCACCCAATCCATTCGCGGTCACCCGAACGACAGGGACGAACGGCACTCGCCATGCCGGCTCGCCCGCCGCCGGGCGGATGGCGACGGCCACCCGGACGGCCGAGTCGCCAGGCCGGACGGAAAAGCGCGCGATGCGGCCGTCACCGGCGATGTTCGGACTGGGGCCGAACGCCAAAGCCACTTGGGCACTGGCCGGCAGCTCAAAGTCGACCAGATACTCGGCTGCAGGCGGGCGATTGACGGACTGCCCCGGATCAATTACGCAAACCACCGCCAGACTGAACGCCGTGCCTTCCACGTCGGAAAGCAGTACTCGCTTCGCGAAGTAAGGCGGCGGCGCCGGCGTTGAGGTGGGCGTCGCCGTTGCAGTCGGCGTTGGCGTAACCGTCGGTTCGGATTTGCAGGTCTCTGGCACGCCCATGTCCACGATCGTTACTGTTGGAAGGGCGCGGGCGCCGCCTGCCTGGACATACACCACGCCATCGACTCTGCGAATGAAGCGGCCGGCGCTGTCCCTGCTTACCGAGACAGCCAGTTGCTCGCCCACGGCCGCTGCCGCAACCCGGGCCGACACGACCATGGTATAGGATTGCCACGCATCATCTGCATCGGTGGACGCCCACACCATCCCCGCGCTGGCGCTTGCGGCGTAACGCGCCAAGAAGCGTCCGGCGCCAACTCCCGGCACAACCCGAACCGAGCCTTCGTCCAGGACGAGGCCGGCTGGAACACTGATTTCGGTCAGGGTCCCCCGAGCGGTTGCTGCGGAGCTGTTCGCCACGCTCACCCTGAGCGTTACCGTGTCTCCGGGTCGGACGATGCGCGGGCAATACCCGTCGAACCCCGGCAGTCGCTCTTGACGCGGCGGGCTCCCCAAGACAGGCCGACCAACCGCCAGAAGCACGACCAGGGCGAGGACGAGGACACGAAAAATTGCTGTCATGAGTTCCAGGCCAAACCATAGAGGTCAGGCCGGCGATCCGCGAACAGATCCATCTCATACTCAGCCGCTTCCACGACGATCCTTTTGTTGCGGGCCAGCGTGGGCTCAATCTCGGCAATAATGATGTGCTCTTCATCCGGAGACGCATCCGCGAGCCGCCGCCCATCCGGGCCAATGATGCAACTCCGCCCGATGAAATGCGCGCCTCGATCCGCGCCAACGCTGTTGCACGCGACCAGAAAGATGTGGTTTTCGTGAGCCCGCGAGGGCGCAAGGATGTCGGGACCGCTTTCCGCGCCGCCAGGCCAAACCGCCGGGAGCGCGATAATTTCGGCGCCTGCCAGCGCCAGTGCGCGGGCAGCCTCGGGAAAGCTCAAGTCGTAGCCGATCAACATTCCCACCCGGCCAGTCGCGCACTGATACACCCGGAACGCCGTGCGCCCCGGATCGGCGAACTTATCCGCGCCGAAATGGGGCAGATGCGCCTTATCGTACCGGCCGATCACACCCGCCGGACCCAGCAGGAACGCCGCGTTCTGGAGATGATCACCCGCCCGCACGAGCGCGCCGACAACGCACTCCACATGATGCGCTCGGCAGCGTTGAACCAGCAACTGGATCACGGCATCATCGTCAGTGAGCGCCGTCGCCAATGCCGCTGCCCGATCCGGGAAGCAATACCCGGTTATGGCGCACTCGGGAAATACAACCAGATTCGCAGCGTGCCGGGCAGCCTCCGCCATCAGTCGATCAATTCGGGCAAGGTTTCCCTCGACATCTCCGAGGCTCGGCCCAAACTGGGCCGCAGCCACCCGCACGCCGGCCGAGACGCGTGCCAAGTGCTCCGGCAGGGGCTCAGCCACCGGAATCGGCGGACGGGACACAACCACGCCCGAAAGGATTTCCGAGGGCGCCGGGTTCGTTAAGGCGTCCACTGACCGGATTGTATAGCGTCGGCACGCATCAGGCGGCGCCGCTTCTGATCAGCGCGACGCGCTGAAGTTCGCTCACACTTCGGGCCGCGACACAAAACATCGCCACGCGCAGCTGACCAACGATTACGTCGATCTCGTCCGACACAGCGCTCGCAGATTCGGTGGCAGCCCGAAGAAATGGACGGGCCAATCCAAACAACGCGGCGCCCAACGCTATGCACTTGGCGCCTTCCACGCCATTGGCGATTCCGCCGCTGGCGATAATCGGCAAGGCCGGCGCCCCGCTACGGACATTCCGGATGGACTCGGCGGTAGGCAAGCCCCAGTCCCCAAACGCGGCTGCGATGCGGCGCTGCGTTTCAGTCCGCGCCCGGTACATTTCCACCTGGCTCCAGGATGTGCCGCCCGCCCCCGCGACATCAATAGCCGCGACGCCGGCGCTGGCGAGATCGCGGGCCGCTCGCTCCGAGATGCCCCACCCCACTTCCTTTGCGATGACGGGCACTGAAAGCTGACGGCATACCTGCTCGATCGCGCGCAGCAGACCGGACCAGTTTGTATCGCCCTCTGGCTGAAGAGCCTCTTGCAGCGGGTTCAAATGCAGGATGAGCGCGTCTGCGCCGGCCAGGTCAACCAGTCTGCGGCACTCTTCAGGCCCATAGCCATAGTTGAACTGCACCGCGCCAATGTTGGCCAGGATCATCGCATTTGGGGCAACGCTTCGAACCTGAAATGTGGGCGCGCTTTCGGGCCGCGCGATGGCCGCCCGCATCGAGCCGAGGCCGATTGCGATTCCGGCCTTTTCCGCGGCAGCCGCGAGATTCAGATTGATCCGCTGCGCTTCTTCAGTGCCGCCTGTCATGGAGGATATCAACAGCGGCGCGCGAAGACGGCGACCCAGGAAATCAATCGAAGGATCGACTTCGGCGAGGTCGATTTCCGGCAGCGCCTCATGCCCAAAGCGCCATACTTCCAGGCCGGACGAGATTCGCGACGCAACATCGCGCTCCAGGTTGATTCGGATATGGTCGGCTTTCCGCTGGGATAGGTTCTGGTCGGTCATGCGTAACTCCGGTTGGCGAGAGGTGTTTCCCTGTTCACGACGGCGTGAGTTAGAATCCACGCACAATCTATCACAGGGAGGCAACTAACTAAATGGCAGATCAATCCACCTACGAGCGCGTCAAGGCGCTGGTCATCAAGCTCTTGGGCGTTCCGGCCGAGAAAGTCGTCATGGAGGCCAAGTTCCGCGATGACCTCGAGGCCGACTCGCTCGATCTGGTCGAGCTGATCATGGCTTTCGAAGAGGAATTTGGCGGCGAGATTTCTGACGAAGACGCTCAGAAGATCACCACCGTGGGCGAGGCTGTGACCTATCTCGACGCGCGTATCAGCAAGTAAATCTGCTGGCATCGCAATTCCGCCCAGATCCCCGGCCTTACGGCCAGGATTTGGCGGAGATACAGGGGGGCGCCAAGGCGCCCCCCGATTCCGTTTTTCAGGCTGAATTCAGAAACGCTTCACGCCTCGATCGGGACGACTGGCTGTGCGTCGAACAAGGCCTCAAGACCGCGAAGCGCGCGCTGCTGCGCGGCGAGACCACGGTTCGCGGCTGGATATCGGGCCAGCACGTCGCCGAGAACCACCGCCAGCACGTCACGCGATCGATTTGCGCGGTGAACCTTGCGAACAGCCACCTGGGCCGCCTTGATGTACTCGGCCGTTTCCGTGGTGGCGCCCAAATCGCCAACCGGGCCAATCCCGGGCACAAGCGTCTTGAATACCTTGCTCTTCTTCAAGGTGGCCAGCGCTTCCACCCACTCGTCGATATTACTGGCGCCTGCAATCGGCGGAGGCGTTCCTCGGGTGACCAAATCACCGGTGAACACCACGTCACTTCCGCGGACGCTGACAATAGCGCTGCCAGGCATAAAACCACCGACCCGCGTCACGTCAAACTGAACTGCGTCCTTCCCGCCCAGCGAAAAAGTCGCCGAGTCCGAAAACGTAATCTCGGGAAGCACGCCCCGCTCCCGCAGTTGCGCGGCCGAAAGGGGTTCGCCCTGGCGGTTTTGGAATTGCTGCTCCAGTTGGGCGTATAGCAGGTTGAAGCCGGTTTCGTGCACGAGCGCGGGCAGAATTGCAGTGCCAGGCTTGTGCGACAACGCGCGCAGCGCGTCGCCGAAGACGCGATGCGCGCTGGTAAAGAGCGCGCCCCGAAGCGGCTTGTCGGTGACCTGGGAGATCTCGGCTCGCCAGGCAAGCGCCTCAGCGAAGGTCAGCGGCAGGTCGATGCTGATGACGCCGTCGTCGGTGACAATGCAGCCGATATTCAGGCCATCGCTGGTAGTGTGAGCGTAGATACGCGCGGAGGTGTTGGGAGTTTTCAAACGTTGCACGGAAGTAATCATACAGGCGAACGCCTGTTGTCGTCAATTCAGCCTGGAATCAGCGCGGCAAGTATCGCCTCGGTTGCCTCGCGGGTTGCGGCCGGGCCGCCCCCCTGGGCATACGACGCCGAACCGCCGCCCTTGGCGCCAACGCGGGCCAGCGCGGCCCGAAGCAAGGCAGACATGTCCGCCATAGCATCGGGAGCGCGCGAAAAGCAGAAGAATGTGCGCGGGCCGGCGCTGGCAAGCAGCACGACGGTCTTCGCATCTGTAACCAGGCGTTTGGCCAATGCGCGCATGGAATCTGGTTCGCGGCCGTCAAGGGTGGCAACGATCCAATTTTCCGCCCCGATTTGCCGGCCCGCGGCACGGAGCCGGGCCGCCTCAGCATCGAGCACCAGCTCCGTCGCTTCACTCAACCGGGTCCGCACTGCCTGGCTTTCTTCACGCCAGCGCTCAAAGGCAGGCAGGACCTCGAGCGGAGAAACGCTCAGGAGTTCGCCGAGCATGACTGCCTGCGCATTCAATATCCGATGGTGAACGATGGCCCGATTGCCGCACAGGAAGGTCAGGCGCGTGCCACCCTTCCGTTTTTCGGATTTCACGAGCGCAACTGCGCCCACTTGCCCCGAACGCCGCACATGTGTGCCCCCGCAAGCCGACCAGTCATATCCTTCGAACTCCACGATGCGGACCATCCCAGTCACTTTGGGCGGCCGGCGCAATCCATATGCGGCAACCTCAGCTTCGGGCACTTCACGCACGACAACAGCCAGATCTGATTGGACGGCCCGATTGACTTCAACCTCCAGCGCCGCCAACTTCTCCGCGCCAAGCGCAACTGCATCCACGTCAATGGTACTGGCCTCATCTCCAAAGTGCACCGACAGGGTCTCCGCGCCAGCCGTCCGAACGAGGGCTTGCGACAGCAGATGCTGACCACTGTGCTGCTGCATGTAGTCAAATCGACGGCGAAAGTCGATCGTCCCGGTCAGGGTGTCGCCGGGCGCGAAGTCGCGTTTTGCGCCCAAAACATGGACAATGGCGCCGTCCGCACGCTCGGACACGTCGACGACCGGCACGCCCCCCAGCATCCCAAAGTCGCACGGCTGGCCCCCCGCCGCCGCATAGAATCCGGTTCGGTCCAGCACGACGGCATTCCCGGCGTCTCTCGGCAGGCATTCGAGCACGCGTGCCGTGAACGTTGTCAAATATGAATCGTGTCGATACAGTCGTTCGGTCATGGGGCTGCGATTATATTGGGGGGATGTCTAGCGCCTTCGATTCCCTGTCCGCACGCCTCGCCGAAATCGCGGATGTGAACTACGCGACGTCAATCCTGAACTGGGATCTCGAGACCTATATGCCGCCTGCCGCCATCGGCACGCGCGGCGAACACATCGCCACATTGAGCCGGCTCAGCCACCAAATGCAGACGGCGACGGAGACGCGCGCGCTAATCGATGCGGCGCGGGCCGAGGTCGGCGAAGATCCTGACGACGATCGGGCCGCCCTGGTTGCGGTCGCGGACTACGACGTGAGCCGTGCAACTCGAATCCCGAATGCGTTTGTTGCCGAACGGGCGCGGGCCCAGGCGAAGTCCCATGCCGACTGGATCGCGGCGCGCAAAGCCGCCGATTTCAGTCTGTTTCGGACGTCTCTCGAAACGATGTTCGACTTCGCGCGGCGGACGGCCGATTATCTTGGCTATACCGACCATCCGTACGACGCCCTGCTTGGCAACTATGAACGCGGCACCAAGACCAGCGATGTTGCTTCGATCTTCGCGGACCTGCGCGCCCAGACTGTGCCGCTGGCGCGCGCGATTGCAGAGCGGAGCGACCTTGTGAGTGACGCTTGCGTGCGCCAGCACTTCCCCAAAGACGCTCAGCTTGCGTTCGGCGCGCGCGTGGCGCGGGCGTATGGCTACGACTTCAATCGCGGCCGGATTGACCTTTCGGCCCATCCCTTCTGCATCAATTTCACCCGCAATGACGTGCGCATGACGACCCGGGTAAGCGAGGATTTTCTCAATCCTTGTCTGTTTGGAATCATGCACGAGACGGGCCATGCCCTGTTCGAACAGGGCACGTCGCCCGCATACGTGCGCTCGCCACTTGGACGGGGCGCATCCCTTGGAGTGCACGAATCGCAGTCGAGATTGTGGGAAAACATCGTTGGGCGGAGCCTGTGGTTCTGGCGGACGTGGTTCCCCAGCCTGCAGGAAACGTTCCCAGTCCTGGCCAACACATCACTTGAGACGTTCTACCGGGCCATCAACAAAGTGGCGCCCAGCCTGATTCGCGTCGAAGCCGACGAAGTGACTTACAACCTTCACATCATGGTCCGTTTCGAGATCGAGACCGGCGTGCTCGACGGCAGCTTAAGAGTGGACGACATGCCAGAAGTGTGGAACGCCCGCATGAAGGAGTACCTGGGTGTGACACCGCCAAACGACACGATGGGCTGCCTGCAGGACATTCATTGGTCAGCCGGGATGATCGGCTACTTCCCGACTTACAGCCTGGGGAACATCCTGTCGGCGCAGCTCTTTGCAGCCGCCCAGGCCGAGACACCGGGTCTCGACGATTCGCTGGCCGCCGGCGACTACAGCAGGCTGCTGGGCTGGATGCGCGCGCACGTGCACCAGCATGGCCGCAAGTACCCGCCGGCCGAACTCATCAAGCGCGCCACGGGCGGCCCACTCTCGGCGTCAGCCTACATCACGTATCTGACCCGGAAGTTCAGCGCGATCTACGGTTTATAAGCCCGTGAAGACCAGCGACCACAATCTGACCTTCCTGGCCGACATGGTGCGCTGGCTGGGCGAGCAGTTGGGCCAGGTCATCGTTGCGCTCGAGGGCCAACGCACGCTGGACCTGGTCGAAGAACTGCGCCACCTCGCAAAGGCCTGCCGCGCGGGCGATGCGGCCGCCCGGCAGAACCTTCGGGCGGCGGTTGCGCGATTGACGCCCACCGATGCCTATGACATGGCCATGGCGTTCACTACCTATTTTGAGCTGGTGAACCTGGCGGAAGAGGACTACCGAGCCCGCCTGTTGCGGAATCGTCGGGCCCAGACCGACGCGCCAGAACCCGTGCGCGAGTCGATAGACGCTGCCCTGGCGGAGTTGAAACGCCGCGGCACGAGCGCCCCGGACCTGCAGCGGCTGTTGGACGACCTGTCTATCGAGCTGGTGTTCACCGCGCATCCAACCGAGAGCAAGCGACGGACCGTGCTTACGAAACTGCAGCGCATCAAATGGCTGTTGTGGCGCGATCCACGCCCGCCCTCCGCCGGCGCTCCGGTTTATGACGCCGAGACCACGCTGAGCATCCGCCAGGAAATTGCCGCGCTCTGGTTGACGGATCGCTCGCGCACCCAACAGCCACTGGTAACGGACGAAGTCAAAACCGGGCTGTGGTATTTTGACGCGACCCTGTGGTCAGTCCTGCCCCAACTTCAATCTGATTTGGAAGGCGCCCTTGCCAAACACTATCCCGACGCGCGCGTGCCGCGGCGCTGGCTGACGTTTGGCAGTTGGATGGGGGGCGACCGGGACGGGAATCCCAACGTCACGACCGCGGTAACCGCAGAAACTATTCACCTCCACCGGCGCGGCGCTCTGGAGAAATTCCGGGGGGCGGCGCGCGAACTTGCGCGCCGGCTCAGCGCTTCACGCCGCCGGGTAAACATCTCGCCGGCGGTCGACGCGATTGCGGACGGCAGCGACGCGCTCATGTCGACGCATGTGCGCGAACTGGCGGCGCGCTACCCAAACGAACCCTACCGCGTGGCGCTTTCCGCGCTGGCATCCAGGCTCGACGACGCCCAACAAGCCACCCGGGTCCAGCCGCTGTTTCCGTTGGGCTTCACCCGCACCCTGGCGCTTTCTCCCATGCTTCAGTTGCCGCTGGCGCCGCAACCGGCCGTGTCCGAGGCCGACGTGGCGCGGGTGCTGGATACCATCATCGCCAGTCTGCGCGCTGGAAAGGGCCGCATGCTGGTGGACGGCGATCTGGCCAACCTGCGTGCCCAACTCAACACGTTCGGGCTGAATATGGCCCGCCTTGACATCCGACAGCATTCCGACCGACACGAAAGCGCGGTGGCTGAAATATTCACTGCCCTTCGCGGGCTGGGCGAAGACGCTCCGGTCAACTACGCGCGCTACTATGAAAGCGCCAAGGTTGCTCTGCTCAACGACGCTTTGACGGCGCCGGCCGCAAGCGTCATCGACCGAGTCGGAGGCCTGAGCGATGAAACGCTGCAAGTCATCGAGCCGCTGATGCTGGCTCGCGAAGCTGAAAGGCGGTATGGCGAGGGCGTTTTCGGGTTGTATGTCATCAGCATGACCCGCGAACTCTCGGACGTGCTTGAGCCCCTGCTGCTCATGCGCTGGGCGCGGGCATCATTGCCGATCACGCCGCTGTTTGAGACACTTGACGACCTGCAGCGCGCGCCGCACGTGCTGGCCACCCTGTTTGAGCACCCAGGATATCGCCAGCATCTTGCCGCGTTTGGCAATCATCAGACCATCATGCTCGGCTATAGCGACAGCAACAAGGATTGCGGCTATCTCACGTCCAGTTGGGCGCTATATGAGGCTCAGGAAACCATCGCCCGCGCGTGCGCCGAGGCGGGGGTGACTTTCACCTTATTCCATGGCCGCGGAGGAAGCATCGCCCGAGGTGGCGGACCCGCTGCTCGAGCGATCTTGGCCCAGCCGGCAGGACTGAAATATGGGCGGATCCGGGTGACCGAGCAAGGCGAGGTATTGTCGACGCGCTATCACGACACTGACATCGCGCATCGCCACCTCGAACAAATGACCTACGGCGTTCTACTTGCCGCCGACGAAGCCCAGCGCGCGCGATTCGAGCCGCCCGTCGCATGGCGGGACATGATGACGAATCTCTCGGCGCACAGCTATGGCGCCTACAAGGTGCTGGTCCACGAGAACCCGGATTTCCTTGTCTTTTGGCGACAGGCGACCCCGATCGACGAAATCAGCCTGCTAAAGCTGGGGTCACGTCCGGCTTTCCGGAAGCCTTCCAACAGCGTTGCCGATCTACGGGCGATCCCCTGGGTGTTTTCGTGGATGCAGAGCCGTTTTGGATTTCCGGGCTGGTTTGGGCTGGGCACTGCGCTTCAGGCCGCGTTGGCGCTTGGCTCTTCCGCACGCGCGACGCTGTCCGAAATGTATCGCGAATGGATGTTCTTTGCCACGCTGATCGACAACGCGCAACAAAGCCTGACGAAATCGGACCTATCCATCGCGGAGCAGTATCTCGATCTTGTCACCGATGGCGGGTTGCGCGAACGAATCTGGGCAATTCTTCGAAACGAACACGCCGCGGCCCGCGCCGCGATTCTCGCCATCACCGGCCAATCCGAACTGCTGGACAACGAGCCAATGCTGCAGCGGTCGATCCACCTGCGCAATCCATACGTTGACCCCCTGAACTATGTTCAAGCCGAGATGATTCGCCGACTGCGCGCGAACGGGGCGGATCCGGTCCTGGGCGTCGACGACGTGCGCATGCTTCGGGAAGTGATAGAACTCACGATCAACGGCGTCAGCAGCGGCCTGAAGAACACCGGTTGAAACGGCTCCCGCCGCTACAATGGGCGACCATGCAAACCGGACCCGTGGGACTTTCGGCGCGTCTCGGCGACGTCGACGCGAAAATCTCACAGCACCCGACCGCATACCTGTGTGTGGCGATCGGCATGGTGGCGGTTGTCGGTCTCGTCTCATACGCGCTTCGCCAGGCCGAAGTGACCGTGGTATTGAGCCTGTTGACGCTTTACGCCGCGCTTCGCTTTCAAACCCGGAAGACTTTTTTGACCATCATGGCAGCCCATGTGGCCACCACGTTTGGGGTCATGCTGGCCCTGAAATCTGTTCCGTTGCTCGCCTTGATCACAGCCACAGCGTCGGTACTTCTATATGCCGAGCTCAGCTTCCGCAGCGCGCGAAGCCGCGAGCGAATCGACGTGGAACGGCAACGGCACCTGCTCAACCTCGACTTGCTCGAACAGGTTCGGACGTCTATTGCCCGTGAGCTCAATGAAGTTGAAGTTGCCAGGCTGGCAGTCGAAGCAATCGTCCGGGTGATCGGCTATCCGCGGGTGACGATCTATACCGTGTCGGGTGACACGCTGGT
>Ga0073905_10000950_pt1 | contig 14307 bp, 3 predicted proteins | sample KloWWTupernatant_FD_65482 | JGI IMG/M metagenome (GOLD analysis project Ga0073905, IMG submission 65482) | Active sludge microbial communities from Klosterneuburg, Austria, studying microevolution and ecology of nitrifiers - Klosterneuburg... | ecosystem: Engineered > WWTP > Aerobic digester >... | reverse complement strand
CTCGCTATATCCGTGACCGCGCAGGTCATAGGTCGTAATCCGGTAATGATCCCAGAGTAGCGGGATGATCTTGAGGTGCCAGACGGCCAGGTTTCCGGTGAGGCCATGAATCATGACCACATCTGGTCCGTTGCCCACCTGCTGATAATGGAACTTCAGCCCGCTTCGCACGACGATCTTCGGCATTCGTAATCCTCTGTCTCCGGCTATTCGACGTAGCCGAGTGCCCGGAGGCGACTAAGAATCGTCGCTTCGGCGTCTTCATCGAGGAGCGACTCAATTGGCCCCGCTGGGCCTGCCGCTACGGTCAGGCCGGCCTCCAGCCAGCGCGGCCCACGCCGCGACAGTTGGTCCGGCGCTAACGCAGCCTCGGGAATCCGACCGGCAATATCCGTGGGTATCGGCAGGTCAAGGCTATAGAGCACGAGAGGGGCGACATCCAGTAACGACACCTCGTCGAGACGCCGGCCGGCGCGAATTCCCGGGCCATTGGCGATGAAGATCCCGTCCCAACGGTGGTTGCCGATCGGGAGATCGCGCTCACGAAACAGCGTGTCGGCCCGCAGAATCGAGATTCCTGCGCCATCCGCGAGCGTCAGGGTCAGGTCCGGGGCAAGCTGCTCGTACGGCCCGGCGAAGGCCGCTTCGCGCGTATGGATGGCAGTGACGAACGGGCGGCCAGAAGACGGGTGTCGAATTGACCGGAGCGCGGCGATCAGCTCTTCACGCACTTCCGCCGGGTCACGACGGTTGCTGCTCGCCGAAGACCCGGGGGCACGCGTAACGATATTGATGCCCATGCTGCTCGGCGTCGCGCAGTAGACGACCGTCCGGTCCCAGTCGAGCTCGAAGACATGACGAGTCATGCTGGCGAACCCGACTTGAGGCGTCGCCTGCGATACCGTCTCAGTCGAATCCTTCCAGGCAAGAAATCCTTCCTGCTCGAGCCAGCTATTGATATAGAACACGTCAGACGATGGGCCGAACCCGTGATCGGAAACCACGACGACGGTGACATCATCCCCGGCCCGACTGACGAGATCCGCAAGCGTCGCATCGAGTCGGTGGAAGTACTGCTCGCAGAGATCGATGATCTCCTGCTCCCATGGCGTCGGATTCATCGGCTTGCTGGCCGGGTCGAGAAACCGCCAGCACAGATGCTGAAGCTTGTCCGCGCCGTCGAAGATGACCCCGACGAGGTCAATGTCGTCCTCGGCCAGCAGAAAGCGCAATATCTCGGACCAACGCTGTTCGCGACGCGTATGCAGGCGGATCCAGTCGGCATATTCCTCGGCAGCGCAGCCCTCGATCGCCTTGGCCTCGAGCGTCATATCGAGCGCGAGCTCTCGCGGATCGAAGCTCGGCAGCGTTTTGAGCTGGTCGAACAGCCCCGGCGGGTAACAGCCCAGCCGCAATTGCCGCCACGGCATCCAGCCGCCCGGGACGATGTACCCGGCCACCGGCGGAGGTGGAAACATCAGCGGGAAGTTCAGGCTGACAACCCGCTTTCCGTGGGTGCTAGCGATCGACCAGATCGTCTCGCTTCGGACATCCTGCGAGCTGGCGAAGTGGTAATACTCGCTCTCCGGTGACTCCTTCTGAAAAAAGTCGAACACTCCATGCTGCCCGGGACGCTTACCGGTCATCACTGATGTCCACGCCGGCGGCGTCAGCGGGGGCACGATGGAACGCAGAGGAGCGCGAACTCCACGGTCGACCAGGCCGGCCAGAAATGGCATGAGCCCGCGCTCCATCAATGGATCGAGCACGGTAAACGTCGCGCCATCGAGACCCAGCAGCAGCGTTCTGGCCATCCTCAACGCTCCCTGACCGCTACCGGCCGGCGATACTGGCACACATACTCGACGAGCTCGCCGACGGTGATATCTCGCTCCGCGATCGGGCGATTGCCGATCTCCGCAAGAAACTCAGCGAAGGGGAGCTGTCCATAGCGCTGCTGGAGCAAGGTGCCGAGGATCACCAGATCCAGTGACTCGAGGCCCATATCGGCCAGGAAGCGGGTATTCTCGGTGACTTCACCGGAGTACTCCCAGTCGTCGGCCATCTGATTGATCATGTTGAACACTTCGGCCAACACAGTCGGATCGCTCGTTATCATCGTCGTGCTTCCCTCGTTATGAAATCCATCGACGCCCCCCATCAAGCAGGATCGTGCAGAACCTTGCCCATCACCCAACGGTTACGGCGCTCACCAGGTCACCGTGCAGGGCTGTGTCAGCAATGAATCGCATACTCCGCGCCATGTCATGATTCTCCAGGCGTCCACGGCGCTCGATCTCCAGACGACCGCTCGCGCGATCGATTCCCACGACCGCGAGCGAACGCGGCCCGTCGCGAAGTCCGGTCCCCAGCGACTTTCCCACCGCTTCCTTCGCGCACCAGCCGCGAAGCATCCATTCCGCGTCGCTTGGCGCGCTCGCTATCAACGACCGCTCGGCGTCATCAAACGCGATCTCGGCATACCCTTCGGGGCGATTCCTGACCCGCTCAATGTCGATACCTGCGCGACGGCCATCCGCCGGGAGCATCGCGAGCGCAACCGCAAGCCCGTTCGTATGGGAGATTGATACGAGTGGCGCCTCACCGACCAACGACACCCAGGGGCCACCGACCAGTGGCTGTCCCTCATCACCGATGCCGATTTCGATGTCGGCTGGGCGCAGGTCAAGGCCGAAGTGACGCTTCAGGAGCGTCTGCACCGCCTCCTTGGCGGCGGTTCGCCCACCGAGCCATTCGAGCTGACGGTTGTCAGGAAGGCGCAGCGCGGCAAACAGCTCGCGCTCGGTCCGCCCGAGCACGCGCCTTGCCCAGACGCGTTTCCAGAAGGCATGATCCGACGAGATGGTCGTTTCAACGGCGCGGCAAGCCAGCCAGTCGCTTCCTGCATACGACGCTGCGCCATCCGGCCAGTCGGTTGACACGGTCGCGTCCTCCCGCGTCAGGATCAGCGCGTGAAGGTGGGACGGGACATCGAATCGCTTGTCTTCCCAGCCAGTCAGGCGCATCCAAGGGGACCCGTCCGCGAGGCAGAGCTCGATATCGGATCGCACAAGCTGGTCGCCAAGCAGCCCGATCGCCGCGGCGCAGCCGATTGGGGCGCCCGCCGGCGGTGGCGCGCTGAAGATGTCCAGTGCCTTCAGGCGGAAGGGGAAGATCACGCTGGCGGATTCCAGGTGCTCGGTAGTCCAGAAGCCGATAACCTGCCCCGCGGCGTCGAGCGCGACTGGATCCAGCACGAAGTTCGGGACCATGGCGTCATCGAAAAACCGATCGGCCGGCAGGCGCTCCAGCCGGGCAATAATGCCGTCTCGCCCGGTCGATTCAATCGCCTTCACACCTTGCCAGGCCGGCCCGTGAAACATGACATCTGCATAGAGCCGATCGCTGGTCCATCGTGACGGCCGCGCCTCTGTCGGGCCAGAAATCCTGCGACCGTCGGACGTCGGGTACTCATCGGCCAACACGACAACGGCGTCGACGATGGGCGTCGGAGCGACATCGCCTGCGGCCAAATTTCGCAGCTCGACGTGGACAAGGCCGCCATCGAGCTGTGAGGCGGCCACCTGAAGTGTCAGCGGCTCGTCCTCCCACGCCAGCCACTGGCTGGCGTAGACATCGCGCATGCCGACGACGATCTTGCCCGGGCAAAGATACGATGCTGCCTCGGCCAGGATCTCAAGACTCATTGTTAGCGGCATGATCGCGAGCGCGACGAGGCTATCGTCAGTCGTTGACACTGTCCGGCCGAGGGTGTGATCTCGCAGATAACGGTCGTAGTCGAGATCATAGACTCGCTCGGCGACCAGCCGCTTCCCCGGCTCGCATGTGACGACCGTGCCCAGCAGGGGATAGTCACCTGTCGAGCCGTGGGCTGAATCGTCGCAACACCAGATGGCTGAATCATCCTCGGTCGATCCGACCCCACGGAGATATGCCTCCATGATCTCCTGCTGGGAGATGAGGAATCGATCCATGATGCCGAGATGCGCCGCCAACACTCCCTCGACATCCTCGGCGGGAAGTAGCGGCGCCACCCCGAAGACCGGTTCGTCCACGGAAACCAGCGACGAGTCCTCAGGGAACGAGGGCGCCTCGTCGCGCGGGGGCGGGATCAGATGAACCCCCGCCAGCGTCGAATCGGTGAGAGGGTCGGCGCTCGCTTTCTGAGGCTCGGTCGTAACCTGCGCCGGCATGGCTCTCACCTGCTCTACGACTGCCTCAGACAAGCGCAGCATCGGCCACGACGAAGAAAGCGGCATCGGACTGGAGCGTCGAGCGACGCCCTCCGGCTCATGCCAGTTGATCTGACGGGGCAGACGGCGAGCGTACAGGTGATCGAGATTCAGGCTCACTCCATGGGCAACCAGGAGACCGATCAGGTGATTCAGTTGGGTAATGCCCGATCGTCGCATCACATTTGCTGGAACGACGCAGGCCGGCCGGCCGCGAAGAATATCCTCGACAAACGCGGAGAGGTTGCCTCGCGGGCCGACCTCGACGAATACGCGCGCGCCATCCTCGTAGAGTGCGTCGATGGTGCGCTGAAACTCCACGGGGCGCGACCAGTGATCCAGAAACAGTTCCCGAATCGCCCCGGGTTCAGCGGGATACGGACCTGCCGTCGCGCACGAATAGAGCGGGATGCGCGCCTCGCGAATCGGCGCTTGCTCGTAGAGGCGCTGAAGGTCGGCAGCGTACGGGGCGAAGAGCGGCGTATGAACAGCCCTGTCGTAGGCGAGCTGCTCAAAGATGAGACCATCGCGCTTGATGATTGCGATGGCGCGCTCGGCTGCAGCCTGTTCGCCGATCAGGATCGCCTGATGCGGGCAGTTATCCACGGCAAGATAGATATCACCACCTGCTTCGCGGGCAACCTCTTCTACTCGGTCTCGTGACGCCCCGATCGCCAGTAACACCGCCCTGGGGACATCGTCGTGCGACTCGGCGTCGGAGTAGTACTGATAGAGCGCCCGCCCCAACGCCATGAAGCGGTCGTCGTCGTCGACATCGAAAACACCTGCCGCGTATGCCGCCGCGTACTCGCCGCTGCTGTGTCCAACGCAGACATCAGCCGGCAGGTCCAGATTGCGAAGCAATGCCAGCATCGCCTGATTTGCCGCCTGAACCGCTTCGATGGCGAGATCCATCTGCATCAGCCGGTTCTCGGCACGTCGGCGATCGGCGTCGGTGAAGGCCGGCCGAGGGAAGATGTAATCACTCGGCAAATCCCCGCGCGGATGGCCGAAGAACATCCGGTCGTACCGATCGAAGACTTCGCGCACCTCCGGGAAATGCAGGCACAGGTCGGCAAACATGCCTGGGTACTGCGCCCCCTCACCGGGGAACAGCAGCGCGACCTTGCCGGCCAGACCAACTGGTTCCGAGAAATAATAGATACCCGAAACATCCTTGATCTGCTTGCAGGCCGGGTCTTCGAGTCGCTTGGCGACCCGCTCGAGCTTCGCGCGTAAGTCGGTAACAGATGTCGCGACAACCGCGACGCGCGCGCCACCGCGGGGCTCGCTGCGTTCGAGATTGAGCGTGTAGGCCACATCGGCCAGCGCAGGCTCGTCTCTCGCGCCATCCTGTGCATCAGCGAGTATCGTCGACACGTGTTGCACTCGCGCGAGCAGGTCGGCGGGACCGGCGGCGTCCAGGATCACGACCTCGCTATCCCATGGCGGAAGATGGCCCACGTCCGGCAATCTGGCCGGGGAATCCGGCAGATACTCTTCGAGGATGGCGTGAGCATTGATGCCACCGAAGCCGAACGCGTTGATGCCGGCCCGGCGCGGCGCCGGCCCCCCATGGATCCATGGTCGGGTCTCCGTGTTCAGGTAGAAGTGTGATTTCTCCAGCTCGAGCTTCGGGTTTGGCTCGGTCACGTGCAGCGTTGGCGGCAGCACCTTGTGATGGAGCGCCAGCGACAGCTTGATCAGGCCGGCCACGCCGGATGCCGGGATCGTATGGCTGATCATCGACTTGACCGTGCCGAGCGCGCAACGAGGCAGCCCAGCCTCGCGCTGCCCGAAAACACGCGTCAGTGCCTGTGCCTCGACGACATCTCCAACCGAGGTTGCTGTGCCGTGCGCTTCGATCAGCCCGATTGTGTCGGGCGACACGCCAGCATCCTCGTAGGCTCTACGCAGCGCAAGCACTTCGCCGTCGATGCGCGGCGCCATGACGCTGACCCCGCGGCCGTCACTCGCGACACCCACTCCGCGCAAGACCGAATAAATTCGGTCACCGTCGCGCTTTGCGTCCGCAAGGCGCTTCAGAACGATCATGCCGATCCCCTCCCCGAGGAGGGTTCCGTTGGCGTCCTTGTCGAACGGGCGGATCTGCTGATCGCGCGAGAGCGCACCGAGCTGACAGAAGACGTTGAGCGCGGCTATCGGCATCCAGACCTGCGAACCACCCGCCAGCGCAAGATCGCACTCGCCATTCAGCAAGTCACGCATCGCAAGCTGGACGGCAACGAGCGACGAGGCGCATGCGGCGTCGACAGTATATGAAGGCCCCATAAGATCGAGGCGATTTGCAATCCGGCCAACGATGATATTCGGGATCAGGCCTGGAACCGTTTCCGGCCCGATCGGCGGCAAGACGCGCTTCATTTCCTGGCGCAATAGCTCAATCTTGTCGTCGCCAAATTCGGGATTCAGCTTCTTGACCAGCTCGAGCGTCTGGCCGACAACCATCGTGCGTTGAATCGCCGTTGCGTTGCCGCCGTTGAGATACGTGCCTTTGCCAAGGACGATCGCGGTGCGATGCCGGACATCTTCGGGCAAGTCAGTGCACCCGGCGTCAGCCATCGCGTCATACGCAAGCTTCAGCGCCAGCCACTGGTCTGGCTCGCCACCGACCGACATGGGTGGAATGCCGTAGGCCAGCGGGTCGAACGACACGAGCGACCCAAGATATCCCCCACGTTGGCAGTACACCTTATCGGGGTCGGAAAACGTCTGATCGTAGTAGATATCTGGATCCCACGCCTCGGGCGGCGGACCCGAGACGGCGTCCACCTTGTTCAAGATGTTCTGCCAGTACGCATCCACGTCTCGGGCGCCGGGGAACAGGCACGACATGCCGATAATTGCGACACCATCGCGCTCACCAGAAAGGTTCGTGTTTCGGCGATCACTCATATTCTTCATTACACCTCCGGACAGGGAGCCGGGCAGCGACGTTGCGTCCGGTCGTTCATTCGTTTGCGACTGCCACACGGTTGAGCGCGCGCGACCCGGCTCCCACCATGTTGGTGATCGTTCCGGCGAGGGTCCCATCATTCAGATAGAAAGCGTGGTCTGCGTGGCACATCGGCATTCTGCTTTCCGGTCGGATGTGGAGTTCGTGCCTGAGAGCCGATTGTGAATTGTCTGCGGTTGCCGCGAACGGAACGAACAGCGACATCGTCCCGAGCTCGTTCGGCAGTGGCGTCATGTCCCAGCGCAGGCGAGTCCAGAGAAGCTGCATCTGCAACGCGCTATCGACGACGACGGGATCGATAATCCAACTCGCGCCCGACACACCCCGAAGGCATGCAGACGGTGTCGACGGTTCGATGGACGCCACGGCGCCATCCGCGCTTATACCGTCGATTGACACTACCCCGTGGAACAGCGGACCGTGAAACAGATACGAACGGTAAGCATTCGCGACAGTCATCGGGAATGGCTCGAGACCCACCGGCGTGCCGGCGACAGGAAGCGACCGGGTCGCCTCGCCAAGCTCGACCGTCCCGCGATAGTGGATCCTCGATGACGTTGTCGACGAGAGCGTGACATCGACGATCGCTCGCGACGCAGTGGAGTCAGGCCGCGGTCGGGCAGTGACTAGAATCAGCTGCGGGCTCGCGACGGTGATGCCATTGAGCAGCCGCACGTCGCGCACGACAGCCACCGGGAGCTGTGGGACCGTGACCGCAGCAGCCTCGGCGATCAGCTCCAACGCGACCGCGAACGGGACAACCGGGGCGCCGTCGATCCGATGATCCTGGAGATAGAGGTCGACATCGGGGTCGAAGGCCCGGATGATCTCAACCCCACCGTCGGCCAGCGACGTGAGATCACTCTTGATAGACAGCAGCGGCAGCGCCGCGCGAGTCAGCTTCTGCCCGCCCGATGGTTGATCCGAGGCAGGCAGAGTGATCGCGTCGTGGGAGTCACCCTCGCCCAGTGGCTGCCGGCTACCGCCGACAACAACCTCCACCTCGCCCTTTCGGCCGAAGCGCAACTCTTCGATGAGTCGGTCGCAGCCAACCGAGAGCGGGATCACCTCGACGCCCCGCTCGGCAAACTGACGCTGGACACCCTCCGATACCATGCCGGTCTTCAGCCAGGGTCCCCAGTTGATGGAGGTTACGTGCGCAGCCCAGCGGCCGTCCAATTCCTGGGCAAGCTTGTTGAGAACCTCGCTCGCAGCGGCGTAATCTGCCTGCCCGCGGTTTCCGAACCGACCAGACACGGACGAGAAGAACGTCACGAAACGCAGCGACTCGGGACGAAGCGCAGCCGCCAGAGAGAACGCGCTGTGGGCCTTGGTGGAGACCACACGCTCGAACGAGTCGAGCTGCTTGTCCCGGATCAGCTTATCCTCGATGATCCCCGCGCCGTGGATCACGCCATCGATGCGTCCGTGTCGCAGGTAGATATCATCGATGACCGCGCGGAACGCCTCGGCGTCCCGCACATCACAAGACAGGTATTCAACGCGTGAACCTGCTCGTCGCAGACGAGCGAGGTTCTCCTCCACTTCTCGCTGAGCGATGAGGCGACGATACTCCCGCTCGACCGAGCCAGCCGTCGGTGTCTCGCCGGCTGCGCGCTGACGATCCATGATCGCCTGCTTCAGCCCCCGCTCATCGCTGAACGACGCGGTCGCCGGCTCTTCCTGCTCGATGGGCGTCCTGCCGACGAGCACCAGCGTCGGCCGGTAGCGTTCGGCCAACCTCAGCGCCGCCTCGGCTGTGATTCCCCTCGCCCCGCCAGTGATCAGGACAATCGAGTCATCGTCCAGCGGCTCGACCGCTTCGCGGCCGGTTATCGGCGCTGGCGCGATCGTCACGCCAATCCGCGTGCCGGCCTTGTAGCCCACCTCAGTCAGACCGTCGGCGGCGAACAGCTCGTCCATTACACGCTGGGCGGCGAGACCCGGATCATCCGTTTCGACATCGACGACTTTCGCCCGAACGTCAGCCCACTCCTGCGGTATCGTTTTGATGAAGCCCGAGAGAGCGCCATCTCCGGAAAACGATCCGTCGGGCACACCCCCGATGGCGAGAGCGCCACCCTGCGCAACAACTCCGAGGACCATCGCCCCGCCCCGTGACGCCGCCGACTCCAGATCCGAACGCAGCGCCTGACTGATGAGGAACATGGCGTTGAGGTGATGGTCGAGCTCCTGTGCCGCCAGGTCTGGCTCGCTGAGCGCAATCGATCGATCACGTGCCAGCGTGGCGAGATGCACGAGCGCCACGGCCGGTCCATGTTCGGCGCGAAGTGACGCGACCAGTGAGCTCGCCGTATCGGCGCTATCAACAGCGTTTGCCCGGGTATCGACCCGAACCGCTGTATATCCATCTGCTAGAAGGCTTTCTGCAAGCCTGGTTCCGACTTCACCCCTATCATCGATCAGGACGATGGCCCCGCCTGGCGCGAGCTGGCCAGCTCGGTTCGCAACGCCAACCGGGTGTGTCTGCACCATGAACCGGCCGATCCGTGCGCCGGCCGGTTCATGGTCAAAAGGGCGGCGATCCTCCTTCGCAGCGACGAGCGATGGTTCTCCATCATCCATCGGCGAAAGCAGATCTTCCAGCGCGTCAACCACCTGATTGAGCGTCTTGCTACTCGTGATCCGTTCGATATCCGGCGTTGATCCGTCCGGGAAAGGCAACGTCTGCATCAGCGTCCCGGCTATCTCAACCCGCTTGATTGAGTCGATACCGAGGTCTGCTTCGAGATCAGCATCGAGCGACAGCATCTCCGGCGGATACCCCGTCCGATCGCTGACGATCGTCAGGAGCCGTTCCAGCAGCTGACCGCGACTCAACACGTCGTGGGTGTCAGCCACCGGAGCCACAGGCGGAGCCGTCGGTTCGGGTGCAGCTTTCGCGGCCGGCGGCGCTGGTGGCGCGACAGACGCCGTTGCCGCAGGTGGGGTCGGTGGCGTGGCTGCCATAGTCACAACTGACGCCGGAATGTCGGTATGCGAATGCCCATTCGTGATCGGCGCTGCTACCACGGGAGCGGGCGGCGGAAGCTCGACAATCCGTTCCCTCGGGGTTGCGCGCGCTTCGATTACCCGCGACTCGGCCGCCGGGCGGTATGCGCCGAGATACGCAAGCATGACGCTTCGCTGTGTTTCAAGGAATTGCTGCATCACCTGCTGGTGCCGATTCACGACATCACTCACGCGATCGGGACCAGCGAGCGGCGCGGGCTGCGAGCCCAGAATTGCGGGCAGGTCGCGCCGATCGATGGGCGGACTCTCGGGCTCATCGGTGTGGGCAGCAGATGCTCCATTCTGCATCGTCGCTGTCATCGTCGTGGATCCCTTCCTTGGCGTCATGGGTCCGGGTGGCGACCCATTGGCGTCGAAATGACCGTTTGTCGAACTGATCTGGGTGGTCAACCCGTTCGTGTGACCCGACCTGTCAGACGGAGCGCCGGTCTGGAGAGTCTCGCCTGACGGGCGAGACAGTGAGACTGTCAGCGGCGGCTGCCGGCCGGCGCCTCGTGGCGGCGCGCTTGCGGGCCGCGCGCCGCTGCCATTCACGAACCAGGTTGAGGCAGAAAGCGCCGGCTTGCGATTACTACTGGCGAGCGCCGACATATCGACACTCGTGACCGGGCGGCTCTGGAACAGACGATCGAGCCGGACCGGCACGCCTTCAACCACAAGCGCCGCGAGGCAGTGCAGCAACTGGACGACGCCGGGACGGCCCGACTGGTCGACCGAGACCGCCAGATGCGGGCGTCCTTCCAGGATGCTTCCCACGAGGCTGGTCAATACATTCCGTGGGCCGACCTCGACGAAGACCCGTGCGCCCGCTGCGTACATCGCCTCGATTTCTGCGACCCATTCGACTGGGTGCGTCAGATGCTCGGCGAGCAAGCTCGCGATCGCAGCCGGGTCGTCGGGGTAAAGCCCTGCGGTGGTGTTCGAATAGACCGGGATGCGTGGCGGCGAGATGGGCGTCTGCCGAAGCATTTCGGCCAATCTCCCCTGCGCCGGGGCTACATACGGCGAATGGAATGCGCAGGCCACCGGGAGCCGTCGTGCGCGAAGACTATGGGCATCGCACCACTCGATGGCGCGACCGATTGATGCCTCTCCGCCCGAAATCACTGTCTGCTTCGGCGAGTTGAGGTTCGCGAGAGTGATGTCTGGATCTGTCAGCAACGGGGCGAGCGCCTCGCGGGGAGCATCGACGGCCGCCATTGTCCCGCTCTCGCCCGTCGCGCCCTCGCGCATGAAGCGCCCCCGGGCCTCGGACAGCCGCAGCATGTCTTCCTCGGTGATGCTGCCCGCGGCGGCCAACGCCACGAATTCGCCGTAACTATGGCCAGCAGTCATCTGTGGCGTCACCCCAAAGGTGGCCAACAACGAGGCGATGGCAGCATCGACGACGCCTAACGCTGGCTGGGCGACGTTTGTCTCGGTGATCGCAGCGCGCTGTTGCTTCTCCTCTTCGGGCGTGAAGCTCGGCGGGGGGTAGATGTAATGGCTGAGCGGTTGCTGGAAGTGATCCGACAGGAGGTCGTCCGCCCGATCCAGCGATTCGCGGACGTCGGGAAACGCAACCGCAACGTCACGCCCCATATTGGCGTACTGCGAGCCCTGGCCGGGGAAGACGAACGCGACCTGGTGGTCTGTCGCAAAACCACCATCTGCGAAATGAATCCCGACTGGGAGGTGCTGCCTCGACAACTCTCCGACCACAACGCCGCGAGCAGTGCGAAGCTTGGCAACCAGATCGGCGATGGACTCGGCGACGATGGCGAGCGCCGTGCCACGGTGAGTGTTGTCACCGACAGAGAGCGAATAGGCAAGGTCGGCCAGCGACGGCTCAGTGCCGGCCTCGAGTTGAGCCAGCAGCCCATCGACTGACGCAAGCAGCTCGACACGCGACGCTGCGCGCCAGATCAGAAGCTCGGCAGGAATCCGGCCGATCATCGCAGGAGACCCGGCAAGAAAGTCGCCGTCATATTCCTCGAGCGCCAGGTGGAAGTCGGTGCCACCAAACCCGAAGGCGCTCACGCCGGCCCGACGCGGATGAGAGGTGGGCCGGATCCACGGCCGCGTCTCACTGTTGACGTATAGCGGGCTGTGCGGGAAGTCGGCCTTGGGGTTCGGGCGGGTGACTCCGAGCGTTGCTGGCAGGACACGATGATGCAGCGCGAGCGACGCCTTCATCAGGCCGGCCACGCCAGCAGTAGCCTTCGTGTGACCTATCATCGACTTGATCGAGCCGAGCGCGGACTCCTGCGTGCCGGCTCCTGCGCGTTCCAGCACGGTTGTCAGTGCCTGCACCTCGGCCTGGTCGCCTGCGACAGTGCCGGTGCCGTGAGCTTCGAACAGGCCCACTGTCGCAGGGGAGTAGCCGGCATGCGCGTAGGCCCGGTCGAGCGCGCGCATTTGCCCTTCAGGCCGGGGCGCAGTCATGCTGCGGTCGCGACCATCACTCGCCGCCCCGACGCCCTGGATCACCGCATAGACCCGGTCGCCATCCCGTTCGGCGTCGCTCAGACGCTTGAGGACCAGCGCCGCGAATCCCTCGCTGATCGCAATCCCGTCGGCATCGGCGTCGAACGGCCGGCACCTGCCAGTTGGCGAGAGCGCCTGCGTTTTGCTGAAGCACAGGTATGAGAACGGATTCTGGATCGCGTCGACACCTCCGACGATCGCCATATCGCTGTTGCCGGTTTGCAGATCACGAATCGCGAGATACACCGCGGCCAGCGACGACGCGCACGCAGCGTCGACGGTGAAGTTCGCGCCACCGAAGTCGAAGCGATTAGCAATCCGGCCGGAGGCGACATTCATCAACAAGCCAGGGAAGCTGTCTTCAGTCCACTCCGGAAGTAGCCCGTCAGCGTTGCGATTGACTTCACTGGCGGATTCGCCGAACAACAACGGCAATGTCGAGCGCACCATGTACCCGGCCGTCAAGTCAGCGCCGCCACCACCCGCTCCGAGCACAACAGATGTCCGCTCGCGGTTGAACGGCCGGGTCGCATACCCTGCGTCGGCAAGGGCGGCCTTGACCACTAGCAATCCGAGCAGCTGGAATGGCTCGATCGACTGGAGCGAGCGTGGCGGCATGCCGAACTCAACGGGGTCAAACGGCACATCATCGATGAAGCCGCCCCACTTCGAGTAGATCTTGTCCGGCGCCGAGCGGTCGGGGTCGTAATACTGTCGCCAGTCCCAACGGCTTGCCGGGATCTCGGTCACAGCGTCGACCTTATCAACGATGTTTGCCCAGAACGTGGCGCTATCTGACGCGCCGGGCAGGATGCTGCCCATTCCGACGATTGCAATCTGGGCAGGCGGTTGCGCCGCTTCTGCTGGCCCGTCGGGTAGCGCCAGCTGTCGGAGTGCCTCGGCCGACCCGGACGACACATTCGCATGAAGCGTTGCCATCGAGATCACTTCGTTTCGAAGCGCCGCAACCTGGCCGATCATGTACATCCCGCGAGCCCGTTGCTCGTCGGCATCGACCTCGATCAGCTTCGGCGCGGCGGGGTCTCGCCCGTAGTCCGGGTGACGATCGACACCCTTCGACGCGATTCGCAATCGGCCGATGTTCAGCTCCTCAAGGCGGTTGCGGATCTCCTCACTCGACGCAGTCGTCTGCAACAACGCGAGCCGCTCGCCGATGAAGTCATCCGCGAAGGGAGTCGGAAGGCACCGCGTCGCGTGGCCGGGACCGCTCTCGAGCAGAACCGTGTCGACGCACGAGACCGCCGCCGACTGAAAGCCCGGGGTAATCGCGGTCGATGCGACAGCCTCCTCAGTGAAGAGGTAGGCAGTGCCGAGCAGCACGCCCACGCGCATCCCACGCGCGACGAGTGGAGCGGCGATTGCCGCAACCATCGCCGCCGACTGCGCATCGTGGATCCCACCAGCAAACAGCACGTGAACTTCAGTCGGGTCGGCCTTGGCCGGAAAATCGGCGAGCAGGCCTCTGACCATCGTGTCCCAGAGAACGAAGCTGGTCCGCGGACCGACGTGCCCCCCGCACTCTCGCCCCTCGAAGACGAATCGGCGGGCGCCATCCGC
>Ga0073905_10000948_pt1 | contig 14313 bp, 10 predicted proteins | sample KloWWTupernatant_FD_65482 | JGI IMG/M metagenome (GOLD analysis project Ga0073905, IMG submission 65482) | Active sludge microbial communities from Klosterneuburg, Austria, studying microevolution and ecology of nitrifiers - Klosterneuburg... | ecosystem: Engineered > WWTP > Aerobic digester >... | reverse complement strand
TGCGGGAGCAAGTCTTCCAGCTCGGGCTATCACCGCTCCTCAATCTCACTGATGAGCGAGCGGACATCGCGCCCATCAGGTTCGTCACGCAGGCGGAGGCTGAGCAGGTCGACGCCGAGCTCGACGGCTTCTACAACATTCTCACGCGGGAGGTCGCCGTCCGCCCGAACGTTGAGGAGCATCTCGTCGGAGTGATCGCCCACGAATACGCACACGACTGGCTGTTGCGGACGAACGAGCAGGGCGTCCCGAACGTGCACCCTTCGCTGCTCGATTCCGCAGTTGTTCCCTACAAGGGGCATCTGTTCGTCGAGGGGTTTGCACAGTGGGCGGAGTTACGCGTTCTCGACGCATACGGTTTCAAGCAGGACGTCGATGAGATCGGTTTCCGCTTTTATGACGAATATGGTGAAGGCTTTCAGATCATCAAGGCCGTTGAGGATCAACAGGGTATCGACGGAATCCTGCGTCTGATGCGCTCGCCGATGACTCGGGATACGCTGAATGCCTTGATGGCGGCCTCGAACACACGCGACCGAGTCATCGCGAAGTGGCGGCTGCTCGAAGGTGGCGAGATTCAGCTGCCGCCCTCGGATGTGATCAGCGATCCGGGTGTCGGCACGGGCACCGACGCCTATCGCATTCTCAGTAACGCCGAAACTGAGCACGCACCGACAGACAAGAACGACAACGATAACGACACTGAGCTAGTCGACGCCGGCCAGCCGGAGGCAGCCGATGTCCTGTGAGCAGTGGCTGATCACGGAGTGTGGGTTAGCGGCTCTGCTTCGCTGGATGCCCGGCATTGACACGACTCAGGCTTCGTGTGAACATCGCCTGTCATGCGGACATTGAGCATATCCCCGCGTCACTTGCCGAGGATGAGGAGGTCACATGCGTGTTGCCACGTTCGGTGACGGGATGATGGGCGTCGTCGCGGATGACGAGACCGTCGTCGAGATCACCGACTTGCTGGAGCAGTACGAACCGCCCGGCCCGGAACATCTGTTGCCGGACCTGATCGAGCACTTCGATGCGCTGCGGCCGGAGCTCGCTCGGCGCGTCGCCGCCGGCGGGGGAACGCCGGTCAGCGAAGCACGCCTTGGCGCTCCACTGATCCGACCATCGAAGATCATCTGCCTGATCGGCAACTATCGCGAGGGCACCGATCGACCCCTGCAGATCCTCGACATCTTTTTCAAGTCGCCCGAGGCAATCGTCGGTCACGGCGGCACCGTCGCCCTGCCCAGCCATCAAACGAGTATCTTCCACCACGAGGCGGAGATCGCCGTCGTCGTTGGCCGCGAGGCGAAGAACCTCAGCGACGACAACGCGATGGACGCAGTCTTCGGCTACACGGTCTTCGAGGATATCTCGGCGCGCAGCGGCGGCCGGCCGGGGATCGTCAGCTTCCTTGGCAAGTCCTACGATACGTTCGCCGGCTTCGGACCATGGATCACGACAAGTGATGAGATTGCCGATCCGCAGGCGTTGCACATCACTGTCGACGTCAACGGCGAGCGGCGACAGGACTACTCCACCGCCGACATGGAGCGGCCAATCCGCGAGCTGATGACCTACCTGTCGTCCGTCACGACGCTGAACCCCGGTGATGTTATCTGCTGTGGGACCAACCATCAGGGGCTTGGCGCGGTGCAGAACGGCGATGAGGTCATCACGACCATCGATGGGATTGGCTCATTTACCCTCCACGTTCGCGACGACCTGGGACGTGAATGGCAGCGCGGAATCGATCACGAGATGGCCGAGCGGGTCAAGGCGATGGCGCAGAACCCGGCCCACCAGCAGAACGGAGAACAGGCGTCATGAGGCTCGTGCTTACTAGTGATGGCCGGATTGCCGCGCAGCGCGACGGCGGCTGGGTCGATGTCTCGGCCGCGTTTGACGACATTCCCTACCGCGCCGCGGCTGATCGTATGCCACGCATCATGGGGGTGCTGGCCGGTCGGCGCGAGCAGGCCGAGGCGCTGGCCGCCAGCGGCGCTGTCGAGCCGGCCGGCGAGGTACAGGCGCCAGTTCCTCGTCCAACCAAGCTGATCGCAGCATTCGGCAACTACCGCGAAGGAACCGATCGTGAGCGCCAGGCACAGGACATGTTCCTGGAGAGCCCGGACTCGGTGATCGGCCCAGGCGGCACGGTCGCCCTACCGAACCATCCGGCAAGCATCTTCCACCACGAAGCTGAACTGGCACTCGTTATCGGCGCGCGGGCGAAGGATCTGCCGGCCGACGAGCGAGCGCTGGCGGCGCTGGCCGGCTACACCTGCGCAATCGACGTCTCGGCTCGTGGCATCGGGCGTATGCCGCCCAGCCGGATGGGCAAGTCGTTCGACACGTTCACCCCGCTCGGCCCCGCTATCGTTACGCCCAACGAGGTGCCTGACCCGCAGAACCTGCGCGTCACGCTGTCGGTCAATGGTGAAATCAGGCAGGACTACTCGACTGCTGATATGGAGTATTCCGTCGTCGAGATCCTCGCCTACATCAGTGGCTACATGACCCTCGTCCCCGGCGATGTCATCCTGTGCGGCACCAACCACCAGGGTATCGGACCGCTGCAAGATGGCGACCAGGTTCGTATGGAGATAGAGGGCATCGGCACGCTCGAGGTGGGAGTCAGCGACCCACTGAAGCGAGAGTGGCCACGTGGCGTCGACACCGAGATGGCTGCCCGGGTGCGTGAGACAGCGGGATAGGCTGAATCGAAGCTACTACCGTAGGCTGGTCGTGTGCGCGACCAGTCGACGGTCTGGCGCGATGGGCAGGTCAGCTATCAGCCGCTCACCGCGCTCCGGAGATCGCGAAGCTCGGCGGTAACGTCTGCGATATCAGTGCGCACACCCTCCAGCCGTGTTCGCTCGGTGGCGACGAATCGGGTGTAGGGGGCGATCGCATCGCGGATGCGGCGGATCGATCGGCCCAGCTCGGCCTCGAAGCCATCCCCGAGCACATCGGCAAGCTGCCGCTCCAGCTCAGCGGACCGGCGACGCAGCTCGTTGCGCGCCGAACGCTTTCGGGCCGGCAGGATAAACAGCCCCAGGCCGGCCACTGTCGCGGCAGCCAGGATCCCGGTCACATCCATCGCGGCGGTAGTCGCCATCGCGACAACGATCGCGCCCAGCGAGACGGCTCCGGCCTGAACGACGGCTGTCTGCGCCAGCGCCGAGCGCACGTTCGTCGCCAGCAACGTTGCCTCGGTGTGCTGATCGTAGCGGTTCACGACCAGCTCTGCTTGTCGGGCCACCTGGGTAATCAGCGTCTGACGGTCGGAGGCAAACCGGCTGCCGACCTCGCCGACCATATCGTCGCGGTAGCGTTCCAGCGCCCGGCGATCGAGCGTCTCGCGAACCGACTCCCAGGCGCGGAAGTCCTGCTGGACCATCCAGTCGATCAGCTCGGTGATCGTGTCGTCGATCTGGCGCTCCGTGTCCGCTACCACGTCACGCTGGAATGCCTCTCTCGTCTTCTCCGAACGCATCAGATCGATCACGCGGCCGATGCGGATATATTCGTCGAAGAATCGGTCGGCGCGTTCGTTGAGTCGATGGACGATGTTCTCAACGCGGGTGACATATGCGCCGAACTCGCGACGCATCTCCGCGTCGTAGTCCTCCAGCACCGCGTCAATCCGATCGATCGTCAGCGCGTCCGAGGCCAGCAGCGAGAGACGATCCTCGACAACGCTGCTATAGCGACCGAGCAGACGCTCCGCGACGCCGAGCGGATTCAGGACCTTGAGCCGGAATTTCTCTTTCTCGTCGAGGGTGTTCATGATGTAGTCGCGAAGCGGCTGGAACCGGCCGGCCGGGTCGCGGCGCTCGGCCAGCTTGGCGGAGATCGGGAATATCAGCGGTTCAATGCCGAGCAGACGCTGGGCGTTGTCGCTGATGAAGCGGACAACCTCTTTGACTTGCGTGTCGCTTTCCAGAAGGTCGATCTTGTTCAGCACGAAGACGATCTTCTTGCCCCAGTTGCGGATCTCCTCCAGAAATCCGCGCTCCGACTCGGAGAAGGGGCGGTCGGCCGAAGTGACGAAGAGGACGAGGTCGGACCGCGGCACGAAACGCTGGGAGATTGCCTCGTGCTCGCGAATGATGGCGTTGGTTCCCGGCGTATCGACGACGTTGATCTCGCGCAGAAACGGCGCCGGGTGATGGTGGATGACGACGCCATCACTGAGGATATCCTCGAGTCCCTCGTCGCCAGAGACGAGCAGGTGGATCATCGCCGTTGTCGGGGTGACTCCTTCAGGCATGATCGGCTCGCCAACGAGCGCGTTGATAAACGCTGACTTGCCGGAGTTGAACTCGCCGACGACGACGAGCAGGAACAGCGTCTCCAGCTGCTGACGCGCCTGGCGCAGCACGCGGAGCTCGTTCTCGACACCGTCCGACGAGGGAAAGACGCGAGCAACTCCCTCGACTCGCGCAAGCAGGGCAATCGCGCGATCTCGCAGCTCTTCCTCGGATTTCGACAGCACGGCGCCGGTCGCAGGCTGGTGCCCCTCAACCACCTTCCGCTCCTTCTGATATCGCCACCAACACGGCAGGGCGCGCTACATCATGGGCATATTTCATGGCATCACCTCTGCGACATCCAGCGGTGGGCCAGGCAGTCGACAAGGTTAATCCATCCGATTCGCCCGCTGCGAAGCCCTCTGGCCGCATTCTGTACGCTATCTGGAGTCTGGAGGCCAGCGATGCGACGTCATCTGACGACATGGGATCTGGGTTTTCTGATACTGATGATGCTTGGAATTGCCGCGGCTGTCTACCATGCCACCCACGGGCGCTACGCAAACGCGCTGATGGCGATCGGCGCGGTCATCCTCGGCACGATTGTTCTGCTGACCGATCAGACGGCGCGCCAACTGCCCGCGCAGACACATCGCCCACATCGGCCACACCATCCTCCATGGCAGGATCGCGCGGGCGCCCAGCACGACAGGCCATCCGGCCGGTGGCTGAATAGCAGTATTCTGGCCGGCTTCTGCGCAACTGCCGTGATGTCGATGGCGCTGGTTCTGGCCTACCTGATCGTTGGCTACATCGGCAGCGAGTCCGGTAGCCAGTTGAGCCGCTGGTTCTGGGCACTCAACCATAACGACCTGACCAACGGGATTTACGACGTTCCGGTCGCGGCCTTCAGTATCAACCTGATTGCCGGCCTGGTCTGGGCGCTGATCTACGCTCGCTTTATCGAACCCAGCATGCGCGGCGCGGGCTGGTGGCGTGGGCTCACCTTCGCAATACTCCCCTGGCTGCTATCGCTGGTCGTCTTCTTTCCGGTCGTCGGAGCTGGATTCTTTGGTCTGGGGCTCGGCGCGGGGCCATTGCCAGCGATCGGCAACCTCGTGCTCCACCTGATCTACGGCGCGGTCCTTGGCGGCGTCTACGCTCTGCCCGATCTCAGCGCAGTCGATGAGGGGCTCAACGCCCACGAGGCACAGGTCGAAAACGACGGCATCGCTTATGGGCTCGTGGCTGGGCTCGCCGCCGGTATCGTTGTCGGCGCGATCATCAGCGCGATCCTCGCGGACAGCCTCGATACGGCTGTCAATGTCATGCTGGCCGGCGCGGCGTTCGGCAGCTTCATCGGCGGCATGGCCGGGCCATTCCTGACGATCGATCGCGACATCCGGCATCACTCGCAGTGATACCGCGTGTCGATCGTCCGGGCGCTGCGCTCCGCGAGGACAGCGCCCGGACGCCGATATTCAGTCGAGATACGTGTTGAACCAGTCGAGCGCGCGCTGCCAGCAGTCGAGACGATGCTCGGCATGGCCGGCGCGTCGGAAACCGTGGGCCGCGCCCGGGTATCGCGCGAACTCCACGTCGCAGCCTGCCTTGATCAGCGCGACGAACATCTGCTCCCCCTGGCCGATCGGGCAGCGCTCGTCCGCCTCGCCGTGGATAATCAACGTTGGTGTCGTCGCGCGGTGCGCGAAGGTCGATGGCGAGTGCGCGGCATACCACTCGGTCGAGACGTGCGGCTGGCCGCCCCACTGAAGCTCGCCAAAGACGTGGCTGATGTCACTCGTCCCGTACATCGACTCCAGGTCGAAGCACGGCGCGCCGCAGACTGCCGCCTTGAAGCGATCGGTCTGACCGATCGTCCAGGCGGTCATGTAACCACCGTATGAATAGCCAGTCACTCCGGTTCGCGACGCGTCGGCCCACGGCCGCTTCAGCGCCTCGTCCATGACCGCCATCAGATCCTGAAAGTCCTCGCCACCCCAGTCTTCCGTCACCATCTGGGTGAACTCGCGGCCATACGAGCTGGAGCCACGCGGATTGCTGTAGACGACGACGTACCCGGCGGTCGCCAACGACTGATGGGCCGGCGACAGAGCGTAGCCGTAGAACCCGTTCGGCCCGCCATGGATATCGAGGACGACGGGGTATTGCTTTGACTCGTCGAAGTCGGCTGGCCTGAGCAGCCAAGCCTCGATCGTCTGCCCACCGCGCTCGACATCGAATCGCTCCCACTGGGCCGGCGGGTGCTCGGTCAGCACATCCTTGTTGGGATCAACGATGACCTGCTGCGCGTTCGTCTGCAGGTCATAAACGACGATCTGGCCGGCCGTCTCCATCGTCGTGCGCGACTGAGCGACGTAACGATTCGCGGCATCGCTGCTCATCCCGGCGTGCTGCGCCTGCCACCACGCGACCTTTTCGACCGCCCCACCCTCGGCGTCGACGACCCACAGGCCGCTGCCGCCGGCCCGGACGGCGTGGAACAGCACCTGACGCTCGTCGAGCCAGACTGGCTGCGACGCACCCTCGCCAGGCATGCCGCCCATTGGCAGGCATTCGAGGTCGTCAGTCAGCCGCCGCGTCTCGCCGCTCGCGACATCGTAGACAAACAGATCGGCTTGCCAGGTCATTTCAATGTCGCCAGTGTAGAGGATCAGACCGCCATCGGGCGACCAGGACCAGGTCGATACGTTGCCATCCTCAGGAGTGACATACTCGACCGCGCCAGATTCCGCGTCAATCAGCGCGAGCCGCGAATGCATGCCGTTCATCAACGACTCCTGGGCGGCGATACGCGCGCCATCCGGCGACCACTGCGGCGAGCCGTGGTCGTTGGGTGTGGTTGTCAGCCGGCGGCGCTCGCCGCTTTCGACATCGACGATCCAGACCTGCATCCGCTTATCCGCCAGATAGCCGCGTCCGTCCTGCTTGTAATCGATCCGGCGGGTGACACGGACAGGCGCGGCGGCGTCCTTGGCCGGCTCCGTCTCGTCCGGATTCGCTGGATCGTACAGCGTGGTGTAGGCGATCCGCGCTCCATCTGGCGACCAGATCAAGCCGGAGATCGGCTGGGCGTGGCGGGTAACCTCACGCGCTTCGCCGCCAGTCAGCGGCATGATGAATAAGCCGGACTTCTTGACTCGATCGGACACGAACGCGATGCTCTCGCCATCCGGCGACCATCGCGCACCGCCGTTGTGCTCCCCGGTCTGGGTCAGCTGTCGAGAGTTCGACCCATCGAGGTCGCAAATCCAGAGCTGGGATAGCGGGCCGGCCTGGCCACGCTCGGGCGTCGAAAGTGTGTATAGCACCGCGCTGCCGTCGGGGGCGATTTGCGGGTCGTCGGCCGACCGCAGCCCGTACACCAGCACGTCGGGAGTTAGCGCCTGCGCCATCAATCTGTCTCCATTCTCACAATCCTCCGGATCTGGCCCCGAGGAGGATAGGCGCGAGGCAGTAAATCCGCAACCCGGGGCGTATTGCCCGCGGCCCTCTCTTGTCGCACCATACTGCGCTAGCGAATGGCCGAATCAGCAGAGGAAGTACGGAGAGATCCCGGGTGCGATACGACAAGTGGCAGCTCGATAACGAGGACGAGCTGGAGGATGAAACGACACACCGCCGCAGGGGCGGGCAACGCGCGAAGCCGCGTAGCGGCCATCGAGCGTCGGAGGAAGAACCAGAGAGCGACGGCGGCTGGGAGAGCGAGCACGAGCGCCGCGAGCGGGAGCGCCGGCGAGCGACAGTCAGCGAGCCATTCAAGTGCCGCAACTGCCGAGCGTTCATCGGTGAGCCGCCGTCCGGAGGCCGGCAGCGCAATCACTGCCCGATGTGCCTCTATTCGCTCCATGTCGACCTCAAGACACCCGGCGATCGAGCCAGCGAATGCGGATCGCTCATGGCGCCGATCGGTGTCTTCTATCGTCCGAATCTGGAGCAGATGGTCGTCCACCGCTGCCTCGGCTGCGGCGCAGTGCGCTACAACCGCGTTGCCGCCGACGACAACCCGGTGTTGCTCGCCGAGTTACCGGTGATCGATCCGCAAACGATCGAGGACCGCGACGCGACAATCTGAATCGGAGCGCGCTCAGTCGATCCGGTAAGAGACCGGCGCGAGCGGCGTGCCATCGTCGAGAGCGACCGGGGCTTCGGTGAAGTTGGTCAGCACCGCCCGGCCGGCACGCCGGGTGACGCGGACTCCGTCGGGCAGGTCGCGCGTCGCGATGTCGAGCCCAGCCAACTCATCGCGCAGCAGCGACCGGATCAACGTCGCCGACCACGCGCCGATAGTCGCCACCGGTCCGTTGCGAACGACCGCCGCATCCCCGGTCAGTGGGCCGTCGTCGTATCGCGCGACCGCCTCGCCGCCAGCCAACCGGTAGCTCTCGGCCCAGATCGTTGTCTCGTGGCCGGCAACGTGGACCGCCATGCCGGGCGGCAGGCCGTCGATGTTCAGCAACCGGCAGCCGAGCAGCCCTGCCAGTTGGCCCGGTTGTCCGTCAGGCCACGCACGGCCGGATTCATCACGCGAACCTGCCCGTGGGCCGAAGACAAGCCGGGCGTCGCCGGCCCAGCGCGCCAGCCGCTGGGCGCGACCGGTGTCGCAGAGGACGAGCGCCGGGACGACGATCAGCTGGTAGCCAGCAAGGTCGGCATCGACGTGACGAATGTCGACATCGACACCCAGCGAGCGCAACGCGCGATAGAACAGCAGCATCTGCCCCCAGTAGCTCGCCCCGGCGGTATGGCGCTGGCGATCGAAGGCCCAGAGGCTCTCGTAGTCGTGGAGCAGGACGACCGGGGCGCGATGCTCGGAAACGGGAAGGCCGGGAAGGCTCATCTCCGCGACTTCCGCGCCACCGCGATCGAGCGTCCCGTCATGGCGCAGCAGCCCGGAGTGCATCTGCTCCTGCCCGAACAGGCCGGCACGCCAGCGGAAATAGGAGACGACGCTCGCGCCGTGCGCCCAGGCGTGCGCGGTCCAGAGCGCGACCGCGCCGGCCGGCGGCAGCGGGTTCGACGGCGCCCAGTTGATCTGCCCTGCCTGCTGCTCCATCACCCAGAACGACCGTCCGTCCTTCAGCCCGCGATACAGATCGTGGTTGAAGCCGGTCAGATCCGGGTGGCCAGTCCGAGCAAAGCGCAGCCTGTCGGCGAGATCGAGGTCGGAGTACGCCACCGCGCCAGTCGGATATGAATCCCACGAGACGAAATCGAGGCACTCCGACGCCCGGTAATGATCGAAATCAGGGGTCAGCCGCATCACGTTGTGCGTAATCCATCGACCCGGCGAAAGTTCCCGAACGATCGCTGCCTGCTCGGCCAGGAACTCGACGATCGTGTCACTGCGGTAGCGCTGGAAGTCGAGCGCCAGCGACGGATTCGGCTCGTCCACACCGACATTGGGCAGCTGGATCTGCTCCCAGTCGGTGTAGCCCTGACTCCAGAATACGGTCCCCCAGACTTCGTTGAGGATCGGCAACGTCTCGTAGCGTTCGCTGAGCCAGCGTCGGAAGCCGGCCAGGCTCGCGTCCGAATAGCTCAGGCCAGTGTCGTGGTCAGCCATCTCGTTGTCGAGCTGCCAACCGACGACCGACGGGTGTTGCCCGTACCGCCGGGCGACCGCGCGAGTGATCCGACGGCTATGCTCGCGGAAGACCCGGCTGGCGGTGTCGTAATGTCGTCGCGCGCCGAACCCACGAATACGCCCGTCCGAGCCGGCCGGCAGGATCTCGGGGTGTTGCTGGACCAGCCACGCCGGCGGAGCCGCAGTCGGCGTCGACATCACGACCAGCAGGCCGGCCTCCGACAGCGTGTCGATCGCCTCATCGAGCCAGCCCCAGTCCCACTCCTGCTGGCGAGGCTCGATCAGCGCCCAGGCAAACTCGGCGACGCGGACATAGCGCAGCCCGAGCTCGCGCATCCGACGCGCGTCCTCAGCCCACTGTTCTCGCGGCCATTGTTCGGGGTAGTAGCACACCCCCAACGCGAACCCGTCTTCGCGGCGCGAATCCGTCATTCCTCATCCCTCACCGCGTGAACGTCACCTTCGTCAGGCCGCGGGGCTGGTCGGGGTTGAAGCCGCGCAACTCTGTCTGTGCCAACGCCAGCAGCTGGCCCGGCGCAACCGCAACGATCGGCGAAAGCCACTCCGGCACAGCCGGCGCGAGCGGCAGGACAATGCCCGACTCGGACACCACATCTGCCTGGTCGGTTATCGTGATGATCTCCGCGCCAAGATCGTTCAGCCGCGCGATAAGCTGCGCCACATCGGGGAACGCCTCCCCGGACGGCGCGACCAGAATGACCGGGAATCCTGCCTCGATCACGGCAATCGGGCCATGCTGAAAGTCGGCCGAAGAAAACGGCTCGGCAACAACATAGCTCGTCTCTTTCAGCTTGAGCGCCACTTCGCAAGCGGTGGCGTAGTTGTAGCCACGGCCGATTACCACGAAGTGCCGGACGTAGGTGTAGCGCGCCGTCTGCTGGGCCAACCGGTCATTCGCGTCGATAGTCGCGGCGAGCGCTTCCGGAACTCCAGCCAGCGCATCCCATTCCTCTTCATCACTGGCAAGCGCGGCGCTCAGCATCGCCACTGCCAGCAGCTCATTCGTGTAGGTCTTCGTCGCCGCAACGGCGCGCTCGACGCCGGCGCGCAGCGGAAAGCAGAACTCGGCCGCGTTGGCCATCGGTGAATCCGCGTCGTTGGTCACCGCCAACGTGAACGCGCCCTGCCGTCGCGCCTCACCCACGACGCTGACAATATCGGTCGACTGGCCCGACTGGCTGATCCCGATAACCAGCGAGCCGGAGAGGTCGGGTGGCTGTTGGTAGACGGTGTAGAGCGACGGCGTCGCCAGCGCGACGGACAGTCGGTTATGCGCGCCGAGGACATACTGCGCATAACGACCAGCATTCCCCGAGGTTCCGCGCGCGGCGATGACGACCGACCGTGGGTGGTAAGCGCGTATTCGCTCGGCCACCTCTTCGATTGGCTCGCGGCCACCAGCCAGCAGGCCGGCCAGAACATCTGGCTGTTCCCGGATCTCACGTTCGAACCAGGTATTCCCCATCACCACCCATCCCTGCCGCCACGCCGACGTCGCCAGGCCCGATGATACGATCTCCCTTCATCCAACGGGGAATTCGTCCGCACAGAACGCGCGAAGGAGCATGTCATGGACCAACGAATCAGCCTCATCACCCTCGGCGTCGACGACCTTGCCCGCGCGCGCCGGTTCTACGAAGAAGGGCTCGGCTGGACGCCGCACCGTAAGTCCGAAGGCGACATCGTGTTCTACCAGCTGCCGGGTATCGCGCTCGCGCTCTACCCCCGAGCCGCGCTGCTGGACGACGCGACGCTCCCGTCCGACACACCACGTGGCGCGGTTCTGTCCATTGCCATCAATGCTCGATCGAAAGAAGAGGTCGACGCGATCTTCGCCGAGGTTGCCGCTGCCGACGCCCGGATCGTCAAGCCGCCGGAGGATGTCTTCTGGGGCGGCTACTCCGGTTACTTCAGCGACCCCGACGGCCACCTCTGGGAGGTCGCCTGGAATCCCGGCTTCGCAATCGCCAAGGATGGGACGATTAGCCTGGATAGTCCCGAATGAAGGGGTCACGCGCAGAGCAACCAGGCAAGGCCAATCCGCCAGATCCGAAGCGTCGCCGTTGACTTGTCATCCTGAATGTTCCGACCAGGATAAAGTGTCAGGTTGGCAGCCTCTCCGCACCTTGTCATCCTGAGGCCGCAGCCGAAGGATCTCTCCTGCGTCTGAATGCATCCAGCCAGGGGAGATTCCTCGCTGCGGCTCGGAATGACAACGAGCGGTGGTGGCTGTCGCACCACAGTACAGGACACATCACGCTGGTCGGAGCACTGAATGCTCTGACCAACGTGATGTGTCAGGTTGTTGGTTGCGGCCGCCACCCCTTCCTCTGTCATCCGACGCCCAGAGGGCACCCGGCAGTGAAGGATCCGTTTCCCCTCGTCTGTACGCCCAGTAGCGGGGAGGACGGATGTTTCGCTCCGCTCAACATGACAGAACCGGGGAACCCGCCAGAACGACAGGATCACTGCGGTCGACTACTGAGGCCGCGGTGAAGGATTCGCATGTCTTGTGTATTGACGCAAGACATGCATCCAGACATCAGGCGACTGCGACTATTCGTCGCCAGCAATCTCCGTGTCGCTGAACCCCAGCTCGCGCAGAACCTCGGCGGTGTGCTGGCCGTGGAGGGGCGGCGGGGTGCGCAGGCTTGCATCGGATTCAGAGAGGCGATAGGGAAAGCCGGTAACCGAGATCTCGCCGAGCGTCGGGTGGTCGATCCGGCGTTCCATCCCGGCGTGCTGGACCTGCGGGTCGGCGAAGACCTCCGGCACGGTGTAGATCGGGCCAGACGGCACTGCGGCTGCGTCGAGCGTGGCGACGATCTCGTCGGTCGTTTGCGAGGCGAAGCGCGCCGTGATGATCTCGCGAAGCGCGGGCAGGTTGGTGATCCGGCCGGCGTTGTCGACAAAGCGCGGGTCGGCGGCTGTGTCGGCCATGCCCATCGCGTCGGTAAAGCGCTTCCAGAGCCCGTCGTTGCCGACGGCGATGTTGACGAAGCCGTCGCTAGTCGGGAACGTCTCGTAGGGCGCGACGATCGGGTGCGCGTTCCAGGTGCTCGGCGGTGTCTCCCTGGTCGCGAAGTAGATGGCCGCCTGGTAGGAGAGCAGAGCAATCTGACCTCCGAGCATCGAAGTGTCGATGATCTGGCCCTTGCCGGTCTGGCTACGGTGATAGAGCGCCGAGGCGATCGCATAGCTGGCGAACATGCCGCTGGCAATATCGGCGATCGGCACACCGAACTTGGTCGGCTGCCCCGGCGGGCCGGTGACGCTCATCATGCCGCTCATGCCCTGGACGATGAGGTCGTAGGCCGTCCGCGCGCTGGATGGGCCGGTCTGACCGAAGCCCGAGATCGAGCAGAAGATCATCTCCGGCCGGCGCGCGAGAACTGTCTCGGCCCCGAAGCCGAGCCGGGCGATCGTGCCGGGCGAGAAGTTCTCGACGAGCACATCGGCGCGATCGATCAGTCGCCAGAGCGCCTCCTTACCGAGGTCGCTTTTCAGATCGAGCACGATCGAGCGCTTGTTGCGGTTGACCGAGAGATAGTAGGCGGACTCACGCGCGCCGTCTGGCCCGTCCACCCAGGGCGGCCCCCAGGCGCGAGTGTCGTCGCCCTTGCCCGGCGCTTCGATCTTGACAACGTCGGCGCCCATGTCGGCCAGCATCATCGAGCAGTACGGCCCCGACATCACCCGCGTCAGGTCGACAACCCGTATCCCCGCCAACGGACCCGTATTCTCCACGCTCACTCCCCTGTCACCGGGGCGACCGCGAGGTTCGCCCCCAACACTCCCATGTGTCCTGGGCGCCGATCAGCCGATCGCCTCCCAGACGATCTTCGACAGGTCGCCGAGCGCCTGGATCCCGGCCTTCTCGCTTCCCAGCCGCTTTGAGAAGAGCGCGATGGTATACGGGCCGGCCGGCGCGTAGACGATCCCCGCATCGTTGCGAACGCCTTTCAGCGAGCCGGTCTTGTGGGCGATGTCGGTGTTCTCCGGCACACCGGCCGGAATGCGATCGTTGAACTTCTGACGCTTCATAATGTCAAGCATGCTCACACGGGCGCCCGCGCTGAGGCCAACGCCCTGTTCGATCGCTTCGCAGAGCCGCGCCATCTCGCGTGGTGTCGTCAGGTCGTTTCCGCTGCCGTCGACATCCGACCAGGACGCGCCGTCGTAGTTGAATTCCTCTTTGCGCATACGCTCGATCGACATCTCGTAGGTGTGCTCGGGATTGTCGGGATCCATCCCGACGTAGTCGTACAGCAACGCCTTCGTCGACATCGGCACCCGGGTGCGATTGAGCTCAAGTGCGTCCATCGCGGCGTGGATACGGTCGGCGCCAACGATCGCATAGAGCATGTCAGTTGCCTGGTTGTCGGAGAGGACGATCATCAGCACCGCGATATCGCGGATGGTCGGCTC
>Ga0073905_10000932_pt1 | contig 14415 bp, 9 predicted proteins | sample KloWWTupernatant_FD_65482 | JGI IMG/M metagenome (GOLD analysis project Ga0073905, IMG submission 65482) | Active sludge microbial communities from Klosterneuburg, Austria, studying microevolution and ecology of nitrifiers - Klosterneuburg... | ecosystem: Engineered > WWTP > Aerobic digester >... | reverse complement strand
TTTCGCCATCCCGCGGATCCGACTGCCTCCCACCAAAACACCGCACTTCACTCTTGCCTGCGTTCGCGGGGCGCGCATCCTAACCGCAGCAGCGGGAGAACGGAAGGGGTTTCGACATGGAAATCGGCACGCCCGCTACGGCAAGCCCGCAAACCCTTGTTTCGACTGACGCCGGATCACGATTCCTTCATCTTCGGCGCATTCGATTCAGGAGGATGTTCAAGCGATAGGGCGTGCTGGTTCCGCTCATCGAATCCGCGCAGCTCGTGCGCACAGGCAAGTCCGCAGCGATAAGGCACCAGCAAGGGAATGCCGTTGCCGGAAAGAGCATCTTCAGCCGGTACGAAAACTCGCATCACTTCCGCCTTCGCCAAGTTGGCGCTTGTTGACCGGGCACCAGTCAAACAGCGGTGGCGGCAATGCCGATGATCGGGCATGTCGAAAGCCGGGAAACATGTGGCGGAACGCAGGCATAGCGGTGCAGCGGAACGCTTGAATCAGACCTCGATCATCTCGAAATCGGACTTGGTCACGCCGCAATCGGGGCAGGTCCAGGTTTCCGGCACATCTTCCCAGCGCGTGCCCGCCTCGATGCCATCATCCGGCCAGCCATCGGCTTCGCTGTAGAGAAATCCGCAAACCACACACATGAACGTGCGAAACGGTGTATCAGCCTGGGTCATGATCACTCGGTATGAATGGAGGATGCGCGCAAGCGCAGCGCATATCATTGTGTCAGCTTGCGCATGCCGCGCAAAGTCGAAAGCTACGAACACATGCCCAAGCTCCGCGGTCTTTACGCCGTCACCAACGGTCCGCGCGACGACCTGCGACAAGCGGTCGCGGCGGCACTGAACGGTGGTGCCCGCGTGATCCAGTATCGCGACAAGACCACCGACCAGGCACGGCGCCGGACCGAAGCAACCGCGCTAGCAGGACTCTGTCGAGATCACGCGGTTCCCTTGATCATCAATGATGATATCGAACTGGCTTGCGCCTGCCGCGCAGCGGGCGTGCATCTTGGCGCGGACGATGCCGATATTGCCTCAGCCCGGATTCGCCTCGGCCAGCAGGCCATCATCGGCGTCTCTTGCTACGACTCGCTCGATCGCGCTCGATCCGCGGTCAAACACGGTGCCGATTACGTGGCCTTTGGTGCCTTCCATTCGTCCTCGACGAAACCGCTGGCGCAGCGGGCATCACCGGAGATTCTGCGGGCAGCGAAGGCACTCGGGGTACCGATGGTGGCGATTGGCGGGATCACCCCCGACAATGCCGCAGCCCTGATCGATGCCGGTGCCGATTGCGTGGCCGTCATCTCGTCACTGTTCGACGCGGAGGATATCGAAGCGGTCGCGCGAAAATTCAGCCAGCTTTTCCCCTGATTCCATCGAGAACTTCATGAGCTCAAATCACCAGATGTTCCAGCGCGCCCAGACCCTGATGCCGGGCGGGGTCAATTCGCCCGTGCGTGCGTTCAAGTCGGTCGGCGGCGAACCCTTCTTCACCGCTCGGGCGGACGGCCCCTATCTATGGGATGTCGAAGGCAAGCGCTATATCGATTTTGTCGGCTCGTGGGGGCCGATGATCGTCGGCCACAATCATCCCGCCGTGCGCGAGTCCGTTGCCCGTGCGATCGGCCACGGCTTGTCGTTTGGAACGCCCTGTCCGGCCGAGATCACCATGGCCGAAACGATCAGCAAGCTGGTGCCGTCGATCGAAGTCTCGCGCATGGTCAATTCGGGCACCGAAGCGACGATGTCGGCGATCCGGCTGGCGCGAGGCTTCACCGGACGCTCGCGCATCGTCAAGTTCGAAGGCTGCTACCACGGCCATGGCGATGCCTTCCTGGTCAAGGCCGGATCCGGGGCGCTGACCTTTGGCACACCCACCTCGCCCGGCGTGCCCAAGGCGCTGGCCGACCTGACCCTGACCCTGCCGTTCAACGATTTCGACGCCGCCACACGAATGTTCGACGAAGTCGGTAGCGACATCGCCGGGCTGATCGTCGAACCGGTTCCGGGCAACATGAACTGCATTCCGCCGAGGGATGGCTATCTGCAACACCTGCGCAACTTGTGCACAAAGCATGGCGCGTTGCTGATCTTCGACGAGGTCATGACCGGATTTCGCGTCGCCCTCGGCGGCGCGCAGGCACATTACGGAATCACGCCGGACCTGACCACGCTCGGCAAGATCATCGGCGGCGGCATGCCGGTCGGTGCCTACGGCGGCAAGCGCGAGATCATGAACCAGATTGCGCCCGCCGGACCGATCTACCAGGCCGGGACCTTGAGCGGCAATCCGGTGGCGATGGCCGCCGGTCTGGCCATGCTCGAACTGATCCAGGCACCCGGGTTCCATGCAGAATTGAGCCGGCGCACGCAGCTGTTGGTCGATGGCCTGCAGGCGCTTGCCGATGGCGCAGGCATTGCCTTCAGCACGACCCGCGTCGGCGGCATGTTCGGCCTGTTCTTCAGCGACGAGAAGATTGAAACCTACGCCCAGGCGACCGCTTGCGACACGGCCCGCTTCAATCGGTTTTTCAAGGCCATGCTTGATCGTGGAGTTTATCTGGCGCCTTCGGCATACGAGGCGGGGTTCATGTCGATGGCGCACGACGAGCAAATCATTGCCGACACGCTGCAGGCGGCACGCAGCGCGTTCGCGACCTTGAACAGCGCCTGATGCCTTGTTGCTCTGCGCACACGCATGCTATTGATGCCGATGTCCTGTGGAGGGGCGCGTTGGATACAACCCAACTGATCGCAGCGGCGCGGGCCGGTGACAAGGTCGCCGAAGCGCAACTGTTCAAGATTACCTATGCCGACTTGCACCGCATGGCGCAGCGGCATCTGCTGCGCAGCGGAGCGGATGTCGGGGGCGCGCAATCGCTGGTGCACGAGGTCTATCTGCGCATGGTCGGCGCCAATGCCGGCCCGAACGATCGCCGGCACTTTTTCGCGCTCGCCTCGCGCGCGATGCGCCAGATCGTCGTCGATCACGTACGCAAACGCGGCGCAATCAAACGCGGCGACGGACTCGCGCCGCTGTCGCTCGATGCCATGGCCGAGCCGGCCCTTGCCGCAATCATCGGAGGACGTGACGACGAACTGCTCAGTCTCGACGCCGCACTCGAGCGTCTGGAGCAGTTCGACGAAAATCTCGCCCGGCTGGTCGAGCTGCATTTCTTCTGCGGGCTTGGCTTTGTCGAGCTGGCCGAGGTGCTTGAGCGCGCGGAACGCTCGCTCAAGCGCGACTGGACCAAGGCCAAGGCATTCCTCTACCGCGAGCTGGGACATGCCGACGCCCAGCCCGGATGAACGCGCACGCTGGCATCGCCAGTCCAGCGAACTTGATCGATTGCTCGACCTCGACCCGACCGCGCAACGCGAACGTCTGGCCGCGATTGCACAAGACGAACCCGCCCTGGCTGCTGACTTGTCCGAGCTGCTCGCCGCGGCCGGATCCAATGACGGCTTGCTGGACACCGGCCTTGGAGTGCTTGCGCAGCAGGCGCTCGCGCAAGCCGAGCCAGCTCCCTCCAGCGAGATCGGCGAACAGGTCGGCCACTGGCGCATCGTGCGTCCACTCGGACGCGGCGGAATGGGCGAGGTGTTCCTCGCCGAGCGCCACGATGGCGGCTTCATGCAGCAGGCCGCGCTCAAGCGGCTCAAGCGTGGCATGGACAGCGAGGAAATCCTGCAGCGCTTCGTGCAGGAACGGCGAATCCTCGCCGGTCTGAGTCACCCCAATATCGCGCGCCTGCTTGACGGGGGTGTCGATGCCGATGGCCGACCGTACTTCGTCATGGAGTTCGTCGAGGGCACGCCGATCACCGACTGGACACGCACGCACAACCTGCCGCTGCGCGGACGCGTCGCCCTGATGCGCAAGGTCTGCGATACGGTGGCCCATGCGCAGCGCCAGCTCGTCGTGCATCGCGATCTCAAGCCATCGAACATCCTCGTCGATTCCGGCGGCGAGCCGCGCCTGCTCGATTTCGGCATCGCCAAACTGCTCGGCGATGCCCAGGATGCGCACGAAACCCGCACCGGCCTGCGCGTGCTGTCGCCCGCGTACGCCGCGCCCGAACAGATCCACGGTGAGGCGATCAGTACCGCCACCGACGTGCATGCGCTTGGCGTCGTGCTCTACGAACTGCTGACCGGGCTGTTGCCGTATCCTCGGAATCGTGCGCTGACCACCGGCAGTGTCGTTTCGGCCGAATACGATTCGCTGGTGCGACCAAGCCAGGCATTGCGGCGCCTCGATGCTGCCGAATTGACGCAATGCTGGGGCACTTCGCCAGCGGATGCGGCGCGCCTGTCGCGCCTTGTCGCCGGCGACCTGGATCGCATCGTGCTGACCGCACTGCGCCCCGAACCCGAACGCCGGTATCCCTCCGCTGCCGCACTCGGTGCTGACCTGGGTGCGTTTCTCGATGGTCGCCCGATCAGCGCACGCCCGGATTCCTCCGGCTATCGGTTGCGCAAGTTCATGCTGCGGCATCGCATCGGCACTGCTGCCACGGCACTCGCTTTGATTGCGCTGATAGCAGGCTTCGGCACCGCCTTGTGGCAAGCGCGGATTGCACGCGAACAGGCCAACGAAGCGAACCTTCAGCGGGTACTGGCCGAACAGCACCTCGAACGCGCCGAAGCACAGGCGCTTCGCGCCGAGGAAACCAAGCGATTCGTCGTGTCCCTGCTCAAGTCCGGCAATCCGGAACTCTCGCGCAGCGGTGCCCAGACCACTGCCGTCGACCTGATCCGCTACGCGGCCGCACAAGTGGATGCACTCGACGACGCGCCTGATACCCGGGCCGAACTGCAGGTGGCGATCGGCAACAGCCTGATTGCGCTCGGTGCAGCGGAGGAAGGATGGACCCGGATGGATGCCGGCATCGCGGAACTGCGCACGCTCGGCGAGGACGCCTGGCCGGCGTTGGCCGATGCACTGCATTATTCGGCCATGCACGATACCGCCCGCGGGCGTTTGGCGGCCGCGCTGGCAGCCAGCGAAGAATCCCTCGCGCTGTTCGATCGCTTGGGCCCGCGAGCAGACCTCGCCCTGGGCCGCATCGCGACCCTCACGACGCTTGCCAAGAACGCCCAGTTCCGCGGCGACCTGCCCGCCAGCCAGCAACTCTACGAACGCATTCTCGCCGAACGTCGTCAATTGCTCGGCACCGACGATTCGCGACTGGCGGTGGACTGGAACAACCTTGGCGCGACCGCCATCCGCCGCGACCGATATACCGATGCCGAGCGTGCCTACAGCGAAGCCAGTCGCCTGCTGGCGCTCGACCCGCAAGCGCCCGAATCCCGGCAGGCCTGGCTGCACCTCGGTCGCGCCGCCGCATTGCTCGGCCTTGGCCGCTACGATCACGCCGAGGCCGCCGCGCTGCAGGCGCTGGAAACCGCCGAGCGCACCCTGCATTCCGATCACACCATCGTCGCCAGCGTCAGGCTGCTGCTAGCACGGCTGTATCGCTACAGCCAGCGGCTCGACGAAGCCGCCGCCATGGCCGAACGTGCGCGCAGCATCCACGCCGCTGCCGGTGCCACCCAACTGGGCTGGGCCGAAGCGCAACTGGGCCTGATCCTGCTGGCTCAAGAGCGCAACGCCGAGGCGCTGGCCGTGCTGACCGATGCCGAACAACACTTCGCCAGCCTCAGCAACCGCGAGGAAGCGGACTATTTCCTCACTGCCGCTGCGCTCGCGTTTGCGCGCCTGCGCGAGGGCCAGGACGATGCGTTGGCGGCGCTGGACACGGCGCTCGAAGAACTGGTGCAGCGCCATCCCGAGCCGGGCAATGCGTTGGCCGAAACCCTGGGCCTGCGGGCCGACGCGGCGGCGCTGCTCGGCCATGACGATCTTCCGCGCTGGCGCGAACGCCAGCTTGCCGCATTGGTTGCCCTGCTCGGCCCCGAACACCCGCGCAGCCTCGCCGCGAAGCAACACCTCTGACATTTGCCGTAGGTCGGCTCAAACCGCGCGAGCGGTGGAGCCGACACCACGCGACACCCAAATCCTCTGACGCGAACGCCAGCTTGCCGCATTGGTTGCTCTGCTCGGCCCCGAACACCCGCGCAGCCTCGCCGCGAAGCATCACCTCTGACATTTGCCGTAGGTCGGCTCAAACCGCGCGAGCGGTGGAGCCGACACCACGCGACACCCAAATCCTCTGACGCGAACGCCAGCTTGCCGCATTGGTTGCCCTGCTCGGCCCCGAACACCGACCCGCGCACGCAAACCATCCGCGCCGGCACCCGATAGCGCCCCGCAACCGCCTTCGTGGAGCGCAACGTGCTCCGCTCAGAACCAACCCGAAGCGACAAGTCAAAGCCGCGCTGCAAGCTCCACATCGGTCGAGGCTTGCTACGGCATCGTCTCGAAGCCATCGGCGAAGATCGGCGTTTCCGGCGCCAGCCGCTGCTCGATCGCGCCGATGCTGCACCCGCTGCCGGCCGCACGAGCATCATCGAGCGCATCGCGCGGATTGAAGCGGATCTGCGCGTCCAGGCAATGCGCCTGCGGGATCGCATGGCGAACGGGGCTGCCGGCCAGGGGCAGCATCACGCCCATGCCGGTGTCGGTCCAGGACAGTGGTGCCAGCTGCGGGTCGATGTTGATCTGGTTTCCGGTGGGGTCGCCGCCGATCGTGCACCGGTCATCGGTCCCCACCGCCAGATAACCCAAAGCCAGCACCGCGGGGTCGAAGGCGCAGTCCCACGGCTGCCCGGCGGCGGTATTGCCGGCGATGACGCTGGCCGTCACCACCGGGGCCGCACCGGCAGCGGCGGGCAGGAGCTGCAGACCGCCAGGCGCCGTGGTGGCGGCTTCGGACAGTGCATGGTTGCCGGCGACGGTCAGATAGGAAACAGCCATGTCGCGGCCCGCGACGGAAAGCGCGGCGCCTTGCGCAAAGGTATTGCCGGCAATGGTGCCGTTGCGCAGGATCGACGGCTCGTTCCGGAAATAGACGTTTGGGGAATAGCGGCTGACAAAGCCGGCGCCGTAGGTGCTTTCCCCCGGTCCGTGGTTGTCCACCAAAGCAAAACGTTCGAGATGCAGGCTGCTCGAGTAAGGCAGGAATTCCTCAATCAGTCCGTTCGGGTGGCTGACCCGGTCCGGCGACAGGTATGCGTAGATCGTCGCCGCGCTCCCTGCATCCACGATCTCGTTGTCACGCAGCACCACGTTGTAGAGCAGGGTACGACCCGCCATGATGCGGATGCCGCCGCCGGCGAGACCGTCGTTGAACGGATCCGACGACAAGCGCCCGCCACGCACCGTGGCATTGACCAGGGCGAACGCCAGCGGCCGCGTGTTCCACGGATTGCCATTGTCTCCGAAGCGCCCGAACACCTCGAGCACCCGATCCGATGCGCCGACGAGGTTCACCTGCCCGACCTCGCCCTGGCCGATCAGCGCCAGGCTCAGTGGCGGGCGACCCGCGGCGGGCGCGATGTCCAGATCGCCGCCATTCGCATCGTTGCCGGCCACGATGCCGCGATCGAGGTGATAGGTGCCCGCAGGCACCTGCACCATCCAGCGCCCGCCGCTGGCCGTGGCCTCCATCACCGCCGCACGCAGCGTGCACTGGCCGTTGACCGCCGCACAGCTTCCATTGCCGGGATTGGCGTCGGGCAGATCGGCGGTGCTGTTTACCTGCAGGTCGTAGCGAACCTGGAAGGCGCCGATATCGCAGCCCAGCGCCGGTCGCAGCACGCCACGCGCATCGGTGGCGGTGCAGGGGTCGCCCATGCCGGTGGCCAGGTGCTTGCCCTGACCGATCGCCGGGCTGCCGGGCAACAGCGCATGCAGCGGCAGGCCGGCGCCGAAATCGAAACGCGGGGATATCTCGGGATCGACGTTGAACAGCACCTGGGTAGCCGATTGTCCCGAACATTCGCCCGGATTGCCGTACGAGATCAGGCTGTATGCCAGTTCCGCCCAGCCGGTGGTGTTCGTGCTGCAGGAGATCGAGTTCATCACCGTGCCCCGGTAGTTGCCCCAGATCACGCTGTTGCTCATGCGCAGGCGCAGCACGCCGGGGTTGGTGACGACGAAGACGCCATCAGGACTGTTGCCGGTGATGCTGGCATGGTTTATCCGCACCCGCCCGCTCATCCAGACGCCGCCACCTTCCACATCGGCGTGGTTGCCGCTGATCGTGGTGTTGACCAGGGTGATGCGCTCGGGCTCGGCGGTGGAGCCGTTGACCAGATGCATGCCGCCGCCGACCGTCACGGCGCGGCCATCGAGCACGCTCACGTTTTCCAGGCGCAGGCCGGGGGCTGATGCGCTGCCCTGGAGCACTGCGTGAAGGTTTCCGCCGTCCTGCGCGATGCCGTCGCGCAGGATCGTGTTGCGCAGCGTCACCTGGGATATGAAGCTGTCGAGACGCACCGTGCCGCCACGGCCGTCGCCGATGGCACCGGCGTTCTGGCTCACGTCGCCGCCGACCAGGGTCAGGTTCTCGATCGTCAGCTGGTCGACACCGGTCCGGATGTCGATGACGCGGTCGCGGGGCTGGGCGATGACGACCGTACTGCGCGCGTCGCTGCCGCGCAGGATCAGGTTGGATCGAATGTCCAGATCGCCGGTGGCGTTGCTGTCCTCGTTCCAGTAGGTCCCGTCAATCCCGCCAAGGTAATAGATGCCCGGCGGGACCAGGATGATGTCGGCGACGCTGGCAGAACCTGCCGGACAGCCGTTGACAACGGTGTTGGAATTGGCGGCGGTGATGGCACCACGCAGCGTGCAATCGTAGGTGCCGGCAGTGTTCTGCCAGGTGTTCACCTGGATAGTCGCCGCCGGCGCTGCCGATGCGAGCAGCAGGGCGCAGAGGGCCGGAAGGGTGCGGATCGGGGACATGTTCGGGGCGCTCCGAGCCACGGGAAAGGCTCCGGTGCGCACAAGAACGCGAAACCGCTAAACATCGTGCCAACGGACACGGGCTGCCGAAATACCTGGCACGATTTCCGACAACCTTGCGTTCTTGCCGGCGGAGCCACCTTCCCGAGGCGTTCGCCATGCTTGCCGTGCCCCGTTCTTTCCGCCCCGGCGCCACGCTGGCGGTCGCTTTCGCCGTACTGCTGGCAGTGATTGCACATCCCGCCCAGGCAGTCGATCGCTGCGTCGCCACGATCGCTCAGTTCAACAGCGCCTGGACTCTGGCCCGGAGCGAGCCTGTCGTGATCAAGATGACGGCCGGCGCGTGGGACATGACCGGCAGCGCTGTCGATCCGGCGACTGGCAATTACAAGGCTTTCAATGAATCGGTCAGCCTCCAGGGGGGCTACAACAACGGCTGCACGTCGCGCAGCGAGAATCCCGCCGCCACCGTGCTGACCGGCACGGATCTGCAGTTCAGCGGCTGGCCGAACAGCCCCCCGCTGCGGGTTGACCGACTGGCGTTCCGCAATGTCCGCGACCTCATCTTGTTCGGCGGGGACAACACGGACCTCGAGCGGATCTGGCTGGATCAGGTCACCAGCACCTACGTCGTGGGCGATCGCACCACGATCAGGAACAGCGTGGTCACGCGCAGCGGCGGCGGCAGCGGACTCCACAATTGCGCGATCGAGATCAACACCTATGACCTAGAAACGGCCACGATCGAACACAGCACCTTCGCGCAGAACATCGGTGATGGCGCACTCTGCCTGATCCGGTCGGATCTCCCCGAAACCGATGACTGGCGTCTGTTTGCCTCCAGCAACGTGTTCTGGGGAAACCTCACCGACATCCGACTGCGCAAGCGCGCGGCGGTCAGTTCCATCGACGCACGCCTGTACAACAACGTCCTGGGCAATGGGGTCAATGCCAACCGCCCACTGGCAATGCCCCCGGTGGCGACATCGACCGGCGATCCGCAATTCGCCAATCCAGCCGGAAACGACTGGCATCCTTCGTCCACTTCGCCTGCGATCAACAGTGCCCGCGTCAACGTCAACCTGCTGCAGCAGAAGGACTTCGATGGCAATCCGCGCTGGTACGGCGAGGCACCGGATCGCGGCGCGTTCGAATCCAACATCGGCACCACGGCCAGCGTGCTCGGCGTCACCAACGCCAACGACTCAGGTGCCGGCTCGCTGCGCCAGGCATTGATCGACGCCAATGCCGCGCCCGGCGTCAACCGCATCCACTTCAACATTTCCGGCGCCTGCCCGCGGGTCATCACGCTGGCTTCGCTGCTGCCCACGATCGCGCACCCGGTCGTCATCGATGGCTATACCCAGCCGGGTGCCAGCCGCAACACGGCAGCAGTCGGCAACAACGCGACACTGTGCGTGGTTCTCGATGGCGCCAACCAGATCACTGGCGCCTACGGCCTGAACGTCGCCACCACGGCCTCGCCCGAAGCCACGGTGAGCATCGAGGGCCTCGGGTTTTCCGGCCACTCGATTGCTGCGGTGCAATTCGCCGGTGGCCGCGATCATCGTCTGGCCGGGTCCCAGGTAGGCGGCAACTTCGGCAGCTACAGCGCGCTGCCCAGCGGCACCGGCGTGCGCATCGGCGGCAGCACCCAGGGCGTGCGCATCGGCGGGCCGGAACCGGGCGAGCGCAATGTGGTCACCCATGCGCTCGGCGCGGGCGTCAGCATCACGGGGTCGGGCAGCACCCAACCGACCGACACCGTGATCGAAAACAACTACATCGGCACGCTCAGCGGCGGTGACATCCGCGGCAACGAGCGCGGCATCCTGATCAACGGTCCCGGCCACGTCGTTAAGGACAACGTGGTCTCGAACAGCACCTTGAATGGCATCGAGGTAAGCGGCAGCTACGCGGTGAACAACCGCATCACGGGGAATCGCATCGGCATTCCGGCGCTGTGCGCCGGCACCTGCGCCGACCGCGGCAACGGCGGGCACGGCGTGCGCATCGCCAACTCGGCCAGTGCCACCCTGGTGGATGGCAATCGCATTGCCTTCAGCGGCAGCGATGGTGTCGTGATTATCGCATCGGCCTCCAATCCGATCCGGCGCAACCGCTTCCACGACAACGCCGGCATCGGCATCGATCTGGGCGATGACGGCATCGATTTCTTCAACAACAGCAACTCCAACCCACCCGCGAATGCGGCAAACGGCAATCAGAACAAGCCCAGCCTCACGGCGCTCGAAGGCAGCGGCAACATTGCACGGGCGAGCGGCACCCTGAATTCGGCCAACGGCTGGTATCGGATCGATTTCTACGCCGTGCCGCAGTGCAATCCGATTGTCATCGGCAGCATTCCGATGGGTTCCTGGGGCCAGGGGCAGGAGTGGCTCGGTTCGACCTTTGTTTCGATCGAAGATGGTTCGCCCGGCGTCAGTGATGGCACGACGACGTTCAGCGCTGCGCCACTGACTGCGCCGTCTGGGAACAGCAACTACTTCAACACCCCGCGCTGGGTCACGAGCACCGCGACACGTCTGCTCGGCGACCCGAATGACCTCGTCTTCTTCCAGCGTGGCACCTCGGAGTTCGGCCGCTGCCGCAGCAGCACCGTTCTCAGCGACACGATCTTTGCCGACGGGTTCGAAACACCATGAAGGCGAATGCCGTCAACGCCAGTGGCCTGTTGCCACTCTCCCAGAGCCGTCCCGCGGGCGCGTGTCGGTGAGCAACCGCGACGGTGACCGCGTTTCGGAAATCGGTGCGGGAACCCGATCGGTGACGGCGACGATCCCGGTCGGCTCAACTGCCAACGGCATCGCGGCCAGCAACAACGGCGCACGGGTCTTTGTCGCCAATCCGTTCAGTGCCGGCACATCGATGATCGACATCGCCAGTCGGACCGTCGAGGCGAGCATGAATTTCGGTGCGGGCGAGCCACACGGCCTCGCCATCACACCGGACGACACAGCCGCTACCTCGCCGACATCAACGATGACCGCGTGTGGGTGGTGGATACCGCCTCACGGAAAATCAGCGCAACACTGCCGTCACCGGTCCACGGTCAACTCACCCCTTCGGCGCCCGCAACCAACGTCGTCATGCGCAACCGGCTGATCGCCTCCACTGCCGGCCAGACGTCCCCGCCCTTGCCGGGCAATGCCATGCGGGCACTGCTGGCCTGGGTTGGCCTGCGTGGAGTGGCGCCGAGGGTCAGCCGGCGATGCAGGCAACGAGCGCGGCGTCAGTCTCGCGCCCTCGGCTCATGAGGCTGGATTCACCTCGATGGCGCACGAAGAGCAGGTCATTGGCGACACGCCGAAGGTCGCCAGAGAAGCATTCAAGGTGCAGGTGGCATAGGTTGGCATGCACAATCGAACCTGCATTCCTGCGGAGATCAAACCATGCGTCTTGAAACCTTGGCCGTGCATGCCGGCGGTGAATGTGATGCGGCTACCGGCGCCATGGCGCCGCCGATTCATCTGGCCACGACATTCCGCCATGGCCCGGCGGCCGAAAAAATTGCCGGCTATGAGTATCAGCGCGAAGGCAATCCGACCAACGATCGCCTTTGCGCGGCGATGGCCGGACTGGAAGGCGGTGCGGCGGCGCTGACGTTTGCTTCCGGCATGGCCGCGATCAGCGGCCTGCTCGAATCGTTGCCGCCGGATTCGCATATCGTGATACCGGATGATTGCTACACCGGCCTGCGCGTGCTCGGTGCGGAGTTTCTCCCGCAACGTGGAATTCGCGTGAGCACGCTCGACATGACGGATCTGGATGCGCTCGATCGGCTTTGCCAGGCAGGGGTCGACCTGATCTGGGCCGAAACGCCATCGAATCCGCGCATGCAGGTCAGCGATATCCAGGCGCTGGCCGGAATCGCAAAAGCGCACGCAAGCGTGCTGGTTTGCGACAACACGTTTGCCTCGCCGGTATTGCAACGCCCATTGCAACTGGGCGCCGATATCGTCATGCATTCGACGACCAAGTATTTCGGCGGCCACAGCGACGTGCTCGGTGGTGCGCTGGTGTTCGCGCAGGCTGGCGATTTGCATCAGCGTGTGGCGCATCGCCTGCACATCACCGGCGCAACGCTTTCCCCGTTCAGCGCCTGGCTGACCTTGCGCGGTTGCCGCTCACTGCCGGCACGCATGGCCATGCATTGTGCCAATGCGCGCGCAGTCGCGGATTTTCTCGACGCGCATGCGGCCATCGAGCGCGTCAACTATCCGGGACTCGCCAAGCATCCCGGGCACGCGATTGCGGCGCGCCAGATGAGCGACTTCGGCGGCATGCTCAGCATCCAGGTGCACGGCGGGCGCAACGCGGCAATCAGGATGGCTGGCCGCTTGAAGCTGTTCACCAATGCCACTTCGCTTGGCGGCTGCGAATCGCTGATCGAACATCGCGCCTCGGTCGAGGGTGCCACGCCGACGTCCCCGGACAACCTGCTGCGCATTTCCGTGGGTCTCGAACACCCGGATGACTTGATCGCCGATCTCGCCCAGGCTCTCGAATAGACGCGGCGCGCTCGATCACCTTCCACATTGGCCGATCAGGGTGCCGACAAGGGGCACACCGACTGCGCCAGCGTATCCGCACGCAGGCCGGGTTCAATGGTCGTTGCGGCATTCGCTTCGGCGGCGGCGATGGCTTGCGGGACATAGCCGGCGATGATGCCGGCCAGCAGCGGATTGCAGTTGTTGCTGGTGGCGTAATTGGTGATGGTCACCACGGGCGGCATGAGGTCATCGCTGTAGACGCCGTCGACACCATCGGCCTGCATGAGGTAATCGAGCAGATAACCCAGCGTGATGGCGGTCAGGTTGATCGTGCAGTTGCCGAGCGCCGTGGTCGTCACCGGAATTGCAATGTTGTTGGCGCTGCCGGGGCCGGAAACTTCGCCGCTGACAAAATTGCCGGAAAACGTGCCGGCATGCATGGTCACGGCACATCCATCCATGCCGCCGCCGCAGCCGTTGACCGTCTGGCAGATCGTGTAGCCCACCCCGGATTGGCTTCCCGATCGGGGCGGGATGCAGGCAGTCGTGCCTTCGATGCTCGTGCGCACCGATTCAAGAAACTGCGGCTTGGTTTTTGCCGAGACCCAACACGTCTCGAAACCGTCGTGGATCAGCAGGTCACCCGCGCTTGACGGTGACGCGGCGACAGCGAACGCAGCAAGCCCTGCAAATCGAATGGTGTTGAGCATGATTTCCTCCTCGGAAGATCGCCGATTCTGGGCAAACGCGAACGAATGCGCCATGCCCAAGGCAACGCTGATCAAGTAGCACAACCGTCATGGCGTTCGGAAGGTTCGCCATGCGTGCTGCGTGGCGAAGCGAAGGCTGGTGGCCTTGGCAAGCCGCGCGGTGCGCGTGGCGGGCCTTCCGAGCGCCACCGTTTCAGATATGAATCAATGAGTTCGGCGACACCTGTCTGCGCGCGGATCTTTGTTGCGCTGCCTTGAAGGACGGCCAGTCCATCTGCGTCAGCGCGCCGCGATCTGCACGCAGA
>Ga0073905_10000929_pt1 | contig 14437 bp, 13 predicted proteins | sample KloWWTupernatant_FD_65482 | JGI IMG/M metagenome (GOLD analysis project Ga0073905, IMG submission 65482) | Active sludge microbial communities from Klosterneuburg, Austria, studying microevolution and ecology of nitrifiers - Klosterneuburg... | ecosystem: Engineered > WWTP > Aerobic digester >... | reverse complement strand
GGCGACTGTCCGAGCGGAGCTCGCGAAGCGAGCGCAGCGAGTTTCGCCGCGCGACCCCGAGGCGAGCAGCGCAGGGGAGTCGGTGCGCAGCACCGACCGCCGCAGCCATCGCCTCGCCCGGCGCTGCCCCAGCGCGTGCCGCGGCACCGCGCCCCGCGCGCCCGCGGCCCGCAGCGCCGCGCCCGCCCGCTGCCGCCTGCCGCGACGCGCCGAGCCCGAAACGACGAGGGAATTCGCTTCCACTTCGACCGTCATCGCTCGTACAGGAATCCGCGGCCCATCGGATACCCGGTGTCGGTCACGTTGCCCTTGCTGAACACGATCTGGAACAGGTGCGTGTAGCCGGCCGGCGAACGGAACATCTCGGCGCAACCGATCAGGTAGGTCAGCCAGATGCGCCGGAAGCGCTCGTCGAAGCGCTTTGGATCGAGCGCCCGGATCGCGTCCCAGTTGCGCTCGAAACGCTCGGCCCACGCGTCGAGCGTCGGCGCGTAGTGCCGCCGCAGGTTCTCGACGTCGAGCACCTCGAGCCCGCAGCGTTCGACCTCGACGATCACGTCGGCCAGGCTCGGAATCCAGCCGCCGGGGAACACGTGCTTGCGGATGAACAGGTCGGTCTCGTAGCGCCCGACGTGGCCGATGAAGTGCAACACGCCCAGGCCGCCGGGCTTCAGGAACCCGGCGTGCGCGCGCACGACTTCGGCCAGCTGGTCGCGCCCGGCGTGCTCGAGCACGCCGATCGACACCACCTTGTCGTACTGTCCGTCGACTTCGCGGAAGTCGGCCTCGCGCACCGACAGCTGCGCCTGCAGGCCGCGGCGGCCGATCTCGTCGCGCAGCCAGTCGACCTGCTCGGTCGTCGTGTTCACGCCCGTGCCGGTCGCCCCGGTCGTCTCGTGCGCGCGGAACATGAAGCCGCCGAATCCGCAACCGACGTCGACGAAGCGGTCGCCGGCCGACAGCCGGATCTTGCGGCAGACGTGGTCGATCTTGTTGCGCTGCGCCTCCTCGAGCGAATTCGTGCCCTGCGGCCAGTAGCCGCAGGTGTACATCATCAACGGGTCGTCGAGCCAGAGTCGATAGAACGGTTCGCCGAGTCCGTAGTGAGCGCGCGCGTTGGCCTTTGCCTGCCCCAGGCTGCGGTTCGAGCGGCGCCACTCGAGCAGGTCGTTCTCGACCTTCGCCACCGTGCGCACCTGCTGGCCGAGGTCGCTGAGCAAACCGGCGGCGAATGCGGTGTGCAAGTCGCCGTCGACGTCGACGTCGCCGTCGAAGTACGCCTCGAGCAGGCCGATGTAACCGCGGGTGAACGCCGCGAGCAGCGCCCCCTCCGAGCGGAACACGATCGTGAAGCGCGGCTCGCCGTCGCCGGTGCGGCATCGCGAGCCGTCGGGCAGCGCCACCTGGAACGGCACGCCGGGTCGCGCACCCAGCGAATCGACGATACCCTGGATCGAGAACAGCATGCGAAGCGCCCCGTTGCCCGCCGCGGCCGCGCCGGCCGCCGACGGCGCATCTTTGCACGATCCGGCGGCCGTTCACAGGCCGGGGCCATAGAATGACGCGCCATGCGGCTGTCCGACTTCGACTTCGACCTTCCGCCGGAGCTGATTGCGCAGCACCCCGGCGCGGCGCGCAGCGCGTCGCGGCTCCTGCATGTGCGCCGGGACGGCCTCGACGACCTGCGCTTCGACGCGCTGCCGGCGTTGCTCGAACCCGGCGACCTGCTGGTGTTCAACGACACCCGCGTGCTGCGCGCGCGGCTGCACGGCACGAAGGCGAGCGGGGGGCGCGTCGAGGCGCTGGTCGAGCGCGTGACCGGCGAGCACGAGGCACTGGCGCAGCTGCGCGTCAGCAAGCCGCCGCCGCCCGGCATGCGCCTGGCGTGGCGTTCGAGCAGCGCCGAGGTGGTCGAACGCGCCGGCGAGTTCTGGCGGCTACGCTTCGACGAACCGGTGCTGGCGGTGCTCGATCGCGACGGCGAGTTGCCGCTGCCGCCATACATCGATCACGCGCCCGGCCCCGAGGACGAGCGCCGCTACCAGACCGTCTACGCGCGCGAACCGGGCTCGGTGGCCGCGCCGACCGCCGGCCTTCACTTCGACGAGCCGCTGCTGGCACGCCTGCGCGAGCGCGGCGTGGGCCTGGCCTTCGTGACGCTGCACGTGGGCGCCGGGACCTTCCAGCCGGTGCGGGTCGAGGACCTGTCGCAGCACCGCATGCACGCCGAGCGCTACAGCGTGCCTGATGCGACCGCCGACGCGATCGACGAGGCGCGCGGCGCGCGACGCAGCGTGGTCGCGATCGGCACCACGTCGCTGCGCACGCTCGAGTCGGCCGCCGACGGCCTCGGCCGCGTGCGCCGGGGCAGCGGCGAGACGCGGCTGTTCATCACGCCCGGCTACCGCTTCCGCGTCGTCGACCGGCTCGTCACCAACTTCCACCTGCCGAAGTCGACGCTGCTGATGCTGGTGTCGGCCTTCGCGGGCGTCGAGCGCGTCCGCGCCGCCTACGCGCACGCGATCGCGACGCGCTACCGCTTCTTCAGCTACGGAGACGCGATGCTGCTCGAACCCGATCCGGCGCCCGAGCCGGACGATGCCGGACGCGGTCGGGACGAGCGCACTCGAGGCTAGCCGGCGCGCGCCGCGACCGGGGCCGCGTGCGCTACCGCGAGCGCGGTCATGTTCAGCACCCGGCGCACGGTCGCCGACGGCGTGAGGATGTGGACCGGATGCGCGGCGCCGAGCAGGACCGGCCCGACCGTGACGCCCTGTCCACCGGTCATCTTCAGCACGTTGAACAGGATGTTCGCCGCATCGAGGTTCGGCAGCACCAGTATGTTGGCAGTGCCGGTCAGCGTCGACTCCATCAGGAAACGGCCGCGAATCTCCTCCGACAGCGCGGCGTCGCCGGGCATCTCGCCGTCGGCCTCGATGTCCGGCGCGAGCGTGCGGAACAACTCGCTGGCCGCGCGCATCTTGCGCGCAGACGTGCGCTGGCTCGATCCGAAGCTCGAGTGCGATACGAACGCGACCTTCGGTGGCAGGCCGAAGCGCCGTACCTCTTCGGCGGCCATCAGTGCGATGCCGGCGAGCTGCTCGGCGCTGGGATCCTCGTTGACGAAGGTGTCGGCGATGAACAGCGTGTGCTTGTCGAGCATCAGCGCGTTGAGTGCCGCCAGGCAGGGCGCGCCGGCGCGCCGGCCGATCAGCGCCTCGACGTGCTCGAGGTGCGCCTCGTAGCGACCGACCAATCCGCACAGCATCGCGTCGGCGTCGCCGAGCCGCACCATCATCGCGCCGATCACGGTGTTGGACCGGCGCAGCGTGGCCTTGGCCATCTCGGGCGTGACCCCTTCGCGAGCCATCACGCGATGGTAGGCCTCCCAGTAGTGTCGAAAGCGCGGGTCGCTCTCCGGATCGACCAGGTCGAAGTCGCGCCCGGCCTGCAGGCGCAGCCCGGCGCGTTCGACGCGCTGAACGACGACGGCCGGCCGGCCGATCAGGACCGGGCGCGCCAGGCCGTCGTCGACGACCGTCTGCACCGCGCGCAGCACGCGCTCGTCCTCGCCGTCGGCGTACGCGACGCGCTTGGGCGCGGCCTTCGCCGCCGCGAAGACCGGCCTCATGAACATGCCCGTGTGGGTGACGAAGCGGCCGAGGGAAACCCGGTAGGCGTCGAGGTCGGCGATCGGCCGCGTCGCTGCACCCGACTCGGCCGCTGCACGCGCCACCGCCGGCGCGATGCGCAGGATCAGCCGCGAGTCGAAGGGCTTCGGGATGATGTAGTCGGGCCCGAAGACGATCTCCTGGCCCGGATAGGCCGAGGCGAGTTCGTCGCTCGCTTCCGCCTTGGCGAGCGCGGCGATCTCGCGCACGCAGGCCAGCTTCATCTCCTCGGTGATGCGCGTCGCGCCACAGTCGAGCGCACCGCGAAAGATGTACGGGAAGCACAGGACGTTGTTGACCTGGTTCGGGTAGTCGGAGCGGCCGGTGGCGACGATGCAGTCGGGCCGCACCGCTTTCGCGAGCTCGGGGCGGATCTCGGGCTCGGGATTGGCGAGCGCCAGGATGATCGGCCGCGCCGCCATCGTGTCGACCATCTCCGGCGAGAGCACGCCGGGCGCCGAGCAGCCCAGCAGCACGTCGGCGCCGCGCACCGCGTCGGCCAGCGTGCGCGCATCGGTGTCGCGGCACCACGGCCGCTTGGAATCGTCGACCGACCCGCGGCGAGCCGCGTGCAGCACGCCCTTCGTGTCGACCACCAGCACGTTCGAACGCTGCACGCCGAGCGACACCATCATCTCGAGGCAGGCGATCGCCGCGGCGCCCGCGCCGGAGGCGACCAGCCTGACGTCGCCGATCTTCTTGCCGACCAGCTCCAGGCCGTTCAGCAGCGCCGCCGACGAGATGATCGCGGTGCCGTGCTGGTCGTCGTGGAACACCGGGATGCCCATGCGCTCGCGCAGCCTGCGCTCGATCACGAAACACTCGGGCGCCTTGATGTCCTCGAGGTTGATGCCGCCCAGCGTCGGTTCGAGCGCCGCGATGATGTCGACCAGGCGGTCGGGGTCGCGCTCGGCCAGCTCGATGTCGAACACGTCGATGCCGGCGAACTTCTTGAACAGGCAGCCCTTGCCCTCCATCACCGGCTTGCCGGCCAGCGGCCCGATGTCGCCGAGGCCGAGCACCGCGGTGCCGTTGGTGACCACGCCGACCAGGTTGGCGCGCGACGTGTACTCGGCCGCGAGCGACGGGTTTTCCTCGATCGCGAGGCAGGCGTAGGCGACGCCTGGCGAATACGCCAGCGACAGGTCGCGCTGGTTGGCGAGCGCCTTGGTCGGCATGACTTCGATCTTGCCGCGGCTCGGCGTGCGATGATACTCGAGCGCTGCGTCGCGCAGCGCGGCCTCGGTGGCCGACAGGGGACGCCCCGATTCGCTCATGACTGCTCCGTTTGATCGCACCGGATCGGCCCGTCGACGCGAAGTCGCCGGGTCCCTCCGGAGGCACCGATTGTAAGGGAGCGCACGCGGCGAAGCCCGCCGGGACGCGTGTCCCGGCGGGCTTCGATTTCGAAGTCGGTGGCGATCGGCGCCGCGCCAGAGCGAGGCGCCGGCGCCGCGACGAGACTCAGGCGTTGAACGCCGGGGACACCGGCATGCTCAGGCGGGCTTTCGAGCGCACCTCCTCGCGCGTGACCGACGACTGTTCGTACGCGGGGTTGACCTGGACCGCGCCCTGGCTCGACTGGATCAGGTACGGGGCGGCCGGCGCCGACGTCGTCGTCGAGGCGGCGCTCTGCACGATCGGGCCCGGGTAGTCGGTCTCGACGACGAACGACTGCGCGCTCGCGGCGCCGATCGCGCCGAAGGCCAGGGTGACGGGGACGAGGACTTTGACGATGGTTTTCATGAGGGCTCTCCTTGAAGGGTTGGTCGATCGACAGGCATGCGCTGTCGATGGAACGGATTCTGCTGGCACGACCTGACGGGCCCATCGCGGGCCGATGACGACGAGGGATCGCCTTCATTTCATTTCGATAACGTCGATACGCGGGCCGGCCGGGAGGCTGCTGCCGGGTCGAAGGCCGGTGTAACCTACGTATGAATGCGTACCGGGCTGGACGCCACGATGAAACTGAACGAAGTCCTCGACGCCTACCGCTGCTGTTCCGGCATCGACGATCCGTCGTCGCAACGCGGCGTCGTGCTGCATGAACTGGAGCGGCTGCGCGGCGCCGGATGGCTGGACAAGGCGCTGCGCGCCGGCGACGTCGCGCCCGACTTCGCGCTGCCCGATTCGTGCGAGCCCCAGCTCCACCTGAGCGACCTGCTGCGCGACGGCCCGATCGTGCTGAAGTTCTACCGCGGTCGCTGGTGCCCGTTCTGCACGCTCGAGCTGCGCGCCTATCAGCGCCTGCTGCCCGAGTTCCGCGCACTCGGCGCCGAACTGGTCGCGCTGTCGCCGCAGAACGAGCAGGAGACCGCCTTCAACCGCGACCGGGACCGGCTCGGATTCCCGATGCTCACCGACGTCGGCAACCGGATCGCGCTGCAGTTCGGCATCGCCTACGAAGTCTGCGACGAGGTGCGTGGCCTGCTCGAGTCCTCGGGGATGGACCTGTCGGTCACGAACGCGGAATCGAGCTGGACGATTCCGCTGCCCGCCGTGTACCTGATCGCCCAGGACCGGCGCATCGCGTGGGCCTACGTCGATCCCGACTACCTGCACCGGGCCGAGCCCGAGACGGTGCTCGCCGAGCTCGAGCGCCTCCGGCGCCGTTGAACCCTCGAGCGCGGCCGGTGGCGCGGCAGCGCGCTCGCGTCAGGCCTTCACCACCTCGTCCGGCGCCGCGCTGCGGTAGCCGGCTCCTCGCACGGTCAGCACGTAGCGCGGATTGGCGGGGTCGGGCTCGACACGATTGCGCAGCCGGTTGACGTGCGTGTTGACGTTGTCTTCGTACGCGGACAGGTGGGTGTTCCACACCGCTTCGAGCAGCTGCGCCCTCGAGAACACCCTGCCCGGCGAGCCCACCAGTAGCGCGAGCAGGTCGAACTCGCGGGCGCTCAGCGTCAGTTCGACGCCGTCGCGCCACGCGCGCCGGCTGTGCGGCTCGACCTCGAGCGCGCCGAGCACGAATCGCGATGGCGACTGCGACGACGCACGATCCGCCCGCGCGCCGGCGAGCCGCTCGACGCTTCGCAGCAGGGCCTTGACCCGCGTGCGCAACTCGACCAGCGAGACGGGCTTGCACAGATAGTCGTCCGCGCCGAGGTCGAGCCCGAGGACACGGTCGATCTCGGTCCCCCGCGCGCTCACGACCATCACCGGCGTGCCGACGCGCTGCAGGCGCAACTGGCGCAGCACCTCGAGGCCGTTCATGCCCGGCAGCAGGATGTCGAGCAGGATCAGCCGGTAGCCGCCGCGGATCGCGCAGCGCAAGGCCTCGCGGCCGTCTGCGACCCGCTCGCTCGGGAGCCCTTCGTCGCCGAGCACGGCGCCGAACTGCTCGGCCGTGTCGGGATCGTCTTCGACGATCAGCACTGGCGCATCCATGGCGGGCGATGGTACCGCAAGCGCCGGCGTTCGCTCGCGCGCGCGGCGAGCCCGGCATCCATGCAGGCGATAATCGCGGCATGCTCGACTTCCAGCTGTTGGCCACCGACGGCCTGGCGCGGCGCGGCCGCCTGACCGTCTCGCACGGCGCGATCGACACGCCGGTGTTCATGCCGGTCGGCACCTATGGGGCCGTCAAGGCGATGTCGCCGCGCGAGCTGGAGGAAGTCGGCGCGCAGGTCATCCTCGGCAACACCTTCCACCTGTGGCTTCGCCCCGGGCTCGACACCCTCCGCAAGTTTGGCGGCCTGCACCGCTTCAACGGCTGGCCGCACCCCATCCTCACCGACTCGGGCGGCTTCCAGGTCTGGAGCCTCGGCGAGTTGCGCAGGATCTCGGAGGAAGGCGTGCGCTTCGCGTCGCCGATCGACGGCGACCGGCTGTTCCTGACGCCCGAGGTGTCGATGCAGATCCAGCAGGCGCTGGATGCCGACATCGCGATGATCTTCGACGAATGCACGCCGTACGAGACCGACGGCCGCCCGACCGGCGTCGACGAGGCGGCCGCGTCGATGCGGCTGAGCCTGCGCTGGGCCCGACGCTCGCGCGACGAGTTCGACCGGCTGGGCAACGCGAACGCGCTGTTCGGGATCGTGCAGGGCGGGATGTTCGAGGCGCTGCGCGACGAGTCGCTCGCCGGCCTGGTCGACATCGGCTTCGACGGCTACGCGATCGGCGGCCTGTCGGTCGGCGAGCCGAAGGAGGACATGATGCGCGTGCTCGCGCACACCGCGCCGCGCCTGCCGACGCTTCGCCCCCGCTACCTGATGGGGGTCGGCACACCGGAGGACCTCGTGGCCGGCGTCGCCGCCGGCATCGACATGTTCGACTGCGTGATGCCCACGCGCAACGCGCGCAACGGCTGGCTGTTCACGCGCTTCGGCGACCTGAAGCTGCGCAACGCGCGCTACCGCGACGACGAGCGCCCGGTCGAAGCGAGTTGCCCGTGCTACGCGTGCCGCAACTTCTCGCGCGCGTACCTGCACCACCTGCAGAAGGTCACCGAGATCCTCGGCGCGCGGCTGGCCACGATCCACAACCTGCACTATTACCTGTCGCTGATGGCGCAGATGCGCGCGGCGATCTCGGCCGGCGGGTTCGAAGCGTTCGCGCGCCGCTTCGCGGCCGATCGCGCCCGCGGCATCGACTGACGCCGCGCGACGGCGGCCCGGCCGCGGCGTGGGCAAGGCCGCGGTTGCTATACTTCGCGATCGTTCCAGGGAGACCGCTCCGTGTTCATATCCACAGCTTACGCACAGGCCACCGGCGGCTCGACCGAACAGCAGCTCGTCGGCTTCCTGCCGATCATCCTGATGTTCGTCGTGCTGTACTTCCTGATGATCCGCCCGCAGATGAAGCGCGCCAAGGAGCACAAGACGATGCTCGAGGCGCTGAAGAAGGGCGACGAGGTCGTGACCTCGGGCGGGCTGGTCGGCCGAGTGACCAAGGTCGGCGAAGGCTACGTCACGCTCGAAGTGGCCCGCGCGCCCGACGCGAGGAGCGGCGAGGCCGCGATCGAGATGACCTTCCAGAAGGCGGCCGTCCAGACGCTGCTGCCGAACGGCACGATCAAGGCGATCTGAGCCTCGCGACGCGGACCGACCAGGCTTTCGCATGAACCGTTATCCGGTCTGGAAGTACGCGATCATCGCGGTGGCGCTGGCCTTCGGCCTGCTGTACACGCTGCCGAACTTCTTCGGCGAGGCGCCCGCGGTCCAGGTCTCGAGCGGCAAGGCCACGGTCAAGATCGAGCAGGCGATGCTCGGCCGGGTCGAGGCGGCGCTCAAGCAGGCCGGCATCGACAATACCGGCCTGTTCTTCGACGGCAACTCGGTCAAGGCGCGCTTTCGCGACACCGACACGCAGCTGCGCGCCAAGGACGCCCTGTCGAAGTCGCTCAATCCCGATCCGGCCGACCCGGGCTGGATCGTCGCGCTGAACCTGCTGTCGAATTCGCCCAACTGGCTCACCAGCCTGGGTGCGCTGCCGATGTACCTCGGCCTCGACCTGCGTGGCGGCGTGCACTTCCTGCTGCAGGTCGACATGAAGCAGGCGCTGTCCAAGCGCATCGACGGCACCGCCGGCGACCTGCGCACGCTGCTGCGCGACAGGAACGTCCGCCACGCCGGCATCGCGCGGGTCGGCGACACGATCGAGATCCGCTTTCGCGATGCCGACACGCGCGAGCGAGCGCGCACCGTGATCGCGGACGGCGTTCCGGACCTGGCGTTGGCCGATGCGGCCGAAGGGGCCGACCTGAAGCTGGTCGCCGGCTTCCGGCCGCAGGCGGCGCAACGCATCCAGGAGAACGCTCTGCGCCAGAACATCACCACGCTGGGCAACCGGATCAACGAGCTCGGCGTCGCCGAGCCGGTCGTCCAGCAACAGGGCCTGGACCGGGTCGTGGTGCAGTTGCCCGGCGTGCAGGACACGGCCAAGGCCAAGGACATCCTCGGGCGCACCGCCACGCTCGAGGTGCGCATGGTCTGCGAGTCGCCCGACGAGATCGCGGCGCTGACGGCCGGCACCGTGCCGTTCAACTGCGAGCGCTACGCCGAACGCGGCGGCGAGCCGATCCTCGTGCGCAAGCAGGTCATCCTGACCGGCGAGAACCTGAACGACGCGCAGGCGGGCTTCGACTCGCAGACGCAGGAACCGGCGGTCCACCTGAGCCTCGACGCCAAGGGCGCGCGAATCTTCCGCGACGTCACCCGCGAGAACGTCGGGCGGCGCATGGCGATCCTGCTGGTCGAGCGCGGCAAGGGCGAGGTGGTCACGGCGCCGGTGATCCGCACCGAGATCGGCGGCGGGCGCGTGCAGATCTCGGGACGCATGACCACCCAGGAGGCCAACGACGTCGCGCTGCTGCTGCGCGCAGGCTCGCTCGCCGCGCCGATGGAGATCATCGAGGAGCGGACGATCGGGCCGAGCCTCGGCGCCGAGAACATCGCCAAGGGCTTCAACTCGACGCTGTGGGGCTTCGTCGCGATCGCGATCTTCATGAGCCTGTACTACCTGCTGTTCGGCGTCATCTCGTCGATCGCGCTGGCGGTCAACGTGCTGCTCCTGATCGCGCTGCTGTCGCTGCTGCAGGCGACGCTGACGCTGCCCGGCATCGCGGCGATCGCGCTGACGCTGGGCATGGCGATCGACGCCAACGTGCTGATCAACGAGCGGATCCGCGAGGAGTTGCGCAACGGCGCCACGCCGCAGGCGGCCATCACCGCCGGCTACGAGCGCGCGTGGGCGACGATCCTCGACTCGAACGTGACTTCGCTGATCGCAGGCCTGGCGCTGCTCGTCTTCGGCTCGGGGCCCGTGCGCGGCTTCGCGGTTGTTCACGTGCTCGGGCTGTTGACCTCGATGTTCTCGGCGGTGTTCTTCTCGCGCGGCCTGGTGAACCTGTGGTACGGGCGGCAGCGCAAGTTGACGAAGATCTCGATCGGGCAGATCTGGAAGCCCGATTCCGCGACCTGATTTCCGCGACCTGATTACTGCGAACACGGACCAGCCGACACATGGAATTCTTCCGGATCCGGCGCGACATCCCGTTCATGCGCCACGCGCTGGTGCTGAACGCGATCTCGGTCGTCACCTTCCTGCTCGCGGTGTTCTTCCTCGCCACGCGCGGCCTGCACCTGTCGATCGAGTTCACCGGCGGCACGGTGATGGAGGTCAGCTACGTGCAGAGCGCAGACCTCGAGAAGGTCCGGGCCACGGTCGGTTCGCTCGGCTACACCGACATGCAGGTGCAGAACTTCGGCACCTCGCACGACGTGATGATCCGGCTGCCGATCCGCGCGGGGGCGGGCCAGAGCTCGGCGAGGCAGAGCGAGGAGGTGATGGCCGCGCTCAAGGCGGCCGATCCGGAGGTTCAACTCAGGCGAGTGGAGTTCGTCGGGCCGCAGGTCGGCAAGGAACTGTTCACCGACGGCGCGCTGGCCCTGCTGTTCGTCGTCATCGGCATCATCGTCTACCTCGCGATCCGGTTCGAGTGGAAGTTCGCGGTCGCCGCGATCGTCGCCAATCTTCACGACGTGGTGATCATCCTCGGCTTCTTCGCCGCCTTCCAGTGGGAGTTCTCGCTTTCGGTTCTGGCGGCGGTGCTGGCGGTGCTCGGTTACTCGGTCAACGAGTCGGTGGTCATCTTCGACCGGATCCGCGAGTACTTTCGCAAGATCCGCAAGGCCGGCACGGTGGAGATCATCGACAAGGCGATCACCAGCACGATCTCGCGCACGATCATCACGCACGGCTCGACGCAGATCATGGTCCTGTCGATGCTGGTCTTCGGAGGACCGACGCTGCACTACTTTGCGGTCGCGCTGACGATCGGCATCCTGTTCGGGATCTACTCGTCGGTGTTCGTCGCCGCGGCCGTCGCGATGTGGCTCGGCGTCAAGCGCGAGGACCTCGTCAAGCCGGTGAAGAAGAAGGACGACGGGCAGCCCGAGTTGCCCTGAGCGCGACCCGCCGCGCAACGGCGGCCACGGCGACGGAGCCTGCGCAATGGACGCATCGCGAGCGCGAAAGCTCAGGGTCTGGGATCTCCCGACCCGCCTGTTCCACTGGGCGCTGGTCGCCTGCATCGTCGGCTCGCTGGTGTCGGTGAACGTCGGCGGCAATGCGGTCGGCTGGCACTTCCGCTTTGGCTACGCGATCCTGGCGCTGGTGCTGTTTCGCGTGCTCTGGGGCTTCGCCGGGCCGCGCTACGCGCGCTTCGCGAGCTTCCCGCCGAGCCCGGCCGCTGCGCTGCGCTACCTGCGCGGCGAGCGTGCCGCCTCGCCCGGCCACAATCCGCTCGGTGCGTTCTCGGTCTACGCGCTGCTCTGTGCGCTGGCGCTGCAGGTCGGCAGCGGGCTGTTCGCCACCGACGACATCATGTGGGACGGCCCGTTGAAGGCGCTGGTGTCCAACGCGACCAGCGAGTGGCTGACCCGCGTCCACCGCATCAACCGCTTCGTCGTGATCGCGCTGATCGCGCTGCACCTCGCAGCGATCGCGTGGTACAGCCGCGTGCGCAAGGAGAAGCTGGTGGGCCCGATGATCGTCGGCGACAAGCTGCTCGAGGACGCCGAGCCGGCCGCCGACGGTGCGCGCGAGCGGCTGCTGGCGCTGGTGCTGCTCGGCGCCAGCGCCGCGTTCGTCTGGGTGGTCGTCACGCGCCTGGCCTGACGGCCGGGCGCCGCGCCCGGTTGCGGTCCGCACCGACGCGGACCGCAACGCGTCGCTCACATGTCGCGATACTTGTCGTGGCAGGCCTTGCAGGCCGCCCCGGTCGCGCCGAGCTGCTTGCGCATCGTGTCGAGGTCCCCGGCCGCCGACACCAGCTTCGCCGTCTCGCCGTTCAGGCGCTCGGACAACGACTTGACCTCGGCCAGGTTCTGGAACAGTTCCGGCTTCGCGCCGGTGTCGCCCTTGTCCGAGCCGGGCACGAACGCCTCCCACGGCAGCTTGGCGATCGTGTCGATGATCCGGGCCGAGTTCTGCGCCGCGGCGGCATCGAACGGCCGCTCGCCCTTGGCCATCGCCGCAAGGCGACCCATGTGGTTGTTCATCACGGTGAACGCCGACTGTCGGTACTCGATCGCGTCTTCGGCCTTCTTGAACTGCGCCAGCGCCGGCGTCGCCAGCAGCACGCCCGTGGCGAGCGCCGCGGCGCCCAGTACGATTGCGGTCCTTCCGATCATGGAGCGGGTTCCCTCGCGTGGATGACGGGCACCCGCTGTGCCCGGCCGCACAGACTGCCGCAACTCGCGCCCCGGACGCGGAGATCGCCCTTCGGCGCGGTCGAGTTCGCCCGCCCGCCCCGGCCCGCAACGGCCCGCAACGGCGAGGCTCAGACCCGTCGCGCCAGCTCCGCCGCCTTGCCGGTGTAGGCCGCCGGCGTCAGCGCCCGCAGCCGGGCCTTCGCATCCTCCGGGATCGGCAGCTGGTCGACGAAGGCGGCCAGTGCCTCGGGCGTGATCGCCTTGCCGCGCGTGAGCGCCTTGAGTTGCTCGTACGGGTTCTCGACCCCGTAGCGCCGCATCACGGTCTGGATCGGCTCTGCGAGCACCTCCCAGGTCGCGTCGAGGTCGGCCGCCAGCCGCTCGGCGTTCAACTCGAGCTTGCCCAGTCCGCGCAGGCAGGCCTCCCACGCCAGCAGCGAGTGCCCGAACGCCACGCCGACGTTGCGCAGCACCGTCGAGTCGGTCAGGTCGCGCTGCCAGCGCGACACCGGCAGCTTCTCCGACAGGTGGCGCAGCAGCGCGTTGGCCAGGCCGGCGTTGCCCTCCGAGTTCTCGAAGTCGATCGGGTTGACCTTGTGCGGCATCGTCGACGAGCCGATCTCGCCGTCCTTCAGCTTCTGTCGGAAGTAGCCGAGCGAGATGTAGCCCCAGACGTCGCGGTCGAGGTCGAGCAGGATCGTGTTCAGGCGCGCCAGTGCGTCGAACAGCTCGGCCATCCAGTCGTGCGGCTCGATCTGGATCGTGTACGGGTTGAACACCAGTCCGAGCGACTCGACGACGCGGCGCGAGAACACCTCCCAGTCGAGTTCGGGGTACGCCGACAGGTGCGCGTTGTAGTTGCCGACCGCGCCGTTGAGCTTGGCGAGCGGCTCGACCGCCGCGAACCGCGCCCGGGCGCGCTCGATGCGCGCGACGACGTTGGCCAACTCCTTGCCCATCGTGGTCGGCGACGCAGGCTGGCCGTGCGTGCGCGACAGCATCGGCACGTCGGCGTGACGGTGCGCCAACGCGCGCAGCGCGTCGAGGACCGCAGTGATCGCGGGCAGCATCACGTCGCGGCGTGCCGCCTGGAACATCAGCGCGTGCGACGTGTTGTTGATGTCCTCGGACGTGCAGGCGAAGTGGATGAACTCGCTGGCGCGCAGCAGCTCGGGCGCATCGCCCACCGACTCCTTCAGGAAGTACTCGACCGCCTTGACGTCGTGGTTCGTGACCCGTTCGATCGCCTTGATCCGGGCCGCCTGCGCGGCGCCGAAGCCGTCGACGAGCGCGCGCAGCCGACGGCGGGCGTCGTCGGAGAAAGCCGGCAACTCGGGCAGGCCGGCGTCGGACAGCGCGACCAGCCACTGGACCTCGACCTGCACGCGAAAGCGCATGAAGCCGGCTTCGGAAAGCAGCTCGCGCAGCGGCGCGAGCCTGGCGGCGTAGCGGCCGTCGAGCGGCGAGAGCGCGGTCAGTTCGGGGGAAATGAACGGCGGTTCGGACATGCGTCAATGCTAGCATCCGGCGTCGCCGGAACGCCGCAGGCGCTTTGCTATACTGGATCGAAACAACCCGGCGGGGCCAGATGAAGCTGATCGGTTC
>Ga0073905_10000924_pt1 | contig 14495 bp, 11 predicted proteins | sample KloWWTupernatant_FD_65482 | JGI IMG/M metagenome (GOLD analysis project Ga0073905, IMG submission 65482) | Active sludge microbial communities from Klosterneuburg, Austria, studying microevolution and ecology of nitrifiers - Klosterneuburg... | ecosystem: Engineered > WWTP > Aerobic digester >... | reverse complement strand
CGGACGGTGAGCCGGCGTCGGCGCCGCGCGCCGCCGTCACCATCAACGGCACCAGGGTCCAGAACGCATACAGCTCCCACTGATGGCCAAAATAGCCCAGCGCCGAAGCCCGAAAGCGTGGCTCGCGCAGCGCCAGCAAGCCCTCGCCCAGTCTTAGCCGCGGCGCACCCGGCCGCCGCGTCAGATACGGCCCATCGCCCAACGCATGGATCATGCCTGCAGCCACCAGCGCCAGGGCCGAGGACACCAGAATCGTCGCCTGCCAGCCCCAGCCGGCATCCAGCATGCGCACGCCATGCGGCAAGGCCGTGCCCAGCGTCAACATGCCGACCAGCCAGGCCAGCGCCGCGCCCGCCTGTCGGGGCACCCACGTCACCACCAGCTTCATGCCCAGCGGGTAGACGCCAGCCAGCGCCAGCCCGACGGCAAAGCGCCACGCCAGACCGTCCGCAAGGTTATGCGCCAGCAGCGCGAAGCCCGCGTTGGCGATCGCTCCCAACACCGCACAGCAGGCAAAGATGCGGCTGGCGGAAAAGCGATCGGCCAGACCGCTGAGCGAGAAGCCCAGCGTGCCGAGGATGAAGCCGAGCTGCACCGCATTGGTCAGGCGTCCCAGGTCGGCCGGGCGCAGTGCCCACAAGCGCATCAAATCCTCGCCCGCGCTATTGGCCGAGAACCACAGCGAGGTGCCGAAGAGCTGGGCAACAACGATCAGGAAAAGTGGCGGTGGACGCATGGTCGTCGACTGTGCAGGCGGATCAGCGCCGATTCAAGTGCCAGGCATGCCCGCATCAAACGGTGCCGCATGCACTGGACCCGTGAACGCCGCACCACCCCCCGCGCGCGCTCCGTGTGCAGGAAAGCCCCCCGGCACGCGCGACACGACTCACCCCAGCCCACATCCGTCCGCTGGCCGATCGGGATACCATTGCATCTGCGCACCAGACGTGCTGCCGCGCCCGTTTCGCTCGTTTCCGCCCATTTCCGAACCTATCAGAAGCCCATCGTGAGCCTGCCCACCCCCGAACGCCCCCGCGTACCGACAATCACCGTCGGCCTGCGCCCCCACCCTGCAAGCCTCCCCTTCCAGGCCGCGACCGACAGCACGCCGGCCATCGTCTCGCCAGTCGGCATGCTGCTGGCGACGATGTACGCCGCCCCCGATGGCAGCGCAGTGTTCGAGTTCAGGCTTGAGGACAGCCCGCTAGGCAAGCTGCGCATTCCGGCACCGACCGAGCCAGGCCCGGCTGATGCATTGTGGAAGCACACCTGCTTCGAGGTGTTCATCGGCGTCAAGGGCGAACCGGCCTATCGCGAATTCAACTTCTCACCTTCGGGCCAGTGGGCCATCTACGACTTCCGCGCCTGGCGCGAACGCAACGACGACTTCCGCGTGGTGGCAGCGCCACAACTGCGCTTCGAGCAGGACGGCAAGGATGCCTGGCTGGAAGCTCGCGTGCCCGGCACGGCACTGCCCACGGTGCCGGCCGGCACCGAACTCGAGATCGGACTCGCCGCCGTCATCGAGCGTGACGACGGCGAACTGGAATACTGGGCCGTACAGCACAGCGTCGCCCAGCCGGATTTTCACGCCCGCAACACCTTCGTGCTGATGCTCAAGACCTGGGTCGAACCCAGCGACAAGTCCTGATGCCGGCCATCCGTTTCGGTCTCGATCGCCTGCTTGCCGACCCGGCACTGCGCCGCCCGCTGGCCGGCAAGCGCGTCGCCCTGCTCGCCCACCCCGCGTCGGTGACGCGCGACCTGAGGCATTCGCTGGACGCCCTGGCCGCGCTGCCCGAGATCACCTTGTCCGCGGCCTTCGGCCCGCAGCATGGCCTGCGCGGCGACAAGCAGGACAACATGGTCGAGTCGCCCGACTACAACGACCCGCTGCTGGGCATTCCGGTGTTCAGCCTGTATGGCGAAGTCCGCCGCCCGAGCGCAGCGATGATGGACCGCTTCGACGTACTGCTGGTCGACCTGCAGGACCTCGGCTGCCGCATCTACACCTTCATCACCACGCTGCGCTACGTGCTGGAGGAAGCGGCCAGGCACGGCAAGTCGGTATGGGTGCTCGACCGTCCCAATCCGGCTGGCCGCCCGGTCGAAGGCACCCTGCTGCGCCCCGGCTGGGAGAGCTTCGTCGGCGCCGGCCCGCTGCCGATGCGCCACGGCATGACGATGGGCGAGCTGGCGCGCTGGTTCGTTGCCACGCTGGGCCTGGATGTCGATTTCCGCGTGATCGAAATGGAAGGCTGGCAGCCCGAAACGGCACCCGGCTATGGCTGGCCGCTGGGCGAACGCAGCTGGATCAACCCGAGCCCCAATGCCCCCAACCTGTCGATGGCGCGCGCCTACGCCGGCACGGTGATGCTGGAGGGCACGACCCTGTCGGAAGGCCGCGGCACCACCCGCCCGCTGGAGCTGTTCGGCGCGCCCGACCTCGACGCCCGCGCCCTCATCACCACCATGCGAGCCCTGGCGCCCGACTGGCTGCGCGGCTGCGTACTGCGCGAATGCGGGTTCGAGCCCACCTTCCACAAACACGCTGGCCGCTTGTGCACGGGCGTGCAGATCCACGTTGAAGACCCCACGCACTACGACCACGCCGCCTTTCGACCCTGGCGGGTTCAGGCACTGGCTTTCAAGGCCATCCGCCACCTGCAGCCCGACTACCCGCTGTGGCGCGACTTCGGCTACGAGTACGAATTCGACCGCCTCGCGATCGACCTCATCAACGGCTCGCCGCTACTGCGCGAGTGGGTGGACGACGCCGCGTCGACGCCAGCCGAACTCGATGTGCTGGCCCGCACCGACGAAACCACCTGGCTCGAAACGCGCCGGCCTTTCCTGCTCTACCCCGCCTGAGCCTGCTCAGCTCGTAGCCTGAAGGCGGGTCAGGCGGTGGTGACACTGCCCCGACTTTTACACCCTGCAAACGACAGTGCACGCGTACGGGCAAGGAAGCCGGACGAAGACGTGTCGTGGATTTTTACACTCGAGGCTTTAACTCAACTTGCAAATTCATCTAATTCACTGTTTTCCTTGATTTTGTAATATCAGGCACGACTTATGCTACCTCCATTGACAAGAAGTCCGCAGTGTCAAATCACCCATGGAGGGCATCATGAAGCGCACAAGCACTCACCTAAAATACGGTCTTTCAAGCATCGCAGCGGCGGTCGCCCTCTTGGCAGCCCCGGCGGCACAGGCGAGCATGATCGACGGCATCGTCGATTCCTGGACGGTCAACGTTAATGCCGGCTTTCTGACCTCAACCGTCCTGTGGGACGACTCGAACGGCTCAGGCGGCGCGACCAGCGTCTCCACAAGCCAGTTGGTCTGGGGCGAGCCGGCCACCAATGCCGGCCAGAGCAGCCTGACGCTGACCAATCAAAACACAACCAAGACCGCAGTCACCAATGGTGCGGCGGAATCCAACCTCACCATCACGCACAGCAACCACCCGGTCAGCGGTCGCACGCTCGACAGCGTTACGCTGTCTTCAATGCTGACGCTGACGCCCTTTAGCCCGTCTGCCACCGGCCTCGCCCCGGTCACCCTCAACTTCCTGATCAACTTCGACGAGACCTCGAACGGTGCCAATCCGTGTGCAGACGGCGGCGCCAACGGCAGCGGCGTGAACTCGAACGGTTGTGCCGACATTTTCGTCATCGACAACAACGCTCTCAACTTCGAGTTTTTCTACGACCTCGACGGAGTGGGCGGCCCGTTACAGAACCAGCGCTACTACATCAGCTTCTTCGAGCAGACTGCCGGTCTGACTGGACTGCCTACCGACGCCTGCACGTCGGCCGGTGCCACTGCGCCCTGCCTCGGCTTCCGCACACCTGAAGATGCCGTGACCCCGGCGACTTTCGCCGCACTCATCACCACCGACCGGGTCACAATCAACGTGCCGGAACCGGCTACGCTGGCCATGCTCGGCCTCGGTCTGGTCGGGCTCGGCGCGGTGCGTCGTCGCAAGGCCTGAGGACCGCACCCCGCCTTGCTGGCGGATACTCGAAAGGCGGCTCATCGAGCCGCCTTTTTTTTTTGGCCACCCTTATTTGCCACCCTTCAGACAGGCCTGACAGAGGCGACACCTTCCAATACCAGACCCCCGATCCCTGTCCGCGCTCACCAGCCCTTCCCGTCAGCGCGGAGTCGGGGTAAAAAGAAGGCCAGCCGCTCACGCTGCACACCCACCCACATAAGCGAGCCATTCGGTGATGAAACACGGCCTCCAGATCTTTGCCTGCAACGCCAGCCAGGAGCTCACGGGCGAAATCTGCCACCGCCTCGGCATCCGCCCCGGCCAGCTCGAAATCTCCCGTTTCTCCAATGACAATCTGCGCGTACAGATCCAGGAGAACGTGCGCGAACGCGACGTGTATGTCGTGCAGTCCTTCACCGAACCGGTGAGCGAGCACATCATGGAACTGCTGATCACGCTCGACGCCATGCGCAGCGCCTCAGCGCAGCGCATCACGGCGGTGATTCCGTATTACTCCTATGCCCGTTCGGACAAGAAGGACGCACCGCGCATCTCGATCACCGGCCGCCTGATCGCCGACATGCTGAAGACCGCCGGCGCCGACCGCGTGCTCACCATGGACCTGCACGCCGACCAGGTGCACGGCTTCTTCAGCGTTCCGGTTGACCACCTGACCGCCATCCCGACCATCGCCGAGCACTTCCGCCGCCACCACGACCTGTCGAACATGGTCGCGGTCGCCACCGATGCCGGCGGCGCGAAACGCGTCGGGCGCTTCTCCGAGCGGCTCGGCATCCCGATGGCGATCATCGACAAACGCCGCGTCAGCGATACGGACGTCAAACATGGCGAGGTGGTGGGCGAGGTGCGCGGACGCGACGTGGTGATTTTTGAAGACGAGATTTCCACCGGCGGCACGCTGGTATCCACCGTCGCCACACTGAAGGCGGCCGGGGCACGCAGCATTCATGCAGGCGCTGTGCACGGCGTGTTGTGCGGCCCTGCGATCGAACGCCTGCGCGACGCCGACATCGACTCGGTGGTCGTCACCAACACCGTTGGCCTGTCCGCCGACAAGCGCCTGCCCAAGATCACCACGCTGAGCGTTGCACCGCTGTTCGCCGCTGCAATCGAACGCATCCACGGCGGGCAAAGCGTGGGCGCGCTGTTCGAGTAAGGCGGTCTGTCGATCGACCTCAAGCTCAAAGAATTCGATCTGCACCTCCGCCCAGAACGGCGGACCCTGCCCTGATCCGACCCGTTCACGCAGGTCTTAGTCGGAACGACAGGCGGACACCACCCAATAGGTGATCCCCAGGGCGAGCACGACGGCAGCAATGCCAAGAAGGTAAGCGGGTGCCAAGGTCTGCAGGTCCAGCACGATCACCTTGCGCGCAATCGCCATCAGGGCCGTGGCGATCACGAGCTTTACGTGAATGACGTCATCACGCAGATAGAGGGTGATATTGACGAAGATCTCGATCGCAATCAGGACTGCGAGGAATGCTGCAAAGACAACGAAAATATCGTCCAACCTGAGCAGCAGAACGGGTGGCGTCGCAAGCTTTTCGTAAAGCACCAACACGACATCGGCCACGCTCCAAAGAATCACCCCAACCATCAATACCGCAAGAACGCGGATCGATTGTCGGATGACCCAGTGCAGACGATCGACAAGGGGGTCGTCCGCACGCTCACCCAGGTGGTTTTCACCGCCAGCGATTAGTTTGTCCTGTGGTGCGCTCATGATGATCTCAAGGAGGAATGGGCGGCGGCAGGCCGCCCATTCCAGCTCAGTTCAGACCTCGCACACGGGCGTCGACCGGGAGGTGGGTCAGTCCCCACTTTTGCAACGCATGGCCCAGCAGATCGACCTCGGTTGCAGTTTCGACACCATCGGCCCCCACCACGTCCTGCATCGCTTGCAGCAGCGACGCCTGCAAGGCCGGGTCGCGGATGTCTTCGAGCAGGAGTGCGAACACCTCGTCGGCCAGCTTCAGGTGGATGCCGTCGAGGAAGTTCGCCCCCAGCAGCAGGTCATTGCAGTAGTCGCGCAGAATGTGCTCGAACTCCACTTGCCCGATACCGAGCCGAGTGGCTAGCTCGGTCTGCATGGCGGTGTCGAGTTCGCTCTTGTCCAGCCCGCCGTCGGCGAGCACGGCTGCGGCGAGAATCCGCGCAACGGCGGGGGTGCTGTTGGCTTCGTAGTGACGCATGGCGCTTTCTCCTGAGGGGTAGCGTGGAAGTGTTCGCTGCCGCGCCGCCTCAATGGCGGTTTGCGATGCAGCGGAGTTCACCTTATCGACGAATCACCCGTATAAAAAGTCGAGTATATTTTGATGAGTAATCGATTTTTTGGATGGAACTGCAATGGGCGAACTCAACTACAAGCACCTGCGCTACTTCTGGATGGTCGCCAGGGTCGGCACCATCGCGGGTGCGAGCAAACTCCTGAATGTCACGCCGCACGCGATCAGCGCCCAGCTCGCGACCTTTGAAGCCAGCCTCGGAAGCACCTTGTTCCGCCGCGCCGGGCGCCGGCTGGAAATGACCGAGGCCGGCGAGCGCATCCTGGGCCACGCCGACGAGATTTTTGCCTTGGGCGATCAGATTATCGAAACCCTGCGCGACGGCACGCAGCGGCGCGGGCTGCCCTTTCGCATCGGCATTCCGGACTCGATGCCAAAATCGATCGTGTACCGCCTGATCGAGCCAGCCCTGCACCTGGAGCGAGCGGGGCGCTTGGTTTGCCGCGAAAGCGCGCTCCCTGCGCTGCTGGCCGAACTGGCGGTGCGCCGGCTCGATCTGATCATCGCCGACCGCCCGATTCCGCCCAACCTCAGCGTACGTGGCTATAGCAGTCTATTGGGGGAAAGCACGCTGACGGTGTTCGGCAGCGCTGCGATCTGTGATCGGCTCGACGGTGACTTTCCTGCGCTGCTCCACCGTGCGCCCTTCCTGCTGCCGGGTGAAGACGTCGCCTTTCGCGGTGCGCTGATGCAATGGTTCGACAGCCAGCGGCTTCTGCCCGACATCGTCGCCGAACTGGACGACAGCGCGCTGATGAAGGCCTTTGGCCAGGGCGGTGCGGGGCTGTTCGTAGCGCCGACCGCGATCTCGCCCTACATCTGTGGTCAGTATCAGGTGCGCGCCCTGGGCGAAATCGCCAGCGTGCGCGCACAGATTTATGCGATTACCACCGAACGCCGCCTGAACCACCCGGTGATGGAGGCGATCCGTCGCCAGGCCGCCGAAGCGCTGCAAGCGGATGCAGGCTAGGTGCGCCCTGCTCCTGCTGGGCTGCGTCAGCCCGCCTGCTGTCCGTCTTTCTGAGCGGCGATCTCTGCTCGCACCTCATCCATGTCGAGGCCACGCACACCTTCGATGACCTGGTCCAGCGCACTGGCCGGCAGGGCTCCCGATTCGCGGAACACCATGACGCCTTCGCGGATCACGGCAATGGTCGGAATCGAGCGGACCTGAAAGGTCGCGGCAAGCTCCTGCTGGGCTTCGGTGTCGATCTTGCCGAACACGATGTCCGGATGGGCCTCGGATGCGGCCTCGTAAGTCGGTGCAAAATTGCGGCAGGGACCACACCAGGCAGCCCAGAAGTCGAGGAAGACGATCGGGCTGCCTTCCAGAACCGAGTTGAAGTTGTCGGCGGTGAGTTCGAGGGTGGCCATATCGGCAAGCTCCGGTGGATAGAGGCCATCGATGCTACCCGAGTACAGCCCCCGACCCAAGCCTGAAGCGCCTGAGTGCGCCGCTACAGCACCACGAAGGGCTCAAGCGCTGATGACGGAGCCTGCCTGCAGTGCGCTGTCGACCCGCTGATACAGCAGATCGATATTGAGCGGCTTGGCAAGGAAGTCGTCCATCCCGGCGGCAAAGCAGATCTGTCGATCCTCTTCGCGCACATTGGCGGTCATGGCCATGATCGGGATCCGGCGCAGACCGTGCTCGCGCTCGTACGCACGGATCCGCCGTGTAGCCTCAAGTCCGTCCATGACCGGCATCTGCAGATCCATCAACACCAGATCGAAATGACCCCTGGTCACCAGATCGAGACCCTGCAGACCGTTGTCGGCAACGGTAACAGTGCAAGCTCGCCGCGCCAGCAGGGCTACGGCAAGTTTTTGATTGATCGGGTTGTCCTCGACGACAAGGATGGCAGCGGTCCGTTCCGGCGCACAAGTGGCGGGCGCATCGGGCAGCGCTTGCGCCTTGGCTTCCGCGCCAGCGGCCGACCCGGTGGCCAATCCCTTACGCTCAAAACGGAGGGTGAAGAAGAAGTGGGCGCCCTGGCCCGGATGACTCTCGACACCGAGCGTCCCGCCCATCAGTTCCACCAGCCGGCGCGAAATCGACAGCCCCAGCCCGGTGCCACCAAAACGCCGCGAAGTCGAGCTGTCCGCCTGTGCAAAGGCATCGAAGACCAGCGCCTGAACCTGAGGGTCAATACCGATGCCGCTATCCTTGACCGAAAAGCCGACTACGACTGCGTCATCCAGCCCCTCGACAAGCGACGCCGAAACCACGACCTCACCCTGCTGGGTAAACTTGATGGCGTTGCCAACAAGATTGGTGAGCACCTGCTTCAGCCGCAGCGCATCGCCGACCACCCACTGGGGCAACCCGGGCGCCAGCTCGAGACGAAGATCAAGCCCCTTCGATTTGGCTGGCGCAGCCAGCACCTGAGTGGCGAGACGCAAGGTGTCATACAGATCGAAAGCCTCATGCTCGATGTCGACCTTGCCCGCCTCGATCTTGGAGAAGTCGAGGATGTCATTGAGGATGCGCAGCAGCGAGTCGGCCGAGGCCTGAATCATGCGCAGATGATCGGGCACTTCGGGATCGAGCGGATCCATCAGCGCGAGCTCGGTAAGGCCGATGATGCCGTTCATCGGCGTGCGAATCTCGTGGCTCATGTTGGCCAGAAACTGGCTCTTGGTGCGGTTGGCGATCTCGGCCTGATCGCGCGAGACCTCCAGTTCGGCGATCATCTCGCTCCGCTCGACGCTGAGCCGGATCGAGTCGACCAGCATGCGACGCAGGTTGTTGGCCCCGGCAACGACGACACCGATGAACAGTAAGGACGCAAACGCCAGCACCGTGTCGGCAGGCATACGGGAATCGAAGAACGCAATCAGCGAAATCGGCAGCACCGATATCAGCACATAAGTGCGCAAGGCCAGGCGCGAGGACGCCAGCATCGGCACGGCGCCGGCAATGGTCGCGGCAATCATGCCCGCAGAGAAGAAGCGCGCCTCGCTGCTGGCGCCAATCATGAAAACGCAGGCGCCCACGGCCCAGCCGAGCGCAGCAAACGTGCTGCCAATGTAATAGCGGCGAAACCACCGGTCGGCGTCAGCCGGGCCACTGGCCGTGCGCTGGTAACGACGCACGAGTGCGGCACGGCCAGCCGCAATGCAGACCATCGCCGCCACCCACCACGCAGCACGTGTGAGCGGAACACCAAGCGTGACGTTGCCGACCGCAATCAGCGCGGCGATCAGGGCCAGATTGATCTGGGCGAACAGGGCATTGCGATAGAGCAGCGAAACGGCTTCGTGCCAGCTCGCTGCCCCGACCACATCATTGTCGCCATTGCTCACGGCACGATTATCCAGAAGGCAAGGCGCCGAGCCTAGCACAGGGCCACTCGCCACGACGGCCCCGCGCATTCATTGCAAGTACCTCTCAGAGCAAGGGCGCCAGCCAGCGCGCAGCCTCGTCCACCTCCATGCCGGTGCGCTGCGCCCAATCTTCGAGCTGGTCGCGACCGATCTTTGAGACGGCGAAATAATGACTGTCCGGATGCGAGAAGTAAAAACCGCTCACTGCGGCAGCCGGCATCATCGCGTAGCTTTCAGTCAGTTCCATGCCGATGCGCTCGCGCGCGCCGAGCAACTCGAACAGGGGGCCCTTTGACGTATGGTCCGGGCATGCCGGATAGCCGGGCGCCGGGCGAATGCCGAGATACTTCTCGGCGATCAGCGCCGCATTATCTAGCACCTCGTCGGCGGCATAGCCCCAGCACTCTCTGCGCACGCGCTCATGCAGCCACTCGGCACAGGCTTCGGCCAGGCGGTCGGCCAGGCTCTTGAGCATGATCGCGTGATAGTCGTCATGTGCGGCCTCGAACTCAGCGAGCTTGGGTTCAATGTTCAAGCCGGCGGTCACGGCAAAGGCCCCGATCCAGTCTTCCACCCCGGAATCCTTGGGTGCGATGAAATCGGCCAGGCACCAGTGCGGCTTGCCCGCCGGGCGCTCGTGCTGCTGGCGCAGGCCGTGCCAGACCATGGCCAGGTCACGGCGCGATTCGTCGGTGTAGATCTCGATATCGTCACCCGCCGCATTGGCCGGAAACAGACCGAACACCGCCTTCGCCTGCAACCAGTTCCCGGCGATGACTTTGTCCAGCATCGCCTTGCCGTCGGCAAACACCTCGCGCGCAGTCTCGCCCACGATCTCGTCGTCGAGGATTGCAGGGAAGCGCCCCGCCAGGTCCCAGGTCTGAAAGAACGGACCCCAGTCGATGTAATCGACGAGGTCGGCAAGATCGACGTCGATCGCCTGCACCCCGAGCATGTTCGGACGCGGCGGCTGATACGGTGTGAAGCCGGCCTGGTGCGCCGTGCTGCAGGCCGCGACCGGCGCCGCCGTCCAGTCGGTACGGAAGGCGTTGGCGCGCGCGGCATCCACGCTGACGAGGGTGACGCCTTTCTTGTTGGCGTGCAGAGCGCGGATTTTCTCGTAGTCGGCGGCTATCTCGGCCTTGAACGTCTCGTTCTGGCTTTCGGACAGCAGGGCCGTGACCACGCCCACCGCGCGCGAGGCGTCCGGCACATAGACCACCGCCTGATCGTAGTGTGGAGCGATCTTGATCGCGGTGTGGTTGCGGCTGGTGGTGGCGCCGCCGATCAGCAGCGGCACGCTGAACCCCTGGCGTTTCATCTCCGCGGCGACATGACTCATCTCCTCAAGCGAAGGCGTGATCAGGCCCGACAGGCCGATCGCCTGTGCGCCGTGCTCCTTCGCCGCCTCCAGGATTCGGGTCGCCGGCACCATCACGCCAAGGTCGATCACCTCGTAGCCGTTACAACCCAGCACCACCCCGACGATGTTCTTGCCAATGTCGTGCACGTCACCCTTTACCGTGGCGACGACGATACGGCCCTTGCTGCTGGCACCGGTGCGCAGCTTTTCGGCCTCGATGTACGGAATCAGGTGGGCAACCGCCTGCTTCATCACCCGCGCCGACTTCACCACCTGCGGCAAGAACATCTTGCCCGCACCAAACAGATCGCCGACCACGTTCATGCCCGCCATCAGCGGGCCTTCGATCACCGCCAGCGGCGGCCGGCCTGCGGCCTCGAGCTTGGCGCGCACCTCTTCGGTATCGCCCACCACAAATTCGGTGATGCCCTTCACCAGCGCATGCGACAGGCGCTCCTCGACCGCCCACTCGCGCCAGGCCAGATCCTGCGCCGACTCCTTCGCCTGCCCCTTCACCGACTGCGCCACCTCGACCAGCGCTTCGCCGGCACCGGGCTTGCGGTTGAGCACCACGTCCTCGACCTTGTCGCGCAGATCGGCGGCGAGCCCGTCATACACGCCGAGCTGGCCGGCGTTAACGATGCCCATCGATAGCCCGGCCTTGACCGCGTGGTAAAGGAAAACGGTATGGATGGCCTCGCGCACCGGATCGTTGCCGCGGAAACTGAAGCTGACGTTCGACACCCCGCCCGACGTCTTGGTGTAGGGCAGGTTCTCCTTGATCCAGGCCACGGCGTTGATGAAGTCGACCGCGTAGTTGTCGTGTTCCTCGATACCGGTGGCGATGGCGAAGATGTTGGCGTCGAAGATGATGTCCTCGGGCGGAAAGCCCGCACCGCCTTCGGCCACCGGCTTGATCAGCAGCTTGTAGGCGCGCTCGCAGATTTCGGTTTTGCGCTTGAAGGTGTCAGCCTGGCCCTTTTCGTCGAAGGCCATCACGATCACCGCCGCGCCGTAACGCCGCGCCAGCCGCGCCTGACGCAAAAACTCATCCTCGCCCTCCTTCATCGAGATCGAGTTCACCACGCCTTTGCCCTGGATGCACTTCAGGCCAGCCTCGATCACCGACCATTTCGACGAGTCGAGCATGATCGGCACGCGCGAGATGTCGGGCTCGGTGGCGATCAGCTTGCAGAACCGATCCATCGCCGCGATGGAGTCGAGCATCGCCTCATCCATGTTGATGTCGATGACCTGGGCGCCGTTCTCCACCTGCTGGCGTGCCACCGCCAGCGCATCATCGAAGCGGCCTTCGAGGATCATGCGGGCGAAGGCCTTGGAGCCGGTGACGTTGGTGCGCTCGCCGACGTTCACGAACAGCGCATCAGCGCCCACATTGAAGGGCTCCAGCCCCGACAGACGCAGCTTTTTGTCGATTTCGGGCACGGCACGCGGCGCGAAACCCGCCACCGCCTCCACGATCGCCGCAATGTGCGCCGGCGTGGTGCCGCAGCAGCCGCCGACGATGTTCAGCAGCCCACTCTGCGCCCACTCGTGAATCTGCCCGGCCAGGTGTTCGGGCGTTTCGTCGTAACCAGTGGCCGACAGCGGATTGGGCAGGCCGGCGTTGGGGTGAGCGGAAACGTGGGTGTCGCAGACGTTTGACAGCTCGTCGACGTACTGGCGCAGCTGATCGGCGCCCAGCGCACAGTTCAGGCCAAAACTGATCGGCTGCGCATGGCTGAGCGAGTTCCAGAACGCTTCCGCCGTCTGCCCCGACAGCGTGCGGCCCGACGCATCGGTGATCGTGCCCGAGATCATCACCGGCCAGCGCCGGCCCAGATCCTCGAACAGCTTCTCGATTGCAAACACCGCCGCCTTGGCGTTGAGCGTATCGAACACCGTTTCAACCAGCAGGATGTCGGCGCCGCCTTCGAGCAGCCCCTTTGCTGAATCGTAGTAATCCTCCGCCAGCGCATCGAAGCTGGTGTTGCGAAAACCGGGGTCGTTCACATCGGGCGAGATCGACAGGGTGCGCGAAGTCGGCCCCAGCACGCCGGCGCAGTAGCGCGGCTTGGCCGGGTTCTGTACGGTGTATTCGTCGCACAACTGGCGCACCAGACGCGCACCCTCGACGTTGAGCTCATAGGCCACTGCAGCCAGACCGTACTCGGCCTGGGACACGCGGGTGGCGTTGAAGGTGTTGGTTTCGATGATGTCCGCGCCCACTTCGAGGTAGGCGCGGTGGATGCCGGCGATCACGTCCGGGCGGGTCAACACCAGCAGGTCGTTGTTGCCCTTGAGGTCTTTCGGATGGTCGAGGAAGCGTCGCCCACGATAGTCCGCTTCGCCCAGCTTTTCCTGCTGGATCATGGTGCCCATGGCGCCGTCCAGAATCAGGATGCGCTCGGCGAGCAACTGGCGGAGTTCGGTCGTACGGTCGGCTTGCATGCGTGTTACCTCGGTCGTTCAACGGTCACCGGGCAACGCCACGCACACATGCGAACGGCGCCACAAACCGGCTGAAGGTTTGTGAGCGCCGTTGATCGGTTGCCGAGCCTGGCCCTCGCATTTCGAATCGGGGTCGCAGCGCTCCTCGGCAGAGCGCCGATTGTATCGGCTAGCGCCAAGACTTGCCAATAGCGACAAGGACTTACTGCCAGCAGGGACTTACCAGTACGGAAAGAAGGGGTGAGGCGGGAAAAACGGATGGCGGTAATAAGGATACGGATAGCCCCAGGGTCCAAAGTACGGGCCTTCGCGCGGATAAACGTAAGTCTGGCTGGTGCGCACCACCTTGCCGTCGATGAAATGCACGTTGAACAGGGTTCCCACACCCGGCCCGTCATTCCGCACGTTCCAGTCCCACACCTCCTCACCCGACTGCTTGAAGACCTGTTCGGAACGATGCTGGCCAAGCAGACGGTCGACCTCGTCGTGCGTCATGCCCTTCTGCACTCGCGCCAGATTGTCCTCGGACAGCGCATTCCACTGCCGCAAGACGATGCCCCCCTGGTCGACCTCGACCATCAGGCAGCTACGGCCATTGGGCTGGGTCGCAAACTCGAGCGTGGTCGAGCCATCGTCGTTGGTCCAGCGCCGCGTGGGCTCACCTTTGGCGGCAAGGGTCTCGGCCTCGGTGGTGAATGGACGCGGCGGCGCATAAGTCACACAGCCCGCAAGCTGCAGCGCCCCCAAGACGGCAAGCAGCAGCCCCAAACCGCGCAGTAAGCGCAGCGGCAAAACATTGGCAACATTCATGGTGTTCCTCCGTTCAGCGTCGATATTGCGTATAGCGGCCAGTACCGACAACGCGCCCTTCAGTGTTGAAGGACACGGTGAAAAACACCGGCTCGCTGCTGCCCGCAAAACCGTGGCTGATCTTCCATTCCCACACCGTTTCCTGCTTCAACTGAAAGAACTGGCTGCGCGCCGGCTTACCGAGGAGTCGGCGCACTTCGTCACCGTTCAATCCATTGACCACGCGGGCAAACGT
>Ga0073905_10000922_pt1 | contig 14517 bp, 9 predicted proteins | sample KloWWTupernatant_FD_65482 | JGI IMG/M metagenome (GOLD analysis project Ga0073905, IMG submission 65482) | Active sludge microbial communities from Klosterneuburg, Austria, studying microevolution and ecology of nitrifiers - Klosterneuburg... | ecosystem: Engineered > WWTP > Aerobic digester >... | reverse complement strand
CGCAACGACTTCGCCGTTCCCGGCGACGTCGGCACACACGTTTCGCCCGCCGACACAGGTGCCAGCCGCCGACACAGGTGACTGCCGGCAAGGTGCCAGCTGATTTTCACGGCAAAGCATTGAAACACCGCCACTTCCAGCCCGCCCCTGAGGCGGCATCGGAATTCAGTTGCGATCGCTTCGGAGGTTCGGGAAATCGGCTGGCACGTTCTTGGCGGGGTCGCTCCTACGGCGCGCTTCGAGCTCTGCCTGAATCGTCGCCGCAAGGCAGGCGATCAGCAGGACGCTGAACTCCATCCCGTTCCGGCCGGCGCCGACGACCCACCATCCCTCGGAGGCGTGCACCATCAGAATTCCGGAGAGGAGAATCGCGGCATGCCCGAGCGCCACCGGCACGACGAGGCGCCGCAGCAGCAGCAGGAGCGGACCGGCGAGCTCGAACAGTGTGATCGCCAGCGCGAGCTGCCGGCCGAGCGGGATCCCCTGACCGTCCAGGTATTCGCCGAAGCCGGCGTAGCCGCCGGTGAACAGGCGATGCGCGCCGTGAAGCCAGAGGAGGATCGCTGCGGCGACCCGGACGATGGCGATAGAGGCCGGCTGCGCTCCGCCGCTTCTCCAGAGTGGGTTGGGCATCCTCTCTCTACGCGCTGTGGGCGCCGAAGTTCCCCAGCCCCGAAACCGGTACCCCGGCACAGGTGCCTTCTCGGCAGCAGGCCCTCAGGAGAGGCGCGCGCCGACGATCGGGAGCTCGCGCCGGCGGAGCCAGAGAACGGCTGCGCTGCTCACGAAGACGACGCACGCCAACCCGAACAACAGGCCGCCGTCGCCCAGCACCTCGATGCCGAGCGGCCCGAGGTGCGATGCGATCGCGCCCGCGATGACGCCGAGTGCGAGCAGCGCGCCGAGCGCCGCCGTGGCCGGGACGAGCAGCAGCACCGCGGCCACGAGCTCGGCGATCCCTGACCCGATCCGTCCCGCGGGCTCGAGCCCGAGCGTCGAGAAGATGTGCACCGATTCCGGCGCGGCGGTGAACTTGAAGTACAGCGTCTGCGCCAGGATCGCGGCGACGACGATCTGCAGGGCCCAGCTCAGCCTGCGCTGTCGGGCGGTGAGGGGCGTGGCGGTCATCCGAGTCTCCCAAGTTGCGGTCCACAGCTTGGATGCCGCTCAAAGCCGCCGGTTTCTCCTGGGAAGGTGCCAGCCACTTGCGCGCAGCAGCAGGGGCCTACGCCCGCCGCGCGCGCGCCACTCCGAGCATCCCGAGCGACCCGCCCAGCAGCAGCAATGCCCAGGCCGACAGTGTCGGAACGGAGATCGGGCCGGCAAGAACCGTGATCGTCTGCTGCACCTGCGGTGCCGCGGAGTAGCTCGCATTGCCCGCCTGATCGGCGTCGACGATGCAGGTGCCCGGGCCGGTGAACGTCACGGTGCTGCCGCTCACCGCGCAGGCGCCGGGGGTCGAGGCGGCATCGATGCTGAACGTCACCGGATTGCCGGAAGCGCCGCCGGTCGCGCTGACGGCGTATGTGCCTCCGCTGTAGTACGGGCCCGCGGGAGTCGAGGTGAACGCGATCGTCTGCGTCGCCGGCGTGATCGTCACGCCCTGCGTCTGCTCCGTTGCGGCGGAGTAGTTCGTGTCCCCGGCTTGATCGGCTGCGAGCGTGCAGGTGCCGCCGGAGACGATGGTCACCGTGGTGCCGCTCACCGTGCACACGCCGGTCGTGAGCGACGCATGGACGATCGGCTGGCCCGAGTTCGGCAGCGCGCTGGTCGCCAGCGGATTGATCGCGAACGTGCCGCCGCTCGCGAAGGTGTGGCTCGCCGGCGTCTGCGCGAGAAAGGTGAGAGTCTGGCCGGCCTGGTCGATCGTGAGCGTCGCCGGGTTCGACGTGGAAGGGCCGAAGGTGGTGTCGGGCGTGCCGGTGAAATCGGCGTTGACGCGGTAGGTGCCGGCGGTTTGCGCGGCAGGCACGGCGCAGGTCGCCGAGCCGCTGGTGACCGCAGCCGCGGGCAGCACGGTCGGCACGCCGCTGGGCTGGGGCGTCAGAGTGCAGGCGACGCTACCGGCGTTCGGTGCGGCGCTGTCCGCCGTGCGCACCACGCTGACGTTGATCGAATAGCCGGTGCCGTAGGTGGTCTGCAGCGGCGGCGCGTTCGTGATCGTCGTCGTGGTCGCGTCGCTCAACACTGCGTCGCGCACGAGCCGCAGCGAAGCCGAGCCCGAGGTGACGTCGGCGAAGCTGCCGTCGGAAAAGCCCACGCCCCACGCGCGGCTGGGGTTAGGCGTGTAGGGCGTCGAGCTCCAGAAGTAGTGGCTCGCCGTCAGCGGATCGAAGAGGTTGCCCGGATAGAGCGCCGGAAACGAGCTCGCGAGGTTGACCAGAGATTCGAGTTCCTTGAGGCTCGGCGGACGCCAGTCGGAGTGGCCGAGGTAGTTGGCCTGATTGGCCGCGACCGCCGCCTGCAGGGCTCCCTGCCAGCCGCAGACGAAGAGCGGACCGGTGCCGCAGCCTGCGTACGCGTTGCGATCCCAGACCAGCGACGTGGTCGGGTCGGTGATCGTGCCGTCCAAGTTGTCGACGTAACTCGGCGCCGCCGGCAATGCACCGCGCACGGGCCGCACGGCGTTCGCGGACGGGAGGCCGACGAAGCTTTGGCCATCGCTGAAATCGACGCCCCATGAGAGGCCGCCCGAAGGCTCGGCTGCCAGGAAGAAGACGCCTGGCGTGCCGGGAAAGTAGCTCGTATCGATCGCCGGGTTCTGTGCGCCGTCGTTGACGATGGAGCTCAGTTCGTGGCGCTGGGGCATCCGCCAATCGGTGTAGCCGCAGAGGCTGGCGCTGTTGGCGGCAGTGACGTCGGAGCCGGTGTACAGCGCCCAGGTGAGGCCGGTGACGTTGTCGAACGTGCACGACCAGCCGCCGTGCGGATTGCTGGCGCCGGTGGCGGCGGTGAAGCCCGCGAGATTGGCGGGATCGGTGCAGTCGGTCGTGCCGTCGAAACAGATCGTGGTGAAATCGAACCCCCCCGCGCAGGGGACAGTGCCGCCGGATCCGTTCGGATAGATGCAGCCCGTCGTCGTCAGCTGCCCCGCGGCGGCCGCCGCGTCGCGGCCGAAGCGCGCATCCTGGCGCGGGTGCGTACCGGCATCCCCGTCAATCGCCGGCGTACAGGCGACGAGCGCGCTGCCGTCGCTGCACTGGGACTGGCCGGTGTCGTTGAGCCCGGCGCCACCGGCCGAGGCCGCTGGTGCCAGAAGGCCGAACCACAATCCAGACACTGCCCACACTGCTGCCTGGGCGGCGGCAGCGGATTTACGCGCGATCGACGCAGACATGAGTCTCCCCCCGGGTTCGTGACCCGAATATACACCGGTAGTCCGCGCGCCGGCTTGCAGCGTACAAGTCGAGGAAGCAGCCCGCTCGCCCCCCTCCCCGGAGACCCATCCCGATGATTTCCAGCCTTGAATCGATTCTCCCTCGCCTTGGCCGAAAACTCTGCGTGTCTGGACTGGTGATGATCGCCACCGTCGCCCCGGCCCGCGCCGACTCGCCCTTCCGCCTCGAGCTCGAGGGCGGCCCGGCGTGGCAGACGCGCAACGACTTCGCCGTTCCCGGCGACGTCGGCACGCGCGTTTCGCTCGCCGACGCACCCGCCGTCGCTGCACTGCGCGGCACGTTGATCTGGGACTTCGGCGAGCGCTGGTCGCTGCGCGTGCTGGCGGCGCCGTTCTCGACCGAGACCGAGTTCGTTGCCGATTCTCCAGTGCGCTTCGAGGACGCAGTCTTCCCCGCCGGAGTGCCTTTGACGCAGCGCTTCGAGTTCAACTCGTATCGCTTTTCTTTCCTGTACCGCTTCCGCTCCGCAGGGCCCTGGTCGTTCCGCGCCGGAGTGACCGGCAAGGTGCGGGATGCGAGCCTCGCGCTCGCCGGCAACGGCCAGTCGGCGAGCCGCGACGACCTCGGCTTCGTGCCCCTGCTCTACGGCGGCGCGCGCTACGACGCCGGCGGGCGCTGGGCCTTCGACGCCGAGCTGGACGGCCTCGGCGCGCCCCAGGGCCGGGCCATCGACCTCTCCCTGCGCGCGGAGCTGCGGGCGAGCGACCGCGTCAGGCCTTACCTCGGCGTGCGCTGGCTCGACGGCGGCGCCGACAACGACGAGGTCCTGACCTTTGCGACCGTCCACTACGCGCTCGCCGGAGTCAGCCTGCACTTCTGACCCGCGCCGCAGAGGTCAGCCGCCGGAAATCGCCTGGCACCTCGGCAGCGGGAACCTTGGTGCGAAGAGGGCGAGTCTCAGCCCGGGGTATGGCAGGATACGGCCAGACCATCGAGGCTGCTGCACTCTGCGAATGGGGAGAGAACCATGAAGACCGTCTCCTTTGTTGTCGGAGCTCTTTGGATCGTCGCTCTGACCGGCTCGCCTCAGCTCCTTGGGCAAGCCCCGGTCGGGCTGGACGCGCATCCGTCCGCGGTCGCCGGCGGTACCCAGTTCGGTCCGGATCAGCCGATTACTTTGGCGTCGGCGATCGCCCACTCACTGACCGTCAGCCTCGACGGTCGCACGTACGGTTGCGGGGCGGCGACCGCTTTCGCGGCGCCGGCAGGCGCCGACGTCTTACCCTGCTACACCGTCCAGAACACTGGCACCGTGACGCTCACCCAGCACGATCTGGTCGATTCGCGCTTCGGCACGATTCTGGCGGGCCTCTCCTATAACCTGGCGCCCGGAGCGTCGGCTTTCCTGGTGAATATCGCGCATGCGCCGCAGGACCCCGGTTGGAGCTCGACCTGGACTGCCTTCAATCCAGGCCCAATCGATGTCGCGGTTTCCGCCGATGCGCTGGCCGTCACCGTCCTGCCGCCGTTCTTGACCTGCAACGGACCGACGTCGACCTTCTCGAACGGCTTCCCGTCCGGGTTCTCGAGTCTCGACGCGTGGGCATGGTCGGGGGACGGCGAGGAAGGAGCAACCGACTTCTGGGATCGCGCCTCATGCGGCGAAGCTCAGAACTGGACGGGTGCCCGCGGCGATGTCGCTTGCGCGTCGAGTGATCTCGCTTTTCCGGGAAAGTACGACACGCAGCTCCGCACGCATGCCTTCAGTCTCTCCGGGCAGAGCTCGGCGCGGCTCGAATTCACCATGAACTACCAGCGGGTGAACGACACGCTCACTCTCGAGGGTTCGACGGACAATGGCGCCAACTGGCAGTTGATCGAGAACTTCACTGCTTCGGTGGGCACCTCGCGCGGCGTGGCCGGTGTGCGGCTCGTCCGCTCGCTCGACGCCTACCTGGGCGCCCCCGCGGTCCGGCTTCGTTGGCGCTATTCGAACACGGTCGACGGAGCGAGCGACATGTACATCCAACTCGACAACATCGCTCTCACGTGCGGCGGCGGGATCTTCTTCGACGGCTTCGAATCCGCCGATACGCACGCATGGTCGAGCGCGAGCGCCTGACTCCGGCCCAGACATAGGTGCCCCGGTCGGAGTGCCAGCCGAATTCCCAGGCGAGAACTCCTGGGGCGGCGGTGCCCGGCGCCTGACGGGCGTCGACGAGCCGGGGGGCGGCCCCACCCCCCGGTGCTCCGGTATCCTTCTCCGCCATGCGAATCCTCGTGCTCGGGGCGACCGGTGCGGCCGGCGGGAGCCTTCTCGACGTCGCCCTGACGAGCCCGCTCATCGCCGAGGTGCGGACGCTCTCCCGCCGGCAGATCGAAACCGGCTCGGCGCGCCACGTCGGCTTCGTGCATGCGGATCTCTTCGACTACCGGCCGGTCGCCGAGGCGTTCGCCGGGGTCGACGCCGCGTTCTACTGCATCGGCCGCTCGGTGAGCCAGATCGGCGACGAGGCGGCCTATCGCCGGCTCGCCCTCGAGGCGGCGGAGGTTGCAGCGCAGCAGCTCGCCGCCGCGAGCCCGGCGGCGGCGTTTCACTACCTGAGCGGGCAGGGCGCGAGCCTCGCGAGCCGCCAGATGTGGGCGCGCGTCAAGGCCGAGGCCGAGCAGAGCCTCCTCGCGCGCCACGCGGCGGTCTGCTGGCGCCCCGGCGCGATCGACGCCCGGCGCACCGAAGGCTGGCCGTTCTTCTACCCGGCGACGATCCGGACCATGCGCTGGATCTTCCCCTCGCGGCGCTACTACGTCCGCGGCGAGGATCTCGGCCGCGCGATGCTCGAGGTCGCGGCCGGGCACGCGCGCTCGCGGATCCTCGAGAACCCCGAAATCCGCACCATCGCCGACCGCGTCCGCGAGCGGGTGCCGGTCGCCCCTCTGCGATAGCAGGAGGAACGAGGCCGGGCGCCTTCCTGCACCTCGTCCTTCCCGCCGAACGCCGTTGCGGGAGCGGTGCTGCGAGGGAGTACACTCTCTACGTCTCCGCCGTCGCGAAGCGCTCGAACCTGCACGACTGCCGCTCTGGGAGGGAATCCGCATGAACCGAGTCCGTCCGTTCGCCGCCGTTCTTGTGCTGCTGCTCTGCGCCGGCCCCGCGCTCGCCCAGCCGACGGGCGGGGCCTGCCAGATCGGCCCCGGCCTGGGTGCGACGCTCCTCTATCCGTACTTCGAGCTCGATCTCGCCGACCCGTTGAACGTCACGACCTTGGTCGCGGCCGCGAACGGCGGCAGCGACGCGGTGCTGACGCGTTTCATTCTGTGGACCGACTGGGGAATCCCGACGATCGCCTTCGACGTCTATCTCGAGCCGTTCGCCGTGCAGACGCTCAACCTGCGCGACGTGTTCAACGGCATCCTGCCCTCGACCGGCGAGGGCGTCGATCTGTCGACGATTCCGCTCTGCGCCGCCCATCCGCCGAGCCACGCCAACCCGGCGCTCACCCCCGAGCAGCGGGCGCAGCTCGCCGCCGATCACACCGGCGTCGACGGCCCGCTCGCCTTCAACTGCGCCGGCAGCCCGCATCCCGACCAGATCGCCCGCGGCTACATCACCGTCGACGTCGTCGATCAGTGCAGCGGCGTCGAGGGCTACGATCCGACCTACACGCCGAAGAACACCACCTACCCGTACTTCGACAACGGCGCCGGCACCGGCATCGCGGTCAACAGCAACGTCCTCTGGGGCGACGTGGTCTACATCGATGCCGACAACGCCGCCGCGCAGGGCTCTGAAGCGATCGCCCTGTGGGCGAGCGCCGCGCAGTTCTCGGGCACCGGGATCTACACCTTCTACGGCCGCTTCAGCGCCTGGGACGGCCGCGACGACCGCGTGCCGCTGCCGCGCCTGTGGGACCAGCGCTTCGTGAACGGCGGCCCGTTCGCGGGCGCCGCCGACCTCATCGTCTGGCGCGACCCCGGCGTGCCGGTGACCTACCCCGCCTGCGGCAGCGAGCCGGCCTGGTATCCGCTCGCGACCTCCAACAACGTCGCGCTCGACGAGGGCGGCGACAACGCCTACAACTTCGGCAACGGCGCCTTCCCCCTCGCCACGCAGCGGGTGAGCGTCGCCTCCCTGGCAATCCCGTTCAGCTTCGGCTGGGCGCAGCTCGGCACCGGTACGTCGCAGTCGTGGGTGCAGCCGACCCTGGGTGCCGCCGGCCTCTTCAGCGCGAGCTGGAACGGCACGCCGGTGCTCTTCAACTGCGGCGCGCGCCCCTAGGGCTCCTCCCCACCGGCCCGCGCGGCTTCCTGGCTCTCGGCGACTTGGCGCGCGTTGGCGCCTCAGGGAGAGATTCGTGCACCTCCGACTCCGGCAACTTCGGCGGCTTCGGCGGCTTCGGACCGCGCTGCTCATCGTCGGTGAGCATCGCGAGCCAGAAGGCTGGATCGACTCCCGGTAGGGGCGAACCGCTGAAACCGGACGCGTCGCGGGTCAGGATGGCTTCGCAGCCGGCCGCCTCGGCAGCGGCAGCGGTCACCGCATCTTCGAAGTCCTCGAGGGGCAGCACGAGCGCGCGCTGGATCGTCGTCCCGTCGACTGGGGCAATGGCGAAGAGGGCGCAGAGATCCTGGACGACCTTTCGCTCTTCGGCTCTGCCCCGGGCGCGACCGACGAGGTAAGCGAGCGTCGTGACCGCATGCGCGGAGAGGAAGCCCTCCACCTGGCGCGCTTCGATCGCCGCCATGCACGCGGTCGAGGCCGCCGCATGCGGCGCGCGCGCCAGCAACACGTCGAGCACCACGTTGACGTCGACGAGGACCCGCCTCAACGGTACTTCTCGTCCAGATACCGGCGGTAGGTCTCGCGATCGACCTTGGCGCCGCGCAGCAGACCGGCGAGCCGCGCGGTGACCGGTGGGAGGGGTCGTCGTGGCGGCGGCGCGATGCCCCGACCCGCTGTCGGGCGACTCGGATCTGCCAGCGCGTCGAGAAAGCGCTCGACCAGCGCCGAAACCGACGTCCCCCGCCGCCGCGCGAACTCCTTCGCCCGCTCGACGACCGCCTCGTCCACGCTGAGCGTCAGTTTCGCCATGTACGTATCGTAGTGCTCGCGTTATACGTACGCAACCGCGCTAGTGGATCAGCTCCCCCGACCCGTCCGAGCGCACGAAGACGATCTCCGGCGCGCCGACCTGGATCCCCGCCGCGCCGCCGTCGCCGCCGACGAAGACCATTCCGAGATCCGGCAGGACGACCGCCGGCGAGCCCGGCTGGATCGCCGGAATGGGGACCACCTCGAGCACCCGGTCATCGACGCCGTTGACGTCGGCATCGACGAGCGTCGTCGTGGCAAGGGCGGTCAGGTCAAGGATCGCGAGGCCGCCGGAAGCTCCCGAGACGTAGGCGCGCATCCGCGTCCGGTCGATCGCCACGCCGAGCGCCGCCAGCGGCAGGCGGATGCGCGACACGAGCTGCGGCTCCGTGCGCCGCGTGAGGTCGAAGATCAGCAGGCCGCCGGTGGCGTGGGTGACGAAGGCGTAGTCGCGCTCGCGCTCGATGTCGTCGACGCGGCCGTCGGCGTTCGTGTCCCAGGGGAGGTCGACCTCCGCCGCAATGGCGCGCACCGCCCGCGAGCCCTCGACCTCGGCGCAGGCGTCGGCGAGGAACGCGAGATTCCCCACCGCCGACGGCGGGCTCTCGATCTGCGCCAGGCCGCGGAAGCTCACCAGCGCAGCGACATCGATCGCCGGCGAGGCGGTCGCCTCGACCAGAAGATCGAGTCCGATGAGCGCGCTCGAGAGATCCGCCACGGCCTCGTTGCAGAGCTCGAGGCTCGAATCGCCTGCTCCCGAGTAGATGCCGACCACCCGGCTCGCGGCTGGCGAGGGGTCGTTGGGGCCGTGGTAGAAGGCGTTGACGTCCACCGCCTCGACGCCGGCGCCGAGCGTCGCGAGATAGGCGATCGTCGCGCGGTTGCGCAGCAGCTCGATTCGATCGCCGCTTACGGCGGCGATCGTCAGCGAGAAGCCGCCTCCCGAATCGGAATCGACGCGCGCGAAGCTGCCGCGGCTGAGATTGCGCAGCGAGACCGGCGCCTCCGATGCCGCGCCGTTGCCGCTGACCGCGAGCGTCCCCAGGGCGGCGCCGGCCCCCGGCGTGAAAGCTGCCACGAGCCCATCCGGCGCCGGCTCCCCCGCCTGCCAGCGCGACGAGAGGTCGTCCGAGTAGAGCTTCACCTTGCGCGGCGTTCCCGCCGGAAGCTGCGTGCCGGTGCCGCCGAGCCGATCGGAGACGATCGTCGTACCGCGCCAGGCGAAACCGCGCGCCGCCACGGGGTCGGGCGCGGCGACGATCTCCGGCAGCGCGAGGGGATCGAAGATGCGCAGCACGCCGAAGTTGGCGACCCCGCCGCCCGCCACCAACAGGCGCCCGTGCGGGTCGACCGCGATCGCCCGGACGACATCGGAATATGGGAGCGGGAAGGTGAGGCCCCCCGGCATCACGTTGGCGAGCGCCGAAGGGTCTGACGCATCGAGCACCGCCAGTCCCTGCTGCCCGGCGGCGAGGAAGAGAAGGTTGCCGAGCCGCGCGACGTCGTAGACATGCTCGAACGGATAGTGCCCGACCACCTGACTCGCGCGGGCGCGGAAGTCGATTTCCAGCGTCCGATTCCAGCTGTTCCCGGACGGATCGGCGATCGTCGGCCCGAGCTCGAGGTGGAGGGCGGGATCTGTCGGCCAGGCGCCGCGCGGCGTGACGACGACCACCGAACGGTCGGCGCCGAAGTCGACATCCGCGCCGAGGACGTGGTTCCCGTCGTCGAGCACCCGCACGGACCCGAGCACATCTCCCAGCGGCTCGCTCCATTCGATCTCAAGCGCCGCGGTCGCATCAACGCGCGCGCCGATCGCGAGCAAGTAGCGATGCCCGTCCTCCACGGTCGCCTGCAGCTCGAACGAGCCGTCGTGGGCCGCGGTGGTGAAGACGGCGATTTCGTCGTCGATCCCAACAAGTCGGACACGCGTCTCGGCCGCCATGGAGCCCACCGCTCCGGTGATCTCTACACCGCCGCCGGCAATGAAGAAGCTCACCCCGCGATCGAGCTCACCCGCGGCGGCCTCGGCCGCATCGAGAACGAAGAGACGGAGCGGCGAACCCGCGAGCGGGTAGGGCGTCGCCGTGTCGCCAAACGTCGCCGGCGGAACCTCGGTGACGCCGCCGTCGCCCGGCGGAGGCGTAAGCTCGCCCTCGTACAGCACGAAGCCGGAGGCGCTGTCGTGAACCGTCACCGAGACCGGGGTGCCGAGCAGCGTCGGAATGAGGACGGCGGCATTCTCGAGGAACGACGCGATGGCGCCGTTCAACACCGTGACGATCCCGGAGAGTCCGGTCTCGACGTAGGCGTTGCTCCAGAAATTCGTCGGGAAGCCTAGGAAGCCGATTGGCTCGGGCGTCCACGAGATGGTGTAGTTGCCGGCGAAGGCGAGGCCGGGAAGCATCGAGCCCGGATTGGCCGCGGCGAGCTCTGACAGGGACGGTCCCGAACCAGGATCGTCGCCAGCGGCAAAGGCACTTGCGGTGAAGACGCTAGCTGCGAACGGCGCCGCCCCCGCGGCAAGTGTCGTGAGGCGCTCGTTCTCGCGCAGGGCGAACTCGTGGAGCATCCAGCCATCCGCCCCCGCCGCCCGAACTTCGCGCAGCACCAGGATCGGCCGCGCTGCCGGCGCACCCGCAGGTGCTGGGAGAGCGAGTTCGATCGCCTTGGTCGGCGAAGCATCGCCGAAGTCGAGCGCGAAACTCACTCCCTCGACGAACGACGCGGGCAGCGCCACCGGCAACTGGCCCGTGACCCGCGGCGCCACGTGCACGACGCTCGTCCTGGAGAATGCGGCTGCCGGCACCGTGAAGGTCCAGCCGTCGATAGTGGTGAAGGTCGCGCCTTCGGCGCCGACGTAGGCGCCCCGGCCGTCGGCTGTGCGGAACGGCCCAAGGATCGCGACCACCTCGTTCGCACCAGGAACCAGCACGTGCAGCAGGAGGCGATCGGTCACCTGGGCGACGATCGACAGCTCGAAGCCACCGTCCTGTTCGGCTGAGACTGAAACCGTCGCTGCGAGGCGGGTCAGGTTCTCGACAAAGACCAGCGTCCCTGCCGGCGCCGCCCCGGGCAGCCCCTGAATCCGCGACTCGCCGTTCGTGCCCGGGGCATAGAGCAGCACGCGACTGAGGTTGACGGTCGATGGCAGCGAGGCGGTCTGCGTGGTGAACGACACCATCACCGGCGCCGCCATGCCGTGGCCCTGGAGATCCCGCACTCCTTCGCCGATCTCGAGCTCGTAAGTCGTCCCCGGTTCGAGCGAAACTGCGGGCTCAAGCGTCACCTGCGCGCCCAGGTGGTGAATGTCGAACGCCAGCGGCGGGCCGCCGACCGGCCGCAGAGTCAGCGCAGCGGCGAGCGATGCGCGCTCCACTGGCTCGCTGAACTGCACAACCGGCTCGATTCCGACCGGAATACCGCCAGCGCCGGAGGCCGGCGTCGTCGAAACGACCGACGGGCGGACGACAGCGAGCAGGAGATCGAGATCGACGCGCTCGTCGGCGACGACCACGGCAGCGCCGCTGCCCTGGTCGCCGGTCGAAGTCTTGGTCGCAGTGAGCGCGATTGGACCGACCCAAGCCGGAAAGACGTACCGTCCGTCGGTGCCGGAGAGCTGGATCCAGTCCACCGCTTCCGCGATGACGAGAGCGCTCGCTAGGGTCCCGCCGCCGACGTCGAACACAGTTCCGCGGAGGAGGCCGAACGGATTCAGCGCTCGCGCGAAGAGGTACAGGCCCCCGCGAGTCACTCCTGGCCAGGCCAGGTCGGCCGACAGGATCGCATCGCTCTGCCAGCCCGAACTCGATGGCGCAATCGTCGCGAGCGGCCGCCACCTGTCCTCGCCGCCGTCGAGCGAGTCGACGCCGAAGAGGATGCCGCCTTCTCCGGGCGCTGGCGGCTCGGAAAGCGCGAGGAAGAGGTTGGCCGGTGCAAGAAGCGTCTCGCCGGAGAAATCGACCTGCAGCGCACCTGCCCAGGCGAAGCCTGGCGGCACAGGCAGCGGCAGCGCTGCCAAAGCAGCTGACTCGAGCTGCACCGGCGTTGGGCGGACGAGGGCTCCGGCGGGGACGTCGACGCGATCACCGGATGGGTCGAGCACCGAACCACCCTGCGGGCCGAGCACGTTGCCGCGTACGCTCTCGCCGCCATAGGGCAAGACCGTGACGTTCTCTTCGCCGAGCTCGATGGGCAACCGACGCGCCGCCTCGGAGGCGCCCAGGAAAAACTGCGAGCGCGCCCCCTCCGTACTGCGGTAGACGACGAGATCGGAGCGGAAGGAGGGAGACGTGCGCGTCGAGCCGTCGAACAACTGCAGCTCTTCGGCGATCGACAGGGTGACCGTCGCACCCGAGGCCGAGGCTTCGGAGGACGTGTACACGACCGTCGCCAAGCTCCTCTGGCCTGGCAGAACGGTTTCAGGTTCAAAGCTCAGGGTTGCCGTGAGAATCGATTCGCTGGGCGGAACTGGAAGCGAGCCCAACGGCTCACCGACGACGGCCGCCGGCACCGCGAAGGGGGGCGGATCGGCTTCGACGACCGCCCAAGCTCCTGGGGAAGCGACCGGGAGCTCGAGTTCGGCGACCCCGAGCGTAGTTACTCCTTCGACTCTCCAGGACCGCGTCTCTGGATCCAGATGAACCCAGGCGATTGTCGAGCCGGGTGCGACGTCGATCGGCAAGGCGAGCACCGCTGGCAGAAGCAGTACCGCTGCTTCCGGTCCGATCCAGACCGCGGCGCGCGGCGACCAGCCGAACGGCAGGAGGCGCGGTAGTCCCTGTTCCGAGAGACTCGTCAGAGAAATCTCAGCAGGATCGGCAAGCGCCCCCGCTGGAATCACCAGATGCGCCGCCGCACCCCAAAGCGACGGCTCCGTCGCGAGCTGCCCGCCATCGGGGCCCACTGTCACCGCTGAAGAGATGGGTGTCAGTCGTGGATCGATGATATCCGCGCCCTGCTGCGCTTCTGTCGTCACGAAGCGAAAAACGGGGACGAAACCGGGGCGTTCGAAGGCTACGAGATGCGTGCCTACGGCCACCGGTACGGAGAGCGCGCCGTCGCTTGCGCTCGTCGACTCGAGAGCCGGGCCGCTCGCAGGCGCACCATTGGTGGTGAGCACCCGGGCCTTCGCGCCGGCGAGCGGGCGCCCCACAGCGTCGTCGATCACTGTGGCTACGAAGAAACTCTCCGCCGCTTCGCCGCCGAAGACCGAGACCCATGAATAGGCCAGGAGGTTTCCCGCGAGATCTCGCGGCTGGCGAAGCACCTCGACCCGGATAGCCCCCTCGGGGAGCGCTCCCGCCGCGGTATAGAGGGCGAGATCGTCTTCCAGCAACAGGCTGCCGTCGATCGCACCAGCCGCTCCCGAGACGAGAATCGAGCCTGCGAAGCTGGCTGGATCGATCGCTTCGCTGAACTGGATCGAGAAGCCGGCAGGGGTCGCCTCGACGCCCTCGACCACCGGCGCGCTGCAGTCGTGCACGACCTCGATCTCGGTGGCCAGCGACCTGTTGCCCGCGTCGTCGAGGCTAGTCACCGTGAGGCGGTTGACGGCGCCGGGGATGAGCGGCACGGCCATGCTGAATGCACCGTCCGTCGCGGCGCGAACGCGAGCCGCGCCGGCGCCGCCTGCCGCCTCCACCCAGTGCCCTGCCTCCGCGAAGCCGGCGAGCAGGATCTCATCGACGCAGAGGAATCGCGCTGGCGTCGATGGAATCGTCGGAGCCGCTGGCGCGACCGCGTCCGTGGTGGAGAATTCGAAGGTAGCGCCCGCCGCAAGCGGATTGCCCGCGAGATCGACGATGCCAGGCTCGAGGAGAAGCCGTACGAGTCCGGAAGACGGCAGCGGCGCCGCTGGAGTCAGCCGCAGCCTGGTTCCGAAGATCTCCACAGCCGCGGGCAACATCAGACCTTCGTCGGTCTCCAGGTGCAGAGCGTTGACGCTCGCTGGCCCAGGCTCTTCCGAAAGTTCAACCGAGAAGACGGTCGTCAGATCGATGCCGAGCGCTCCAGCAGGCGGCACGGTGCCGAGAACCGTCGGGGCGATCGTGTCGCGCACGACCATCCTCGTCCGCACGCCTTCATTGC
>Ga0073905_10000921_pt1 | contig 14522 bp, 14 predicted proteins | sample KloWWTupernatant_FD_65482 | JGI IMG/M metagenome (GOLD analysis project Ga0073905, IMG submission 65482) | Active sludge microbial communities from Klosterneuburg, Austria, studying microevolution and ecology of nitrifiers - Klosterneuburg... | ecosystem: Engineered > WWTP > Aerobic digester >... | reverse complement strand
AGGTTGAAAGCCATGCGAGTGATAACCAAGGCACTCACATTCGACGACGTCCTGCTCGTCCCCGCCCACTCCACCATCCTTCCCCGCGATGTCAGCCTGGCGACCCAGGTGTCGCGTAACATCCGCCTGAACATTCCGCTGGTATCGGCCGCGATGGACACCGTGACCGAGGCGCGCCTTGCCATCGCCCTGGCGCAGGAAGGCGGCATCGGCATCGTGCACAAGAACCTGCCGGCGCGTGCCCAGGCAGCCGAGGTGGCCAAGGTCAAGCGCTTCGAATCGGGGGTGCTGAAAGACCCGATCACCATACCGCCCGACATGCCGGTTCGCGAAGTGCTGAACCTGACCCGCCAGTACAGGTTTTCCGGCCTGCCCGTGCTCGAAGGCGCCAGGGTCGTCGGCATCGTTACCAACCGCGACCTGCGCTTCGAGACCAATCTGGATCAGCCGGTGCGCAACATCATGACGCCGCGAGAGCGGCTCGTCACCGTCAAGGAGGGCTGCAATCCGGACGAGGCCAAGGCGCTGATGCACAAGCACAGGCTCGAACGCGTGCTGGTCGTGAATAGCGACTTCGAGTTGCGCGGCCTGATCACCGTAAAGGACATCCTCAAGTCCACCGAGCATCCCTTCGCCTGCAAGGACAACCTTGGCCGCCTGCGTGTCGGCGCAGCCATCGGCGTCGGCCCGGGAACGGATGAGCGCGCCGAACTGCTAGTCGAGGCAGGGGTGGATCTGCTGGTGGTTGACACCGCCCACGGCCATTCCCAGGGTGTGCTTGAGCGCGTTCAATGGGTCAAGAAGCGCTTTCCCCAAGTCGATGTGATCGGTGGAAATATTGCGACCGCCAATGCAGCGCGCGCCCTGGTCGAGCACGGCGCCGATGGCGTCAAGGTCGGCATCGGCCCGGGCTCGATCTGCACCACCCGCATTGTGGCAGGTGTCGGCGTGCCCCAAATTACGGCCATCGACAGCGTCGCCACTGCGCTGCGTGATTCCGGTGTTCCCCTCATCGCCGACGGCGGCATCCGCTATTCCGGCGACATCTCCAAGGCGATTGCTGCCGGCGCCTATGCCGTGATGCTGGGCGGCCTGTTCGCCGGCACCGAGGAAGCGCCTGGCGAAATAGAGCTCTTCCAGGGGCGGTCCTACAAATCCTACCGCGGCATGGGGTCCCTCGGCGCCATGCAGCAGGGAGCTGCGGATCGCTATTTCCAGGAAGCCGATGCGAACGTCGACAAGCTGGTACCGGAGGGCATCGAGGGCCGCGTTCCCTACAAGGGCCCGGTCGGCGCCGTGATTCACCAGCTGATGGGCGGCCTGCGCGCCAGCATGGGCTATGTCGGATCGAACGGCATCGACGAGATGCGCAGCCGCGCCGAATTCGTCGAAATCACCTCGGCGGGGGTGCGCGAATCCCACGTCCATGACGTGCAGATCGTCAAGGAAGCGCCCAACTACCGCGTCGAATAAGGCCCCCTGCGGGCGTTTCAGTCATGCACAAAAAGATACTCATCCTCGATTTCGGCGCCCAGTATTCGCAGTTGATCGCCCGCCGCGTGCGCGAGCAGCAGGTCTATTGCGAACTGCATCCCTATGATGTTTCCGAAGCCTTCATCCGCGAGTTCGCACCCGTCGGCATCATCCTCTCCGGCGGACCGAACTCGGTTTATGAAGAGGAAGCCTACCGCGCCGCCCAGGTTGTTTTCGAACTGGGCGTACCGGTCCTGGGCATCTGCTACGGCATGCAGACCATGGCCGCGCAACTGGGCGGCAAGGTGGAAGGCGCCAAGAAACGCGAGTTCGGCTATGCGGAAATCCGCGCCCGCGGCCACTCCAAGCTGCTGGAAGGCATCCAGGACAGCGTCAATGCTGCAGGCCACGGCCTGCTCGACGTTTGGATGAGCCACGGCGACAAGGTGACCGAACTGCCGCCGGCCTTCAAGATCATTGCCAGCAACGATGCCACGCCCATCGCCGGCATGGCGGACGAATCCCGCCGCTTCTACGGCGTCCAGTTCCATCCCGAGGTAACGCACACCATCCAGGGCAGGGCCATCATCGCCCGCTTCGTGCTGGACATCTGCGGCTGCACCGGCGACTGGAACATGCCGGACTACATCGACGAAGCCGTCGAAAAAATTCGCGCGCAGGTCGGGACGGAGGAGGTGATCCTCGGCCTGTCCGGCGGCGTCGATTCCTCGGTGGCGGCGGCGCTGATCCATCGCGCCATCGGCGACCAGCTCACCTGCGTCTTCGTCGACAACGGCCTGCTGCGCCTGAACGAGGCGGAACAGGTGATGAAAACCTTCGCCCGCAGCCTTGGCGTCAAGGTCATCCATGTCGATGCTGCCGATCAGTTCCTCGGCAAGCTGGCCGGTGTCACCGAGCCCGAACGGAAACGCCGCATCATCGGGGCTGACTTTGTCGAGGTGTTTCAGGCAGAGGCGCAGAAGCTGCCGAAAGCCAAGTGGCTGGCGCAAGGCACCATCTACCCGGACGTGATCGAATCCGCCGGCGCCAAGACCAAGAAGGCCCACACCATCAAGTCGCACCACAATGTCGGCGGCCTGCCGGACACCCTGCACCTCAAGCTGCTGGAGCCCCTGCGCGAGCTGTTCAAGGACGAGGTGCGCGAACTCGGTGTCGCACTCGGCCTGCCGCACGACATGGTGTATCGCCATCCCTTCCCGGGCCCCGGCCTGGGCGTGCGCATCCTCGGCGAAGTGAAGCGTGAATACGCCGACCTGTTGCGCCGCGCCGACGCCATCTTCATCGACGAGCTGCGTGCGGCCGAGTGGTACGACAAGACCTCCCAGGCCTTCGCCGTCTTCCTGCCGGTGCGTTCCGTCGGCGTCATGGGCGACGGCCGCACCTACGAAAACGTGGTGGCCCTGCGCGCCGTGCAGACCCAGGACTTCATGACGGCCCAGTGGGCGGAGTTGCCCTACAGCCTGCTGGCCAAGGTGTCCAACCGCATCATCAACGAGGTGCGCGGCATCAACCGCGTGGTCTACGACATCTCCGGCAAGCCGCCGGCGACCATCGAGTGGGAGTAGGGCGGTTCAGCCGAAGCGGTTGGCCAGCCTGCCCACGCCCTCGATTACAACCTCCACCAGATCGCCTTCCTCGATCGGGCCGGCGCCGAGCGAAGTGCCGCAGGCAATGATGTCGCCCGGCATCAGCGTCATGTCCTGCGACAGCCGGCTGACGATGGCGCGCGGCGCGAAGAACATGTCGGCCACAGGATAGTTCTGCTTCTCCATGCCGTTCACCAGCGTCTTCACCGTCAGCGTATCCGGCTCGAGGCCGGTGACGATGACCGGGCCGAACGGTCCGAAGGTATCGAAGCTCTTGGCGCGACACCATTGCGGAAAACTGGTGTCGCTGCGCAGGATGTGCCGGGCCGTGACGTCGTTGACGCAGGTATAACCGAGGATATGGCGGTCCGCCTCGGTCTCGCTGACGCTCCGGCAGGGCTTGCCGATGACTATGCCCAGTTCGCCCTCGAAGACAACCGGGCCTGCGTAGCCCGTCGGCCGTCGGATCAGCTCCCCATGGGCCGCGAAGCAGTTGGGCGTCTTGACGAACCAGAGCGGGTGTTCGGGCCGCTGCAGGCTTTCGACCTCGGCACGCGCCGCGAAATTGTTCCACAGGCCGATCATCTTCGTCGGCTGGCAGGGCGGCAGGAGGGCCACGGCTTCCAAGGTCAGGCGCTCGCCGGTCGGCTGCGCACCGGCAAACGGATCGCCTGCACAGACCTCGATGGTATCCTTGTCGAACATGCCGAACTTGGTCGAACCCTGGTGTAAAAAGCGCAGCCAGACTGTCATGATGCTTCCATCCTCGCGAACCCCGCAGCAGGGGCGTGAATTTAACGCCACATCCTCCTTCGAAGCAAGGGAAAGACATTCATGACTGCATCGGAATCCATCGACGCCGGCTTCATGGCCGAGGCGCTGCGCCTGGCGCGTGAGGGCGGCACGCTGGGAGAAGTGCCGGTGGGCGCCGTGGTGGTCAGGGACGGAGAAGTTATCGGGCGCGGTTTCAACGCGCCGATTTCACGCCAGGACCCGACCGCACATGCGGAAATCCTTGCCCTTCGGGACGCGGCCCGCCGCCTGGGGAATTACCGGCTGCCCGGCTGCGAGCTCTACGTCACCCTGGAGCCCTGCGTGATGTGTGCCGGGGCCATCATTCACGCACGCATTGCCAGGGTGGTGTTCGGCGCAAGGGACCCGAAAACGGGCGCCTGCGGCAGTGTGGTCAATCTCTTCGGCGAGCCGCGCCTGAATTTTCATGCGGCCATCGAGGAGGGCGTACTCGCTGGCGAATGCAGCGCGCTTCTGACGAACTTCTTTGCCGCCAGGCGCGGCAGAACGGAAACCGCCTGAAATGAAAATCCGCATCAACCTCTCCCGCCAGACGCTGGAACTCTTCGACGATTCCGGGAAATGCCTGCGCAACTACGCAGTTTCGACCTCCAAGATGGGGCCGGGTGAACAGCGCGGCAGCTTCCGAACGCCGCGCGGCCGCCATATCGTTCGCGCGAGGATTGGCGAGGGGCAACCCGAGAACGCCGTCTTCGTCCGGCGGCGGCCGACGGGCGAAATCTATTCGCGGGAACTTGCGGACCGGCATCCGGGGCGCGACTGGATCCTGACGCGCATCCTTTGGCTGTCGGGATGCGAACCGGGACGCAATCGCCTGGGAGATGTGGATACGATGCGCCGTTTTGTCTATATCCACGGCACGCCTGACGGCACCGAGTTGGGGCAGCCAAATTCGATCGGATGCATCCGCATGCGCAATGCCGACATACTCGAACTGTTCGACCTCGTGCCGGCCCGAGCCGTTGTGGAAATCACCGAGTAGGCGGCCTCGAGACGGGGAAGACGAACGCCCGCCTTTCTCCCGGCTGGCTATCCGGCAGGAACCCCTGCTCGCTGAAGCGCACATTTCCGGCAGCATCCCTCAGCAGGATCGTAGCCGAGCGCGTACCGTAGCCGGGCAAACTCACAAAGGCCGCCGAGAGCAGCCGCTCCCATTCGAGGCTGACGCCTGTGCGCGGCAGCGCCTCGTCGGGCGCGATGCTGTCGTCGCGCAGGAGGGCGAATAGCGGCGCTTCGTCGGGCAGGGCGTGAAGGGCTGCATTCAGGGCCGACTTGCCACGGGCCACCTTGGGCCAGGGGGTATCGAGCAAATGGTTCGACAGGCCATACACGCCGGGCGCGAGCGCCTGTTCGCCTTCTCCGCAATTCGAAAAGCACCACAGGCTTTCCATATCTCCGAAGAGGAGGTTGAAGCCGTTATGGGCCGAGGCCACGGCTTCGAGTTCGGCCAGGTACTCCCGCGGACTTTGCGTGCCGGATAGGAAGCGGTAGACCAGTTCTCCGCGCGAGGGCGCGCCGGTTTTATTGCGCGCAGGATCGCGAAAGTTGGTCAGCGCAGCAAAGCGGCCTCCGCGTGTCACCCCCAACCAGGTGCCGCCGGCCTCGAGATCGCGCCCGGCCAGCACATCGGGCGCATCGGCCCAAAAGTCAGCCGCTGCAGTACGGCGGGAAAAGAACTCGTCGCGGTTGGCTGCCACCACCAGGGGATAGTCGGGATGGGCCTGCCAGGCAAGCAGGATCAGGCACATGGCCCGCGTTCGCTAGTCAAGTGGGTAGGGCAGGGCAAGGAATGACAACCGGGGGCCATCGGCGCTGCCGACGCGCACATCGCCGGCTTCGGCGCTCGACATCAGCATCGAGGCAAGCAGTTCACAGCCGCCCGACGGACTGGGCGCGGCTTCGATGACCTTGCCGCAGGACTGGTCCGCCAAGTCGGGGCTGAAGAGGTCCGTGCCGGGCTGCGGGCAGTCGCTCTGGACACTCGCGCGATAGGTACGGCGCTTGACCTTGCCGAGGTATTTCGTGCGTGCCACGATTTCCTGGCCGGGATAGCAACCCTTGGTAAAGCTGACGCCGCCGATCAATTCGAGATTGGCCATCTGCGGCACGAATTCTTCCTGGGTTGCCGAAGTGATATGCGGAACACCGGCCGCGATCTCCAACCAGCGCCAGGCTGGCGTGCCGACAGGTCTTGCCAGACTGGCCAGCTTGTTCCACACCGGCACGGCAGCATTGGCATGAACCGCCAACTGGATCCGATGTTCGTCGAGACGGATCGCCGTTCCAGCGTCGAAACGCAGCACATCGTACTGGGAGGAGGGAATGCCTGCCCCCAGCGCCTTGAGAGCGGCTGCCGCCCCGGTTCCGGCAATGCCCAGGAGGACGATATCGCTGTTGGCATCCGAGAGTTTCACCTTCGAACGCAGTACGTACATGCCGAGTTTCTTGAGCATTCCCGGCTGAATGTCAGACGAGAGTTGGAGCAGGTAGTCCTGGCCTTCGCGCCAAATCAGAAAATCGGCCAGGAGGCGGCCTTTAGGGCTGCAGAAGCCGCAGCGCTCGGCGCGCTCCCGGCCAAGATGCTGTACATCATTCGAGAACAGATTGTGCAGGAAACTGGCGGCGTCCTCTCCGGTGGCGCGAATCACCCCGAACTGCGTCAACGGTGCCAGCACCGTATCCCCTGCGGCGGCCTTGAGCTCGGCTTGCGCGTCGCCGAAATCGCATGCTTCGCCCGCTTCAAGGCGGGCGCCAACGCTTGCGAGGAAGTCCTGCCAATTGCTGGAGTTCATGGTTTCTTCGTCTGGTTGAGCGGTAGGTTATTATAGCTTTTGTGCCTCCCCTCATTTTTTCAACCCTCCTCCAATAATGCGCTGGTTGCTTCGCCTGCTCGGCTTGTCGTTTGCAACTGCGCTCGGTTTCCTTGGCTGGATGGGGTATTTCGCCACCCAGCCGCTCGCGCTCCAGGCCAGCCCGCTTGATTTCACGGTAAAGGCCGGCAGCACCCTGCGCAGCGCCTCACGCCAGATCGAAGAAGCAGGCGTGGCCATGCCTGCCTGGCAATTCACACTGTTAGGGCGTGCCCTGGGCAAAGCGGCGGAAATCAAAGCCGGCAGCTATCAGCTGGCTGAGGGCGTCACCCCGCTGAAGTTGCTGGAAAAGCTCACCCGGGGCGACGTTACGCAGGCGGAAATCGTACTGCTGGAAGGCTGGACATTCCGCCAAATGCGTGCAGCACTCGATGCCCATGCTCACGTCCGGCACGACACGGCAGGCCTGACGGAACGCCAAATCATGGAGAAATTGGGAGTCGAAGGGGCGGCAGAAGGCCGCTTTTTCCCGGACACCTACTTGTTCGCCAAGGGATCCAGCGATCTCGAGGTACTCAAGCGGTCCTACCGCCAGATGGAAAAATTGCTGCTCACGGAATGGGGGCGGCGGCAAGCCAACCTGCCCTATGCATCGCCTTACGAGGCGCTCATCATGGCCTCCATCGTTGAAAAGGAAACCGGCCAGTCACAGGACCGGGCGCAGATTGCCTCCGTATTCATCAACCGCCTGAAAAAGTGCATGCTGCTCCAGACCGATCCGACGGTGATCTATGGTTTGGGCGAGCGTTTCGATGGCAACCTGCGCAAGCGCGATCTTCAGGCGGATGGCCCCTACAATACCTATACGCGGACCGGCTTGCCGCCAACGCCGATTGCCATGCCTGGCCTGGCTTCTATTCAGGCGACGCTGAACCCTGTCAGGACGGATGCGTACTATTTCGTTGCCCGCGGTGACGGATCGAGCCAGTTCTCACGAACGCTGGAGGAGCACAATCGTGCCGTGGCGAAATACCAACTGAAAAAAGGGAATTGAATGCGCGGCAAGTTCATCACGCTGGAAGGCATAGACGGCGCCGGTAAAAGCACCCACCATGCGTGGCTCGTCGAGTTTCTGAAGCAGCAGGGGAAAGCAGTTGTTGCAACGCGAGAGCCGGGGGGCACTGAACTGGGGGAAAAGCTGCGCGCCCTGCTGCTGTCTGAGCCCATGCACCTGGAAACCGAGGCGCTGCTGATGTTTGCCGCCCGGCGGGAACACCTGGATAAACTGATCCTGCCGGCTCTAGCGCATGGGAAATGGGTTGTTTCCGACCGCTTCACTGATGCCACTTACGCCTATCAGGGAGACGGCAGGGGCCTGGCCCCGGAGAAAATCAAGGCTCTGGAACGTTGGGTGCAGGGGGACTTTCAGCCGGATTTGACGTTTGTTTTCGATCTGCCGACGGAAATCGCCTGCGAACGGCTGGCAAAAACGGGGTCGGCTCCGGACCGGTTCGAGCGGGAAACCCGGGAATTTTTCGAGCGAGTCAGGGAATCCTATTTACGAAGGGCTGCGATCGAACCCGACAGAATCAAGGTTATCGACTCAAGGCTTAGCATTCCCGAAATCAAGAAACAACTTGAGAATATAGTCGCAAGTAACTGAATAAATGATTTATTCTTGGCATAAAGAGCTGTGGAGAAAGTTGTTCGAGCGCGCCGGGCAATGGCCCCACGCCTTGCTATTGGCGGGACCACATGGTGGCGGAAAACAGGATTTTGCCCATGCTCTGGCCACCAGGCTGCTGTGTGAAAAGGCGACCGGAAACGAGCAGGCTTGCGGGGCATGCCCTTCCTGCAACTGGATGTCCAGTGGCAACCACCCTGACTTCAGGCTAATCGAACCAGGCGGAGACGAATTGGATGATCCTGAATCCGACGCGGAACCTGCCATGCAGAAAAAAAAATCCGAACAGATTCGTATCAACCAGGTTCGGGCACTGAATGATTTCCTTGGGATCGGCACGCATCGCCAGGGGGCCCGGATCATTATCATTCAGCCGGCCGAAGCCATGAACCAGGCGACAGCCAATTCACTTCTTAAAATGCTTGAAGAACCATCTTCAAGTACTATGTTTATATTGATAACTAATAACAAAAGAAGGCTTCTTCCAACAATCCTCAGCCGTTGCCAGACGCTTGTCTTTGCGAAACCTGCCATGGATCAGGCCTTGACCTGGTTACGCGAATGCGGCACGCCCCACGCTGAGGATTTGCTGGCCCACGCAGGTGGCATGCCGCTTACCGCCCGCAGTGAGGCCGGGGACTGGGATCGGTTGGACGGGTTTTATCGAGACTTGGCGCAACTTGAACACGCCGGCCCGGTAACGATTGCCGGACGCTGGGAATCCTGGTTGAAAGAAAACAAGGAAGAGGAACCCACCATCGACAAACGTACCCTGGTTATCTGGATGCAGAAATGGGTGTTCGATCTGGTTGCAATGAATTTGTGTGGCCAGGCTGTTTTCCATATCCATAAATTGCAGGAGGTTCGAACTGCCGCAGGGCGGGCCTCAGTCAGTGCCTTGATTGACTGCTACAATGACTTGCTGCGAATCAGGGCGGTATCGCAACACCCCTTGAATCCGCGCCTGTTTCTGGAAGACATGCTGTCTCGCTATGCGAGAGCAGCCTCGAGCGGGAGATAACGGAGTCCATGTCTGAGCCTGCCAAACCCCAGCCAATCGGCGCGCGCCCGAGTGTTCTGTCTTTAAATATAAATTCAAAATCAGCACTTTACGCTGCCTACATGCCTTACTTGAAGCGCGGCGGAATATTTGTGCCGACAGCCAAACCCTACACTATCGGCGATGAGGTGTTCATGCTGCTGTCGTTGATGGATGAGCCGGGAAAATTGCCGATAGCCGGCTCAGTAGTTTGGGTTACCCCGGCTGGAGCCCAAAACAACAAAACGCAGGGCATAGGGGTCCAATTTAGCGAAGACGAGTCTGGCCAGGCTGCCCGTCATAAGATCGAAACCATCCTGGCCGGATATCCCGCAGGTCGCCAGACCCACACCATCTAGTATTTTCGCCGATGCTGGTTGATTCGCATTGCCACCTCGATTTCCCGGAGCTGGCAAATCGCATCGATCAAGTCCTCTCATCCATGGAGCGCGCCAGGGTTGGCGCAGCCTTGTGCATCGGGGTTAGCCTGGAAAAAATGCCTGATGTGCTATCGTTGGCCGAGCAGCATGAAAATCTTTTTGCATCGGTCGGTGTCCACCCGGAACACCAGGACTGTCGTGAACCGGATGTGGCAACCTTATTGCGCTATGCACAGCATCAGCGGGTGATAGGCATCGGTGAAACCGGACTGGATTACTACTGGCACAAGGACAGGCCCGAGTGGCAGCGAGAACGCTTTCGCACCCACATCAGGGCCGCAAGGGAATCACACAAGCCATTGATTATTCATACAAGAGATTCTGCCGAGGACACCTTGCGCATCATGCGTGAGGAGGGTGCCGAAGCTGTCGGCGGGATAATGCATTGCTTTACCGAAACACAAGCGGTGGCGGACAGTGCGCTGTCACTTGGCTTTTACATTTCATTTTCAGGTATTGTGACGTTCAAGAACGCCAAACAACTCAAGCAGGTCGCAAGGTCAATTCCCTTGAATCGCATTCTCGTGGAAACCGATTCGCCTTATCTGGCACCGGTGCCGTATCGCGGCAAGCCCAATGAGCCGGCTTATGTCAGGCACGTAGCCAATGAAATTGCCTTGCTCAGGGAAATGGACGTACTGGAGATCGAGCAAGCCACCACACAGAACTTCTGCCGTTTATTCAAGGTTGCAATCAATTGATAACTCGTTATTTTTCATATCTTAATCGTCAGGCGCGGAGAGCCCTGTTGGGCATCGCTTTGGGCATCTGTGCCGGCATCGCAACGGCTGGCGTCTATGACGACCTCCTGAAGGCACTCGAAGACAACAATACTGAAGCTGTCACGACCATTCTCCAGCGTGGCATGGATGTGAATACGGTCGACAAGTCCGGCAACTCGCTCCTGATGCTGGCGGTAGAAAAAGGTAATGTCGAGCTCGTGAGATTCCTGATCGAGCATCGAGCGCGCGTTCGGGTAAGAAACCAGTATGGCGATACGCCATTGATGTACGCTGCATTGAAGGGCCATATCGACATCGTCAAGCTGTTGGTGGCTGCAGGCGGGGAGATCAACCATCCTGGCTGGACACCTCTGATCTATGCAGCTTTCGAAGGCCGAGATGACGTGGTCGAATTCCTTGTTTCCAAAGGTGCCGACCTCAATGCCCTGGCGCCTAACCAGGCTACCGCCTTGATGCTTGCTTCAAGAAATGGCCATTTGGGTACCGTCACATTGCTGCTCAAGGCCAACGCCAACCCGAATATCAGAACGCCTGACGGAGCTTCAGCCCTGAAGTGGGCTGCGGACGGAAAGCATGATCAAATCGTCGAAATGCTTACGAAAGCTGGGGCAACGAAATGAAATGAATCGCCCTGCCTTTCACGCCATAATATTACGTATAATCTGTATTATGTTTAATTTAATGAACCCTGCATCCTTGACAGGACCGCCCTATTGAACCGGTTATGCGTTAGGCGAGAAAGGCCTCATTGATATGGTGCCCGGAGCCGGAATCGAACCGGCATGACCGTTTCCGGTCGAGGGATTTTAAGTCCCTTGCGTCTACCAATTTCGCCATCCGGGCAAATGAAGGCTCGAAACGAAAAGGATTGGAGGCGGGGGTCGGAATCGAACCGGCGTAGACGGCTTTGCAGGCCGCTGCATAACCACTTTGCTACCCCGCCGCGGTTTGACCGGGCACTCTTCGAAACTAAAAGGGGAAAACGCAGTGACATACGCTTTCCCCCGGGGAATCTGGAGCGGGAAAGGAGTCTCGAACTCCCGACCTCAACCTTGGCAAGGTTGCGCTCTACCAACTGAGCTATTCCCGCGGAACAGGCGTGCATTATAGCGGCGCCGACTTCCATGTCAAGTTTTGCGCCCTTCCTTCAGGTCTTTTCCGCGATGTGCGGCCATGCCTTTCGCAAGTAGTAAACCATCGACCACAAGGTGAGCAGCGCGGCAAGGTAAACCAGCCAGGTCCCGACCCGCTGCGGATCAAGAAACGCCAGTCGATCATGGTAGAGAAGCATCGGGATGGCCACCATCTGGCTTGCTGTCTTCACCTTGCCCAGCAAGGATACGGTGACGCTGCGGGCAGCACCGATCTTGGCCATCCACTCGCGCAATGCTGATATGGCGATTTCACGGCCGATGATGATGAAGGCGACAAAGGCATCCGCACGATCGAGCTGCACCAGGATGATCAGGGCCGCAGCCACCATCAGCTTGTCCGCAACGGGATCAAGGAAGGCGCCGAAGGCTGAGGTCTGCTGCAAGGTACGCGCAAGATAGCCGTCCAGCCAATCGGTGACTGCTGCCACGACGAAAATGACCGTGGCCGCCAGATTCTGCTCGTGCGGAAGCAGCCAGTCGTGGGGAAAGTAGAAGACGCCGACGAACAGCGGTATGAGGAGGATACGACCCCATGTCAGCAGGTTGGGTATGTTGAGAGGCATCTTCCGTTCTTGTTTGTCGTTCAGTGCAGCTGATTGTAAATCTCTTCGGCAAGTTTGCGGCTGATGCCTTCGACGCGGCAGAGATCCTCCACGGTGGCCGACCGCACACCCTGCAGGCCGCCGAACTGCGCCAGCAGGCGTTTGCGCTTGGCCGGGCCGACGCCGGGAATATCCTCCAGGCTCGAGCGACTGCGCGCTTTCGCGCGGCGCGCGCGATGTCCGGCGATGGCGAAACGATGCGCTTCGTCCCGTATCTGCTGGATCAGATGCAGTGCCGGATCGCTCGCAGGCAGGGTCAGGGATTCGTCTGAGCCCGGGAGCAGCAGGGTTTCCAGCCCGGGCTTGCGCGCTTCGCCCTTCGCCACGCCGACGGCGGGAAGATCGGCCAGGCCCAGTTCGGCGAGAACCTCGCGCGCGGCGCCGACCTGCCCCTTGCCGCCGTCGATCATGATCAGATCGGGGCGGACGCCCTCCCCGGCCGCAACCTTTTCATAGCGGCGCATCAATGCCTGGCGCATCGCCGCATAGTCGTCGCCGGGCGTGATGCCGGCGATGTTGTAGCGCCGATACTCGCTCGTCTTCATGGCGCCATCGACGCACACCACACAGGAAGCGACCGTGGCCTCCCCCATGGTGTGACTGATGTCGAAACATTCGATGCGCCGCAATGTTTCCGTGACCCCCAGTGCCGCGCGCAGGCGTTCCAGGCGCCCTTCGGCATTGGTTTTCTGCATGGCCTGCGCCTCGATGGCCAGGCGGGCATTGCGTTCCGCCACGGCCAGCCAGGCGCGCTCCATCTCGTTGCGGGGGGGCTGCAAGGATACGGCATGGCCAGCCGCCTCGGCGAATGTCGTCTTCCAATCCCCCGGCAACTCAATATTGAGCAGGATGCGCGGCGGCGGGGGGTGGTCTGCGTAATGCTGCTCGAGGAAGGCCAGCAAGGCGTCCTCTGCCACGCACTCCTGGGCGTTCTGCGGGAAGTGCGCCTTGTCGCCGAGATGCCGCCCGCCCCGCACCATCGCATGATTGATGACCAGCAGGCCGCGCTCGGCCACGGCAGCAACGATATCGACGTCCTCTTCCCGCGCACTTTCGACATACTGTCGATGCAGCACGTTCTGCAGGGAGCGGACCTGGTCGCGCAGCGCCGCCGCCTTTTCGTAGTTCAGACGTTCCGCCTCAGACTGCATTGCATCGGTCAGATGCTCGATGACCTCGCTGTGCCGGCCCTTGAGAAAAATCTCGGCAAGGCGCACGTCGGCCGCATAGTCGGCCTCGGAGATCAGGCCGACGCAGGGCGCGCTGCAGCGGCCGATCTGGTGCAGCAGGCAGGGGCGCGAGCGGTTCTGGTACACCGGGTTCTCGCAGGTGCGCAGCAGGAAGATGCGCTGCAGCAGGTGAATGCTTTCGCGCACCGCCTGCGCATTCGGGAAAGGACCGAAGTAGCGTGCGCCCTTGTCGAAGCTGCCGCGGTGGAAGGCAATGCGCGGGTAGGGATCGGCCGACAGCGCGATGTAGGGATAGGACTTGTCGTCGCGGAAGAGGATGTTGAACTTCGGCGCCAGGCGCTTGATGAGGTTGTTTTCGAGGATCAGCGCCTCGGCTTCCGAGCGGGTGGCGGTCACCTCGACGCTGGCCACCTGCCCCACCATGAGCCGGATGCGCGGGCTGAGATTGGTTTTCTGGAAATACGAGGCGACGCGCTTCTTCAGCACCTTGGCCTTGCCGACGTAGAGCACCTGGCCGGCGGCATCCAGCATGCGGTAGACCCCGGGTTCCTCGGGCAGGGAACGGATCAGGGTCTTGCTGTCGAACATGTCAGTTCTTCAGGTCGGCGCGAATGGCTTCGAAGACCGCATGGAAGGCCGGCTCGGTCAGCCGGCGGGTCTGTGTGTTGTAGCGGCTGCAGTGGTAACTGTCGTGCAGGATGCGCCCGTCCGGCAGGACATGGCGGGCACCGTGGGCGAACTTGCAGGCGCTGCGCTTCAAAGTCAGTCCCGCCAGCACGGCGTTGTGCGCCACCAGGCCCAGGGCCAGGATGGTGCGCGCCTCGGGTGCCGCCGCCAGCTCTTTCGCCAGGAAACGGTTGCAGGTCCTGATTTCGGATGTTTCCGGCTTGTTCTCCGGCGGCACGCACTTCACGGCATTCGTAATGCGGCAGCCGGTCAGTTCCAGTCCGTCGTCTGCAGAGACCGA
>Ga0073905_10000917_pt1 | contig 14531 bp, 13 predicted proteins | sample KloWWTupernatant_FD_65482 | JGI IMG/M metagenome (GOLD analysis project Ga0073905, IMG submission 65482) | Active sludge microbial communities from Klosterneuburg, Austria, studying microevolution and ecology of nitrifiers - Klosterneuburg... | ecosystem: Engineered > WWTP > Aerobic digester >... | reverse complement strand
CTGGTGCTGGGCGCTTTCCGCCGCGACGAGGCGGGCAATATCTACAATGCCGCAATCAGCCTCGGCAGCGCGCCGGTGCAGCATTACGCCAAGCAGCATCTGGTGCCCTTCGGCGAGTATTCGCCACCGCTATTTGGCTGGTTCTACCGCCTGGCGAACATTCCCATGTCGGACCAGACGCGTGGTGCGCCCGACCCTTCGCCGATGGCCCTGAATGAACAGCGCGTGGCGCTCAACATCTGCTACGAGGATTTGTTTGGCGCCGAGCTGATCCGGGCCTTGCCGCAGGCGACACTGTTGCTGAACATCTCCAATCTCGCCTGGTACGACGACTCCTTCGCCCAGCCGCAGCACCTGCAAATTGCCCGCGTGCGTGCGCTGGAAACCGGTCGGCCCATGCTGCGCGCGACCAATACCGGCATGACTGCGCTTGTCCTGCCAGACGGCAGCGTCAGCGCGGTGCTGCCGGCGTTCGAGCGCAGCGTGCTGCGCACAACGGTGCGCGGCTATGCCGGGCAGACGCCATTTGCGCGCTGGGGCGACCACCCGGCGCTGCTTGCGGCGCTGCTCGCGCTGGCCTTGATCGGCATGCGGCGCGCGCGTCGCTTCGAATCCCAGTAAAATCGAAATCTTTGTGTGCGCTGCGTGGCCGCAAGGCCTCCGAGACCATGACTATCGAATCCCGACTCGTGAAACCGACTTTCCAGCAAGTGATCCTCACGCTCCAGCACTTCTGGGGCGAGCGAGGCTGCGTGCTGCTGCAGCCCTACGACCTCGAAGTGGGGGCCGGCACCAGCCATACTGCCACTTTCCTGCGCGCGATCGGCCCCGAGCCCTGGAGCGCAGCCTACGTGCAGCCCTCGCGCCGCCCCAAGGACGGTCGCTACGGTGAGAACCCCAACCGCCTGCAGCACTACTACCAGTTCCAGGTGGTGATGAAGCCCTCGCCGCTTAACATCCAGGAGTTGTACCTGGACTCGCTGCGCGCGCTGGGCATCGACCCGGGCGTGCACGACATCCGCTTCGTTGAGGATGACTGGGAGAATCCCACGCTGGGCGCCTGGGGCCTGGGCTGGGAGGTGTGGCTCGACGGCATGGAAGTCACCCAGTTCACCTACTTCCAGCAAGTCGGCGGCCTCGACTGCAAGCCGGTGCTGGGCGAAATCACTTACGGCATCGAACGTCTGGCGATGTACCTGCAGGGCGTGGAAAACGTCTACGACCTGGTGTGGTCGATCGCACCTGACGGGCGCAAGGTGAGCTACGGCGACGTCTACCATCAGAACGAAGTCGAGCAATCGACCTTCAACTTCGAGCACAGCAACGTCGACTTCCTGTTCTCGCTGTTCGCCAATTACGAGTCCGAGGCCCGGCGTGTCGTGGACCTCGGCCTGGCGCTGCCCGCCTACGAGATGGTGTTGAAGGCGGCTCATACCTTCAACATGCTCGATGCCCGCGGTGCCATTTCGGTGACCGAGCGCGCCGCCTACATCGGCCGCATTCGCAACCTGTCGCGTGCCGTCGCCCAGGCGTATTTCGAATCCCGCGAAGCCCTCGGCTTCCCGATGCTGAACGCCACCAAGGAGGCCGCGTGATGACTGGCGCGACCGCAACGCTGCTTGTTGAACTGCTCACCGAAGAGCTGCCGCCCAAGGCCTTGCCGCGTCTGGGCGAGACCTTTGCCACGCGGATCGCCGAAGGCCTGAAGGCCAGGGGTCTCGCTCCGCTCGATGCGGCCTTTCGCACCTACGCCAGCCCGCGCCGCCTCGCGGTGACGGTTGCCCACGTGGCCGCAGAGGGCGCCGCCAAGGAAGTCACCGAGAAGCTGATGCCGGTGTCCGTCGCGCTCGACGCCGAGGGCAAGCCGACGCCTGCGCTGCTGAAGAAGATGGAAGCGAAGGGCATCTCCGCCGACGCCGTCGCGCACTTCGAGCGTCGCGTGGACGGCAAGGCCGAAGCTTTGTTCCATACTGCCAGCGTGGCGGGTGCGAAGCTCGCCGATGTGCTGTCGGTCATCGTCCAGGACGCGATCAAGGCCTTGCCGATTCCAAAGGTGATGCGCTGGGGCGATGGTGAAGCCACCTTCGTGCGCCCGGTTCACAAACTCACGCTGCTGCATGGTGCGGACGTGGTGCCGGGGCGCGTGCTCGATCTGGATTCCGGCCGCACGACCCGCGGCCACCGCTTCATGAGCCGCGGTGACATCGATATCGCCACGGCCGATGCCTACGAGCCGACGTTGCTCGCCGAAGGCAAGGTCATTCCCAACTTTGCTGAACGCCGTGCCGACATCGAGCGCCAGTTGCTCGCCGAGTCAGCCCGGCAAGGGGCGTTGCTCAACGAGTATGCCGATCTCCTCGACGAGGTGGCTGCGCTGGTCGAGCACCCCACGGTCTACGTTGGTGAATTCGAGGCCGAATTTCTGGACGTGCCGCAGGAGTGCCTGATCCTGACGATGCGGGCGAACCAGAAATATTTCCCGCTCTTCGATGGTGCCGGCAAGCTGCTGAACCGTTTCCTGATCGTGTCCAACATGCGGGTGGCGGACCCGAGCAACATCATCACCGGCAACGCCCGCGTGGTCCGCCCGCGCCTGTCGGATGCGCGCTTCTTTTTCGAGCAGGACAAGAAGCAGCCACTTGAGACTCGCCTCGCCCGGCTCGCTGCCGTGGTCTATCACAACAAGCTCGGCAGCCAGCTCGAGCGCGTCGAGCGTCTCGAAGCGCTGGCGGGCGCCATCGCCGCACAACTGCACGCTGACGTTGCCGCCGCGAAGCGTGCGGCGCGCCTGGCCAAGGCCGATCTCGTCACCGACATGGTGGGTGAGTTTCCCGAACTGCAGGGCACCATGGGGCGCTACTACGCGCTCGCCGACGGCGAAGGCGAGATGGTGGCAGATGCCATCCAGGCGCACTATCAGCCGCGGTTTGCGGGCGATGCGCTGCCGACCGGCAATGTTGCCGCTGCGGTGGCGCTGGCCGACAAGCTCGATGCGCTGGTCGGCTTCTTCGGCATCGGCATGGTGCCGACCGGCGACAAGGATCCGTTCGCGCTCCGCCGCGCCGCGCTTGGCGTGCTGCGCATCCTGATGGAAACGCCACTGCCACTCGAGCTGCCGAAGCTGATCGATGCAGCCAGCGCAGGCTTCAAGCCCGGCGTACTGACGGCCGAAGGTTTTGGTGCCCAGTTGCAGGACTTCATGCTCGAGCGCCTGAAGCACCTGCTGCGCGGTGACGAAAGCGGCGCTGGCCGTGACAGCGCCGTGATCGATGCGGTGCTGGCGCTCAAGCCTGCGCGCATCGATCTGGTGCCGGCCAAACTGGCCGCGGTGGAGGCGTTCCGCGCCTTGCCTGAAGCCGAGGCCCTGGCCGCAGCGAACAAGCGCATCGTCAACATCCTGAAAAAGACCGAGGGCACGCCGGGTGAGCCCGATTTCGCCCTGCTGCAGGAAGAAGCCGAGAAGCGGCTGTTCAGCCAGGTGGTCGATGTCGCCCCACAGGTGCGCTCGCACGTCGCCAACGAGGACTACACTGCGGCCCTGATGGCGCTGGCCGGTCTGCGTTCAGCAGTCGATCAGTTCTTCGAGGACGTGATGGTGATGGCCGAGGAGCCGCTGACGCGCCAGAATCGTCTCGCACTACTGGGCGAGCTGGCGGACCTGATGAACCAGGTTGCGGACATTTCGCGCCTGTCGGTCTGACCTGCCCGCGCCCTGCCGCAGGACGGGGCGCGGGTTTTCAACTTCAGGATGAACGACCATGCCGATGAAGCTCATCATTCTTGACCGCGACGGCGTGATCAACGTCGATTCGGACCAGTTCATCAAGTCGCCCGAGGAGTGGAAACCGATCCCCGGCTCGCTCGAGGCCATCGCGCGCCTCAACCAGTGGGGCTGGCGGGTGGTGTTGGCGTCCAACCAGTCCGGTGTCGGTCGCGGCCTGTTCGGAATGGACACGCTCAATGCGATCAACGACAAGATGGTGCGCAGCCTAGCCCAGGTCGGCGGCCGGCTGGACGCGATCTTCTTCTGCACGCATGCGGCCGACTCGACCTGTGCGTGCCGCAAGCCCAAGTCCGGCTTGTTCCAGCAGATCGCAGAGCGCTTCAATGTCGATCTCGCGGGCGTGCCCTGCGTCGGCGACAGCCTGCGTGACCTGCAGGCTGGCGTTAACGTCGGCTGTGAGCCCTATCTGGTTCTGACCGGCAAGGGCGCCGCGACGCATGAAAGCCCGGAGTTGCCGGTCGGTACCCGGGTGTTCCCGGACCTCGACGCCGTCGCTACCGCGCTGACCGCCTGACCCGTTCACCGGCTGCAGCCGGCACCCCTTCATTTTTCGAGCCCGACCGTGCATCTGATCCGCTCATTCGCCTTCGCCCTCGTGCTCGCTCTCATCACGGTGCCGTACGCGATCTTCGCCATCCTGATCTTCTGGTTGCCGCCGATGACACGTCACCGGCTGATCACGTCCTGGGTGCCGATCATGATGTGGGTGATCAAGCACGTGCTGGGCATCCGCTACCGCATCATCGGTGCGGAGAACATGCCTGCGGGGCCTGCGGTGGTGCTGTCAAAGCACCAGTCGGCGTGGGAAACGATTGCGCTGCAGCAGATCTTTCCGCCGCTGTGCTACGTGCTCAAGCGCGAACTGTTGCGCGTACCTTTTTTCGGCTGGGCGCTGGCGCGTATCCCCGGCATTGCGATCGACCGCAATGCAGGCAAGGATGCGCTTGCACAAGTCGTCGAGCAGGGAAGGAAGCGGCTCAAGGAAGGCTTGTGGGTCGTCGTCTTTCCCGAAGGCACGCGGACGGCGCCAGGCGTGGTCAGGCGCTACAAGCCGGGTGGTGCAATCCTGGCCAAGCGCGCGGGCGTGCCGGTGGTGCCGGTGGCGCACAACGCCGGCGAGTTCTGGCAGCGCAATGCCTTCGTCAAGCGCCCGGGTGAGATTGTCGTCAGCATCGGTCCGGTGATCGACGTCAAAGGCGTCAAGGCCGACGAGATCAATACCCGTGCAGAAGCCTGGGTCGAGGGTGAAATGCGCCGCCTGTTCCCGCATCACTACGCCGACTGAGGTTCTTTTTTTTGTGCGCCAACGCTAACACCGATGTCGCAGATGTGAACGAAAAACGGCCCCGCCAAGCGGGGCCGTTTCGTGAAGCTGGAGCCTGAAGACTTATGCAGCCTTCTTGGTGCCCTTGGCGGGGGTGCTGACAGCCTTCACGGTGGCGTCGGTCGCGGCGGCCACGTTGGCTTCGGCGATCTCGGCAACCTGCTTGGCAGCCTTGCTCATGCTGTCGTAGGCGCTGTTGGCGGCAGCGATGGCCGACTTGACGGCGGCGACAGCAACGTCCGAACCGGCGGGAGCCGACTTGGCAGCCTTGTCCAGCGCGGTGGCGACACCCTTGTTCATTTCAGCAACCTGGCTTTCCATGACCTTCGACACTTCTTCCTGGCTCTGCGAGGTGATCTCGTAGACGCTGCGAGCGTAGGCGACGGCCTTCTCGACGATCGGCTGGGTCAGCGAGGTCTGCAGGCTGACCAGCTCTTGAACGTCCTTCACAGCCAGCATGGCCTTGGTGTTGGCAACGCCGTCTTCCAGGATCGAACGGGCGGTGTTCAGGTTCAGTGCGGCAAGGCGCTCGGCGCTGGCGAAGGCAGCGTTGGCCAGGGTCAGCATGGTTTCGATACCGGCCTTGTTGGAGGCGGCGAATTGCTCGGGGGCGATGAAAGCGGACATGTGAATCTCCTCGGTAAATGGGGCTAATGCATGAACATCGGGTTTGAAACTTGCCGCGATGTTGCGTTGCAGCATGGTGTGCATTATAGGGGAGAGATTTCACAGGTCAAGGCTTTTTTGTGCATCGCACAATGGCATTGCGATTATTTGTTTCTATCAATCCCCTGCGTTCATCGGGACTGCGGCCCCGTTCGCGCTGCTGCGAGCAGAGTACGATCAACGATGCGCGGGAAGTGCATCACCCAGGCCTGGTGTAGATCCCTTCCTGGTGTCTCGTGCTTAGCCTGGGGCTCAATGCGCAACGACCGCCCGAAGGCGGCCGTTGCGGTATGGCGAAGGGGCGAAGCGGTCAGTCGTGACCGAAGCTCGGCTTGCGCTTTTCGACAAACGCAGCCATGCCTTCCTTCTGGTCATTGAGCGCGAAGGCAGAATGAAATGCGCGACGCTCGAACAGCAGGCCCTCGTTGAGGCTGCTCTCGAAGGCGCGACTGACCGATTCCTTGATCATCATCACCACTGGCAGCGAGAAGCTGGCGATGGTTTCGGCCGCAGTCATTGCTTCTTCGATGAGTTTGTCGGCCGGAACGACACGCGACACCAGCCCCGCGCGCTCGGCTTCGGTGGCGTCCATGAAGCGGGAGGTGAGGCACAGGTCCATGGCCTTCGCCTTGCCCACTGCGCGTGGCAGGCGCTGGGTGCCGCCGGCGCCGGGCAGGATGCCGAGCTTGACTTCGGGCTGGCCGAATCTGGCGCTGTCGGCTGCGATGATGATGTCGCACATCATCGCCAGCTCGCATCCGCCGCCCAGTGCAAAACCGGCCACCGCGGCGATGATCGGTTTGCGACAGGTCTTCACGCGCTCCCAGTTGCGCGTGATGTAGTCGCCCTTGTAGGCGTCCATGTAAGAGAGATTCGCCATTGCGCCAATGTCGGCGCCCGCGGCGAAGGCTTTCTCGGAACCTGTGATCACGATCGCGCCAATGCCGTCATCGCCCTCGAAGCCGTCGAGGGCGGCGCTGATCTCGTCCATGACCTGATCGTTGAGGGCATTGAGTGCCTTCGGACGATTCAGGGTGATCAGGCCAACGCGGCCGCGCGTTTCGGTAATGATGAGTTCGAAGGTCATGCTCTCTCCAGATCGGGCGTGTTGCGGGATAGGGACTATTGCTGTGCGGGGGACTTGTTTTCGCTCTTGGGCTGAATCACCGCGCGCACGCGCGCATCGCCGCCGCTTGCCGGTTTGCTGCCGGGCGCATTGGTGGCGAGGTAGTTCTCGGTGATGGCGTCGTACTCGATGTAGGCGCCACGTACTTCGTCGCCGCCGCTGGTGACGCGTGCGCGATTGAACAGGCGTGCCTTCTCGTTGCGACTGTCGTATTCGATGCGTTCGGCTTCGCCATCGACATACTCCTTGGTCGCTTCGCGCTTCTGGCGGAAGGTGGCGAGCTTGCCGCCGCTGGCGGTGGCGACGCCGTTCTGGAAGCCGGCAGCATCCTGGGTCACGACCAGCTTGTCACCCTTGAGCAGCAGGCTGCCCTGAGTCAGGATCACGTTGCCCTCGAACACGTGGACCTTGTTGCGGTCATCAACCGTCATCCGGTCGGACTCGATGTTGACCGGCTGCTGGCGGTCGGTTCGCTCGGCGAGTGCTGGCGGGGTGACGGCAGCGAGGATTAAAAAAACTGGGGCGAGCAGGGCTTTCATGAGGTAGATCCTTGGCGGCGCGGCATATTGACGCGGACCTTGCCGATGAGTTCGAGCGTGCCGAAGAGGTTGTCGGCGCGCATGCCGAGTGCCTGTGCATGCGTCGTGCCACGCGTCATCTGGACGGGTGAGTCAGTGCTCGCACGATGGGCGTCGGGCCAAACGCGGAGGGTTTCAGAGTCCAGGGCCAGCGCTGGATCGTTTGCAGCCGCCGGCCGCCGCACACGCACGTCGCCTTGCATATCGACCTGTTCGCCGCCCGGCGAGACATCGGCGTGTTGCGCGCTGATGTGCGTCTCACGACCATCGTTGTTCATGCGCAGACGAGGCTGCTCCAGCCGGGTGATGTCGTCCTGCGGGAAGTGGCTGAGGCGCTCGGCGATCAGTTCATAGCGCTGCGAGCCATCTGCAGCATAGCCCACCACCCGGGTGCCCTCGGCGATGAAGTCGGGTCCGCTGTGCACGGCTGCCGCGTTCGGCTCGTTGATGCGCGTGATTCGCTCCAGCCACACCGAGGCGCCGGCCAGCAACGCAAGCGCGACGATGGGATAGACGCGGTAGGTATTGATCAATCAGATCACCTTGGCGAGCATCAGGTCGAGAGTGGTGAGTGCGCCGACGAGCCTGCCCTCTGCATCGAGGACCAGCAACTGGCTGATGCGCATGCGTTCCATGATTTCCGCCGCTTCAGCGGCCAGTGCCTCGGGGCCGATCGAACGCGGATTGCGGGTCATCACATCGGCGAGCAGGGTGCTGCGAACGTCGCAGCCCTTTTCCAGCGCACGACGCAGGTCACCGTCGGTGAAGATGCCTACCGGATGGCCGTCCGGGCCGGCGATGGCGGTCATGCCCATGCCACCCGCGGTCATCGCCAGCAGGGCCTGCGTCAGCGCTGCGTCGGCCGTGACGACCGGTACCGAGTCGGCCACGCGCATGACGTCGCCGACGCGGGTCAGCAGCCGCCGCCCGAGTGCGCCGCCCGGATGCGAGCGGGCGAAGTCGTCGGCGCAGAAGCCGCGCGCATCGAGCAGCGCGACGGCGAGCGCGTCACCGAGCGCGAGTGCCGCGGTGGTGCTGGCGGTGGGGGCAAGATTGAGCGGGCAGGCTTCTTCGGCGACGGCCGCCTCGAGGTGGACGTCGGCTTCGCGGGCCAGCGGCGACTCGGGGCGACCGGTGATCGAGATCAGCCGGGCGCCCTGGCGCTTGACCAGGGGCACGATGGTCAGCACCTCTTCGCTGGTGCCCGAGTTCGACAGCGCGATCACGACGTCCTCGGGGGTGATCATGCCCATGTCACCGTGGGCGGCCTCGGCCGCATGCACGAAGTACGCCGGCGTGCCCGTGCTCGCCAGGGTGGCCGCGAGTTTGCGGGCGATATGCCCCGACTTGCCGATGCCGGTGACGATCACACGCCCGCGACGAGCGAGAATCAGCTCGACGGCACGCTCGAACTCCGCGCCCAGACGATCGGCGAGCGCGGCTATGGCGGCGGCTTCAATTCGAAGTACGCGGCGGGCAAGTGCGAGAGTTGAACTGTCTGCAGAGTGGGTCATTGGGGCGGACGACTCGATGCTTTAAACTGGTATAAACCGATCACAAAGGCTTTTGAAGGCGACTGACAAAGCGGCTGCACAGCACTTGCGATGCATGGCGAAAGACTCGCGATTGTATAACAGTCGGCACATCCCCCGGTGCGCCCGGGATCTCCAGACCACCCTTGCCGATGCTCAATACCCTTGAATTCGTGCTGTTGCTGATGGCGGCTGCCGTCGTGCTGGTGGGCTTGTTCCGCAGCATGAACCTGCCGCCGGTGCTGGGCTACCTGCTCGTTGGTGCGTTGGGGGGGCCGCATGCGCTGAATCTCATGCAGGAGTCGGAGGGCGCGAGTCATCTGGCCGAGTTCGGTGTGGTGTTCCTGATGTTCTCGATCGGCCTGGAGTTTTCCCTCGGGCGCCTGATGGCGATGAAGCGCATCGTGTTCGGCCTCGGCGCAGTGCAGGTGATCGGCAGCATCGTGGTCGTGACCCTGGTCGGCGGCCTGGCGGGGCTGTCATGGACAGCGAGCTTTGCGCTCGGTGGGATGCTGGCGATGTCGTCGACGGCGATCCTGTCGAAGCTGCTGTCCGATCGCATGGAACTCGACAAGCGTCATGGGCGCGAGACTATCGGCGTGCTTCTGTTTCAGGACATCGCGGTCGTGCCGCTGCTGATCCTGCTTCCCGCCCTGTCACAGCCTGCCGAGGAGCTGCTGTTTACCCTGGGGCTTGCTTCGGCCAAGGCCGTGGTGCTGCTGCTGCTGGTGCTGGTGTTCGGGCAGCGACTGATGCGCTGGTGGTTCACTGTGGTGGCGCGACGGCGCTCGGGCGAGCTCTTCATGCTCAATGTGTTGCTGATCACGCTCGGCTTGGCGTGGTTGTCCGAGCTCGTCGGCCTGTCACTCGCGCTCGGCGCGTTTCTGGCGGGGATGCTGATTTCCGAAACCGAATACCGCTACCAGGTCGAGGAGGACATCAAGCCTTTCCGCGACGTGCTGCTCGGTCTGTTTTTCGTCACGGTCGGCATGTTGCTGGACGTGATGGAGGTTCTGTACAACCTGCCGGCGGTGATCGGCCTGCTTGCCGGCATGCTGGTGCTGAAGTTCGGCATCGTGTTTGCGGCCTCGCGTGCATTTGGGTCGCCGACCGGCACCGCAATGCGATCGGGTCTGTGGCTGTGTGCCGGGGGCGAGTTCGGTTTCGTGCTGCTGTCGCAGGTGATGGGGCTGGGCCTGATGCCGGACGGGCTGGCCCAGATCACCGTTGCCGCACTGGTGTTGTCGATGCTCCTCGCGCCCTTGATTGTGCAGGTGAGCGATCGACTGGTGATGCGCTTCGTTGCCTCCGAGTGGCTGTTGCGTTCGATGGAGCTCACCAAGGTCGCGGCACAGTCGCTGACCACTGATCACCACATCATCATCTGTGGTTATGGCCGTTGCGGGCAGTACATGGCGCGCTTTCTCGAGCAGGAGAACGTCGCCTATGTGGCGCTCGATCTTGACCCTGAGCGCGTCCGCGAGGCCGGTGCGGCAGGCGATACGGTGGTCTACGGTGACGCTGCACGACGCGAAACCCTGCTGGCCGCAGGGATCATGCGGGCCAGTGCGCTGGTGGTGTCATTTGCCGAGGTGAATGCCGCGTTGCGGGTCATCCACCACGCACACGCACTGAGGCCCGGCCTGCCACTGGTCGCCCGCGCCAGGGACGAGGCCGACATGGAGAAGCTCTCTCACGCCGGTGTCACCGAGGTGGTGCCCGAAGCCCTCGAGGGCAGCATCATGCTGGCCTCGCATGCGCTGGCGCTTGTCGGCGTGCCGCTCAACCGGGTGGTGCGGCGCATTCGCGAGATACGCAACCAGCGCTACGCCTTGATGCGGGGTTTTTTCCATGGAGTCAGCGACGCCAGCGACGGTCCCGAGTCAGCCCAGCAGCGGCTGCGTTCGCTGACCATTCCGCCGGGTGCAGCGGTGGTGGGGCGCATGTTGGGTGAGTTTGCTCTCGACCAATTCGGTGTCGGGGTTTCGGCGGTGCGCCGGCGCGGCATCCGCGGCTTGTCACCGGGTAGCGAGACCCGTATCGAGGAAGGCGATGTCGTGGTGCTGCTCGGCCTGCCGACGGGGCTGGAGGCGGCCGAGCAGCACCTGCTTACCGGTGTCTGAGCAGCGCAGAACGGTTGCCGTGCATCACAGACTGGCGCAGACCGTGTAGCTGGCGTCGTCCACCAGCGGGTTCTCGGCGGAGACGAGGCTAAGCGTGCCGTCGTTGTCGCTGCCCGCGCGCATCGATCCTGCACCGGGGTCGCCGTCGTCCAGCGCCAGGTCGAGCTGACGCACGAGCTTGCCCGGGACGCTGCCCGAGCACGTCAGGATGCCCCCGCGAATGCCGAGCAAAGCGCCGCCGCGCTGCACGCCGAGGCGGCCGCCCACGGCGTTCTGTGGCAGATAGCCCGCGTTGGCGGTATCACCGCTGCCCGTTGCCAGGTCGGCGAGCCGCAGGTGCTGCCAGAAGCGAAACGCATCGCTGTCGGCAGCGTCGTTCCAGTTGCCGTCAATCACGCCGTTGCCATTGCCTTGAGCGGTGCATTCACCGCCGCCTGGGCACAAATGCAGTCGAGCACGGGCATCGTCGCCGGGGAGTGCGCGGAAGCGGTCCTGGTAGGCATGAACCATGGCCGGCAAGGTGCGAAAGTCCTGGGCCAGGTTCTTGACCTTGGCGCTGTCGATCAGCGCCTGCCCTTTGAGTACGCCGCCCAGCAATAGTCCGACGATGAGCAGCACGACAGCGATTTCGACGAGGGTAAAGCCTTGTTGGCGGGGTTTCATGGGCCTGTCTCCTGAAGTGAGGGGTGCGACGAAAAAATCGTTGGATCCATTCTTTTGGGTCAATCGCCTGGACCCAGAGGCTTGGAGTCATGGGCTTACAGTCGTCCAGCCTGGGCCATGCGGGCGATCAGCAAGGGGCGGCCGATCCACACCAGCAGGTCGTCGAAGCTGGTGGTGGGCTCGCCCGCCTGGTACTGGGGCTGGACTGCGGAGTAGCTGGCATTGAGTCCGTCGGCGCTGCGATTGGCACCGCTCGAAAACACGACCGCCACGGCCTGTGAGTCGGTCACGGTGATGCGGCGGCCGTCTGCGGCGCGGATCTGCAGGTTGTCCGCCGGCAGGCTGGCGACCGTGATCGGGCCAGCAGCGAAGCCCTGGTCGACGTGATAGCGCCAGTGCCCCGCCCAGGACTCGGTGGCTTGTACGCGCTCGCTGCCCCAGGCGTCGGTGGCCGGCATGGCCAGCGTGCGCCACGGCAGGCGACCTTCGAGCGTGATGTTGCACGGGGGCGGATCCTCGACGCCGTAGCCGGGATGGGTGGGGTCGGTCTCGGTGCTGGGGCAGGGAAGCCGACCGTGGATGATGGCGAAACCGGTCAGTGCCTGCTGAATGTCGCGCAGCCTTTCCAGCGTGGTCTGGCGATCACGGGCCTCCATGCGGCTGCCCAGTGGTACCAGCATGCTGCCTGACAGCAAGGCGAGAATGACGAGCACCACCGCCAGTTCAGCCAGGGTGAAGCCGAACTCGCGCCGACGCGGCAATGCGATGGGGGATTTGGGTTGAGTCCTTGCGCGGACGAGGATCAGCTCAGGCATCGGATGACGTCCTGGGTGGCGGGGTGGCTCGGGTCGCCGATGGCAACAACGGGTGCGCCGTGGAACTCGGGGATGCCAAGCACGAAATGGCGCGGGTTGTCGCCTTCGAGGTATTGGGCGATGTCGGCACGTTGTGCCGGGGTGTTGCGGTGCTGCTGTTCGGTGCCGTTGCGGATGCGTTCGCCACCGAACAGCAGCACGGCGCGGCAGCTTGCCGAGTCGGGCGCGGTCGAATCGATGAATTGGACGCAGGCGCTGGCGTCTGCGCACACCGCGATGCGGAACTGGTCGCGCCAGTTGTCGTGGGCAGCTGCAGCAGCGGGGTCGGCAATTGCCAGCGCTGCGGCCGGGGGGAGTTCGCCGGTCAGGAGCACGCCTCCGGGCGTCTCTTGCGTATGCGCGGCGATGAAGTCCGCGTCGGTGAGGCGAGGACTGAGATGGTCGAGGGCGCGCTCACCGATGTGGTTGAGGTAGGCGGCGAAGTCGCTGCGTCGGCGCAGGGCGTCAAAGAGATCGTCGATGCCGAGCCAGGCGATCAGGTCGTTGTGCACGGTGCTGCCGATGCGGCCCTGCTGGAAGGCGGGTACACCGGCAAGGGCGATGCTTTCGCTGACATCCACGAAGGCATCGAGATCGTTGATCGCGGATTCGCCGCCGCTGCAAGGGCCGGACCCGCGACTGCCGCGGTGCTGTCCGTCGAGTGGCGGGCCCGGGGCGAATATCACTGCTACTGCAAGCCCGTCTGCAGACGCCGTCCGCAGCGGGCGGCCATCGTCGCCGCGCAGCGCGAACTGGCCTGGGCTGTCCCAGTTGAGGGCAAGCGCCTTTGGGTTGTGCTTGACGCTGGAGGCGACCGCGTACCACAGGCATTCGCCCCAGCCGTCATGGAGGTCGGGCAGGGTCAGTGTGCGCCAGGGCAGTCGGCCGACGGCGGCCAGGCCGCGTGCACCGCAGGCACCCAGTGAGGTTGAGCCGTTGTTGCCCGCGTCCGGGCAGGGCAGGTAGCCATAGCCCTCACCCGCGTGGCTTTCACCGTAGCTGACCGCGTAACCCAGCAGGGCCTCTCGCGCGTGAGCGAGCGCGGCGACGCTGCGCGCCTGGGCCTGAGCGCGGAATCGCCCATCGAGCTCGCCCTGTGCAAGCAGCCCACCGGCGCCCATCAACAGGGCGAGGGCGAGGGCGGCTATCAGGCCGTGGCCGCGGGCCCGGGGGTGAAAGTGGGGGCTGAGGTAGGGGCAGGGGGGGGCACCTCGGCGGGAGGCGCTCATTCGGCGACCTCGTCCGCTGCAGCGGACCGTGCCTGATGCGCGCGTGCAGGCCGTGCGAGTGCTGGAGGAGGCCATGAATCGCCCGCACGCAGTCGCGACGGTGGTTGATGTCGGGTGAGCAGTTCTAGCGCGGGAAATGGAGCAGCGTGCAGATCCGGCGGCAATGGGCCCGGCTTGCCGTCCAGCCACACCGTGATTTCCCCGCTCGACGTGAACACGAAGCCGTCGATGCGCTGCGGTGGAGTTGGTGGCGGGGGGGCCTCGTCGGCGATGACGGCAGCTGGCGTCACCGGGGCAGGGCGGTCCAGCTCACGGCGTTGCTCGGGGGTAAAGAACAGGCGGCCGAAATCAGCCTGCGTGGGCGTCGCTAATGCGGCAGCGAGAAGCAGGAGCAGGCGGTGCGTGCTTCGATGGATGCGCGGCGCGCGCGCCGTTGGCCCCGGCGTTGCTGGCGTCATGGTGCCGGGTTCCGCAGTGGCACTGAAACCGTCAGCCAGTCGAGGCGGCAGCGGGCCTGGATGCCGTGCTTCGCGGCTTCGCCCGTGCGTGTCAGTGTGCACGCACGGGGCAAGACCACGGCTCCGCGCATCGCCGTCAGTGCCGTGATCAGCGCCGCAAGCCGGCCTTCGTGACGCAGCGTGACATCGATCTC
>Ga0073905_10000916_pt1 | contig 14535 bp, 18 predicted proteins | sample KloWWTupernatant_FD_65482 | JGI IMG/M metagenome (GOLD analysis project Ga0073905, IMG submission 65482) | Active sludge microbial communities from Klosterneuburg, Austria, studying microevolution and ecology of nitrifiers - Klosterneuburg... | ecosystem: Engineered > WWTP > Aerobic digester >... | reverse complement strand
CACACGGTCGATGGCCGCGTCGTCAGCAACAAGATGGACAAGACCGTGACCGTGCTCGTCGAGCGCCAGGTCAAGCACGCCCTGTACGGCAAGTACCTGCGTCGCTCGACCAAGCTCCACGCCCATGACGCCGACAACGCCTGCAACGAAGGCGACGTCGTGCGCATCGCCGAGTGCGCGCCGATGTCCAAGACCAAGAACTGGCGCGTGGTGGAAATCCTCGCCCGTGCGGCCGAGTAAGGAGAGACAGCCATGATCCAGATGCAGAGCTTTCTCGACGTCGCCGACAACTCCGGTGCCAAGGAGCTGATGTGCATCAAGGTGCTCGGCGGCTCCAAGCGCCGTTACGCCGGCATCGGCGACATCATCAAGGTGTCGGTGAAGGACGCGATCCCGCGCGGCAAGGTCAAGAAGGGCGACGTCTACGACGCCGTCGTGGTCCGTACCCGCAAGGGTGTGCGCCGCGCCGACGGTTCGCTGATCCGCTTCGACGGCAACGCCGCGGTGTTGCTCAACAACAAGCATGAACCCATCGGCACCCGCATCTTCGGGCCGGTGACGCGCGAACTGCGCTCCGAGAAGTTCATGAAGATCGTCTCGCTCGCCCCCGAAGTGCTGTGAGCGGAGAGGACTAAGACATGAATCGCATCAAGAAGGGCGACCAGGTGGTCGTCACCACCGGCAACAAGAAGATCAAGGGCCAGACCGGCGAGGTGCTGCGCGTGGATGGCGAGCGCGTGTACGTCTCCAACCTGAACCTGGTCAAGCGCGCCACCAAGCCGAACCCGCAGGCCGGCCAGCCCGGCGGGCTGGTCGAGCGCGAGGCTTCGATCCACATCTCCAACGTGATGCTGCTCAACCCGGCGACGGGCAAGGGCGAACGCGTTGCCACCAAGATCCTGGAGAATGGAAAGCGCCTTCGCGTGTTCCGCTCCAACGGTGAGGCGATCTGACCATGAATACGCGTCTGGAAAAGTTCTACAAGGACGAAGTGGTGCCGAAGCTGATGCAGCAATTCGGTTACACCAATCCGATGGAAGTGCCGAGGCTGACCAAGATCACGCTCAACATGGGCGTGGGCGAGGCGGCGACCAACAAGAAGATCCTCGAGAACGCGGTGGCCGACATGGCCAAGATCTCCGGCCAGAAGCCGCAGGTCACCAAGTCGCGCGTCTCGGTGGCTTCGTTCAAGATCCGCGACGGCTGGCCGATCGGCGCCAAGGTGACCCTGCGCCGCGCCAAGATGTACGAGTTCCTGGACCGCCTGATCAACATCTCGCTGCCGCGCGTGCGCGACTTCCGTGGGGTGTCGGGCCGTTCGTTCGACGGTCGTGGCAACTACAACATGGGCGTGAAGGAACAGATCATCTTCCCGGAGATCGATTTCGACCAGGTCGATGCGATGCGCGGCATGGACATCGCGATCACCACCACCGCGAAGACCGATGCCGAGGCCAAGGCCCTGCTCGAGGCCTTCCGCTTCCCGTTCCGCAACTAAGGGCAAGACAAGATGGCCAAGACTTCAATGGTGAACCGCGAGGCCAAGCGCGCCAAGCTTGCCAAGCAGCATGGCGCCAAGCGCGACGCGCTGAAGAAGATCATCTCCAGCCAGGATGCGTCCTACGAGGAGAAGATGGATGCGGCGGTCAAGCTGCAGAAGCTGCCGCGCGATTCCTCGCCGAGCCGCCAGACCACCCGTTGCGTCCTGACCGGCCGCCCGCGCGCCGTGTACAGCAAGTTCGGCTTGGGCCGCAACGCGCTGCGCAAGGCGACGATGAACGGCGACGTTCCGGGCCTGCGCAAGGCTAGCTGGTAACCGAAACTCCTGCTATATTGGGCGGCTTCCCGTCCTCAAGGCAGGAACAACCCGAGGCCCGCAGCGATGCGGGCCTTCGGTCGCGACAAGCGCCACCGCCGTTCCCCGGCTGGCGGCGTCCACAATCCGAACAGATTTTCGCGAAAGCGGATATCGGTGCTACTCATAAGGTGAATCCATGAGCATGACTGATCCCATCGCCGACATGCTGGTCCGCATCAAGAATGCGGCGGCGGTTGGCAAGCAGACGGTGAAGATGCCGTCGTCCAAGACCAAGGTCGCGATCGCCAACGTCCTCAAGGACGAGGGTTACATCGCCGACGCGCGCGTCACCCAGCAGGGCGCCAAGGCCGAGCTGGAAATCGCCCTGAAGTACTACGAGGGCAAGCCGGTGATCGAGACCCTGAAGCGCGTGTCGCGCTCGGGACTGCGCCAGTATCGCGGCAAGGACGCGCTGCCGAAGGTCCTGCACGGACTCGGCGTCGCCATCATTTCCACCTCCAAGGGCATCATGACCGACTCGCAGGCGCGCCAGCAGGGCGTCGGTGGTGAAGTCCTGTGCATCGTGGCCTAAGGGAGTAACGACCATGTCCCGAGTCGCCAAGAAGCCGGTTGCCCTGACCCAGGGTGTCGAGCTCAACGTCCAGCCGGAGTCGATCAGCGTCAAGGGCCCGAAGGGGACCCTGAGCGTGCCGAAGCCCGCTGGAATCGAAGTCAGGATCGAGGACGGCAACGCGCTGTTGTCGGCCAATGACGCCTCGCTGGTGCCGCTGACCGGCACCCTGCGTGCGATCGTCGCCAACATGGTGCACGGCGTGTCCGCCGGGTTCGAGCGCAAGCTCGAGCTGGTCGGCGTCGGCTACCGCGCCGCCATGCAGGGCAAGGACCTGAGCCTGTCGCTCGGGTTCTCGCACCCGATCCTGTTCCCGTCGCCAGAAGGCATCACCATCAGCACCCCGACCCAGACCGAAATCCTGGTGCAGGGCGCGGACAAGCAGCGCGTTGGCGAAGTCGCCGCCAAGATCCGCGGCTACCGCCCGCCGGAGCCCTACAAGGGCAAGGGTGTGAAGTACGCCGGCGAAGTCATCATCCGCAAGGAAGCCAAGAAGGCGTAATCCCCCGCGGGATGCACGCGCTTTCAGCTTCGAGGAACCAGACCATGAGCATCAAGAACACCGCCCGCCTGCGCCGCGCCAAGTCCACCCGCGCGCACATCCGCAATCTCGGCGTGCCGAGGCTGACCGTGCTGCGCACGGGCCAGCACCTGTACGCACAGCTGTTCACCGCCGATGGCTCCAAGGTGCTGGCATCCGCCTCCACCGTGCAGGCAGACGTGATGGCCGGCCTGAAGAATGGCAAGAATGCCGAAGCCGCCGCCAAGGTCGGCCAGGTGATCGCCGAGCGTGCCAAGGCCGCGGGCTTCGAGAAGGTCGCGTTCGACCGCTCGGGCTACCGCTACCACGGCCGCATCAAGGCGCTGGCCGATGCCGCGCGCGAAGGCGGCCTGCAGTTCTGATCCACGATGAGGGCGCAGGGCTTCGTCCCCACGCCCACATCCGCTTGCCGATGCAAGGTGCATCGGGCGTCCTGGCCGGTTGCGGCCATGGCGGAACATCCGCACCACATCCCAACAACAAGCGGCGCCGCCGCAAATCCCTTCAACGAAACGAGATATCGAAATGGCAGAACCACGCGAATCCCGCGGCCGCGGACGCGACCGCGAAGAGGTCGATGACGGCATGATCGAAAAGCTGGTCGCGGTCAACCGCGTCAGCAAGACCGTCAAGGGCGGTCGCCAGTTCACCTTCACCGCGTTGACGGTGGTGGGCGACGGCGCCGGCAAGGTCGGCTTTGGCTATGGCAAGGCGCGCGAAGTGCCGGTGGCCATCCAGAAGTCGATGGAGCAGGCGCGCCGTGGCATGAGCTCGGTCGACCTCAACAGCGGCACCCTGTTCCACCAGGTGAAGGCCCGCCACGGTGCAGCCAGCGTGTTCATGATGCCGGCCTCCGAAGGTACCGGCGTGATCGCCGGCGGCGCGATGCGCGCGGTGCTGGAAGCGGTGGGCGTGAAGAACGTGCTGGCCAAGGCCACCGGTTCGCGCAACCCGATCAACCTGGTGCGCGCCACCATCCGCGGCCTGGAGTCGATGACCTCGCCGGCCAAGATCGCGGCCAAGCGCGGCAAGAAGCTGGAGGACGTGGTCCATGGCTAAGAATGAAACCGGAACGGTCACCGTTCGCCTGGTCAAGGGCCTGCGCGGTACCCAGTCGCGCCATCGCCTGTCGGTGAAGGCGCTCGGGCTGGGCAAGCTGAACAGCGTCCGCGTGCTGAAGGACAGCCCGCAGGTGCGTGGCCTGATCAACCAGCTGCATTACCTGGTCAAGGTCGAGGATTGATCCCATGAAAATGAATACTTTGAGCCCCGCCGAGGGCGCCCGCCAGGAACGCAAGCGCGTCGGCCGCGGCATCGGTTCCGGCCTCGGCAAGACCTGTGGCCGCGGCCACAAGGGCTCGTTCGCGCGCGCCGGCAAGGGCAAGATCAAGGCCGGGTTCGAAGGCGGCCAGATGCCCATGCAGCGCCGCCTGCCGAAGATCGGCTTCCGTTCGAAGCTGGCCAACGACTGTGCGGAAGTGCTGCTGTACAAGCTGGACACGCTGCCGGCCGGTGATGTCGATTTCGCCGCCCTGCGTGCCGCCAAGCTGGTGCCGAGCACCGCCAAGCGCGCCAAGATCGTGGTCAAGGGCGAGGTCAGCAAGGCGTACGTGCTGAAGGGCATCGCTGCGACCGCCGGCGCCAAGGCGGCGATCGAGGCCGCCGGCGGCAAGCTGGCGGAGTAACCGGCGAATGTCGCGAAACGCGAATGCGTTGTCGGGCCTCGCGGGCGCGGGCAAGTTCACTGAACTTCGCTCGCGCCTGCTGTTCGTCCTCGGTGCGTTGATCGTCTATCGCATCGGCTGCTTCATCCCGGTGCCGGGCGTGAACCCGGAAGCCATGCTGCAGCTGATGGAATCGCAGCAGGGCACCATCGTGGACATGTTCAACATGTTCAGCGGCGGCGCGCTTTCGCGGTTCTCGCTGTTCGCGCTGAACGTGATCCCGTACATCTCCGCGTCGATCGTGATGCAGCTGATGGTGCAGATCCTGCCCAGCCTGAAGGCGTTGCAGAAGGAAGGCGAATCCGGCCGTCGCAAGATCACCCAGTATTCGCGCTACGGCGCGGTGTTCCTGGCCGTGTTCCAGGCCGCCGGCATCGCCATCGCCCTGCAGGGCCAGGGCGCCAGCGGCGGGATCCCGGTGGTGTACAACCCGGGCCCCGGCTTCGTGATGACCGCGGTGGTCTCGCTGACCGCCGGCACCATGTTCCTGATGTGGATGGGCGAGCAGATCACCGAGCGCGGGATCGGCAACGGCGTGTCGCTGATCATCTTCGCCGGCATCGTCGCCGGCCTGCCGGGCGCGGTGCTCAACACCCTGCAGCAGGCCAACAGCGGCGACATGCAGTGGATCACGGTGTTCTTCATCCTCGCCATCGTGATGGGCTTCACCTGGTTCGTGGTGTTCATGGAGCGCGGCCAGCGCCGCATCACCGTGAACTACGCGCGTCGCCAGGGTGGCCGCGGCGCGTACATGAACCAGAGCTCGTTCCTGCCGCTCAAGCTCAACATGTCGGGCGTCATCCCGCCGATTTTCGCCTCGTCGATCATCATGTTCCCGGCCACCGCCTCGACGTGGTTCGGCCAGTCCGGCAATGCGGCGACCAGCTGGCTGCAGAAGGTGAGCCAGATGCTGTCGCCCGGCGAGCCGCTGCACATGATCCTGCTGGCCGCGCTGATCATCGGTTTCGCGTTCTTCTACACCGCGCTGGTGTTCAATTCGCAGGAAACCGCGGACAACCTGAAGAAGTCGGGCGCGCTGATCCCGGGCATCAGGCCGGGCAAGGCGACCGCGGACTATGTCGACGGCGTGCTGACCCGGCTGACGCTGGCGGGTTCGCTGTACCTGGTTCTGGTCTGCCTGTTGCCGGAGATCATGCGCACCCAGCTGGGGACCTCGTTCTACTTCGGCGGAACCTCGCTGTTGATCGTGGTGGTCGTGGTGATGGATTTCATCGCGCAGATCCAGGCGCACCTGATGTCGCACCAGTACGAGAGCCTGCTGAAGAAGGCGAACCTGAAGGGGCGAGGGGGTTCGCGCTAAGCGCAGCACTGCTGCGCTGAACCGCCGAGCGCCCGGACAGGAGTCCGGGCAGGGCTCCACGGAGCCCGTGAACCAGCGCCATGGATGGCAACGAACAACCAGCCAAAGCCGACATCTGCGCGGCTTGGCAAATGGGCGACCCGGGCGGCAGTCTCGCGCACGGGTGGCCCCGAACCGACCCGCGCGCCGGAGTAGCGCGCGGGCAGGCCGGGGAGCCTTTCCGCGAGGGAAGCCTGCCGGGTACTGCCAGTTCGGGGCCATCGCCGGAGCATGGGCACACTCCCCATGCCGGGTTCCCGCGCCATTCCGGGCGGGGGCTTCCTGAAAACCCGAGACCTCGCTATAATTTCATGTTCACTGCGCCGGATTGCCAAATCCGCCGCCTTTACGTTATCGGAGATCGCCTTATGGCGCGTATTGCGGGCGTCAACCTGCCTGCCCAGAAGCACGTCTGGGTCGGGCTGCAAAGCATCTACGGCATCGGCCGTACCCGTTCCAAGCAGGTCTGCGAGTCGGCCGGCGTGAATTCGTCGACCAAGATCCGTGACCTGTCCGAGCCGGACGTCGAGCGCCTGCGCGCCGAAGTCGGCAAGTTCGTGGTCGAGGGCGACCTGCGCCGCGAAGTCGGCATGGCGATCAAGCGACTGATGGACCTGGCCTGCTACCGCGGCCTGCGCCATCGTCGCGGCCTGCCGCTGCGTGGCCAGCGCACCCGTACCAATGCACGCACCCGCAAGGGTCCGCGCAAGGCCATCAAGAAGTAAGGGACAGACATCATGGCCAAGCCTGCAGCAACCAAGACCAAGAAGAAGATCAAGCGCGTCGTCACCGACGGCATCGCCCACGTCCACGCTTCTTTCAACAACACCATCGTCACCATCACCGATCGCCAGGGCAATGCGCTGTCGTGGGCCACTTCGGGCGGCGCGGGTTTCCGCGGTTCGCGCAAGTCGACCCCGTTCGCCGCGCAGGTCGCCGCCGAGAAGGCCGGCAAGGCCGCCCTCGATTACGGGGTGAAGTCGCTGGAAGTGCGCATCAAGGGCCCGGGCCCGGGGCGCGAGTCGGCCGTGCGTTCGTTGAACAACGTCGGCTACAAGATCATCAACATCATCGACGTGACGCCCATCCCGCACAACGGATGCCGTCCGCCGAAGAAGCGTCGCGTCTGACGCCGGGGAGCAGAAGAAAATGGCTCGTTATATCGGTCCCACCTGTAAGCTCGCCCGTCGCGAAGGCGCCGACCTCGGCCTGAAGTCGCCGGCGCGCGCGCTCGATTCCAAGTGCAAGCTGGAGCAGAAGCCCGGCCAGCACGGCGCCAACGTGCGCAAGGGCAAGCTGTCCGACTACGCCACCCAGCTGCGCGAGAAGCAGAAGGTCAAGCGCATCTACGGCCTGCTGGAGCGCCAGTTCCGCAATTACTACAAGAAGGCCGCGACCAAGAAGGGCAACACCGGCGAGAACCTCCTGCAGATGCTGGAGACCCGCCTCGACAACGTCGTGTATCGCATGGGCTTCGCGGTCACCCGCCCGGCCGCGCGCCAGCTGGTCAGCCATCGCGGCATCACCGTCAACGGCAAGTCGGTCAACCTGCCGTCCTACGCGGTCAAGGCCGGCGACGCGATCGCCCTGTCCGAGAAGGCTGCCCGCCAGCTCCGGGTCAAGGAATCGCTGACCGTTGCCCAGCAGATGGACCTGTCGCCGTCGTGGGTCGAGGTCGATGCGAACAAGTTCGCCGGCGTCTTCAAGGCCGTGCCGGACCGCGCCGACCTGCCGCGCGACATCAACGAAGCGCTGATCGTCGAGCTGTACTCGAAGTAAGCCATTGCCACCGGCCTGCGCCCCCCGCGCAGGCCAGCAGGAGACATCACGAATGACGGTTACCGCAACCCAAGTGCTGCGCCCCCGCGGTCCGCAGATCGAGCGCATCGCCGACAACCGCGCCAAGGTCGTGATCGAACCGCTGGAACGCGGCTACGGTCATACCCTCGGCAACGCGCTGCGCCGCGTGCTGCTGTCCTCGATCCCCGGCTTCGCGATCACCGAGGTCGAGATCGACGGCGTGCTGCACGAGTACACCACGGTCGAAGGCCTGCAGGAGGACGTGCTCGAAGTCCTGCTGAACCTGAAGGACGTTGCCATCCGCATGCACAGCGGCGACAGCGACACCCTGGAGCTCAAGAAGCAGGGCCCGGGCATCGTCACCGCCGGCGACATCAAGACCAGCCACAACGTCGAGGTGCTGAACCCCGACCACGTGATCGCCAGCCTGACCAAGGACGTGGCGCTCAACATGCGCCTTACCATCAGCCGCGGTTTCGGCTACCAGCCGGCCGCTGCGCGCCGCCGCCCGGATGAAGAAACCCGCGCGATCGGCCGCCTGATGCTGGATGCCTCGTTCTCGCCGGTCCGCCGCGTGGCGTATGCGGTCGAGTCCGCGCGCGTCGAACAGCGCACCGACCTCGACAAGCTGGTGCTCGACATCGAGACCAATGGCACCATCGACGCCGAGGAAGCCGTGCGCACCGCCGCCGACATCCTCAGCGACCAGCTGTCGGTGTTCGGCGACTTCACCCACCGCGACCGCGGTGCGGCGAAGCCGGTTGCCAGCGGCGTGGACCCGGTGCTGCTGCGCCCGATCGACGACCTGGAGCTGACCGTGCGTTCGGCGAACTGCCTCAAGGCCGAGAGCATCTACTACATCGGCGACCTGATCCAGAAGACCGAAGTCGAGCTGCTCAAGACCCCGAACCTGGGCAAGAAGTCGCTCACCGAGATCAAGGAAGTGCTGGCCCAGCGCGGCCTGTCGCTTGGCATGAAGCTCGAGAACTGGCCGCCGGCCGGGATCTCGGCGCACGGCATGCTGGGGTAAGCGAGCGCGCTCGGGCGATGCCGTCCGGCATCGCCTGCGCGAGCGAAGGCCCGAGCGCTATGCGCGAGGGCCGGAGGTGCAAACGCGGCGCAGCCGCGGCCTCCGTCTTGTTGTACCGCTTCATCGCACCACTTCGCCGACGAACGAAACGTTCGCGGCATGGCCGGCAAGGGACGCCGGCACGGGCCAACCGCAGTCCACCCGCCCGGAACACGGGGCACAACGCCAGGATGGCGACAGCGAACTCCAATAGCGCCAATCTTCAGCCCAAGGAATCCAAGTCATGCGTCACCAGAAATCCGGCCGCAAGTTCAACCGCACCAGTGCCCACCGTGGCGCGATGTTCTCCAACATGGCGGCCTCGCTGTTCAAGAACGAACTGATCCGCACCACCCTGCCGAAGGCGAAGGAACTGCGCCGCGTCGCCGAGCCGCTGATCACCCTGGCCAAGGTCGATGGCGTCGCCAACCGCCGCCTCGCGTTCGCGCGCCTGCGCGACAAGGAAGCGGTCGGCACCCTGTTCACCATCCTCGGCCCGCGCTACGCGCAGCGTCCGGGTGGCTACCTGCGCATCCTGAAGTGCGGCTTCCGCGCCGGCGACAACGCGCCGATGGCCTATGTCGAGCTGGTGGATCGTCCGCAAGCCGCCGAGTAAGCGGTAGCGCCAGCGTCGCATCAAGAGACCCCGGGACTTCCGGGGTTTTTTGTTTGCGCGGGTCTGGACCATAATCGACCGATTCCCCCGTTGGCCGTGCTCATGAATCCGTTCCGCAGCCTGTCCTTCCGCGCGCAATTCCTGCTTGGACTCGCGGCCTGCGTCGCGTTGCTCGGCTATGCGTTCTACGTGCAGTTCCAGCTGGGCATCCAGCCGTGCCCGTTCTGCATCTTCCAGCGGCTGTGCTTCGCCGCACTCGGGATGGTGTTCCTGCTCGGGGCGCTGCACGACCCGCGTGCGCCAGGTGCGCGCAAGGCCTGGTCGGTGCTTGCGGTGATCGCCGCCGGCGCAGGCGCGGGCTATGCGGGCCGCCATTCCTGGGTGCAGCTCAACCCGCCGGAATTGCCCAGTTGCGGGCCGGGCCTCAACTTCATCGTCGAACAGCATTCCTGGCTGGGTGCGGCGCGCGAAGTGCTGCTCGCAACCGGCGACTGCAGCAACATCGACTGGACCTTCCTGGGCCTGAGCATGCCGATGTGGGTACTGGCATGGTTCGTCGGGCTGGGCCTGTGGGCCCTGCATGCCGGGTTCCGGCGCCGCGGGAAGCATCGGTTCCACAGGTAACAGTTGCGATGGACGGGCTGCAACGCGATGATGCAATGCAGCATCCTCGCGATCACCTCCATGCCACACGCCCAGCACGCCGTTCCTCCCGCTGACAACGACATCGACGCCTGGGCGCCGGATAGCTGGCGCACGCGCCGCGCGCTGCAGCTGCCGCAGTACCCCGACCTGGCGGCGCTGGCCGCGGTGCAGGACGAGTTGCGCGCTTTGCCGCCGCTGGTGACCTCGTGGGAAATCCAGTCGCTCAAGCAGCAACTGGCGGATGCACAGGAAGGCAGCCGCTTCCTGCTGCAGGGCGGCGACTGCGCCGAAACCTTCGCCGAATGCAATTCGTCGGTGATCTCGAACCGCCTGAAGGTGCTGCTGCAGATGAGCCTGGTGCTGGTGCACGGGCTGAAACTGCCGGTCGTGCGGGTAGGCCGATTCGCCGGCCAGTACGCCAAGCCACGTTCGGCCGATACCGAAACGATCGGCGACACCACCCTGCCGAGCTATCGCGGCGACATGGTCAATGCGCCGGAGTTCACCGCGGCGGCGCGCACCCCGGATCCGCGGCGGATGGTGAAGGCGCACGCGCGCTCGGCGATGACCATGAACTTCGTGCGCGCGCTGATCGACGGCGGATTCGCCGACCTGCACCACCCGGAGTACTGGGACCTGGGCTGGGTCGGGCAGGCCCCGCTGGCGCACGAATACCAGCGCATGGTCGGTGCGATCGGCGATGCGGTGCGCTTCATGGAGACCCTGACCGGCAGCCAGGTCCACAACATCAACCGGGTCGATTTCTACACCTCGCACGAGGCCTTGCTGCTGCCATACGAAGAGGCGCAGACCCGGCAGGTGCCGCGCCAGCACGGCTGGTTCAACCTCGGTACCCATTACCCGTGGATCGGCATGCGCACCGCCGCCATGGACGGCGCGCACGTCGAGTATTTCCGCGGCATCCGCAACCCGGTCGCGATCAAGATCGGCCCGGCGGTGGCGCCGGACCAGCTGCTGCGCCTGGTCGACGTGCTCAATCCCGACGACGAACCCGGCAAGCTGGCCTTCATCCACCGCATGGGCGCCACCGCCATCGCGGACAAGTTGCCGCCGTTGCTGGAGGCGATCAGGCGCGAAGGGCGGCGCGTGCTGTGGGTGTGCGACCCGATGCATGGCAACACCGAGGCGACCGCCAACGGCTACAAGACGCGCCGCTTCGACAACATCCGCGGCGAGCTGGAGCAGGCGTTCGACGTGCATGCGGCCGCCGGCACCCGGCTGGGTGGCGTGCACCTTGAGCTGACCGGCGAAAACGTCACCGAGTGCCTGGGTGGCGCCCGCGAGCTGACCGAGCTCGACCTGCAGCGCGACTACCGCAGCACCGTGGACCCGCGGCTCAATTACGAGCAGGCGCTGGAGATCGCGATGCTGATCGTGCGCAAGCGCGGCGAGATCGCGGCGGACTGAGCGCAGATCAGGCGTACCCGCGGGATCGGCACGCCAGCCTTACCTGGCCTCGTCCAGGTCGACGGTCAGCAGGAACTTCGGCGGCGTGCGCGCCTTGCTGGCCTGCTCGTAGGCGTGGGCCAGTTCGACCAGGCGCGCTTCGCTCCACGCGGTGCCCATGAAGGTGATGCCCAGCGGAAGGCCGTGGCTGTGGCCCATCGGTACGCTGATACTGGGGTAGCGGGCCACCGCGGCCGCGCCGTAGCCGGCACCGGTGAAGTGGTCGCCGTTGATCGGGTCGGTCGGCCACGCCGGCGACATCGACGGCGCGACCAGGGCGTCCAGGTTGTCTTTCTTCAGCGCGGCGTCGATGCCCTCGGGGCCGGCCAGTCGCCGCGCCTTGTCGCGGGCGTCGAGGTATTCCCTGTCGGTCAGCGGTCCCTTTGCCTCGGCCTGCTCGAACAGCTCCTGCGCGAAGTAGCGCATCTCCGTTCCCGCGTTCTGCTTGTTGAAGGCGATCACCCCGGCCAGCGACTTCACCGGAGCTCCGCTGCTGGTGAGATAGGCATTGAGGTCGGCCTTGAGTTCGTACAGCAGCACCTCGAGCTCGGCGTCGCCCCATTGCCCGGCGGTGGGGATCTCGGCATCGACCACGGTCGCGCCGGCGGCCTTGAGCGCCGCCACTGCGCGTTCGAACGCGGCGTCGACGTCCGGCTGGTAGCCCATCGCCTTGCGCAGCACGCCGATGCGCGCGCCCTTGAGCGCATCGGGCTTCAGGTGCGCGGTGTAGTCGATCGCGGTGCGCGCGGGATGTTCGCTGGTGGCGGCATCGGCGGCGTCCGCAGCGGCGATCGCGGTCAGCACCGCGGCGGCGTCGGCCACGCTGCGCGCCATCGGCCCGGCGGTGTCCTGCGAATGCGAGATCGGGATGATGCCGCTGCGGCTGACCAGCCCGACCGTCGGTTTGATCCCGACCAGGCCGGCCACCGCGGACGGGCAGATGATGCTGCCGTCGGTTTCGGTGCCGATGCCGACCGCGGCGAGGTTGGCGGCGATCGCGGTGCCGGTGCCCGCGCTGGAGCCGCAGGGATTGCGGTCGAGCGCATACGGGTTCCTGGTCTGCCCGCCGCGCGCGCTCCAGCCCGAGGTGGAGCGGGTGGAGCGGATGTTCGCCCATTCGCTGAGGTTGGTCTTGCCCAGGATCACCGCACCGGCGGCACGCAGCCGGGCAACCAGGAACGCATCCGACTTCGGCCGGTGCTCGGCCAGCGCAAGCGAGCCGGCGGAGTTCACCATCGGGGTGGCGTCGATGTTGTCCTTCAGCAGCACCGGGATCCCGTGCAGCGGGCCGCGCAGCTTGCCGGACGTGCGCTCGGCATCCAGCGCATCGGCTTCCTTCAATGCGTCGGGATTGGCCTCGATCACGGCATTGAGCCGCGGGCCGGCGTCATCGATCGCGGCGATGCGGTCCAGGTAGGCCTGGGCCAGTGCGCGGCTGGTCAGCGAGCCCGAGGCCATCTGCTCCTGGAGCGAGGCGATGCTGGCTTCCTCGAACGCAAAAGGCGCGGGTGCCGCGGTTGCCGCGGCTTCCGCCGAGGCAGGCTGCGGGGTGTCGGTTTGTTGGCAGGCGGCCAGCAGCAGCAGCGCGATCGCGAGCGAGAGGCGGGTCATCGGCGAGGCTCCGGGCGGGAATGCGCAAGCATCGCCCGCGCAGGCCGCGCGGGCAACCCGGCGGTGTGCCTGGACCCGCGGCTGGCAGTTACGCCGAGCGGCTGGCCCGCTTGCGGTCGCTTTCGGTCAGGAACTTCTTGCGCAGGCGGATTTCCTTCGGGGTGACTTCCACCAGCTCGTCGTCCTCGATGAAGTCCAGCGCCTGCTCCAGCGTGTACTTGATCGCCGGGCTCAGCTGGATCGCGTCGTCCTTGCCGGAGGCGCGCATGTTGGTCAGCGGCTTCGGCTTGATCGCGTTGACCGTCAGGTCGTTGTCCTTCGAGTGGATCCCGACCAGCTGGCCTTCGTACACGTTGTCGCCTTCGGCGGCGAACAGCTTGCCGCGTTCCTGCAGCGGCCCGAGCGAATAGGCCGGGGTGGTGCCGGCGGCATTGGCGATCATCACGCCGTTCTGGCGCTTGGCGATCGCGCCGGTTTCCTTCGGGCCGTAATGGTCGAACACGTGGAACAGCAGGCCCGAGCCCTGGGTCAGGGTGCGGAACTCGTTCTGGAAGCCGATCAGGCCGCGCGCCGGGATCATGTAGTCAAGGCGCACGCGGCCCTTGCCGTCCGATTCCATGTTCTTCAGCGCGGCCTTGCGGGTGCCCAGCTTCTCCATCACGCCGCCCTGGTGGACTTCCTCGATGTCGACCACCAGTTGCTCGACCGGCTCCATCTGCTGGCCGTCGATTTCCTTGATGATCACTTCCGGGCGCGACACCGCCAGCTCGAAGCCTTCGCGGCGCATGTTCTCGATCAGCACCGACAGGTGCAGCTCGCCGCGGCCGGAGACCAGGAACTTGTCCGGATCCGAGCCTTCCTCGACCTTCAGCGCCACGTTGTGCAGGGTCTCGCGCTCCAGCCGCTCGCGCAGCTGGCGGCTGGTCAGGAACTTGCCGCCGCTCATGTCCTTGTTGCCGGCGAACGGCGAGTTGTTGACCTGGAAGGTCATGCTGATGGTCGGCTCGTCGACGGTCAGCGCCGGCAGCGCTTCCGGCGCGTCGAGCGCGCACACGGTGTCGGAGATCGACAGGTCGGCGACGCCGGAAATGGCGACGATGTCGCCGGCGCCGGCTTCCTCGGTTTCGATGCGCTCCAGGCCCATGAAGCCCAGCACCTGCAGGACCTTGCCCTGGCGCTTCTTGCCTTCGCGGTCGACCACGCTGACCGGCATGTTGCGGCGGACCTTGCCGCGCTGGATGCGGCCGATGCCGATCAGGCCGACGAAGTTGCT
>Ga0073905_10000914_pt1 | contig 14542 bp, 12 predicted proteins | sample KloWWTupernatant_FD_65482 | JGI IMG/M metagenome (GOLD analysis project Ga0073905, IMG submission 65482) | Active sludge microbial communities from Klosterneuburg, Austria, studying microevolution and ecology of nitrifiers - Klosterneuburg... | ecosystem: Engineered > WWTP > Aerobic digester >... | reverse complement strand
GCTCGCTGCCCTTCGATCTGCCCGGATCCATGGACGCGGTGATCGCCAGCCGCAGCGACGTTCCGTTCGACACGGCCGAGCCCACCTTCCGGTTCGGCCACGCCCTGCGCTACTGATTTCGGAGGCTCTCATTCCAGGGAGGATGAGAGTTGTGGCAGCACCGAAGAAGTACAGCCAGGAGTTGCGTGATCGGGCGACGAGGATGGCGTTGGACGCCCGTCGTGACCCGGTGACGGCGACGGGGGCGATCAAGCGGATCGCGGACCAGTTGGGGATCCATCCGGAGGCGTTGCGGACGTGGGTGAGGCAGGCGGAGATCGACGATGCGGGTCCGGCCGGGCCCGACCAGTGAGGACACCGCGCGGATCGCGGAGTTGGAGCGGGAGAACCGTGAGTTGCGGCGGGCGAACGAGATCTTGAAGACCTCTGCCGCGTTGTTCGCGGCCGCGGAGCTCGACCGCAGGATCAAGTAGGCCGACAGGTTCCGGTCGCGGTGGTGGTCGAGTACATCGACGCCCACCGTGACCGGGTCGTGGAGGGCCGCCTGCTCGGGGTCGAGCCGATCTGTGAGGTCCTGACCGAGTCAGGAGTCCGGATCGCCCCGAGCACCTACTACGCCGCCAGGTATCGGCAGCCGTCCGCGCGCGCGGTGCGGGACGCCGAGTTGGTGCAGGACATCAAGACCGCCCACAAGGCCAACCTGGGCGTCTATGGGGCGAGGAAGATCCACGCCGTGCTGAACCGAGAGGGCATCAGCGTGGCCCGGTGCACGGTCGGGCGGCTGATGAGGGCTGAGGGGCTGCGTGGGATACCACGGGAGAAGACCCGCAGGACCACCTTCGGCGACGGCGCCGAGACCGAGCGGCCCGAGGACCTGGTGAAGCGCAAGTTCATCGCGACCGGACCCAACCAGCTGTGGGTGGCCGACCTGACATCGGCATAAGCGGTGAACGGCTTGATCGAACTGCACCGCCGCATCGCCCGAGGCTTCAGAAACCGGGAGAACTACCGGCTACGCATGCTCCTGATCGCCGGCGGACTCGACCGGCCCCCACCCCAGGTGTGAAGAGCCAGTTGTCGGCGCTGGTGCCGACCGCTCCCATGGATTGGGTGAGGCCGAGTTGGCCGCACAGTTTGGCGTAGTCAGCCGAGGTGTAGACGGCGAGTTCAACCGGTCGGTGCAACACCGGGTTGTTGGAGGGAGCGTAGCTGTTCGTCGAATACCTCGGCAGGAGTCTTCCAGCCGAGGGTCTTGCGGGGTCGGTTGTTGAGCGCGAGGGCGACGGCTTCGAGGTCGTCGGCGGTCCAGCGGGACAGGTCGGTGCCTTTGGGGAAGTACTGGCGCAGCAGTCCGTTGGTGTTCTCGTTGCTGGGTCGCTGCCAGGGGCTGTGTGGGTCGGCGAAGAACACCTTGGTGCCGGTGTCGAGCGCGAACTGGGCGTGGGCGGAGAGTTCCTTGCCTCGGTCCCAGGTCAGGGTTTTGCGCAGCTGCTCGGGTAGGCGGGTCATCGACAGGGCCAGGGCGGCGTTCATCGCGATCGCGCCGTAGCCGCCGAGCGCGGGGCCGTTCTTCACGACCGGCTGCTCGCCCCACCCGTCCAGCCGGGGTAGGTGTACCAGCAGCGTGGAGCGGCTTGAGCGTTCCACGAGGGTGCCGATCGCGGACTTGTCCAGCCCGATGATCAGGTCTCCTTCCCAGTGCCCGGGCACGGCCCGGTCGGCAGCCTCGGCGGGCCGCTCGGAGAGCACGACGTCGGCGGTCACGTGGCCCTGCGGCTTGTTCCGTGACCGCTCTCGAGGTTCCCGCAGCGCTCGTCCGGTGCGCAGGCAGGCGACCAGCTCCCGCTGGAGCGCACCCCGTCCCTGGATGAACAGCGACTGATAGATCGCCTCGTGGCTGATCCGCATGGACTCATCATCGGGGAAGTCGATCCTCAACCGGTGGGAGATCTGTTCCGGGCTCCACGCCAGCGACCACCTTCGATCTTGCCGGCGCGGCTTGTTCAGCCCCTTCCACGGCGGCGGCGTCGGTCCGCTGACGGTCGTGCCATCGGGCCGGCGGACACTCCCGCTGAGTCGTTCCTGCACGTACGCGCGCAGCCCCGGGTTCGTCACCAGCTTGGCAGTCTTCGGCCGTTTCGCCGCCTGTTGCGCCTTCCACTGCGCCACCAGGCCCGGTACTCCGGCTTGCCGCACCGGGTCGCGGCGTTGCGGCGCAGCTCGCGGGAGATCGTGCCCGGATCCCGACCGATCGCACGGGCGATCTCGCGCACCCCCTTGCCCTGGGCCTTCAGAATCGCGATCTCCTCCCGTTCGGCGAACGACAGGTAGCGGCCCGAGGGCTCGGCCAGACTCAACGGCGGCATCCCGCCAGCGTGACGGAACCAACGGATCCCCACGGGCGACGACACACCCACCGCTTCCGACGCCTCGACTGTCGTGACCCCGGTCGCGATCAGCCTCCAGAACCCACGCTGCACCGCCCGCGACGGCTCCGGCCGACCCGGAGAACGCATCGCTGGCCGCAACGCCCGATCCGCCGCCCACTGCCGACGCGCCCCCGCCGGAGCCTCCGGCCACGGCTTCCTCGAACTCGCCACCCCACACCTCCACGATCGAGGTGTTGCGACGACCAGTTGAATCCGCCGACCGACCCGTGATCGGAGTGGAACACCGCACCGGCGAGGCTGCCCCGGTCGCGGCAGGCGGCCTTCAGGGCGTCTTCGACGAGTTCGGTGCGCATGTGGTCGGCGATCGCCCAGCCGGCGAGTTTCCGGGAGAAGCAGTCGATCACGGTGGCCAGGTACAGGTTGCGGCCCTCGGGCAGCGGCAGGCAGGTAATGTCACCGACGTAGCGCTGGTTCGGCGCCTGGGCGGTGAAGTCGCGCTTGAGCAGGTCGGGATACTTCTGGTCGGCCGGCTCGGGCAGCGTGGTCCGGACCCGGCGGCGCAGCCGGATCCCGGCCAGATCGTGGGCCTTCATCACCCGGGCGACCCGCTTGTGGTTCACCCGCTCGCCGTCCGGGACGCCGTCGTTGAGTTCAGCGGTCACCCTGGGTGCCCCACCTGCCCCACTGCGCATGAGCAAGCCGTCAACCCAACCCGTGTTCGAGGTCCGAGGTGTGTTGCTCAACCGAGGCTCCGCAACTGTTGTCGCCCTGGTCGAGGACGCCTACCCCAGGCCGCGGAAACCGAACCGGAAGGTCAGCTCGTGCGCAACGGGCAGCCGATACTCCGGATGCGGCCGGGAGCCCCAGGAGTCGTCGCCGGCCACGCCGCGCCGCATCAGGGCCGGGCGCAACACTGTCCGGTGGATCGGCGGCAGTTCGTTCGGGTGCAGCGCGTTCTCAATCTCGAACGGCGTCCACGGCAGCGCCGAGAACTCCATCCCACCCACGCAATCGAACCGTAGCCCCGCGCCGTCGTCAGCAGTCACCTCGGCCCATCGGACACCGGTGTGGTTGCCCGCCTCCTGCGGACGGACGTAGGGGGTCAGCTGGTCGGCGACCTCGCCCGAGTACACCCCCAGCCGGGCCCCCCGGCGTCGGTCGACGTAGCTCTCTTCCGGTCCCTCGCCGTACCAGCGCAGGTGGTGCAGGTCGGCGTCGGTGGCGAGCAGCAGGCCGAACTCGGGCAACTCGGGTAGACCCTCCCCGGGGCGAACGGTCATCGTCACCCCGACGTGGCCCTCTGCGTCCACCACGTAGGCGAGTTCGCATTCGCTGGACGGGATCGTGGGCAGTGCGTAGGTGAAGCGCGCCTCGACGCTGCCGCCGACGACGCGCACCTTCGGGTCGCCCATCGTCGGCTTCGGGTAGCGGCTGGCCTGCAGCCACTGGCCGTCCGTGAACGGGGCACCCCAGCCGCGCTCGTTCGAGGTGGGCGCGTGCCAGAAGTTCGGCTGCGGGATGCCCCGCAGCAACTCCCGGCCACTCTCGGGCGTCCCCCCGTAGCGGTAGGAGACCAGGCCGCCGTACAGCCGCGAGAACAGCGCGCTGAAGTGGGTTCCGCGGACTCCCACGTTGTGGATTCCCTCGACGAGTTCAGGTGCTCTGGGGGTCTCGACAAGCCCGACCAGCGGCGGGTGCTGGGCCGGTGGCTCGCTGAACACGGCCTGCTCGCTCGCGACGGTGTGACCGACAGGGGCCCAGATCGTGGCGGCGCGAAGCCGGAAGACGACATCAACGGTGACTTCCCCGGGGCCCAGGGGCAACCCGAACGGCAGCGCGTAGGTGCCGGTCACCCCGGGTGCGACGCCGGTCTCGATGACCTGCTCGTGCAGCACCTCGCCCTCGCGGGCCAGGGTGACCACACACTCGTACGCCGCAGAGGAGGTGAACAGCAACCGGTTCTCCACCTCGAAACCCTCGCGGGAGATCGCGATCCGGAACGGCTGGTAGACGTGCCGCACTTCCTGCAGGAACGGCTTGGGGGTGTGGTCGGCGAACAGGATGCCGTTGGCGCTGAAGTCGCCGTCGTGGGGTGCCTCGCCGCAGTCGCCGCCGTAGCCGAAGTACTGCCGTCCGTAGCGGTCGACGAGCCGGATCGCCTGGTCGGCGAAGTCCCAGATGAAGCCACCCTGGAACAGCGGCTCTCGGTAGGCGAGATCCAGGTATCTGTCCACGGCGCCGAACGAGTTGCCCATCGCGTGGGCGTACTCGCACAGGATGAACGGCTTGTCGCGGTGGGTCGCCAGGTAGGCCTCGACCTCGGCGGCGGGGGTGTACATCTGGCTGGTCACGTCGGTGGTCTGGGGGTAGCGGGGGTCCCAGTGGACTCCCTCGTAGTGCACGGGACGGCTGTCGTGCGCGCGGAACCAGTCGGCGACGGCGAGGATGTTCGTGCCCCCGAACGACTCGTTGCCGCACGACCACATCACGATGCTGGGGTGGTTCTTGTCGCGCTCGAGCATGTTGGCCGCGCGGTCCAGCAGTGCGGGTAGCCACTCCGGCTTGTCCCCGGGCACGGCGTCCTCCACCCCGATGCCCTGCCACCGGATCCGGTCCCACAGCCCGTGGCTCTCCAGGTTCATCTCGTCGATGACCATCAGCCCGTAGCGGTCGCACAGCTCGTAGAAGAACGAGTTGTTCGGGTAGTGACTGGTCCGGACGGCGTTGATGTTCGCCGCCTTCATGATCCTCAGGTCGGCCTCGGTCTGCTCGCGGGTCATCACCCGCCCCTGCAACCCGAACTCGTGCCGGTTCACCCCATTGAAGACCACCCGACGGCCGTTCAGCTTCAAGACGCCGTCCTCGATGCCGAACCGGCGGACGCCGACCGGTTGCGGAATGTGCTCGACCAACGCATCCGTGTCGTCGAACACCTCGACCACCAACTCGTACAGGTACGGGTCCTCGGTGCTCCACAGTCGCGGTGCGGGGATACGGACGGACCACTCGCCGTCCGCACCGCCGGTGAGGTCACCCACGCCTTCGATCCGGGCGCGGACGTTCCCCGGCCCTGCCAGCGAGACCCGCACGGACACCACGGCCTCAGCGAGGTCCCCCGGCACCGTGCAGCGCACCAGCAGATCCTCGACGTGGACAGAGGGCCGGCGGTACAGCACCACGTCGCGGAACAGGCCGGAGAAGCGGTAGAAGTCCTGGTCCTCGATCCAGGAGCCGGAGCTCCACTTGAACACCTGCGCGGCGAGGGTGTTCTCACCCTCGACCAGGGCGTCGGTGAGGTCGAACTCCGACGGGGTGAACGTGTCGGTGCCGTAGCCGATCCAGGTGCCATTGACCCAGACCGCGAGCGCGCTCTCCGCCCCCTTGAACGATACACTCAGCCGTTCCCCGTCGGTCAGCGGCCGGTCGAGGCTGAACGTCCGCACGTAGCTGGCGACCGGGTTGAAGCGCTGCGGCACCCGGCCCGGCTCGACCGACTCCAGCCCGTCCCAGGGGTACTGCACGTTGACGTATTGCGGACGGTCGTAGCCCTGCAACTGGATGTGCGCCGGAACGGGAATCTCGTCCCAGCCCGAGCAGTCGAAACCGACCGCCTCGAACCCTTCGACAGTCTCGGCAGGGTTCTGGGCGTAGTGGAACTTCCACGTCCCGTTCAGGCACTGCTCGAAAGAGCTCGCCCCCGCCGCCGCCTCGGCGGCGTCGGCGAACCAGCGGTGGTCGGAATGGGCTCCCAGGCGGTTGTCCGACACGTAGGTCGGGTCGGACAACCGGCTGACGTCGAAACTCACTTGATCGCGCCCGTCATGCCCTCGGCGAAGCTGCGCTGCAGGATCAGGAAGATCACCATCGTCGGCAGCGAGGCCAGCAGCACCGCGAGCATCAGTACTCCGTAGTCGGTCACGTAGCCCGCGCGCAGGTTGGAGATGAGCATGGGCATGGTCTGGTAGGTGTTGTTGACGATGATGACTTTCGGCCACAGGAAGTTGTTCCAGGCCGCCATGAAGGTGATCACCGCCGCAGCCGCGTAGGTGGAACGCATGGTGGGCACGTAGATCCGGGCGAAAATGTTCAGCTCGCTGAGACCATCGATGCGGGCAGCCTCGACGATCTCGTGCGGAAAGGAACGGGAGGACTGCCGGAACAACATCACCAGGAACGGCGTGGCGATCGCCGGCAGAATGACCGCGAACGAGGAGTTGATCATCCCGAACTGGGCGAACAGCTGGAACAGCGGAATCATGGTCGCCGCGAACGGGATCATCATCGCCAGCAGCAGCACGTTCATCAGCCGGTCCTTGCCGCGGGAGTGGAACACCTCGAAGCCGTAGCCGGCGATCGAGCAGACCAGCAGCGCCAAGACGGTGGTGCCCACGGCCTGGATCATCGAGAACCACATGGCCGAGGCAACGTCCTGCTGACCGACCAGCGCGGTGAAGTTCGCCACCAGGTTGGCGCCCGGCAGCATTCGTGAGCCGAGCACGTCCTGGCTGGTGTTGGTGGCCGAGACGACCATGAAGTACAGCGGACCCACCGACAGCAGGGCGCAGATGGCGAGGAAGAGGTAGCCGGGCACCCGGCGCAGCTTCTTAGTCACGCTTGTCACCAACCTTCATCTGGATCGCGGCCAGGATCGCCACCATGATCAGGATCACGTAGGACAGGGCGGCGCCATAGCCGAAGTTCGGGTTCTTCTGGAACGACAACTCGAACAGGTAGTGCGACATCGACATGGTCGTGTACGCGGGCCCACCCTGGGTGAGGTTCCAGGACTCGTCGAACAGCTGGATGGTGCCGTTCGTGGACAGGATCGCGGTGAGCAGGATCATCGGCCGCAGTTGGGGGACGGTGACGTACCAGAAGGTCTTGAACGGCCCCGCACCGTCGATCTTGGCGGCCTCGAGGGTGGAGTAGTCGAGGTTCTGCATCGCGGCGAGATAGAAGACCATGTTGTAGCCGGTCCATCGCCACAGCAGGCCGAGGATGATCACGATCCTGGCGGTGCCGGTCTGGCCCAGCCAGTTGATCGGCGAGTCGATGAAGTGCAGGCCCATCAGCATGTCGTTGACCAGGCCGTCGGTGGCGAAGATCGTCCGGAACACCAAGGAGTAGGAGACCAGGCCGACCGCGCAGGGCAGGAAGATCGCGGTCCGCCACAGCCCCTTGAAACGCAGGTTACGGTCGTTCAGCAGGTTGGCCAGGATCAACGCGATCACGAGCATGATCGGCACCTGGATGATCAGGTACACGAAGGTGTTCTGGACGGTGAGCTTGAAAATGTCGTCCTGCAAGAGGCGCTGGTAGTTGTACCAGAGCGGGTCGGCGAAGTTCAGCCGGGTGCCGCGCCCGGTCTTCAGCGACAGGATGAACGCCTGCGCCATCGGGTAGAAGCTCATCGCGCCGATCAGCAGGGCGGCGGGGAGCAGGAACACCCAGCCGGTCAGGTTGCGGCGTTCTTCGACGCCATGGCGGCGTCTGCCCCGGCGTGGGGTCGCTTCGTTGTCTCGGGCGGTTCCGGACGCACCTCCGGAACCCGTTGCGGTTGCCAATGTCGACACCGGGTGTCTCACTTCCTTGTGGGGGACGGGAGTCGGTGGGTGGGGGCCGGTCGTGCACCCCCACCCACCTGGACAGACGAACGACTACTTCATCGCGAATTCGACGGCCTTCTGGGCCTCGTCGAGGGCCGCAGCCGGGTCGGTGCCGTTGATGATCTTCGTGAAGGCGGCGCTCACAGCATCCCGGCCCTCATAGTAGTAGACGCCGGTGTTATTCTTGGGCACCTGCTTGGAGAACTCGATCACCTTCTGGAAGACCGGCTGGCCGCCGAAGAACTCCTGCGGCTCGGCGTAGACCGAGCTGTCGGCCATCGGCAGCCAGTTCGCCACCGCACCCGAGGATGGCAGGATCGTGTCGAAGAGCTGCTTGGAGCCGGCGAACGTCTTGGCCAGGAAGTCGGAGGCCAGTTCGTAGTTGGCGTTCGAGCTGATCGCCCAGGACGAACCGCCGTTGGCGGAGTAGTTGGTTGCGCCGGTGACGCCGTCCAGCTTGGGCAGGTTGGTGATCGCCCACTTCCCGGACTGGTCCTTGGCGGTCTGCACCGAGCCCAGAATCCACACGCCGTTGAGGGTGCCCGCCACGTTGCCGTTCACGAACGAGCCCACGTACTCGTCCCAGGAGTTGACCTCGGTCAGCACGCCGGAGCTCACCAACTCCTTGTAGGTCTCGATCGACTTGAGCAGCGCCTGGTTTCCGCTAATCGTCGGGTTGCCGTTCTCGTCGAACAGGCTGGCGCCGGCGCTCTGCAGCATCATCATGGCCATGTCACCCGAGCCGGACGTGGTCGACAACAACGGCTTCTTCGTCTTCTCCTTCACCACCTTGGCCTTGGCGATGAAATCGCTCCAGGTGATGTTCGTGAAGTCGTCAGCGGTGAACCCGGCCTCCTTGAGCACGTCGGTGCGCAGCGCCAGGACCGCGGTGCCGTTGTCGAACGGCAGGCCGTAGTTCTTGTTGTCGACGGTGGAGTAGGCCGTGACGCCTGCGGGGAACTGGCTGAAGTCGACCGAGGACTTCGAGAAGTCGCTGAACATCTCGGGGTAGTTGATGACGTTCTTCTGGAAGGCGTTGTTCTGCATCAGGAAGATGTCCGGAAGCTCCTTGGTCTCCCCGGACTGCGCCAGCGTCGTCAGCTTGGTCTGGACGTCGTCCCAAGACGTCTCGACGACGTTGATCTTCACGTCCGGGTTGTCCTTGTTGTAGATCTTCGCCGCCTCGTTCATCGCATAGATGTTGAAGGCGGGATCCCAGCACCACACCGTCACAGTGCCGCTCTTGGGGCCGCTGGCGGCGGCGCTCGTGGCGGCGGCGCTCGTGGCGGCGGGGGCGGGTGCCGTGGCGCCGCCGCCGCAGGCCGCCAGCGCGATGCTCAGTGGCAGAGCCAGTGCCAGCGAGGCGAACTTTTGTAGCTTGTTCATTCGTGGTGACTTTCTCGTGGTTGCACCGAGGCGCGGGTCGATGCGGTCCCGAGGGGCTCCCTCGCCCCACCTGGTTCGGACGGGCTCCGAATGTTTACGTAAACCTAGCAGGATCTGCGCCTGGTGTCACTGCGCCTGAGGTAACAATCTCATAACGGAGGGCCGATCTGCAGCAGGGATATTGACGTTGCCGGATGACGGCTAAGGGGCGCTATCATGCGGGGATGCCCACCACGACCAGCCGGGGACGCCGCAAGACCGGGCCGACGATCGAGGACGTCGCACGCCTCGCCGGGGTGTCGGCGCAGACCGTGTCCAGGGTGTCGACGGGAGCCGAGAGGGTCAGTGAGGCCACCCGGGTCAAGGTGCTCACAGCGATGGACCAGCTCGGCTACTCACCCAACAGAGCGGCGCGCGCCCTGCGCAACGGGGTCTTCGGCACGATCGGCCTGGTCGCGAGCAAGTTCGGACGCACGGGCGAGACCCTGATTACCGAAGCCGTCGTCGATGCGGCGGAAGCCAGTGAGCGATCAGTCACTCTGATCCAGGTGCGCCCGTCCGATCCGGAACAGTGGCAGTACGCATCGCACCGGATCTCGCAGCAGGCCATCGACGGACTGGTCATCATCCGTGCCGAGAATGCAGACCCCGAGTCACTGGCACTTCCCACCGGGCTTGCGATCGCGGTATCCGATTCCCGCCTGGTCGGCTACTACCCCTCGGTCGTCGCCGACCAGGTGCAGGGCACCCAGGACGCCGTCCGACACCTGCTCGACCTGGGGCACCGGACCGTCCACCACCTTGCCGGTCCGTCCGAATCCGGGGCGGCGCTGGTACGGACCAGTTCCTGGCAACAGGTACTCGAGCAGGCGAGAATCCGTCCACCCCAACTGTGGCAGGGAGACTGGAGCGCCGGTTCGGGCTACCGGACGGGCCAGCAGATCGCCCTCGACCAATCGGTCACAGCGGTCTACTGCGCAAACGACGAAATGGCGTTCGGGCTCATTCGCGCGCTCCAGGAGGCGGGCCGTCGGGTGCCAGAGGACGTCTCCGTCGTCGGCTTCGACGGAATCGAGCTGAGTGAGTTCTCCTCGCCTCCGCTCACCACCGTGAAGCAGGACTTCCACCAGATCGGGCAGGAACTGGTGCGGCTGCTGCTGGAGCAGTTGCGCTCCCCGGCAGCACGAACCGGTGGACGTGTCCTGATTCCCACGGAACTGATCGTCCGGGGCACCACCGCACCGCCACCGGTGCGCTGATGTGACCACGGCGCACGGCTACTCCGGCCGCCCTGCTGTCGAGGGCCGTCGATCGGTGGTCACGGTGACGAGGACTTCCTGGACGCGGTCGACGTCCGGGCTCCGGGTGTTCCAGATGACCTCCAGCGGCATGCGCAATGGCGGTGCCAGTGGAAGGCTTGTGGTGAGGTCTCCTCCCCACCCTCCCCGGCCGGAAATGACCCACGGATCAGTCAGGAGGGCCAGTTTCAAACGTCGCCGACAAACCGCGCTATACCGGCCGGCAAACCCCACAGCCACCACTCAGCGAAGCCCGGTCACGCGCACAGCGACGAACGATGGAGTGGGTGCCATGAACGCACCAGTCAACGATCAGTCCACCTCCCGACCGTTCGGGTCGCCGGCTCTCGACCACCGTACGCTGCTCGGTATCGGCGGTGCTGTCGGACTTGCCGCCCTTGTCGGCTGTTCGGCGGCCGCCACCGCCGACAGCGCCTCGTCCGGCATGTCCGGCAGTGCCGCGTCCGGCGACACCGAACTCAGCGCCGGCACCTACACCGCGACGTTCGGCTCCTCCGGCGGCGGAGGTGGACCCGGTGGCGACTCCGGCGGCAGCCAGGAGCTCAGCGGCGCCTAGCTCGTCAACGGCATCGCCGCGACGATCGACGGGGGCACATGGGCGAGCACCACCGCGGACCAGAACGTGTTCTTGGTTGTCAACGGCGGTTCGCTGACGATCACCAACGCGACGATCACGAAGTCGGGCGACAGCTCGAACGAGGAGGCCTGCAACTTCTACGGGCTGAACTCGGCGATCCTGGTGGTGGACGACGGGTCGTCCGCGACGCTCACCGACTGCACGATCACCACGGACGCGGACGGTGCGAACGCGGTCTTCGCCGCAGCCTCGGGCGTGATCGCCATCGACGGGATCACGATCCGCACCAGCAAGGACTCCTCCCGCGGACTCGACGCCACCTACACCGGCACCGTCACCGCGAAGGACGTGGACATCACCACCGCCGGCGCCCACTGCGCATGCCTCGCGACCGACCGCGGCAACGGCACGATCACGGTCACCGGCGAGAGCAAGCTCGCCAGCTCGGGCGACGGCTCGCCGCTGGTCTACAGCACCGGCGACATCTCGGTCACCGGGGCCACCGGTGCGGCCACGGGCGCCCAGACGATGGTGATCGAGGGGAAGAACAAGATCACCGTGGACAGCTGCACGTTCAGCACGTCCGGGACCACCGGGATGATGGTCTACCAGTCGTTCTCTGGGGATGCGGCGGACTCCGATGCGACGGCCGAGAAGGCGTCCCTGGTGATCAGGGATTCGACGATCACCTCGACCACGGCGAAGCCGATGATCTACGTGACCAACACCACCTGCCAGATCGAGGTGACGTCGTCGAAGCTCACGCACACGGCGTCGACCCCGCTGCTGTCCCTCGCCGAGGACCGCTGGGGGACGTCCGGTTCGAACGGCGGCCATGCGGTGGTGACCTTGACCGACTGCACGGTCACGGGTTCCCTCGAGGCGGGCGCGAGCAGCTCCGCGACGGTCACCCTGATGGCCAGCCGCCTCACCGGTGGCACCTCAGGAGACGTGGAGGTCACCAAGGACACCTCGTCCACCTGGAGCCACTGACCTGACGATCCCTGAGCCTGACGAAGGCCCCGGGTTCCGCGACCCGACTCCCACTCTGCAGCGCGCTTGGCTGTCGCCACGCGACGGGCGCTCGGGGGTCACCCCCGCGACCGTCATGTCGTCTCACCACGAGGCACGGGCCGGCCGAAATCCAAACGGCGCAAAAGTAGCGGCGCCGTTCCTGAGGACGGCCCATCGCCGCAGACCCGACCTGAATCGAGGCCGGGCCTGCGTTCGTTCTGGAGTGTGCGGCGTCGGTCTTCGCCCTTGGGCGGTTCGGGCAAGGACCAGACCCGGCAGAAGCTGCGGCCCTGTCTGGTGATCGGCTCCATGCAAGGCGTGCATCATCGTGACCGACGATTTGGTTCCCCGCGACGCTGACCCTGCCCCCGGCCCTTTTCCGGCCAGAACCCGCGGAGGATTGAAGCTCGCAGATCCGGACCATGCCTGTGTCTCCTCCTTGTTCTCAAAGCGCACGCAATGTACCATTGCATGGTGGCCATGACCGGGATGGGCATTGTGCGGGCGGCGGGAGCCGCTGGTTACATGCGCTACCTGGCTGAGTGCGGCCACTCCCGGGCCGATGAGTACCTCTCCGAGCACGGGCACGCGCTGATCACCTGGCGCGGGATCGGCGCCGACGGGCAGCTGGTGGAACGCCAGCTCGATGCCGAGCAGTTCGCCCGATTCCTCGACGGCTTCGACCCCGACACCGGCGAGTCACGGTGGGCGCAGCGGGTCAAGCCCGACCACGTTGCGGCGGTCGACTTCATCGTGAACGGGCCCAAGGAATGGAGCATCCTGGCGGTACTCGACCCGGGGGTGCGGGCCGCGTTGCTGCGGGGCCAGGAGAACGCCGAGAGGGCGGTGCTGCGCTACCTGTGGGACAACGGCACGGTGCAGGTCAAACTGGGTGGGCGGGTGGTGCGGGTGCCGGTGGAGCGGATCGAGATCGCCTCGGTGCAGCACTTCTCCTCCCGCGGTGGCGACCCGCACTTCCACAGGCATATGGAGATCTCGGCGCGGGCGTTCGCGGCCGGGAAGTGGCGGGCGCTGGACACTTTGGGTGCGCGGAACCTGAACGTGGCCGTGCAGGCGATCTTCCACCGCGAACAGCTCCGCGAAGTACAGCCGGTGCTGGAGCGGCTCGGCTGGCAGGTCGACGAGCTGGGTCAGATCCGGTCGTTGCGGCCGGTGGTGGAGGCGATGAGCCGCCGCTCGGCGCAGTTGGAGCGGAACTTGGCCCGGATCGAGGCGGAGTGGCGAACGGAGCATCCCGGGAAGGAGCCGTCGGCGCGGCTGGCCCGGTTGTGGGATGTGCAGGCCTGGGAACAGCAGCGTCCCTACAAGGCCGAAGCCGCGGACTTGGACGACGAACTGGCGGTGTGGGCGGCCCGGATCGGCGAGGTGATGGCCGAGCACGGCATCACCATGCCGGGCCGGCCGGTCATGACTTTGGTTGGGCGGGTCAGTGTGGCCGTGCTGGACCGGGACGCACTGGCCGCCGAGATCGTGGAGGCGCAGGGGTTGAAGCGGTCGGCGTGGTCGCGGGCCGACCTGGAGGCGGCAGCGATCATGGCCGTTGAGGGCCGGGTTCGGGGCGACGCGGCGGCGGTCGATGAGGCCGCCGCGGATGTGGCGGCGCGGGCGCTCGCCCTGTCGCACCTGCTGCCGAGTGTGGCTGGCGGGACGCCGTCGGCGGCGGTGAAGTGGTTCACTTCGGCCGGGGTCGTCGAGCGGGAGAACGAACTCCGGACCGGGCTCGCCGCGCTGGTCGAGGTTGGTCGGCTCGACGTGGTCGAAGGCGCCGCGGGGGCCGGGAAGACCGCCTCGCTGGCCGAGCATGTGGCCGACGCTGCCAGGGCGGGACAGCAGGTGATGGTGGTGGCGCCGACCGGCGCCGCAGCGAACGTGGCAGCCGATCAGGTGGCAGTCGGCACCTCGACGATCGACCGGTTCCTGATGCGGTACGGCTGGAGCAAGAACACCGCCGGCGCCTGGGAGTGGATTGAGCCCGGCCACTTGCCGGCCGACGCGCTGCCGCAAGGTGGCCGGTTGGTGATCGACGAGGCGGGCATGGTCAGCCAGGACGCCGCCCGGGCCCTGGTCACGACAGCGATGGCCCGCGGTTGGCAGGTGCGGGTGCAGGGCGACTCGTTCCAGTTCGGCGCGGTCGGGGTCGGCGGGGTGATCGAACTCGCCAAACAGGCCGCCCACCCGGACCGGATCTGGCTGCTCGATGACGCCAACGACGTCCACCGCTTCCGGCTC
>Ga0073905_10000913_pt1 | contig 14547 bp, 13 predicted proteins | sample KloWWTupernatant_FD_65482 | JGI IMG/M metagenome (GOLD analysis project Ga0073905, IMG submission 65482) | Active sludge microbial communities from Klosterneuburg, Austria, studying microevolution and ecology of nitrifiers - Klosterneuburg... | ecosystem: Engineered > WWTP > Aerobic digester >... | reverse complement strand
TCCCACGTGACGTCGAGCGCGACGCTCTGATTCTGGGCGAGGTCGGTGTCCTGCAGGGCCCAGAAGATCCGGTACGTCTTCGTCTGACCCGCGGCCGACGGCGCCCAGGTCCCCAGCCCCGTCGCGTAGGTGCTGTGGGAACCGACCAGGGTCGAGGCCGGGGCCCAGTCGAACGGGTACTGCTGGGGGAAGAAGTCGGAGCAGTCGGGCTCGACCCCGTTGCCGACCTGGACGACCATGTCGAGGTACGGCGCCAGCCCGATCGGCTCCGACGGGGTGGAGGTGACGTACATCTCCACGTTCGCCGCCACCGTGCCCGTGTAGGTCACCGTGATGCACTGGTCATCGAAGTCGCCCGGGACGAGGCCGCTCTCGGCGAACCGTGCCGTGCCGGGGTTGTCCACGGAGAGCGCGACGGTGCCCGACGCCCAGGTGTTGGCGTCGCTCGACGTCGTCGCGGTGAATGCGGCGAACGACGCCTGCCAGACCAGCGCGCCGGACGCCAGGATGCCGAGCGGCACGGCCGCGGCGGCGACGGCCGTGCGGTGCGATCTCATCGGGGCTCCTTGGTCTCGTGGGCGCTCAGAGGCTCTGGGCTTCCCAGATGACGTCGAGCGTGAGGTCCTGGCCCTGGGCGGCGTCGTCGTCGGCCAGCTGGTAGGTGATCCGGTAGGTCGCGTCCTCGGGTGCCGCAGCCGCCGTCATCCAGGTGAGCCCGCCCGTGGCGAAGTCGTGGTGCGCCGTGACGAAGGCATCTGCCGTGCCGGTGAAGGTCGCGCCGCCCGGGCTGAAGTCCGTGCAGTCCGGCTGGGCGCCGGTCCCGAGCGTCACGGTGAGGTTGAGGTAGGGCGCGAGACCGACGGCATCCGGTGTCCCGTTGGCGTCGGTGTCGTGGAAGGCGCCGTAGGTCTTGACGTTCGCGAACACGTCGCCGCCGTAGTGGACGACGATGCACCTGCTCCCCGTCTCGCCCGGCGTCAGCCCGGAGACGGTGAACAGTGCGGTGCCGGTGTCGTTGTCCGTGAGGGAGACCGAGCCCGCCTCCCAGGTGTTGCCCGTGCTGTCCGTCGTGTCGCTGAACGCCGCGTAGGAGGCCTGCCAGACGAGCACGCCGCTGAGCAGGAAGCCGACCGGCACGGCGGCCGCCACGACGGCCTTGCGGGGCAGTGCCATGGGGACTCCTCGTTCTCGACGACCGACCGTGTGCCGGTCCTCCTGCCCGTCGAGTCGGCCGCGGACCCGTCGCGATGAGGCTCCGCGGGCAGGATCACCCGGATGCCGTATGCCGAGCCCTCATCCCCGGGCGACGGCGGCCGATCGGGCGGTGACGGCTCCACCCGGCCGCCCCCGCTCGACCGCCCACGGGAGGTGACGTGCTCCGCAGCGCCCTGCGTCGCGTGCACGCGGTCCCCCGCGGGCCGGTGCGCCTCGTCGGTGCCGTGGCGGTCGTCCTGGCCGCCGGCGCGTTCGTCGCGGACCAGAGCACCTCGCTCGGCGCCGTGCCGCACGACGTCGCCCGGGCCCAGCTGCTGGCGGCGACCGTCGGCGGGCCGGCGCTGTTCACCAGCACCGGCCTGGTGCCCGGCGCGCCCGTGAGCCGGTGCGTCGACGTCGACCTGCCCGGTCAGGGCCCCTCCGCTGCGGTCGTGGTGCGCGCCGTCGCCGTCACCGGCGCCCTCGCCGACGACCTCGTCGTCCGGGTCGAGGTGGGCCCGGCCACCGGCGCGCCCGACGGCGACTGCACGGGCTTCGTCGGGCAGACCGCCTACACCGACACGCTCGCGGCCTTCGCCCAGGTGTCCGCGGCGGCGCCGTTCGGGGTGCCCACGGGGTGGCAGCCCGGCACCGGACCCGTGGACCGCGCGTTCCGCCTCACCGTCGAGGTGCTCGACACCCCGGGGGCCCAGGGCCAGGTGGCCCAGGCCGACCTCGTGTGGGCGGTCGTCACCGACGACCCAGCCCCACCGCCCACCCCGACCCCCACCCCGACGCCAAGCCCCGGTGGCGGCCCTGCGTCGACGCCCACCCCGGCGCCCACGGCCGGCCCGACGCCCGGGCCCACCTCGGTGCCGTCGTCCGGGCCGACCCCGGAGCCCACGCCTGAGCCCACCGGCGGCCCGGCCCCGACGCCCGGCCCCGAACCCGAGGGGCCCGACAGGAACGACGGGAACGACGGGAACGACGGTTCCACCACCCCCGGGCGGCGGCGGCGCAGGCGACGGCGGTGCGCCGTCCGGCGGCCCGAGCGCCGTCGAGCACCTGTCCGACGTCGCGGTCCAGGTCGCCGAGACCTTCACCGGCACGCTCGAGCAGGGCGGGTTCCCCGCAGTGCTCGTCGGCGTCGTGCTCATCTTCCTGCTCGTCCAGGACCAGCTCGACCGGCGGGACCCCAAGCTCGCCCTCGCACCGCTCGACGAGGAGCCGCCGCTGCGGTTCGAGGAGGTACCGGGCCGATGAGCGCTCCCGAGACCGGCGGGCTGGTCCCGCTCGCCGATCGCATCCGCTGGACCAGCGCCTTCCGCGTCCTCGTCATCGTCGCGCCGGTGCTGCTCTGGCTCGCGCAGCCGGTGCGCACGGCCTCGACGATGGCCGTGCTCGTGGCCGCCGTCACCTACCTCGGCCTCATGGCCGCGAGCGCCCCGCTGCTGCGGCTGGGCCGTCGGGCCGCCCTGTTCCGCGTGGCCGCCGGCCTGCTGCTCGACGGCGTGTACCTCGCCTGGGCGTTCCTCGCGCTCGGTGGCTTCGACGGACCCGTCGGCTACCTCATCGTCCTGCACGCCGTCGCGGTCACCCTGCTCACCTCGTTCCGCTCGGGGCTCAAGGTCGTGCTGTGGCACTCGATCACGCTCATCGTCGCCCTCCAGGGGCAGATGACCGGGCTGTTCGGCACGGGACCGCTCACGGGCGAGCCCTTCCCCACCGCCGACCTCACGGTGCTCCTCCTCGCGCTGTGGGCCGCCACCCTGACGACCTCGACGTTCGCCGCCGTCAACGAGCGCGAGCTGCGCCGCCGCCGGTACGACGTCGAGGTGCTGCGGCGCCTCGCGCTCGACCTCGAGCAGACCACGCAGACCGACGAGATCGCCGCGGCCCTCGCGTCGCTGGTGCACACCGAGCTGCTCGCGCGCCGTGCCCTCGTCATCGCCTGCCCGACGGCGGCCCAGGGCGCCTCGAGCGGCGTCGGGGCGCCCGTGTCGCGGCCGATCGTGCAGGTGTCGCCGGGCGGGCTCCCCACCGGATGGGCCCAGCCGGACGGGCTGCCGTCCGCCACCTTCCTCGCCACCGTGATCGAGCGGCACACCACCGTGCTGGTCCCCCGGCTCGACCGTGCATCCGACGGCTGGCTGGCCGAGGTGCTGCCGGACGCGCGCAACGTCGTCGTCGTGCCGTTCTCGCTGCCCGGCCAGGTCGCCGGGGCGCTGCTGCTGGAGCAGGGGCCCACCACGGGGCTGAGCCGGCTGCTGCGCCGTGAGCCGCGCATCGAGCGGCGCCGGGTCGCCACGGCCGAGCAGGCCACCGCCCACGCCGCCCAGGCCTTCGGACGGGCGGTGCTCGTGGCACGGCTGCGCAGCTCGGCGGACACCGACGGGCTGACCGAGCTGGCCAACCGCAGGGCGTTCGACCGCAGCCTGCACGCCGAGCTCGCCAGGACGGATCGCTCGGGGCTGCCCACCTCGTTGCTCCTCGTCGACGTCGACCACTTCAAGGCCGTCAACGACACCTACGGCCACCAGACCGGGGACGAGGCCCTGCGCGTCATCGCCCAGGTGCTCGCGCGCACGGCCCGGACCGGCGACGTGCCGGCCCGGTACGGCGGCGAGGAGTTCGCCGTGGTGCTCAGCGGGACCGCGGCGGACGGCGCCACGATCGCCGCCGAGCGGATCCGCTCGGCCATCGAGCAGCTGACCGGTGGTCCCCGGCTCACCGTGAGCATCGGCGTGGCCTGCTACCCCGGCGACGGTCCCGACGCGTCCTCGATGGTCGCCGCGGCGGACGCGGCCCTCTACCGGGCCAAGACCGGCGGCCGCAACCGCGTGGAGGTCAGCCCGGTCTCGATGCCCGCGGGCACGGTCGCGCGATGAGTCGTCCGTGAGCCCGCGGCACGCCGGCGGTCGCAGCCCCCGGCCCGACGTGCGACGGACCCTGCTCGACGGTGGGCTCGCCGTCGCCCGCACGGCGGCCGTCGCCGCACTGGCGGCCGTGGGCGGGCTCTCCGTCTGGGCGGTGGCACCGGTAGCGCTCGGGTGGCAGTCGCACGTCATCGTGTCGGGCTCCATGTCCCCCGCCGTCGAGCCCGGGGACCTCGTGCTGTCCGCTCCCGCCGAGGTGCAGGACCTCGCTGTCGGGCGCGTGGTCCTGTTCACCGACCCGGCGGGCAGCGGCCGGACGATCGCGCACCGGATCCGCGAGGTGCACGACGGCTCGGTCATCACGCGCGGCGACGCCAACGCCGTCGACGACTCCACGCCCGTGCCGATCGACTCCGTCATCGGGCTCGGGCGCCTCCGGATCCCCGTGCTCGGGCTGCCGGTGGTGTGGCTGCGTGACGGCCGGCCGCTGCCCCTCGGGCTGACGGCCGCCGGCGCCGTCGCCGCGGTGCTGCTCGCCGCCACCGGGCCCGACGAGGGTGGCGAGCGGGACGCCGGGCGCAGGCGCGGACGACGTCGGGCACCGCGCCCCACGCCGAGGGAGCACCCTCAGCACGCAGGCACGACCACCCTCGCGTAGGGCGAACGCCAGGTACCCCCAACGGACCTGACCTGGTACGCCATCTGCGCGGCCCCCGCGGAGCCGTCGACGAAGGTCGACGTCGTGCGGTCGAGCACCGGGACCAGCTCGTTGACGTCCTCACGGAAGCCCTCGTAGCCCGTCGCGTAGGTGTCGGGCGTCGGCGTCCAGGTGAGGGTCACCGGCATCGTTCCGCGGAGGGCGACAGCGAAGCCGTGGCTGTAGCGCGAGGTCGTCAACGTCGCCGCGGTGACCCCCGTCGCCCCGGCCGCGGGGATCACCCGGTCCGTCACCCGGACGCGAACCTCCTGCGGCCCGGCGGCCAGGACGTCGGCCCGGGACGTCGTCCCCGCCGGCACGGAGATGGTCGATGCGTAGTCGTCTGCGAGGAAGGCGGTGACGAAGGTGGCGCCGGCCCGGTCGGTCGTCACGGACGGCGCCGCGACCGTCGAGCCGTTGGCGTTGGCCTGCCCCGCCGGGGTCGCAGCCAGGGGGGTGGTCGGGTCGACCCCGGTGTACGCCAGCACGACGACCGCCGTCGCGTCGCTGCTGTCGAGCCCGGCGAAGGAGTAGGACGCCGGTTCAGCGGCCGTGGCGATCTTGAGCACCATGAGCGCCTCGCCGCCGAGGGAGCTGTGCGAGGGGATCTCCATGCCCCAGCCACCTGCGACCGCGGCGACGGGCTCGCTGCTGGAGTCATGGTGCATGACGATCGCGATGAGGGCGTCGCCCGGCAGGACGCCGGCAGGGCGGGCGACCGTGATCGACGTGGCGGTGGCCGTGGCCTGCGACACCGAGCGCAGTGTCGGGGCCGTCATCGCGCACGAGCGGGTCGCCGTGAGCGCCCCCGGCGGGTCGAGGGTGTCCGAGGCCAGCACCGACCCCGTGCCCGCGGAGGCCGTGAAGGCTGCGCCCGACGGGGTGGCCAGCAGGCAGGCGGCCGCGGCGAGGACGAGCGTGCACCCACCGACGACCGCCCCAGCGAACCCCACGGCACCCCCATCGGCCGACCTGCCTAGGAGATGAGCGGACGGTCTCGACCGGGCGTCGGTGTCAGCAGGGCAGCAGGCTCGTGGTCACCCAGCCCGAGCGCCACGAGCCCGCGTAGCTGCGCAGCGAGTACGTCGCGCCCGCAGCCCCGAGCGACGGGTCGACGTAGCTCGTCACCGCGCGTCCCGGGCCGAAGACGACGTAGTCAGGGAAGTCGCTGCGGAAGCCCTCGTACCCGCTCGCGTAGAAGTCGGGCGTCGCCGTCCACGTCAGGGTGACCGGGCTGGGACCGGCTCCGGGCTGGATCGGCAGCGAGAAGCCCTGGTTCGAGCGCGCCTCGCCGAGGGTGGCGACGGTCGCGTCCAGCGTGCCGGCCGCCGGGACGAGCCGGTCGGTCACCAGCAGGGCGACCGAGTCGGCTCCGCCGGTGACGAGCCGCGCGCGTTCGGTCGTCCCGGCGGGCAGCGAGACCACTCCGTCGTAGTCGTCGGCGAAGAAGGCCGTGAGCATCCGGGTCTGCTCCGTGACCATGGTGCCCTGGGCGGAGACCACGGTCCCCTCGCCGAAGCTGATGCCGTGGCTCGGGTAGTTCCACGCACCACCGCTGTACGCGAGCACCACGGCGGCGGCGGCCGAGCCCGCGGTCAGCCCCGTGAAGGTGTACGCGGCAGGCTCCGTGCCCGTGGCCAGCTTGGAGCCGAAGAAGCTCGACCCGCCGACCCCGAAGTTCCCTCCGGTGGCGACCTGCCAGCCGTCGCCGGGCGAGGCCGCCGGTGGGGTGGCCTTCGTGCTGTGCACGACGATCCCGACGATGACGTCACCGGCCACGACGCCGGCCGGCAGTGGGACGCTGATCGTCCCCGAGGTGCCTGTGCTCTGCGAGACCGACCGCAGCTGGGCGCCCGAGGCCGTGCACGACCGCGACGCCGTGAAGGCGCCGGGCGCGTCGAGCACGTCGGCGGCGAGGCTGGAGGCCGGGTTGGTCGACACCGCGGTGAAGGCCGCGCCCGCAGTCCCCGCCGTCAGTGCTGCGAGGCTCGCCAGGGCGAGCGCGCACAGCGCCGCGGCCAGGCGAGGAGTTCCCACGACGCACCGATCGGCCGGCGAGGCGCCGGATTGAGGCGGTTCCTGGCCATTGCGCCCGATCCACCCGATCGGCTCAGTCCCCCGCGAGCCGCCGTACCAGGGTCGCCGCGTCCGGGCACGCGTCGAGGAGGTCCCCGACGTGCTCGCGGGTACCGCGCCACGGGTCGCGCAGCGGGATGCGGCGCAGCGTGGGCAGGGACGGGACGTCGAGCACGACGGCGTCCCAGCTGGCCGCCCTGACCTGCTCGCCGAACCGTCGCACCACGGTCCCGCGGAAGTACGCGCGCGTGTCGTGCGGCGGGGCGTGCACCGCGCGGGCGACCTCCTCGTCGCTCGTCAGCCGCTCGACGGCCCCGGCCGCGACGAGGCGGTGGTACAGCCCGCGCTCGGGCCGCACGTCCGACCACTGGATGTCCATCGCGGCCAGGCGGGGGTTGTCCCATGCCAGGTGGTCGCGGCGGCGCATCCCGTCCAGCAGGCGCAGCTTGGCGACCCACTCGATCTCCCGGGCGCACGTCATCGGGTCGGTGCCCAGCCGCGCGAGCACCGAGGCCCACCGCGCCAGCACGTCGGCCGTGTCCGGGTCGGGGTCGGGGCCCAGCTCCTCGCGCAGCGCGTCGAGGTAGGCCCCCTGGACCTCCAGTGCCGTCAGCCGGCGCCCGTCGGCGAGCTCGAGCCGCGCCGTCAGGCTCAGGTCACGGCTGACCACCTGGACGTCGCGCACCGGGTCGGCGAGCCGCAGCCCGGCGATGGTGCGCAGGGCGTCGGCCGAGCCGTGCTCGACGAGCCAGAGCACCAGCGACGTGGTGCCGACCCGCAGGTACGTCGCGACCTCGAGCAGGTTCGCGTCGCCGAGGATGAGGTGCAGGCGGCGCCAGCGCGTGCGGTCGGCGTGCGGCTCGTCGCGCGTGTTGACGATCGGCCGGTGCAGGGTGGTCTCGAGGCCGACCTCGGCCTCGATGTAGTCCGCACGCTGCGACAGCTGGAACCCCGCGCTGGCCCCCGTGGGGCCGAGCCCCACGCGCCCGGCACCCGCGAACACCTGACGCGTGACGAGGAACGGCGTGAGGTGCAGCACGATCGAGGCGAACGGCACCGCGCGGTCGACGAGGAAGTTGTCGTGCGTCCCGTAGGAGGCGCCCTTGCCGTCGACGTTGTTCTTGTACAGGACGACGTCGGGCATCGCGGGGTTGGCGGTCAGCGCCCGCACCGTGGCGAGCATGACGTGCTCGCCCGCCTTGTCCCAGACCACGGCGTCGCGCGGGTTGGTCACCTCGGGCGAGGAGTACTCCGGGTGCGCATGGTCGACGTAGAGGCGCGCACCGTTGGTCAGGACGGAGGTCGCGGCGCTCGGGTCGTCCCAGTCCTCCCCCGTCGGCCGGTCCATCGCATCGGTGTGGATCTCGTCCGGTGCAGCGGCCGGACCCGCGACCGCGGGCCGCGTCGGGTCGTCGGTGAGCATCGAGGGGTGGGCCGAGGCTCGCTGGATGCGGAACCCGCGCGCGTCCGACAGGGGGTCCTCGTCGGCGTAGTCCCACCGCGTGCGGCCCGTCGCGCGCAGCGCAGCGTACGCCGAGACCACGTGGCTCGACAGGAGCATGGGGTTGGCCTGCGGGCGCCCAGGCTGCACGACGCCGTACTCGGTCTCGATCCCCATCACCCGGCGCACGCTCACCGGCCCAGGCTACCGGCGGGGCCAGCCGCCCGGCCGCTCCCGACCGGCCGGCCGCGGGCCTACAGGTAGGGGCCCGTGGCCGTCAGCGTCTCGATGGTGCGCGCGTTCGCGGAGCCGGACTTGCCCTGGACGATCGTGCGGATGAAGACGATCCGCTCGCCCTTCTTGCCCGAGATCCGGGCCCAGTCGTCCGGGTTGGTCGTGTTGGGCAGGTCCTCGTTCTCCTTGAACTCCGCCGCGCAGGCCGCGAGCAGGTGCTCCACCCGGATGCCCCGCTGACCCGTGGCCAGCAGCTGCTTGATCGCGGCCTTCTTCGCACGGTCGACGACGTTCTGGATCATGGCGCCGGACGAGAAGTCCTTGAAGAAGAGGATCTCCTTGTCCCCCGAGGCGTAGGTGACCTCGAGGAACTGGTTCTCCGCCGACTCGGCGTACATCTGCTCGACGGTCCGGGTGATCATCGCCTCGACGGTCGCGGCGGTGTCCCCGCCGTGCTCCGCGAGGTCCTCCGCGTGCAGCGGCAGGTCCGCGGTGAGGTACTTGGCGAAGATCTCGCGCGCCGCCTCGGCGTCGGGCCGCTCGATCTTGATCTTCACGTCCAGCCGGCCGGGTCGCAGGATCGCCGGGTCGATCATGTCCTCCCGGTTCGACGCGCCGATGACGATGACGTTGTCGAGCCGCTCGACCCCGTCGATCTCGCTGAGCAGCTGGGGCACGATCGTGGTCTCGACGTCGCTCGAGATGCCCGTGCCGCGCGTGCGGAACAGCGACTCCATCTCGTCGAAGAAGACGACGACGGGCGAGCCGGTGCTCGCCTTCTCGCGCGCCCTGGCGAAGATCAGCCGGATGTGCCGCTCGGTCTCGCCGACGTACTTGTTGAGCAGCTCCGGGCCCTTGACGTTGAGGAAGTAGCTGGTGCCGGGCTTGCCGTCGGCACCCATCCCCCGCGTCTCGGCGAGCGAGCGGGCGACGGCCTTGGCGATGAGGGTCTTGCCGCAGCCGGGCGGGCCGTAGAGCAGCACGCCCTTGGGGGCGCGCAGCCCGTGCTCGCGGAACAGCTCTGGATGCAGGAACGGCAGCTCGACGGCGTCACGGATCTGCTCGATCTGGGGTCCCAGCCCGCCGATGTCGGCGTAGTCGATGTCCGGGACCTCCTCGAGGACCAGCTCCTCGACCTCCGAGCGCGGGATCCGCTCGAAGACGAAGCCCGAGCGGGTCTCGACCGTCAGCGCGTCGCCCACGCGTACCGGCCCGTCCACGAGGGGGCCCGCGAGGCGCACGACGCGCTCCTCGTCGGCACGTCCCACCACCAGCGCCCGGTCGGGGCCGAGCATCTCCTTGACGGTGACGATCTCCCCGACGGTCTCGTAGGCACCCGCCTCGACGACGGTGAGCGTCTCGTTGAGCTTGACCTCCTGGCCGGGGCGCAGCGCGTCGACGTCGACCGCGGACGAGGCCATGACGTGCATCTTGCGGCCGGCGGCGATGATCTCGACGGAGCCGTCGGTGCGGGCCGCGAGGAAGGTGGCGAACGTGCCGGGCGGCTTGCCGAGCTCCTCGAGCTGGCGCTGCAGCTCGACGATCCGGTCCCGCGCCTGGCGCAGGGCGTCGGCCAGACGCTCGTTCTTCACGGCGAGCAGGGCCGCGCTGCGGCTGTCCTGCGCGGCACGCCGCGCGGCGTCGCCCGCGGGTGCGGCGCCGTCGTGCTCCGGCTGGCTCATGGTGCCTCCCCAGGTCTCACCACGACCCTAAGCGCACGCGTCAAGCCGTGCCGGTCGCGTCCGCCCCGCGAGCCGGTCACGTCGGCCGGCCAGAGGATCCCTCAGACCTGCGACTCGGGCACCTCGCCGGCCGGGAGCCCGGGGTCGCCCTGCGCGCCGAGGTCCCGGCGGACCTTGCGGACCTTCTTGTCCGAGACGGCTCGCTCACCGAGGTCGTCCGGGGACCAGGCGTCCTCGGGCGTGTAGCCCTTCGACGGACGGCGCCGACGCACGGGCACGGCGACCCCGTCCGCCATCCGGCGCGTGGTGATGAGGAACCCCGTGTGCCCGATCATCCGGTGCTCCGGGCGCACGGCCAGGCCCTCGAGGTGCCAGCCGCGCACCATGGACTCCCACGCCGCCGGCTCGGTGAACCGGCCGTCGTCGCGCAGGCCCTCGGCGAGCCGGGACAGCTGGGTGGTGGTGGCGACGTAGGCGAGGAGGACGCCGCCCGGGGCGAGCGCGTCGGCGACGGCGTCGAGGTTCTCCCACGGCGCGAGCATGTCCAGCACCACGCGATCGACCGTCGCCGGCTGCGCGACCGTCGGCAGCACGTCGGACAGGTCCCCGACGGAGAGCCGCCAGGCCGGGTGCGGGCCGGCGAAGAAGCCCTCGACGTTGGCGCGCGCGATCGCCGCGAAGTCCTCCCGCCGCTCGATGGAGTGCAGCGCGCCGCGGTCGCCCACGGCGCGCAGCAGCGACATGGTGAGCGCGCCGGAGCCCACACCCGCCTCGACCACCCGCGCACCGGGGTAGATGTCGCCCATGGTGACGATCTGACCGGCGTCCTTGGGGTAGACGACCGCAGCACCCCGCGGCATGGAGAGCGTGTAGTCGGCGAGCAGCGGACGCAGGGCCAGGTAGGCGATCTGACCCGTCGAGGTGACCACGGAACCCTCGGGGGCGCCGATGAGGTCCTCGTGGCGGAAGTAGCCCTGGTGCGTGTGGAACGTCGCGCCGGGTGCGAGCGTGATGGTGTGCAGGCGGCCGCGCGGGTCGGTGAGCTGCACCCGGTCCCCCGCGCGCAGCGGGCCGCGCCGGGCGGCCGCGCCCGTGGCCTGGTCCGCCGGCGCCCCTGGCGGCGGGGCCGACGGGTCCGGCGTGGTGGTCGCGGCGTTCTCGGGGGTGCTCACGGCGGTCGAGTCTAGGTGCGGTGCGGGCGGGCGAGGCCCGGTGCGCCACGGCGGGGGCTCACGACGGCGGCTCGCTCCAGCGGTAGACGTTGGTCTCCCGCAGCACGAAGCCCACGCGCTGGTAGAGCCGGTTGGCCTCGACCCGTGCGGGCCGGGACGTGAGGTCGACGGTCCGGGCGCCGGCCAGCCCTGCGAGCCGCACGGCCTCGCGGGTGAGCTGCTGCCCCACGCCGTGCCCGCGCGCCCCGGCATCGACGACGACGTCCTCGACCCACGCGCGCATGCCGGTGGGGATGCGGAACAGCACGAGGGTCAGCGACCCGAGCACCGCACCGTCGGCGTCCCGGGCGAGGAGCAGGTGCGTGGCGGGCGACGCCACGATCTGCGTGAGCTCCTCGCGCGTGGGCGCCGGGGCGGAACGGGACAGCTGCGACACCAGGGCCCCGACGGCGGCCAGCGCGTCGTCGGTCACCTCGACCAGCTCCTCGACGCGGCAGGCGGGACGGGGGTCCGGGGTGCTCATGCCTGCACCGTACCGGCGCCCGCGGGCCGCCTGCGCCGCCACCGGGGGCTCCGGGGGCTCCGGGCGCTCCGGAGGCTCCGGGGGCACGGGGGCACGGGGGCGCCGCTAGCGACGCGGGCGCAGGGCGCCGATGACGTCGACCGCGCGCAGCAGGCCGAGCACCTGGCCGCCGGTGTCGAGGACGACCATCACGGGCGTCCGGGCGGCCACCTCGGCGACGGCGCGCACCGCCTCGGCGCCGGCGAGGTGGCCGGGGACCGTGCAGCCGGCCGGCAGGGGCACCGCGACGGCGGCCAGCGGCGTCCCGGCGCGGTGCGCCGAGGGGACGGCCTGCGCGGCGATCGGGTCGACGTACGCGACGGGCTCGCCGTGCTCGCCGAGCAGGACGACCGGCGGGCACGGGACGCCCAGCACGTCGAGGGTCGCCACGCGGTCGCGTGCCGGGACGGCCACCGCCGGCGTCGTCAGCGCGCGCAGGTCCAGCGCCTCGACGGCCCGCTCCGCACGCGCCGTCCGCAGCGAACCCGAGGCGCCGGACCAGAGGAACGCCCCGATGAGCGCACCCCAGACCACCTGCGTGAGGTCCGGGCCGCCCGGGCGGCCGAGCTGGGGCAGGAGGGTCCAGGCGAGCACCCCGAGGGCGATGGCCCGCCCGACCCAACCGCCGACGGTCGTCCCGGTGGACCGGCGACCGGAGGCGGCCCAGATGCCGGCCTCGAGCACGCGACCGCCGTCCAGCGGCAGGCCGGGCAGCAGGTTGAGCACACCGACGACGAGGTTGGCCGCCGCGGCCGCCAGAGCCAGCGCAGCGACGATCCCGCCCGCCGGGGCGACCTGCCAGACCAGCGCCGCGACGCCGGCGAGCACGAGGTTGGTGACGGGTCCGGCCACGGCGACGAGCGCGGAGCTGCCCGGCGTCGACGCCGCGGCCCCCATCTCCGTGTGCCCGCCGAGCAGGGTGAGCGCGATCTGGTGCACCTCGATCCCGCGACGCCGCGCGACGAGGGCGTGCGCGAGCTCGTGCAGGAACGTCGAGCCGAAGAGCAGCAGCGCCGCCGCGGCGGCGAGCAGGTACGCGCCGACGGTGCCGGACTGCGGCGCGACGGCCCGCCCCAGCGGAACGAGCACGACGGTGAAGACCGCGGCGGCGACCAGCCAACCGGGCGAGAGCACCACCGGTGCCCCGGCGGCGCGACCGATCACCCACCCGCCGGTGCGACCCTGCCTGCCGCCTGTGCTCGCCACCCGGTCACCCTACGGTGCCGGCCGGACCATGTCGGGGCACGGCCGTACCCTGGCGCCGTGCCCACCGAGCCGAACGCCAGCCCAGCCGTGACCGACCCGAGCGGCCCTGCCGCCGAGCCCGAGGTCGTGGGCGACACCGGCGGGTCCTCGGTCGCCGCGCCATCGATCGGCGGGCCATCGGTCGGCGCGGACACCGGCGAGGCCTCGGAGCAGCCGCGCCGGCGCACGCCGGGCCTGTCCCCCTCCCGGGCCAACGACTACCTGCAGTGCCCGCTCCTCTTCCGCCTGCGCGTCATCGACCGCCTGCCCGAGCCGCCGTCGCCCGCTGCGGTGCGCGGCACGCTCGTGCACGCCGTGCTCGAGCGGCTGTTCGACCTCCCCGCCGGGGCCAGGACCCTCGAAGCAGCGCACGGCCTGCTCGACCCGACGTGGCAGGGCCTCGTCACCGCCTCCCCGCGCTACCTCGAGGTGCTGACGGACCCCGAGGACCTCGAGGGCTGGTACGGACCTGCCCGGACGCTGCTCGCGACGTGGTTCACCCTCGAGGACCCCAACCGCCTCCAGCCGGCCGAGCGCGAGCTCGCGGTGCGGATGTCGCTCGACGACGGTCCCGAGCTGCGCGGCATCGTCGACCGGCTCGACGTCGCGCCGGACGGCGCCCTGCGCGTCGTCGACTACAAGACCGGCCGCTCGCCCAAGGCCGGCTACGAGGGCTCGGCCCTCTTCCAGATGCGCTTCTACGCCCTCGTGCTCGCCCGCCTGCGCGGCCGCATCCCCGCGATGCTGCAGCTCGTCTACCTCGGCGACGGCACGGTCGTGCGGCACGTGCCCGACGCCGCGGAGCTCGAGACGACCGAGCGCCGGGTCCGGTCGATCTGGGCGGGCATCCAGGACGCCGCGGCCACGGGCACCTGGACGCCGCGCAGGAGCGCGCTGTGCGGCTGGTGCGCGCACCAGGCGGTCTGCCCTGCCTTCGGCGGCACGCCGCCGCAGGTGGACCCGGACGCTGTCGAGGCCGCGACGGGCGTCCGGCCTCGGGCCTGACCCTCATCGGTGCGGCCGCCGCCGGCAGCGGGCCGTCAGGCCGTCGGCGCGCGCAGGTCGAGGACGTCGCCCGCGGCGATCCGGGCCAGCACGGCCAGGTCGACGTCGACCAGCGAGTCCGCGCGGCTCATGCCCGGGTGGTCGTCGAGCGCCACCATGTGCTCGACAGCCAGCGTGCGCGCCCCGGAGGCGAGCGCCGAACCCACGCCGGGGATCGAGTCCTCGATCGCCACGCAGCGCGTGACGTCGACGCCCAGCAGGTCCGCGGCCAGCAGGTAGGGCTCCGGGTGCGGCTTGCCCAGCGTCACCCGGTCGCCCGTCACGACGACGTCGAACGCCCCGCCCGGCATCCGCGCCAGCACG